>Ga0179593_1262467_pt1 | contig 11165 bp, 13 predicted proteins | sample CZODoug2_1_08_16_FD_185931 | JGI IMG/M metagenome (GOLD analysis project Ga0179593, IMG submission 185931) | Vadose zone soil fungal communities from Angelo Coast Range Reserve, California, USA - CZODoug2_1_08_16fungal (PacBio error correction) | ecosystem: Environmental > Terrestrial > Soil >... | reverse complement strand
TCCTTTCACCGCCCCCAACCACCTGAAACCCAGCCCCCTCCTAAAGCTCCCCGAACTCCTATACGCGAGGTTGTCACTCTTTCGCCGAGGGTCAGTCCAGCCCAACCTGATGCCCCTCTGCAGTTTTTCATCTCAGATTCACCGAGCGAGCACACAATCGTAACTTTCAAATGGCAAGCAGGTCTTTCTACCCTGACTAGGCCCTTCCCCCCCCCGACCCCGCTCCCCCCTGCGCGTGTTTAGCCGTTCCTGCTCCTTGTCAGGGAGTTTTTTCCTAAGCTTAAAGAATCAAGCCCCCTTTCTTTACTTATCCTCAACAGTTCCTCAGGTCTTGCCCGCTTCCCCCTTTATGTCCCCCTCGTTTGGCATCATTGTTGGAGAACCTAACCACAGTGCAACCACGCATTATGCAGGCCCTCACCGTCCATCCAGGGTCCTTTGTCCTATCTCTTTAGTCGAGGCGGTTCTTTATCCCCCCACTTGTACACGTCTAATTTTTCCTCATTTCCAGGAACTGACCCCTCGCGAGATAGGCGACTCTGACCATGCTATGTTCGAATTCCGGTCATTGTCCGGCTGCTGCTGATCATTTTGGCCTAACATTACCTGAGTTCCGTTAAGGGATTGCTCTTGGCCGATCCTTTCACCGTCGCTCTCACAAGGAGGACACCTGCCCCCCAGTCGCGGTCTTTTATAACACGATGTCTTCGAGCAGACTTTGCGGCTCCCTGTTCGTCCCGTGATTTCTTTAGGGATATCCGGGGGTGTTTCGGTGCTCGGGTCCCCCAAAGCCGCTCCGGGATCCCTCCCGCCGGGACTGAATTCCTTTTTTCATTAGGGTAGTACAGGTAAGGCGAGTGCAGAGTGCTCCCGCTATTCCCCTTCCCCCCCCTTTCTTTCCTCCGTACAATGTCCTTTTTGACACGAAACTCTGTGACACCGTCTTCTTCGTCCGCCCCGTTTTTCCCACATCGGCGTCGCTTACCTGAGTCCTACCTTCCGTTGGCCCCCACAGCTGACCAGGTGCACCTTCCTTTTCTTGCGAGGTGAAAGAAGCTCCTCGATGAGCTCAACGTGTTTTGACGAAATCGGGAAACGTCTGCCACTCCTTCTTTTGGGTGACTATGGACGATGTGCACTTTCTACATCTTGACCTCGTCCCCGGTGCCCTTGGTTTGATTCGCTAGTTGGTTGTACCACTGGCTTGTTTTCCCTCGTGTCTGTACGGCGCAGGTTGGCAAATCCACCATATACCGGTCTCTTGCAAAGGATTCGACGGCAGCCCCTTCTGAACCTATTTCCCCAGTCCCCTTTTCTTCCTCACGTTTCAAAATAAGGAAATAGGTTTTTCTGGTTGGCATGGTCGACAACGCCGGCCGCCATCCTTTTTTCCTGAGCTCGGTCGTCAAAGTTCGAGCAGGTGGTCTGGGTTAGTGGGAGACCCGTTTTCCGCCGGGTCAGGAATTTAAATCTTACGTGGCCTAATGATACGGTTGAAACACTCCGACGCGCGATCGTAATTGCTTTTAGGATTCCCCTCTTTCTTGTTATTTGGACCGCCGCCACCAGACGGCCCTCACTCGTTGGGTTTTGTGCTCGTGACTTTTGTGTATTTGAAAGACCTCTACAATAGGGGAAGGCTGTACTGCGCGTCGTGACGGGTGGACTTCCACCGCTTTGTATTTTCTCGGACATACCCGGCCTCTAACTTTCTCCTGATAGGTAAGTTCCGACCATCCGGACTCTGGCTTCCCGTATCCATCTTTTCTTCGATTTCGGACCAGGCACGCCGTCCAGGGTTCCCCTTCCTTTCGATAAAGAGTTCCCCGGTTCCAAAGAGGTCATGATCAGTGGACAGCTTCTCCTGCTCCAGGAGCCGGCCTATCACGCCACCCCCCCCGTTTCAGTCCGTTCCCCCTCCCCCCCCGTTTCACTTCGTTCTGTGGCTGACTTACAGGGGTAAGATGAAGGGTTTTCCTTTTTTCACTGATCAGCCGCCCTTTCCTCCCTGTGCCGGCTGTGTCCAACCCGCTCCCCACCAGGTCCGGTACCGCTTCGGAGACGCTGCCCTTTAGCCCTTGACTGCGAGCGGCTTTCCCGTTTTTTCCTGCCATCCCTTTCCTCGCGTCCCGGCGTCCGGCTCTGCCTTTCTCGGCGGACGTCTCTTTTCTCCGGTGGTTGGTCTTCCGCTCAGCCTTTGTTCTCCGGGTCCCCTCTTCGCCTTTAACTCTAGTTTTCTTTTTTGCAACCCCTTCCTTCCGAACGCGCACCGTACTCCCTTTTTGCCTGCCAGTTTTCCATTTTCGCTGTCTAGCAGACGGTGTTCGGTAACCAGGTGAAACAAGTTACCCCCTCATTAAGCAGGAGATCCCCTGATGAGGGCACGAACACACCATGGTCTTTTTTTTGCTCCACCACTATATTTCCTCCTCCGCATTTTTTTGTTGCGTCTCGATTTCTCCCCTTGGACACAGATTCCCGGTGTTGTTCGGCACCGGGATCGCCGTTTAGTTCTTCTTTTCTTGTTTACATGGTGACTGTCGTGAGACCAGAGGACTCTCTCTACAACTTGGCGTCGACGCTACGGCGCGTGAGCGTGACGGGGTGCTTCTAACCTCTTCGAACTTCTAGCGATCGCCCGCGTCCCACTGTACCTGATTTCCTCCCCCTTAACCGTTTTTCGCGACCTTATAATTTGTGCTTTGCACGGGAAGACGTTTCGTAGTCTACAGTTTTCTGAATGAAGAGTTGGAATGCTCCGATGAAGGGATCGGCCTTTATCGCGCTCGTTCGTTTAACCCCCCCCCCCCCCCCCCCCCAGCCCCACCCCCCCCCAACTGGTGTTATGATCTTGGTGGACTCAGCTTTGCCGGCAGGCTCTTGATGCCCTGCTTTTTTTCCTTCAGTGCCTGAGTCCATCCCGCCGACTTTCACTGTGCAGTCATATGAGACCTGGGTGTCGTTATCTGTGAATCGCCATGGTTCTTTTTTTTTATGTTTCTTTCTTTCTGCGTTGCGCTGGCCGTGTCGGTCTAGTTGGACGACCCGACGGTTTGTGGACTGTTGTTCCTTGTCCCTGCCCGAAGGGTATATTTTCTACGTAGGAACGGCGTATAGGATGGTATGTCCCTTTGTCCCTATCAGTTTTACCTTTCAGAGCCAAGGTTTCTGTCTGTACCATCCCTCCACGTCGGTGGATTTCACCACTGTCCCTCTCTTTACCTTCTATTTTTTTCCTTATTCCTTCGACCTTTTCACCCACATGTACCAGAGGCCACCACGATTCCATTTGGGAGAGAGTTGCCCGAGATATTAGACGCCCCTCTCCTGCGAGAGCCTATTGGGTCGTACGGGGGTAACCCTCTCTTTTTTGTTCCCTGATTTTCCCTTCCTGGAAACCGGCCTGCCTTTTGATCCCTCCCCAAAGTCTCCCCCTGTCCCTTTTAACCAGGGCCGGTGAAGAGTCCCCACATTTTTTTGCCCCGGCCTGCTTAGACCCCCCCAGGTCGTCATTTCTTTGTTTGGGCGGCGTTGCGCTCTCTGTGAACTGCCCGTTTCATGAAGCGGCCAGAATATCTCAGAGCGCTCCTGTCTCTTGGTGACTTGGCCACCCCATTTTCCGCCCTGCCAGGATTAGGAGCTGCACTGACTTAACTTTAGATTTTCCCCTCACCCCCATCTTGGTTCAACTTGATTTATCCCCTCCCCCCTAGCCAGGCCTTTTCCAGGTCCCGCATACATTTGTCTGCGGATGTCCCCTAGTGTCCCCTCGACGTGTAGCTAATTGTGCTTTTTTCGCCTGCCGCGAGAAGTTTCACCCCTTTTTTTTCCTCTTGGACAAAGGGAGTATTGCCTGGTCTAATCTCATGCCCTCAGAGATTTCTTTCGCTCTTAGGACGGCGACTCCGACCGAGTCCTGGTTCCTTTTTTGTTCTTTTCGGCCGATGTGGGTGCTTTTTCATTTTCTTTTTCCCCCTTAGCCTCCTTTCAGAGCTTGGCTAAATTCGCAAAGCGACGCCCTTTTCCTCCTCTGCTTTTCTATGCCTGCCTTTTTCGTCGATCACCTTCGCTATGGTGGCCTCTTTCCAACCCCACCACCAGCGCCTATCCTTGCTTTTTCACGAAGATTCCATTTCTTTCGACCGGTATGTCGCTCCTCCCTCTTTGGTACTCGTTTTTTTACGCGACTGGCGGGTTGCCCTGCCTTTTTCTTTCTTTTTTGCGACTGGTTCAATATGCTTTCCAGCGTTCACCTTCTGTTTATTCATTTATCTCTTGTACCTGTCTTTTTCCTTTTTGATGGAGAATCCCTTTCCAATGTGACCTCAATTTCCTTCCCAGTGTTTCTTGTATCGCGGCTGATTTTTAAGTTGATTCCTCGAAACCCGTGTCCACTGGTTGACTAGAATTTCTATAGACTGCGACGTCCTTTAAATAGATGGAGCTGTGTACTTTCCTGAGTCTCCCCTATTGTGCTGCCCGCATAACCCTTCTTTCCCAATGCCATACGTTTCCTTTCATTGAAATGAAATAAATGTTTTCTTTTCTGCCGGTCCCTGGGGCTCTTATGCGGGTAACTGGATCTTCTGTCCCCTCCGCCGTCTGAGGTAGCCAGTCCCTTGTAGTGTCCACTCTTCTTTTTGGAGTCTGGTTTCCCGGTGTGATTTTGTCTCTTGATGCAGACCTGATCCCTTGACCTTCGTCGGTTCCGGCCGTCTGGGGACGATGGCCCGGTTGTTTTGAGTCCCCCTTACGAAACCCGTTTCAAATACATCCCCCTCTGCTAGGAGAGCTTGTCCGAGTCCGGTCGGTCCCCTTTTTTTCGGGCGATCTTCTCTCATCATACTTGTTGTTTTTGATCTCTCTTCTCCTCCTTCCCCCGGACCGACTAAGAGACAAGTCTACCTGACTAGATTTCTCGTTTGTTTCCTGTCTGTTTTTGTTACTTCTCAAAAAGTTGCCATTCTCTTCCTTCCCCCTTTCCACCGAAGGCCCAGTTTGTATGCCCATGTCACTCGTTCTTCCTCGATATCCCTCAACACCGACCATTCTTCCCAGGGCGAGTGCCATTAGAGGTTCCATTCCCCCTATGCCTTAAGTCGTGAGTCAGTCATTCCCTGTCCTTTCCCCGCCCTTGTCTTTCCCAGGGTTTCTTTTATGCCGCTTCAACCGGCTTCCCCATTTTCCTGTGGTGTTTTCCCATCCCCCACAGTGTGCAACCGCCTTCTTTCTTTGCACGTCATTCCCAGCAAGTTCCCTGTGTCATTCGCATCCCTCTTCGCTCGAGGTTCGAGCCCCCACCCCCATTTTTAAACTTGATATTTTCGATGTCAGAGACACGACTCAGCCGCGCTCCGCTGACGATGACACTGCTTGACCCTTTAGGTCATGGGGGCTTGCTTCTCGATAAACCGTGTCCAACGACATACATGAGCTTTCCTTTTCCGCGCTGATCAGTTGACAGATATTCCTTCCGTTGTCCCCGCACATCACACTTCCCCCTGACCCTCATGTCGCCGGTCGATCCCCCAGAGTCCTCGCTATTCCCTTTCTCTGATGAATAGGTTTCCCCCTCCCTCTCATTTTTCTGCGTGTTTTATGGTGGTCTTTTTGGCCCCTGGACACACTCCGTTATTCCGGGTAGAAGAAGGCCATGGCATCCCGTCAGGACGTTATTGAACAGGTATTCCCTTCGTTTTCCAGTATTTTTTTTCCTCACGAGAGAGACTGCTGTTTACGGTTTCCCACCCTTCCCGGACATCGATCTCCAACCCGTACTTACCGAGCCGCCTTTCTGTCTATCCCTCTCGGCCACCATCCTCTTTTCTATTTTTTTTTTAAAAGTTATCTGCCTTTTACCCTATGAAAATTACCATTTCGTCTCTTCAGGAGTCGGTGCAGCCCTTCTCGTTTGTCTGCATCCCCGTTGAGTAGCCAGGGCTTGTCAGTCCATGGAGGCTTCCCCTACCCCCAGGTTCTTGTCGACGGTGAGGGGCTCATTTCCGTTGCCCACGGACTTTTTTTTTCCCCCAGGGGTCTTTCCTCTACCGACCTTGGCCTTCGAAGTACGTTTTCTTTCGGAGGCACCCATGCGTTCTTTCCCAAGGCACCACTCAGGAGCTCCATATTTCTTCCTTCCCTTTAAGCCGGGAGTTAATTTCGTCGACGAGATTCAACCTTTTGACATCTTGAACTAACCGTGAGTTGCTACGAAGTTTCCCCCCATCCTGGTGGAGATACGGTTCCACGGGTTTTGTAGCGAGGCTCGGTGGGCGTGTTTCGTGTGCTCCCAAAGGTGATTTCTGCCTCGTTTCACTTTTTCTCAGGTTCCTAATCTTTACGTGTTTTAACCGACCTCCCCCGTTTGAACCCCTTCAGCTCAGACCTTAGTCCGTTAATGTTGCGTTGTTCCTCGCTGGACCCGGTCTGCCAAGATTGTCTGTTTTTGCCCCCTCAACCTGGTACCTTCCCTCTTCCCCGCGACGCGTCCACATATTTGCCAGCCCCTGTGCGTCTGGTTTCCTTTAAAGGGTTGGGTCATGCTACGGAAACTCAGCACACCTAGTTCTGACCACTCTCGGCCGTGTGGGATAGTTCAAGGCGTTTCACGCGAGGTTACTTTTGACTACCCCGACGATTGCCGTAGGAGATACGTGGATGGCGCCCTGCACCCAGGGCTCGCAGTTTCGACTTTTCAGGGACGGGCCCTCAAATTCCCCCTTCTTTTGGCTTCCCGTATCCGATACCTTTTGAACTCCGATTCTTCCAATCGAGCCTCCACACGTCCAGGTCCCAGGACCTTTCCCCCTTTTCCGGAAGGAAAGATGCCACCACTTTTATTCTGTCAGTGGCCCCCTCGGAGAGAGAAGTCTCCACGGAGCTCATGACCCCCCCGGACTCGAACCCGAGCCCCAATTCGCTGAACCGATCCCCCCGTCCCGCTACCTAGCATTCCACTCCACCGACAACCCCAATCCACCCCACCCGGTCGGCACGGATCGACGCGGAACCCACCGCCCGGGCGACTTTTCACCAACCTGTCTCCTCTCTCCGGACGGTCACTTCCACCTTGTCGTCCCGCCCGGGCTTTTCAGGGGTGCATCTCATTTTGACGGCACAGTTGCTGCCCGCGTGCTAGCGCGACCTAACATCCCCACACTGAGCACCTAAAATCAGACATTCCCGGTGGGATGCATTCCCCAATGAACTATGACAAAAACCCCCACTTTTCGAACGGGCGTGACTCTCCAACCCCTACCAGCACCCCTTCTAGTTCCCATCCGACACTTCTGACCCTCCCCGAGTAGTCCTCTTTCTCCCCCCCGGCACATTCTATGATCCACCGATTCTCCTCCCCCGCCTCACAACGGATTCCAATTCTTCTCTCTCCTGTGACCATCCTGTCTTTTCTCCCGTAAGCCCGATCATCCCTTCCCCTCCTTACCCGACGCCTCGCTGAAAACAGGCCCTCCCTGACTTAAAGGAACGTTAGATTAAAGCCTGTACATGCGACTACCCATTCCTTAGCCCCGCCCTACCCCTCTCCGGCAACACGCATTTTGCAAAGTTGACGTGATCTTGATGGCCTTAGAGTAGCTCTTTCACCCCAATAGCTACGTGGGCTAGCTTGACTCATCTCCCGATACTTCTCTCCTTCTACTTACCCTAGCACCCATTATGTTCATTCCCCGTTTACCCACCTAAAGCAAACTCTCCTAAATGAAACTCTTCTCCACCTTTTTCACCCTCCCCCTCTTCTCCCTCCGGGTGGAGGATTATCGGCCCCTTCACTCTCCTCTCCCCTCGAATAAGTACCATTCCCCTCCCTCTGACACCCCCCTCCGCCTCTACTGGTTCCTTTCTCTGGCCAACTGTTTAGCACCTAATGCTCATTACTCGCCCGGGTATGGTGAACCTTGCCTGGCGTGGATTCACTATCCGCACAGGTTTTTGTTAGTCGATCTTTGGCGGGGCCGTTCTTCGGACCTCCCGAATCTCCAGTGACGAGCCCCTGGAATTAGATTTGCCATTGAGTAAGGTCCCCCCCTACCTATTCACTGTCCCCCACCCGCCCAATTCCCCATTTACGCCAAGATTAGGTTCTACCCCCCAAGGACCTTCCCGTCCTCGCCCCCATCTCACATGTAAAAGAGCCATGGTCTGCCTAGTATCAAGCCTCTCTTCATTCATCTCCACTCTTACACCGGGTTATGTGTCTACCCTCCCTCCCTCAACCTCTACTTCCGAACATGGGACCCATGGATAAAGACCTTTACCATGACCTTTTTCCTCCCCTAACAACCCCCTGGTGTCCCCCTAAAATGCTCCACCACGATGAAGAGTACCCCATTACGAGCTCCAAGACCATTGCAGGACCCGCAAACCGGGAAATCACAAAGGGACTATGTGCCATACAATCTCCTATTCTCTGTTTCTTTGTTTAGAGATTTCAAGTGAACTCATCAATTTGTGTCTCTTTCCGGTGCACCTAGGAAAGTTAGGAAAGTTTCAGTCGATGTTGCCTGTTGCTTCCCCGGTCGACTAACGTCCCCGCTAAACCAACGAGGCCTAGTTACTCACCCCACCTCGTCTGCACACTCGCAGGCACCAGGTCCCCCTTTTCCAAGAAAGGCCGTCATCCGGACCTATTCGCACCCACCGTCCCCTCACCGAGTGCTCCACTACTGAGTGCTAGCCACCCATGGTCCCGCCTCCCCCTAATGACAAAGCTCCTGTCCCTGAGGGCGGTACGACTCCATGCGACACCGCTCTACTCCAGCCATCCCGCCAACGTTTGACGCTTCTTCCCCTCCGGCCCTGAGCTTCCCTCCCCCGGGTCCAACGATCCCCCACTCACAACAGTTTTCGACCCCACAGCCCTCACTCCCCCCCATCTCCATTCCCACCGCCACACTTTATACATCACTCCCCTAGTAGGAGCTCGAGCCCCGTACATCCCTCGTCCCAACCATACACCGCTCCTTTCTCAGAGCCCAATCTCCGCAAGTCAAGATGTATTCTTCTCACTTACGCCAGTATGATCGCCATGTTGGCCCTTTTAGAGTTGGCGGAATAGCCTTCGCCGGTTCGTTACGGTCCGTTTGCATCGCTAGTCTCCTTTTCGTCAGGTCTTTTTGATTTCGTGTTTTTTTTTGCGAGGGCCGCGACTTTCGCATGGATCGTGTTTTTGTATTGCTCCGTCAACGTCAAACTGTCTACACCGACCGAGTGGTGTCGTCCCCTCGGCGTTTGTTTGGATTTGATAGGGGTCTCCGCCTCCTGACTCGAGTTGCTATTTCCTATTCTTTTCCCCGCGTTTTTTCTTTTGGCCTGCGCGGCTTTTTTGCAGGTATACCTTTTCCTGGTCTTTTTCCTCGGTTTCTTTGGCACAGATCTTCTCGTCCAGGCCACGGCGGTAATTCTTGGTTTTCCCCGTTACACTCAGGCCGATTCACCAGGTAGCCTGCTTGTATTGCTAACCCACCACGGCGGTGGGTCCTCCCCCACCCCGTGCCGTCCCCCCCCACCCACCCCAACAACCCGTGGGACTTCCCTTTTTAGTCTAAGAGAACCCCCTTTCCCGCGGAAACCCCTTTTGCTGTTTCTCTTTTTTTTTTTTTTTTTTTTTTTGAGGTTTAAGTATGGTTCTCTTCATTCCCCCTGAATATTTCTCCAGACGGTGACCTTGTCAGGGCGCACAGGCAGATCGCTTTGTTTCTTGAGACTGTTGTCCTCCCTCAGTGCGACACTTCTATCGGGAAATTTCCTAGGATTGTTTGACGAGCCCAGGGTGCTGCCCTTTACCTCCCCTTCTCACCTCTGCGGTACGACCTTTCCCATGCTCCTTAAAACTTTCTCCGAGAATTTTCGAAAAGCGGTTCCTTCCGTTAGGGTACGCGCTTTTTCCCGATCGCCCGGTTCCTTCCCTTTTAAGAGAGAAATAGCCCTCGCTCCGGGATCGTGTTTGTGCCCTTGTTTTTTTCCACTTCCCTCCTCCGCCCTCTTTTTTGGATTCCTGAGCGTACCGCGCATCACCCCTGTAACACCATCTTTCCAACGGAATGTTTACCCTTTTTCCCATATATTCGACAGCATTGGCCCGGTGCCGCCTCCCTTTGATTGACCTGTCCGCGTTTCGCCCTCTTTGGAGCCTTTGGATCTGAGTGCCCCCTACGCCTCTAACGGTGCAAATCGTGCGTTTTTTTTCTTCCCCTTGGAGGACGCAATTTAGTACTAGTCATGTCGACCGCTCTGTGGAAGACAGTCTGCACCGGAAGGCTTTCTAGAGATCTTTCCTTCTTTTTCCTTTTATCCTCCTTTTTTTCCCGTGGGGATCTCCCGCTCCTCCTGTTCTTCCTGACGGTACGTTCCATAGCAAGTTCCTTTTCCTTATTTCTTTCTCAAGACCCTTCTCCGATTTCTGGTGGAAGAGGTCCCCTTCCCCAATTTTGTCGTTCCGAAAGCGGCAGCCTCGAGCCCTTTTTGAGCGCCGACCTCTTGTACTAGGACCGAGCACTTGTTCGGGTGTCCTTCTGGAGTCGAAGGTTCGATGCTACCAGCTGATACAAGATGCGCTTTTACTCCCTAATTTGTCGGTGAACGGTTGTAAGGATCCTTCCAGCCGACCAATGACCTCAAGTGTTTCGAGAAGTGTCCCCCATCTTCCGCTATAGAGATGACCCATTGATCTGACCTGCGACCTCCGTTTAACCCGTTTGTGTGGGAGTGTGTGTTGTCTTTTCCTCGAACCGCTCGACCTACTTTACTTTCTTGATTTTTCACTGATGGATGAGTGTGCTTGCTCTGCGAGTTGTCGTTGGATGACTCCCCCCAGTGGACTCTGTCCCCCTGTTGTTCCGTTTCCTGCCCTGTACTCCCCTTTTTCGATCGGTTCCACTGGGATTGCGGGGAAATTGCGGAGTTCTTTAGGCCCCTCCTCTCTGCTTTTTATTCAAGAGGATAGACAGCGCCTTTTTAGTCGGGGTCGTGTTGACCTTCGCTCTGATTTGTAACGACCTGCGTTCCTTTTGCCAGATTTTTCTTGACGTACATTTGTGCGTGCTCTTTCCTTTTTGATATACCTTCCCGACCCCAGTGAAAGCACCAGCCCACGTCTCCTCGTTCGTGAGATTTTCGTTTTCTTTCCGGTGTTTGATGGAGCTCAT
>Ga0179593_1816403_pt1 | contig 11166 bp, 13 predicted proteins | sample CZODoug2_1_08_16_FD_185931 | JGI IMG/M metagenome (GOLD analysis project Ga0179593, IMG submission 185931) | Vadose zone soil fungal communities from Angelo Coast Range Reserve, California, USA - CZODoug2_1_08_16fungal (PacBio error correction) | ecosystem: Environmental > Terrestrial > Soil >... | reverse complement strand
ACCCCACCCTCTCACGACCCCAGGAACCTTCTTTTCCTATGCGATATTCGCTGGGAGTTTTTGTATAAAGAGAAAAGTAAGTCGTTCCCGAAGCCCTGCGCGGTACGGCTCTTTTTCTCTTTTGGATCCCCCCTTCCTCGCATAGGTGGAATCGATTCCTTTCCCCGTAGAGGTAGAAGTTTTTTTTCCCGAGCTCCCAACCGGTTCTTTTGGCAGCGAGCCTACAATTCCATTCGCGTCGCCGCGCTTTCACTCCCCCTCCGGAGAAAGGGAAAAAAGCCTTTTCCCCAAGGACCCCCAGGGCCCGCCACTGCACCCTCTACGTTCCGCTCTTCCTCGCATTAAAACGGCTCCACTGAGGGCACGTTGAAGGTCATCTTGGTAGGACAGGATTCTTTTTTGGATGGCTTTTCTTTTATTGGACGGTTCTCGCTCTCCCTTGGTTTCTAGATGTCGCGGCGCTCGCCCTTTTATGAGGGTTTTTTTCTTTCACGACTGATGGACTTTAATATTTTCCAGCGCGCGCCTCTTGTCACTTGAGAATCGTTTGTTTCCTTCAAGGAACCGTCTGCGATGAAACCCTTTCTGTGAAATGAGCGAACGAGGGGCTTCCTTCCCCCTATACCCCTCCTCCTCCTGTGCTCGGCAAAAATCTTCACACTTTCTGTCCCTCGAAGCTAGAGTTCCTTTGTCCCCTCCAGAAACCGGAGCACCGACGAGACCCGGGATTTTTTTGTGAGGAGAGAAAAGGGTATCGGCGGTGATCTTCTTCCCTCGACGCGAGCTTCTCCTTCGCCTTTTAGAGTGCTTCGATGCACGCTTTCCTTATCCCCGCGCAGCAACCGCGGGTCCCTCCAAGCCGGTAAGCTCATCGATGGTTTTCCCCTCCTTTTAAGATGAATGCAGACTTTTTTCTTCCCTTGCATGTTGAGGTTCCATCGAACTTTCCCTCTTTCTCCCCCTGAACCGACGCAAGCACATCCTCCTTCGATAGCGAAGAGACCCTGCGAGCTAGAGAGAAAACGTCTTTCCTCCCAATCGCCTGGCCTCTCGTTTATCGGAGACTGACTTCTCCCCCGGAATTGGTTTTCGGCGGAAGGGAGAGGCGATTTTCTAAGAGGGTTTCTTTTTATCTGTGTAATTTGGCCCTTTCCAAAGGAGTTTTTTCCCCTTCTCAGCTGTTGGCGTTTTCCGAGGAGACAGCTTCCTGACTTGCTTGCTCTTACCCTTCCCTTTCCCAGGCAGGTTTTTTTTATCCGGAACATGGCCTTTCCTTAAAGGACTGATGAAGAGTCTCTTTTTCCTTACGGCTGCCCCCGCGATCCGTTCTCTCTTCTTCTCGGAAGCATCTCCCTTTCGCTTGGAGAAACATCCTTTGAAAGGAAAGCCCTCTCCCCCCCTTTTTTCAGCACCTAGGACTTTTCATTTATCTTTTTTTATTAAGAGGTTGGGTTCCGGCCCGTGGATGTCGGGACCCTTTTTTGCAATCATTGGTGTAGTGCGCCATCCCTTTTTTCCCCTCTCCCCGAAACCCATCGTCCCATCCGGGGCAAATGTCCTTTTTCCCGCGGCGGCAAGGCGTCAGTCCTCCCCCTTTTTGAAGAAAACAGATCCTTCCTTTTGACGAAGATCGGGAAACGTCTTCCCTTTGACTCTCCCGCTTATCTGCTGTGTCTATTCCTCCCCTGAGAGATATTCTATTTTCAGCGTGCAGCTGTTCAGAAAGTCTTTTCAAAAGATTGGCCCGTTTTTTTCCCTTTTTAGATTTTCATCGTTCAGTCCTGTGTCTTCCGCGCCTGCCATCCCTCCCCTCTCATAGTCTAGAAGATCACCCTCTTTTCTTCCCGTCCCGCGCGGCAGTTCTTCTTCCGAGTAGAGGAATACTGGTCCCTTTCCCCCCCCGTTTAACACGGCTCTTTTCCCCTCGATCACCAGCTCCCTTCGAGGTAAGGATTAGAAAGTGTCGTACACCTCTCATGCTCAGTCCTCAAGCTCCGACTACGGACGTCGTCCTTTTCTTCCCCTCTTGATAGAGATCTGTTTTGTGATTTTCTTTTTTCTTTTTTTTTAACAGTCTCCGCGTCCTTTGCCAGAATGCATGGTGACCTTTTCTCACCCATATCACGGTCTTTCCCCCTCACTCGTAGGCGTGGCACCTCCCTTTTTTTCCGATAGAGCCTTTTTTTTAATCCATCAGGAAAGTCCCGATAGATCTAGTTGGGTGCTTTCTTCTGGCGCCTTATGTCGCGGTCCCCTAGCTCCAACATCAGATTTAACAGTAGAGGTAGCAGCTCTTTTTTCCCTATATGTCATTAAGGTACTGCGCTTTTTTCTTGTCGATTTGTTTGTCGAATAGACCAGGTCTCATTTCTTTTCATGCAGTGTCATGCCCCCTGCGAAGTTATAAGGTGCCCTGAGCGGACAGGGATCCCCCCCCTTTTCCCTTTTCAAGAATGCCTTGATTGTTGTGTTGCAAGGTGTTTGCGCCCCCCCATTGGTGACTTTTGGCGCTTGTACATGCTCCCCCCAAAGATTGTGAACCTTTTTTCCCCTCCTTACACGTGCTCAGTCCACTGCCTCTTCCCATTTCTGGCAGCCTGATGGGGGAGAACCTTTTTCTAGAAGAATGAGGCCCCCCTTCCCCTCTCCACTTCGCCTTCCCTAGAGACGATAGCCGACTTTCTTTCCCCTTTTTATTGAAATACTTTCCTTGGTCGCCAGATGGACGTCCTTTTTTCCGAGGTTACGTACCCTTTGTCGGACCCATGTCTCTCTTTCCTTCCTCTCTTTACGTCTTTCCCTTCCTGGACCGTACCGAAACGGGAAAACAATCCCTCCCTTTTCACCCTTCTGGTGTTTTTTTTGTTCTCCTCCGCTCCCCCCTGTTTTCCACGTTAACGGCTAGGACTCTTCCCCCCCTATACAAGACCGCCTCTTACAGGAGGCCTCCCTTCTCCCTCACGGCACTTCCTAGGGCCAGGTCTATATTCCCTCTTCTCGAGCGTTTTCTTTTTCGACTTTCCGAAAATAGGCAAAGGGGATTTCCCAGGGTAGAAGGATGCTTCTTTTCCCCTTCCCCCCACTTAGGCTGCCAGTTTACAATTCTCATCGAGGTCGAGTCTTTTACTCTTTGCTCCCCCCACACGATTGCCCACCGCGTTTTTTGCGCCCTCTCGGGGACAGGCGGGGTTTTAAAATTAGAAGAGGAAAACCCTTTCCCCCCCCCCTGCTTCTGTTAATCGATATTCCCTCCCATCCCGATCATAGATTCTCTCATCATGAGAAGGAGCTTCTGTATGATAATACAGTTTTTTCTTTTTCCCAACGGTTTTCAATACCGCCCTCCCTGCCCTTCCCCTTTTTCTCCTTTTCATAATAATATTGTTTTTTCCTCCTCTCCAGAAGGAGTCCTCAGGTATGTTCTTCCACGTTTCCTTTATGCAGGTAGTCCCTGATTAAATTCTCTTGAATGATGATTTTAGAGAAAACGATGACTCTTCCTTTTCTCGGCCCGATACAGTTCGTCCATTCCTTTTCTTGTATCTCCCCCCTAGGTGTTGGACTCTCTTTTGGGGAGAAAAGAACCGGCCCTTTCCCCAACATTCCTTCCTGTTGACCCGGTGGATCCTCTCCTCCCTCCCCCTAGATGACTAGTCTTCTCTTCTTTTTAAGTTTGCGGTAGCACGTCCCCCCAGGTTGTAATAGTAAGTGAGATCTCTCTTCCTTCCTATCGTAATTTCTTTCTCCTCCGGCATAGCTAGTCCTGGCATGCGCCCTTTCCCTATTTTCCCTTGAGGAAGAGCATGGTTTTGTTCGGACGGCTTTTGGTATATTGTTCCCCCCTTTTCCCTCCGGTTGCGTGTCCGCATCCGCGCCCCCAACAAGAAAACGCGCGTGTTCACGTCTTTTTTTTCTTCTTTTTTCCCGGTTCAAATTGCGCGATTTTCTTCTTTGCGAGTTTCCTCGGGGAAGCTGCGGCTTTCCCGAACAACACTGGTTTCCTCCCCCGGCACTCCCCCCCCAGTATCTCCCCCCTACCATCGGGGGTCTCCCCTTTTTATGGAAATCAGAAAGGACTCCTTTTGGGAAAGGCTCTCTTCCGAAGGCTGCAGCGCTCCTCTCAGATACTTTCTCCCCCCCCCATCTCCAGAACTTTAGTTTGCAGGTGGAATTGAGCACGTTCTCTTCCCTTTTTAAAGGAAGGAAGTTTTTCCCTTTCGGGCTGGCCCCCCCATACACATTGGATCTCCCCCCCCCCAGTGCGAACACCCTCCTCTTTTTTTTGAAAGAATTTGTCTTTGATTTTCTTTTTTTTACAAACATTGAATGAGAAGAACTTTCTTCCCAATCAGTCACCTTAAGTCGAAAACACGTCTCCCCTTCTCCCGCAGGACATATTCCCCCCCCCCGGGGGGGGGAGACGCTTCTTTCTTTCCGCCCATAGAGGATCTGATTTCCCCGCGGGACTCTTTACTGGCTTCGCCCCTTTCCCTCTTTCTCCTCGTCAGAGACCCCCCTTTATCGAGATTGACTGCAGATTTTTTCCCCGTTAGACGACAAGGCTCTATTCTCTTGCTTTGTCTTCCCCTCGCGCGGTTCTTTCACTCCTTCCTTTCCCGGACGGAGATGTCGTTTTTTTTCCCGGTAGACAATGCATTTCTTTCCCCTCCCCTCTACGTGTGATCATCTCCAATACTGGCCCTTTCCTCCTCTCTTGGCTTCAGGGCCGGCATTCCGTTTTCCAGCTGCGAATCGGAAAAGAAGATCTGGTTCTTTTTCTGACCGTGTACCAGCCCTGGTCCATTCGCACTCGTACTCTCCCTCTGAGCGCCCTGGCCGGACGAAGTATTTCCTTCCCTTTTCCCTGCATCGGTGATATGCTATGATTTTCTCGAGGGCCTCCTTTTCCCCCTCTTCTGACATGAAAGCCCCTCCGGGCCCGCCCTCCTTCTCCTTTTCTGACAAACCTCCCCTTTCTCAACAGAGGCACGCTGAAGCGATATTCCGGGATGACCTAGAACCTATTCTTTTTAACCCTTGTCCCTCTCAATAACCTCCTCCTCTGTATTAAGTTTACCTACTTAGGCGAAGACGGCGGTTTTTCCTCTTGCGAAATGGCGGATCCCTTCCCTCCTAACTGTTCACCCGTTTTCTCTGACATGTTATTCTCGTCGGAAGGATGGGTGTCTCCCTCTTAATATTATGGAGAAACGACCCCCCATCTCTTGCTTGCCGCTTCCCTTTTCCCCTCCTCCCCTGTCCCCAAAACCCCTCTTCATTCCCCCTTCTCCACCGACGAGGGTGACAGCACATTCTTCTTCGTGCAGGTAAAAGTCACCCTCTTTTCCCCAGTACGTCCGCTTACACTCCTCCCACCTTCTCTTCGTAGAGTTCTTGCATTTTTGCTGAAAACCGACGTCTCTCCCCAATTTCGATATTGCACTTTTTTTCCGCCTGTCTCTTTTTTTTCCTTCCTGAAGATTCTGACAGGCTTGTAAGCGAGAATACATTTTTCTTCCTCTCGCCGCTTTTCATGCTCCGTCTCACCCCATCGTTTTCCCAAAACGGCATGTTTGTTTTCCCCCTTACAAAGGAGCAGACAACTTTTTTTTGCCTCTAAATTAAACCGTCGTCCCTTTCCTTGCATTAGCAGAGCACTTTCATTTCGGTTCCTCGCTGCGCTCGTTTCTTCCCCTTCCCTAGACGGGTTATCGCTTCCTTTCCACTTTTTCCGATGTCGCGGCATTTGGCTTAAAGGCTCTCTTTTTATGAGCGTTCTTTTCCTGAACGCCCTTATTTAATTTTTCCTCTTCCCACTTTTTCTTTTTCAAGAGAGCATAGTCTCCCGTCTTTTGGAAAAAGTATGAGAGGAACCCCTCTTCTTTCGAGCGCCCCTTTGGTCGTCATCTTCGAAGCCCCCATGAATAAGAAGAGTGACCACTCATCTGTGAACCAAGGATCGCGAGCGCGGCTATCCGGGATCTATTAGATTATTCAAGAACTTCCCCCTCTCCTCCGTGTTGTTGTCTCCAACTTCGCCTTATCCGTGTTCTTCACCTACCCTCTTCCTTCGGCCTAGAAAGCTTTTCAGCTTTCCTTCCTTGGTGAAGAGTGCCTGAGTGGGCACTCTTTTCTCCAAAAGAGGGGAGATAATGCAAAGCACGGTCCTTTCCAGACGTTGTCTTTGAAATATCAGACTGTCGACTCTTTTTCGCTCATGCGACGAGAAGTTTCACCTCTGTCGGTAAACGAATTACAACGAATTCCTTAAGAGAGAAGAGAGAGAAGACTCCCCCTCCTCCTTCGAGAACCTTCTCGCACTGGACCTCCCATCGGAGCCTCCTCCTTCCCCTTTCCTCTTCTAATGAATTATCCTCTTTGTGTCGACGGTGAAGGGCGCGGTCTTTTTTTTGAGAATTGGGGTAATTGGTTCCCTCCCCCCTTTTTTTTGGTCACTTGCTCCTCTTTGCTTTCCTGCGAAAGCTTTTTCTCCCTCCAAACCCAGATGTTTTTCTGAAACACGGCAGATGCCCATTTCATGGAAATGAGGAGATCTCCCCTCTTTTACTGATGAGCCAGCGCCACCGATTTCTTCTGGTTCAGCCCCTCCCTAAGCGCTGTAGACTCTTTTCCGCTAAGAGAGGACCGTTTTTTTTCTCCCCATCCTTGTGGCCAGATCTGCACGCCCCGCCTCCCATCCCCCTCCCTTTCTCACCTCGGCGGGCCGGTTCTTTTTTCGGAAAGCTTGTGGGAGGTCCATTTTTTTTTCTCCCTGGTGCTCTGTAGTGTCTCCCTTCCTCTTCGAACTCGATTTTTCTATACGTCAGGGCCCTCCCTTCTCGGACGGCACGGGGTCTTTTTTCAGCGTTTTAGACCCATATCCTTCTCGCCGTGGGACGCATTTTTTTCCGTCCTCCGTCGTACATCTTGACATTGTTCTTTCTTTTCGCCCCGTCACTTTTTTTAGTCTACTTTCCTCTTTCCTCTTTCAGAAGTTTTTTTCGATCTTTTTGGAAGAGTCGGCTTTTTTCGATTTCATTATTTTCACCTCCTTTTTTTAATTCTTACTTTCCCAAGGAATAGTTAGAGAATATCTTCCAGTAAAGTAAGGAGGCGTTCCTTTTCCCCTTCCTTTTAGAGTACGAATCAGCAGGCATTTTTCTACTCCCACTTTCTTCAAAAAAGAGCCTCTGGTAAGGATCTTGTACGGTAACACACCTTTCATTTTCTCGGCCGGAACGACTACTGATCTGATCTCGGGCCCCTCTTAATTCTTCCAAGAAAGTATAAGTAGGATCCTTCCGAATAATGGGAGAACCTCCCTTTTCATCCTCACTCCGTTACAGTGCAAAATCCCTCTGCCCTCTCCCGCTCCTTTTTCACCGCCAGTGCGTTAGCCTTTCATTGCAGGGTCAAATCAGGAAGGGACGACCCCCCCTCTCTCCGATCTCGTTCTTATGATTCGGAATACCTTTTTCCTATATATTTCCTCCTTAAACGAGCCTACCTAGAGGAGTCTTCCCCTCTAGGTCGCGCCTCCTCGTGCCCGTAGGTCCCCCTCATTTTTTCCTAAGGTCTTTCTTTTCGAAAAGAGTGTGTGAAATCTCCCCCCTCTTTGATACTTCTTTTTCTCCTTCCGCACTTCTGCTTTTCCCTTTCCCCCTTCCTAGCTCGTACATTCTCCCCCCCCCAAAAATTCTCAAGAACGCTTTTTTTCCTGGGTTGTGGGCGCCCCTTCTTTTTTTGTGTCCTATCCCTGAGTCCCTTCCTCCTTCCCCTCCCCCAGAGTGGAAATTACCTATTCTTCCTGATTCGTAAAGGGCGGAGATCACTTCCCATGAGAGAGGAGAGTATCGCAGCCTTCTCCCATTCCTCCCTCCCCGTCGCCGTTCCCCGTCTACTTTGGCTTCCTGTCTTCTCCACCTGCTTTGTAGAACCCGTTTATTTCTTTGCCGCGAGTTAGATTCACCTTCTCGATAGCAAGGAAGGCCTTTTTTTTCCCTTCCTCCTGAACGTTACCCCCCAGAGACACTTATGAACCTTTACCTCTCTCTTCAACGCTTTAGGGTCCACCTCGTTTTTTGGTGCGAGAGCGCTCCCCTTTTCCTCGAGTGAAAAAAATACACTACCTTTTCCCTCTTTCCTTTCCCTCCCACATGCTCGTCCTCATTGAACACTGCCTCGTCCTTTCATCGAGCTTTCTCTTCTATCTCGACACGGACGCCACCATCCCTTTTTCCGAGTGACAAACGAGGTCCGCGATTCTTTTTTTCCTCCCTTGCAGCTCATCCATCCCCAGGCCGAGGTTCTAGCGCTTGCTCTTTCCCTCTTCCACGGCGAGGAGCGTTCTCTTCTGGGTGGTCGCCCACGGACCACTTTCCTTATGGAGAAAAACTCTTATGGCTCTTTTTTTCTTTTCCTCCCTCCGCTTGGACGCACCTGCTTCTCGGGCTGGTCACCCCTTACCTTATGCGACCGGGGACCCTTTTCTACACATCAAAAAAACCATGAAAGAGAAGAACTTTTCCTTCCCCCCCTCCTTTTTTTTGTTGAGATATCCCGTCGGGTCCCCCCTTTCCTTTCGTTCTTCGTGGACAACGGGCGGCCTTCCAGAACCTTGCATTACCCTCCCTTCCCGATCTCATGATGATTTTTATTCGCCAGAAGCTTACTTTCCTAGGAAGATACATCACCTGTTTCTCTCCTCTGGTTTGGCCTACTTCTTATCGTATCTTTTGCTGCTGTGAAAAGTCCGATTGGATTTTCTTTCCTCCAACATCTACTAAGCCGTTGGACAATCTTGTTTTCTCCTCTCATCGCTCGAAAGATGAAGAGATCCTCTTCTCTCTTTGCGGTAGAATTTCCCCTGCATCGTCTCCCCTTTTTTTTTTCCCTTTGAGATTTCCTATGTGCGGCGTATTCGATAAGAGGACAGATCGCTTTTCCCCTCCCTCTATGCATTGCACGTTTTCGGACTCTTTTGCCCCCCCTTCCGAAGTTCTGGTAGGGGTTCTCTCGATAACTAGGACGTTTTCTTTCCCAATGGTGATCCTCTGGCGTCGCACCACTCCCGAGTTTTGGATTGGTCACGGTTCCCTGAGTTTCGGTCGTTCCTTTCCTCTTTTTCCCTCCCCCGAAGTCCCGCCTTACGATATCCTTTCACCACTGGGTGTCAAACGCCGGCACGCCTTCACGATCCATCGTGTTTTATCTTGTCGTCGCAGCGTCTTTTCAATAAGAAATGACTCTCGTCGTCTCTTTCACTCTCTCTTCTTCGTGCAACTTTGGGTCCCTTTTTCCTCTTTTCTCTACGTTTCCAAAAGTACAGTGATCCCCCCTCCTCCAGGAAGGTGGACTTCCTTCTCTTCTTTCCACTATGTTCAATTCTTTAATGTCCGTTCCAGTCCCTCCGGCGGCAGGCCTCTTGAGCTCCACAAAACCCATTCTTCAAGAAGTTCTTGCCTCCTTTCCTTCCTCCCTTTTACGCGATATGGTTGTTGCCCCCACCCTTCTTTTCGAAAGTGCGGCATGAAATCCCCCAATAGTATAACCTGGTAGAGTCGACTTTCGATAAAAGAAGGACTGTCCCTACTCTTCCCCCTGACTCGCTTTTTTCTGCTGCTACTCTGAAGATCCCGAGGATCTGATTTTTCCTCTCCGGATATATCGGCGCCTCCCTCGCAACCAGACCTTCCCCCCTCTCTCTTCGATGTCGTCCTGATTATTCCCCTTTCTCTCTATCAGAACAGCCCTTTTTTCCAAAAGCACTGAGCAGGGCCTCTTATCTTGACTGACCTTTTTTCGTTCTTCCAGTTCACGGCTTCCTTTTGCCACGGTCGCGATTTCTAATCATAAGGGGCCTTCCCTCCTGTCTCTTTCCCCTTCCCTTCCTATCCAGTTTTTTTATTCCCAGATGGAATCTTCCCCTAAGATCGGGGTGCAGAGTGTGTTCCCCCTGTACAGCGCCCCTTTCACTTTCTTTCTTCTAAGCTCAAAGTAGCTGAGCGCCCCAGTTGAGATCCTTGTTGATCTGTCGAATATTGCCTTTCCTCTTTGCGCGCTTTTTAAGCCTCCTCCCCCTGACACGCTGAAATCGAAACAAGCCTCTGAGCAGGTGGCTCGCCTTTCTGAAAAGAGGAACGCTGAGAGTCCTCTCCCCTCCCTTTTTGGATGACACTCGAAACTGAAGATTCGCCAAAATTTTCCCTTCCCACATCACAAGTAAGGACTTTTCCCGATAGGAGAGTCCACTTTTTTTTTTATCCTTCTTCTTCTTGTTATTAACTCTACCTTTCTTACCTTCCCCCGTGAAGCTCGGTTATTTGCCCGTCTTTTTTTTTGGGTGTTCAGCTTTCTGTTTCGCCTCTTCTCTAAAGTCCCCCCCTCTTTTCCTGGCGGACGATTTTTCCACGAGTGGCAGGCACCCTCAAGATCACCTTCCCCTTCTTTTCTTTCCCTCCCCTTGAGGCGGCGATATTCGCGTTGCTGTTCTCCCCCCCCCCTGCTGTCTCCAGAGAACAGTACCCGAAGAATAAATGAGAGGTCTTCTGATCGCGGCTTTCGTCACCCCGCCGTCGCTCGGTGAGCTCTGGGATTTCTCCGGAAAGGGTCAGGCTTTTTTTTTTTTCCTTCCGAAGTGGGTCAGCATCTTTTCCACTTCCCTTACTCGGGTTGATTCGCCTTTCCCCGCTTTCAGAGAGCAGTTTTCCCCTGCCTGGTGTGGGAAAGACTGGCACCCTTTCCTTTTTCCCACCCATCTACGTGAAGGCGCTAGAATCTTCCTCCTTACCCCATGCCCGGAGTTCATTTATTCCATTTCGCCGAGCAAGGATCTTTTATTTGCGCCGGATGGCGGCGCTTTCCTTTCTCAAGGCGTGTATCTCTTCCCCTGCTCTCGCGGCGATGGATTCGGCTCGAGTTTTGATTTTTTTTTCTTTGGAACGAACTTCTCCCTTTTCGCAGATTGAGCAAGGCAGCTGAAGTCCTTCTTCCAATCGTCTGCAAGGGCAAACGTCTTCTCACCCTCTTTCTCTTCCTGCTTTGCATGAGACCCCTTTGGCCCTTTGACTCCTCTCCTACGAAGAGTGAACAAATCTCAGGTTGTTTTTCGCGGCAGAGAAGAATCGCGTTCTCTTTCGCTTTATTCACAAGAACCGGACCTCCCTT
>Ga0179593_1714859_pt1 | contig 11166 bp, 9 predicted proteins | sample CZODoug2_1_08_16_FD_185931 | JGI IMG/M metagenome (GOLD analysis project Ga0179593, IMG submission 185931) | Vadose zone soil fungal communities from Angelo Coast Range Reserve, California, USA - CZODoug2_1_08_16fungal (PacBio error correction) | ecosystem: Environmental > Terrestrial > Soil >... | reverse complement strand
TCCGAAGGACGGCGCACCCACCCCCCCCCCGCAACTAAACCAACGCAAGACCGGCCTACCCCGACGAGCCGGCCAGCCCTTCCCAGGCCCCCTCCATACTTCAGAGTTCCCCCCCCCCTCCCGAGCCCCTTTCTAATCTCCCCATTCCCATATTCGCCCCGGCGAGCAATTTTTTCCGCAAGCTGCAGACGCCCCCCGCACTTCCCCGAGACCCCTCCGCCTCCCCAAATAGTACGTATCTTCCACCGACAGCAAAGGTACCCAGGGTCCCCCTGCTTTTTTTTTTTTTCCCCCCCCCCCCACCCCCCCTTTTTTTTGTCCCTCACTTCACGGGAACGGCGCCCACAAGCGACTTTGCCCGTGATGCGAATTTTCCCCCTGCCTTCCATAGGATTGACATCATCGTCTTCGCGCACCCCCACAGGCGCGCCTCCCTACCCTACGCAATGGATTGAGCTTCTGCGCAGTCGGCGCGAATCGTTTCTCCCGCCGCCTCCCTTCGTCCATGTTTTGATGAACGGTGTCGACCTCCCGCCCTGTTCTCACCTCAGCAGGAAGGATAAGCCCCCCCCCCCCTCCTTATAGACTCTTTTATTGGCAGAATTTTCCGCTTGTGACGGAAGCCTCCGAAGACCTATAACTAATAGAGGCCTAGTATAATTCATTTTCCCCCGACTCATTTCGGCGTCACTTTCCCCCACCCTTTTGAAGCCCCCCCCTTGCTCACAACCTGAGCTGTGAGCCATTTCCTCACCCCCTTTTTCCTTTCCCAGAGTCTTTTTTTTTTTTTTTTTGCAAGCAAGAAGGCGAAGGCCTAGAAACCTATCCTTTTCTGTCCTCGCCCAATTTTCCGCGACTGTCTTTCCAGCCTTCCGCAACCCTAGATCGATGACCGTGTCCTGAGCTCAGTTCTCTCCCTGAAAGCGAATGCCGAAGACGACCCTTCTCACCGGTCCCTCACCCACTCATTTCTTGTTCCCTTTTCCCCCCCCTTATCCCTCTTGGGAGATCCTTGATAGGCGGCTAGACCTAGTCCAAAGCCCTTGTTTTTGCCCCCCCCCTTTCCACGTTGGCGTCCGCCCTTCAAGTAAACTGCGATCGTCAGATGTTTTGCCCGAAGCGGGCCAACAGTTCGCAAGGTAGTCCGATCCCTAGGACAGCGGGTTTTCCCGGCCACTCCCCCCAGAGCCGCGTTTTTTCGACCCCTTTCCCCAGTTTCAGCGCAAAGAGCATCTCGGTGGATAGGCAGTGTGTGAGGTGTGCTTTTTTTTTTTTTTTTTTTTGCTCCCCCCCAAATTTCTCTCACTTTTTCCCTGAAACTACCCGCTTACCGAGACTTGGATCGAGCGCCTCATCTGTTATGGATAGGTCCTTGTCTCAAACTTCCCCACAAAAGCCCGCCTGCTCTCGCCCATTTTTCCCCCCCCCTCGGGTTTTTTTCCCACCCAGCAGTTTTTTTCGAACATGAACAGTTACCATACATAACCCCTCCTTCGGCTTTTTTCCAACTTATTTTTTCTTCCCCTCTCCTTTTTTCCCCAAGGGCCCGATTCTGCCCTGGGCCGACAGGCCTAGGGAAGCCTTTCCTGAAAACCCATCTTCATCCTTTCCGTACCTCTCTTTTTTAGTGCTTCCGTTGCCCCGTAAATCTTTTCAGCAACAGAATCAACCCCCACACAACAATTTGATTGTATCGTTCCCTCCCCTCCGCACCCTTACCGATCCCCTCTTTTTTCAGCACTTCCAACTCCCTCGCGCCGCAGCCTTAGGTTGATTAAGATTCGCACTCCACATTCCCCGCTTCTTTTTTAACCCGCTATTACACCCCAGTCGCGCCAGGTGAGCCCCGCTTTGTTCGACGCCGATCACCCAAGCGTCGTCGTTTTAGGCGCGGAACTACTCTTTGGGTGATAGCATTTCGCCTTCTTTTTCTTCCCTGAACCCCCTTTTTTTTCTTGAGTCCACCCCGGCAGGAAGAGTCTTCCAAGCGCGCATTGATCGTCTTTGAAGAAGTCCCTCGTGCTCTGCCGTTGTGACCCTGGTATGAGCAGATACCTGCTTAGCAAGAGAGCTCCAAAGAACACCAGGTAAGAGTCAGCTTAGGGACCCCTTTGTACTTTTTTCCGGTTTTTCTCCTGCCTTTTTTTTTTCCGTCAGTTCCCGAGTGCTCGGTCCATGGTCAGTAACAGCCCGAAATATCTCTCTTTTCCCCCTTTTTGACCGTTGTGGTGATTTTTCTAAGTGTTTTTCCCTTCTTTTTGAAAGACCGTACGCTACACGTCAAGAAGAAGGCCCCCCCGACAAAGCTCCGTGCTGAACCTCTCCCCCCAGCTTCCCCCCCAAGTCCCGTCGTTCCGTTCGACCGCCCCCTTGAATAAAGCCGTCTGATAAGGGTTCTTTCCCCGTTTTCGTGCACCCCTCCCCCCTTTCCTTGCCCCCACCCCCCACTCCTCGAGACGACCATAGCCCGCGGGCGGGATTCAGGAACCCTCCTTTCGAAAAGACGGACGATGGCCCATTTGTTTCTCTCCCTTCCCCCCTCTTCCCCCTTTTACGGCCCATTTTCAGAGCGAAGCCAGGACGCGTCGTAACGGCCTAGCCCCCGGACTGGTTTTGTAAACCAACTTGGTTCCCCCCATGGTGGACCAAGGAGGACTTGCCCGGTTTCCCCCGTAAGGTTTTTCCGTCGGGATTCGCCCGCCAGCCCACTTCCCCCGGCGTGGACTTAATGAAGCGTTCTAGGCACCTTTTTTACTGGATCTTGGCGTCTTTAGATGTTTCCCCCGGACTCACTAGATAGGGCCCTTTGGTTTTTTTTTGGCTTTTTCGGCCTGAACCACTTCCAAGGCCTTCCCCCGGGCTGGGAGAGCCCCGGAATTTCAGGCCTAAGGAATCGCAAGGCGTATGGACCCGCTTTTCTTCGTACGGGTATGGAAACGACCTTTCAGTGAAAACCCCCTGCGCCTACCTCTTTTTCTTTCTCTCTGATCTTTTGAGTATTACTTTCTACAATCAACAGATGAGGCATCGCCCCTTACGTCGGTTTACCTGTATTTTGGTTTCGCATGTTTCCCACACACCCGCCCCCTCTTGCGCCGGTTGTTCTGTGTTGTTTTTGACCCCATTCCTGTGTGATGTCCGACCCCACCTGATAAATGTCCGGACTTGTTTTCGTTCCCACCATCTACAGCCGTTACCGTCCAAGTCCCCTCTTTCTCTGGAGTTTGTCAAACGATGTTAGGCCGAGACGAACGCCGCACAGCCAGAAAACACATCTTGTTTCACTTTCCCATCGGCTCCTGCCTTTTCCCCCCTCTTTTGCTCCGACTGCAATCCGCCCCCTGACCCACTACCACTCATAGCCTACCCCGGGCCATCTTTTACTACATCGGCCTGCCTTTCATTTTTTTCCTCCACATGGGCCCCAGTGAGGAGCATCAGCCCCGAGTTCGAAATTCTTACGGGCTGACCAGGTGCGCCTGCCTGGTACCTCCCCCCCCTTGTTTTTGTCCCTTTTCAGAATCTCCGTGCCTAGAATTATGAGGAACCCCCCTAGGACATAGGTCCTTTTCAGTTCTATGACCCATATTTCCGGGATTAAACTTCCCCTTTCATATAGACCGCCCGGATGCGAAGTTCGCGCCGAGGTCCACCCCGTCGTCTTGTCTGAAACCCGGCGCACGGTCCTAGAAAGATTCGCGAATGATTGAAACGTCTTCCCAAACCCCGGACACGTGGCCAGGGAGGAAGGAAGGAGGATGGGTGGATGTAGATAGTGAGAGGGGTGTGGGGGGGACCCAGAGGCTGGCTTCCTTGTACTTTAGTTCACCCCAGTTCTCGTGCCCCCTCTCCTCCTTTTGCCGTTCCAACTTTGATGCTGGAACTGGAGCAGGCCTAATTGCTAGCTGCGTATGACCTGGGGACCGAATAAATTACGTTTTAGCAGGGGAGGTTCGTGGCCTCTTGAGGACTTTTGTACGTCGTCCAAATGATTTCCAGTCTTTCATTTTTTTTTTTTTTCCATTCTTTTTCCTTTTGGTGTGAAACAATATGATAGTAAGGGATCTGCCCTCTGTCGCCATTGGCTTTGTCCGGTTTGAGTTGTCCAGTAGGGTCTCCACTCGAACCTAATGTTGGATGGTCCCCCTGTAGGGGCGGCGTTGGCCTTGCGCCCCTTCGCGGGCGGTCGTAATCCCTGTCCTTTTCTTGGCGTTCTGCGGTTGGGGTTCCCGACTCTTCATCCTCGGAATAATTTGCCAGTTCCGTCTTGCCCCACGCCGGTTGCTGCCCCGCGTGGAAACTGTAGACCTCTGTCATGGGTGGAGACTCTGCTTTTACACTTTTCTCCCCTGGTATAGATGAATGGTCTTCCGGTCGGGTCTTTTTTTCCAATAGGGATTCGCACTCTAAGACCCATCTTTCCTTCTGTTATGTATTTCTTTGCCTTCGGCTCGGCCGGCTCGGGCCAGGGTCGCAGGGAGGAGTCAAGCATCGTGGACTCCTTTGCACTTGATTGTGAGGGCTTCTGACCCCCCCCTTTCTCCCTTTTTCGTCGTCCTGAACCCCCTTGAGAAATAAAGAGGTGGAAGAAAACGACCAAATCCCCGACCCAATGACCCCCCCTAAGATAAGAGGAAGCTACACCCACCCCGCTCTCAAGGCGGAACTTGGTGTGTGGTAGGCGTATCTGCTCCAATTGTTGTTTCCCCGAAGGGGAAAGAGTTCGGCTACCCAGCTCACCTGACGGAAACCCTAGAATACACGCCCGTCAGGGAAAGGTCCTCTGCTTCCCGCTTTCCCCTGTGCTAGTCCCTGCGGATGTGGTGGTGCCCCGTTTGCCCAGCCTACGCTCGCATTTTGCGCTTTATGCCGCGTTTTTCCCTGTTTATGTCATCGGGAACGTGAAAAGAAGCCCCTGCTAATAATGTTTGTTGGCCCGCCACCCCTAAGGCTTGGGCTTAGGAGAAGTTCTTCCCACAGACCCAGTTCTTCCTTGCGACCCCCGTCCCCTTGCCTGTTGGCGGATTCGACCAGAAGGAGGGCGGGTGTCTCAATGTCACTTTTTTTACCTCACTTCACCCCAAACTCGAATCCCGCTGAGGCAACGAATGGCTCACGTTGCGGCCCCCCGCTTTTTAGACGCGGAAGCCAGTCCTACTTTGCTGTTCTTCTGGCCTCTCTTTTTTTCCGTCCCACCATGCCCTGCACAGACGTTCGGTACGCATAAGATGTAGATGTATCGTACTAGCATTCAATGAAAGAACCAATAAAAAAACGACCCGATGGAAAGAGCCCACGACCCCTTCCTACCTCTCACCCGGGCGAAGGAGAGGGGCTAGTACTGGCTGTCTCCCCAAGTCCTCTCTGGGGAAGCGAACGGAAGAGGCGGAGAGATCTGTCCCCCCGCTTCCCCTCAGGAACAAGGTTTTTAGCTTGACTCTCAGGGTTTCCCATTCGAAATCAAACCGTTGGAGCCAATGGGCGACTGATCTCGATTGGAATCCCTCCGTTTTGTTGAGGGATATCCCTCCTTTTTCCAAAACTGATTGTGTTGAGTAGGCTGGAGATTACCCACTCCGGTTGAGCGTACTGAACCCCCATTTGCGCGGGGAGCATCGGTTCAGTTCCTTTCGCCTAGCTTTAGTTGTTCCCTGCGATGATTTGCCAAACACGTCCCCCGGTACACTCCAGCGCCCTGTTTCAGGGTAGCGGTCGTCAATGTCCGTCCCCCCCCGTTTTTCGTTTTCGTGGCGTGAACCAAATTCCTAGCTAGTCTCCACCTCGTCTTTCTCTCGTGATGCCGGGTTTCGACTGCCGGAAAACCAAAAGTGGTTTTTTGGTCCCCCGCATTTTTCCACTCAGAAGGGCCCCCCCATGACCCAGTTTTTTTTGTCCCTGTCCCTGCCTCTTCCAATGCCGACGCCTCACCTCGCTTCAACTCCTTGGTAACCCTTCGGTTTAATTTCACGGGACGTTTTCGAGGTTTTCCTCGTCGGTCTCACATTGGCCTCTACCCGGCCCGCCGGTCTCGGGCCCCCAAGCATGGCCTAAGAATCCAGCGCGACGGTCACTTCCTTCCCCCTCGCGTCTGGCCTGACAGAACGTCTTCACGAAGCCTTGACTCCTTGCGGATGGCCACCCCTGTCTCGGTTTCTGTGCACGGTAACGAGTACAGTAAAACATAAAAACTGCACCTTGTCTTCGAAAGAGAAGCCATCAGGGCGATTCTTATTTCACAGTTGGCCACCCACACAGAAGCCTTCGCACCGGATGGCCGTTTTTCCAGCGTCAGCCTGAGGCCTACCTTTGACCCCTTTTGGGTAGCGGCGGGCCGTAAGGCCGCCGATTGCTTTTGACCTCTTTAATGCGGAACCCAGAACATTCAGCTTACCCCCCCCTCACTCGAAACGAGCCTCCTTAAAGGAAGAATCTTGTTGTCGTTTTTCGAGGCACCTTTTTATTTTCGGCCAGGGGTTGGTCAAGTTGGCGCCGCAGCCCTTCCTCTTTTCGACCTTGAGGGAAATAAGCATAGCATTCCCCCATGGTCTGAGAACCTCCGCAAATAAAAGTGCAACCTTTTAACCTCGCCCTGCTTTCCCGATGGCTGAGACTGGCCGCCGCACGGCCCTTTGACAAGGCCTCCCGGCCGTCAATCCCCAATGCCCACCCTTTCAGTACTGTATTAGACCGCTAAGCTATTCGCCCCGAAGGAACTTTACCATCATCACTTCCTGAGGAAAAGATCCTTTCCCCCCTTTTCTCACCCAGGATCTCTTCAGTCCACCGAGTCAGCACCGGCGTCGGAACCATACGTGAAAAACTCTTCTTCCTCCCTCCTCCCCCTTCGCCTCCGACACCTCGACCTGTCGCCAAGTCCGCACTACGCAGGAGTACGCTGCGACCTTCTCTCCCCTTTCAGGCCCTCCCCCGCACCTTTGGATGTTTCCCCCCATGACCCAATTCTCCGACCAGGGGACCAACAATCCACTCCTCCTCCCCAAGGGTTCCCCCCCCTCGAGCGATTCCGGACGGTTCAGCGTTTTCCCGTCCAACCCTGATCACAGCCTCTGTACATCATCCTCTTCCACTTTTGCAACGTCCGCATTGTGACCGACGCGCACTGCTACGCGGAACTCTTACGGACGGACTCGCCGTTTCCCAGACGCCGAGTCAAGTTTGCATTGCTCCAGGGTCGTAATCGTGGGACCTTCATGGCGCCCAGGCTTTACCTTCGCGCGGAACTGGAACCTGCTGTCCCTACTGTTAACCCGGCATTAAGATAGGTGACGGAGAGAAGCAAAGTAGACGATGACAATGCGACCCATACCTCTACTGGATGGATGTGGAGTCGGTTAAGATTTTCTGAACCGCGGGCGCCCGTGATGCCGGTGGTTAGCCGACGGCAGGCTGGATTTACACTCTACGTTCCCTCCCCTCATAGCAGGTCGATCGCCGACTTTACAAGAAGGCGTGAACCTTTAAGACGAGGGTTCTTCTCCTCTAGGAACTCTCTTTCCTATAGTCTCATCTAACGCGTACGACTCATATGACGGTGCTTCCTTCCCCCCGTTCTTTCTTTTTCCCCCCTTCGTCTTCTCCCCTGGCCCTCCAGTAAGGCTCACAGTTCCTTTTTAACTCGGTGCTTCTCCTCCTCCTTTTTTCCCATATTTCTTGAAAGTGCGCGAGTAGTAAGAGCGCATTTTTTCCCAGTACATTCATTGGTTTGGGAGCTCATGGGGTAAGAGCTAGGACTAGACAGAGTTCCAGAAAAGTTCCGACAGTCGCGATTGCCCCCTCGCTTGTTGCGACCTTTCGGGCGGCCGCACCGCCTCCATCATGGCCCCTCCCCCCGTCGGCTCCCTCTGGCTTCCGAAGCCGGTAAGGCTCGATGTTTAGAAGGCGGCCCTTGACAGGTAGACGTCAAAAGTTGGAGGCAAGCCCCCTGAGAGGTCCTGGTCTGTTGCCTCCAACCGCGGGACCCCTGGTCTATCTGTTTTAGTGTGGTTTAAAAAATGCGCCACTCGGACTGTCCCTTCCTCCCTCCCCATTACTTTGTAGAGGCATAATTGTTCTTGTAGGAATCAAAATCCCCCCACCACATTATCTAAGCGCCCTAAACAGAGTGGGCTTTCGAAGTCCCGGGGTTTCCATGAAAGTTTTCCCATCTCTGTCCGATAACTGAGTTCCCCGGGTTCCCCCCCCCCCCCCCCCCCCCCCCCCCCCCCCCAAGGAGCTTGCGGATTTTTTTCCCCGGACTCCCTTCTTTTATTCCCAATCCCCAGTAGAATGCCTGGGGTGCAGTCTTTTTTCAGCTAAACCAGACATACCCTCCCCAGCGCTCTTTAATCTTCGGTTCAACAGGGAGACACCATAATCCAACACAGTTGCCTTCCCAGACCTCCGATCTAAAAGTTCCCCCCTCCGACCATATGGAAGTTGTTGGGTATGAGACTCCGACGAGCCCCTTGGGTTTCAACCGTATGGAATACTATAATTATTGTAAAGTGATATGCCCCACTTTTTCACCCCAGTCTAATTTTTCTAGTGCTTTTGCGACCGATACGTCCGGTCGGGCGTCGGCGCGTCTCAGAGGGTTTTTTTCTTTGCCGGTAAAATTGAACCTATATAGAATCTTGTAAGGTCCGGCAATGAGCTCCCCGGGTCTCGTACCTTCTTTTGCGTCCTCTTTTCTTTGGTCAAGTCGTTGGTGTAATAAAAAGGAGCGGTCCTTGGGGTACTGGGCGAGAACTCCTCGACGTTTATCGCTTTTCAGACTTTCTTTTGGCAGGTCTTTTCTTTTGAAACCAGAGTGTTAGGTAAGGGGTTTCTAAGACAATATACCCCCCTCCCCAATTCACCGTTGTGTGTTTCGGATATCTAATGGAGATACACAGGTCCACTTTTTGTCCGCGCTTTTCCCCGCTCTGGCTCCCCATTCCTCAGCCTCCTAACGACCAGGAGTTTCCGTTTTCGCTGCCCCGGCGCGCTTTCCCCCTTTTTGACGTAACCCCTTCGTATTGCCTACAGCGGAACGGCCCAAGATAACAGCCCGTTTGGCCTCTCTCCTTTGTCGGACGACGGCTGCGAGTCATGGGCATATTCCGACGGACCAAACTCACCATCCCCGCTGGCTGCCGACCTTCTCTCGTCGACCCGCCCCCTTCCCGCGACTTTGGGAAACGGGAGGCCTTTTCGCAAGGGCTCCCTCCTTATATGGATTCACCCTTGGGATCAACCCCGTAAGGCTAGTTCGCGGGGACCACTGAAAACTGAAAGATGGAACTGACCCCTGCGCTTTGAGGCAAGCAACTTGAGGTTTGACTGTTTTTCTGGCTGTCCCCCTTAGGTAACCCTTGCAGCCTGATGGCTCGGGACCTTGGCTGTCTTGAAGGTCTTTAAAAGCTTAACCAGGCCGGAATGGTTCTTTCAGAAGACAGAAGCGACCGCTACTTTTGGGCCCTAATCCCCCCTCCCTTCCTCCCCTGAAAAAGTGGAACTTGAATGAGGCCCGATGATGGCCCCGAAATTTTCATTTTTAACACGTCTCCACTCCCTACGTGTTTCATTCGTCATTACGTCTTTATGCCTTTGTTTGGATGAGACCGAAGAACAAGAAAATCTTGGAAATAGACCCCAGGAATCGGAGTACGGATACATCCGACCTTTTTAATGGGTCCCCAAAACACCATATGCAGCTGGTTCGTTCGCTTGTTACCTTAAAAGGGGGTTCTTCGTGAAATTTAATGACAGCAGACTTTTATGGAAAGACCAAGTTGGGTCTAACTTTTTTCCTAAACTTGTTCCCTCTTCTCCACCAGACGTTCCAAGGATGAGAGACTCAGAGGGTGCAGGCGGGATGACATTTTTCCCCCTAAACGGGACAGAAATAGGATGCGAGGCCAATTTCCCCGACCCATCCGCAACCTGCGAGCCGTTTTTTTCATACTAGATTTCCCTTAGTCCCTGAGGACGGATTCTCTAAACTGAAAATCCGACCACCAAGGACCACACACCTGGACAGTCTTTTACTAATTGCCAGCAACTTAGAGGCAAGAACACTTATAGGGCTTTTAGGCCCCATTTTCTTTCTCACCAGAGTTTCTACTTTGATAAGGTTTGGCCCATTGCGCCTCCTAATTGGCACAAGTAAAAAGAAGGGCGGGGAAGGAGACACAAGCACAACTGATCGTTATTATTATAGAACGAATAGAGATATTCATTCCCCCTGCGAGGCCCCCATATCTCATGCTCGTGGGTAAAAGGGCGATATAGAAATGACTGACGCTAGTGCATTAGATTCGAGTCACCTTTCATTGTCTGGCTGAACACATGCACAAAAGTAACGCTCAAGGGCATGTACAAAACTTAAAAGACAAAAGAAATAAATTAGGTCAGCTTGACGCGTTCGACCGTTTGTTTCTTAGGAGACTAAGTATAAAGGTGTTTCCGTTTGTCCCCAGTAGGGAGAAAAGACTTGTACCCTTCCCTTTAAGGCCCTGACGAAGTCAGGCCCCCGCCTTGATAAGGGGAACTAGAAGGAATTGTCCTCTCGGAGTTGATTCTTGCGTTATCGATGAAAGGGCCGCTTTTTTTTTTAGTTTTGACCTTTCCGTCGGTATTATGAAAGTCTCTTGTTTCGGCCGTTCGCGGTTGCAGAACCCCCCGTCTTTTTGGGATTGTAGTGATTCGATTTTCTGTTGGTCAAGTCCGGGTAGTGCTCGACCGATGGGTCTTGGTCCTTTTCCTTCCCCCCCCACCTTTTTTTATTCGGTATCCTCTAATCCTCTCTGGTCCTTCGCAGCCCTTTCGGAGTCCCCTTCTTCGGATGTCCTTCTTAATCTTTTTTTTTTGCCCCCTTTCCGGGACGTCTGAAAGCTGCCCGTTCTTGGCTCTCCCGTGTGATTTGCCTCAGTTGTTGTGTGAGATCCATAAAAAAGGATTGACACTCTCCCCTTTTTATTTCCTTTGGTATCAGTTTCCCCGAGAACCCTTTCCAAGAGCGGAACTCCTCCTTTTGAAACCGGTCGGGGGTTTCCTCTTCCTGTCACCACCACCTGCATAAGGAGCGAGCCTTAGATTGCAGAAGATACGACCGGCAGGAACAAGAATGAGACCCCTTTTTCCTGAAAGGGCCTTTTCCGGAGCCGGATCCTTTCCGAAAATCGC
>Ga0179593_1628168_pt1 | contig 11166 bp, 23 predicted proteins | sample CZODoug2_1_08_16_FD_185931 | JGI IMG/M metagenome (GOLD analysis project Ga0179593, IMG submission 185931) | Vadose zone soil fungal communities from Angelo Coast Range Reserve, California, USA - CZODoug2_1_08_16fungal (PacBio error correction) | ecosystem: Environmental > Terrestrial > Soil >... | reverse complement strand
AAATCGCGAGAACCATTCCCTCCCTCTTCCCGTTCTTTCCCCGGCTTGCGGGGTCTTGTAACATTCCTTTCAACTCCCCTTGCGAACAGAAACCAGTGCATCCGTCGCCCCGGAAACACCTTTCCCCCCCTTTTTTTGGGATTCTTCCTTTGCTTTTTTTTTTTCGGTCTAATTTAGCCGCGCAGGGATTTTTCTTTTGGCTCCCCAAGGTGACGGGATTTGCTCGATTGTGTTTCCCCACGTCCCTTCTCGAAATGATTTTGCACCTTTTCAATTCTCATGACGCCGACGGAGGCGTCTTTCATCCCCCTCTTAAATTGTCAAAGATGCTTTCCTAGGTAAAAATGACGGGACCCACATGTCTGAGTCCCTTCCTTTCAAATTTTCATCAGGTTTCTCTTTCAGAATTTCAGTTTTCAACATTCCTGCCTCAGTCTTTTCTTTCTGTTTTTCTTTTCTTTTTTTTTTCCACCCAGTGTGTAGCTACCTACGCGGGCTTCCCCCCGCCAACGGCCGCCGCGCCACGTGTCAAAGCTTCCCAGTGATGTCCCGTGCCTAGGGCATTGCAAGAATCAATGGGTACAAGTTTTTTTCTTCCCCCCGTTCAAGCTTCATGTCCCTCTCCCAAAGGCTCATCCCTCCTTCCCCTCCTTTTCCGAAGTATCAGCCCCCTCCTCCCAACTCTTGCTCAGATACATGCACGTTGTCATCTTCTTCTTTTCTTTCCCCACGATCATCATTTGACAATCTGCAAGGACTCCCTTCCAGATCATGGGCTGTCCCTCCATCAGTCCGAGGTGATGGGATTCTGATTTCCTGTTATATCACGCGCACCCCCTCAGTAAATCAGTTCCCTTGCTTGCCTCCCCCCCTAACCCTCCTTCTTTCCGTCCTCTGTTATGAACATGTGCCTCAGTTTCCTTCTCTTACCCTGGTGAAGAAGCCGAAATCACCTTTTTTGGTTAACCGTCTGAAAAATGGGACCCTTTTACCCCCCTAACAAAACGGCGTGCCCTCCCTTTTCTTTTTTCGTACATGCCATGCCGGGCGGCGTTGCCGGCAGTCCGCCCCCCCCTTCCCCCGGTATGCTACGGCCCTGGTTCCCCAAAAATAGTAATGGCAAACCACTTCATTTTGTCCCAACCAGCCTCCCCTTTCCCTCCCTTTCCGGTAGCGGAGACAGCGCAGAAATCCCGCCCCTTCTCCTTTTTTCATGAACATTCTGTGAAAGTTTCTCAGATAGGGTAATCTCTCCCCTTCCGCGTTCCCCACCTTACTTCGGCCCTTTATTTTCCCCCTTTGTCGCACCCTAAATAATAGGTCATCTGTCCGCCCTGGATGGCCTCTCCCCGACAAGCGACCAACCCCCCCCATGCACCCCACTATAGAGCTGAAACTTCCTTTTTCTACGTTTCTTGTGCATGCTGTAAGAACCCGTGACCGGCGGCTTTTCTTTCCTTTTTTCTTAGCCATCGGGCCTCTTCACAGGGGAAAACGCCCCCCCTCCCCTCCCCTTTCCGCTTCCCCCATTCCTTCTCGCACGGCAGGCGTGTAACTTTTCTTTTTTTTATATATGACAATTCGCCCCTCTACACCGATGACAATCCCCTCTTTGCACCGATCCAACGGCCCGGCCGTTCCTTTCCTCCCCAAGTTCTCAAACGCTCTCGCGCCAGCCATGAATGGGCCACACCACTTTTCCTCCGTCAACGACAGTTTAGTGTCACGCTTAACCCCCTTTGACACCGCATAGTCAATGGTTGAACTTCCCTCTGTCTATTTTCTCTCAGACGAATAGCATTTCGACGGGGGTTTCACGCTTTGGGCCTCCCCCCCCCTTCTTTTTTCCCCTAATTTGCAATCGAAAATTTTCTCCCATAACTTTGAGGTCAGTCTTTTCCGTTCGGCCATGTATGGCGCTCAGTCCTTCTTCCCGCCGCCTCGGCCAGACGCCCGCGCCTTTTCCTTTTTCCTTGCGCAGACCCCTGTCCTCCCCCCTTTCCCCCAACCTGACAGCAGCAATTGTGGGTATGTTGAACCCTTTTCTCGTGCCCCTGCCCCCGCGCAGCACAAGACGAGTTGACCTTTCCCTTTTTCAGATCGTCTTTCTACCATCCACAGTACAGATTATATTCTTTACCCTCCCTTACGTCTCGCGTCTTCCCCTGTTCCGTAACATACAGCGCGAAGTGTTGTCCGTCCAGGCACTTTTCTTTGCGTAAAGATTTATTTTCCCTTTCCCTCCCCTTACTAACTCCGGATTTTACGCCGTTTGAAATTTCCCGAGTGTTCCCTTCCCCTTCTTGCTTTCCGCCATGGCTGACATTGCCCCGCCCATATCTGTCCACGGAATAGTCGAATTAGCGGTTATTGTCTGGTACGCTCGTCCCCCAGTGGCTTTTCAACGTTTTCGCCTGCACGCCATGCTAGATGTTTCAAATTCCTTCCACCGAGCCCCTTCCTTTTTCCAGCCACGGGCGAGCATCCGTCCTCCTACCAAGCACAGTGCAAAGTATAACTTTTTTTTCTGTGCGCATCCCCGCCTTTCCCTCCCCACCCCCGACAAGACAAGGCTTGGTGTTCCGTCGCGCGGATCCCCTTGCTGCCCCACCTCCCCCCCTCAAATGCCGGGATGGTCCAAGTTTCGTCGAACGTATTGGTACCTTTTTTGGTCCGTTCCCTCTTAATTAAAGGCGTTTGTTGCCCCCTCCTCCCTTTTCCGATGGAAATAAAAGGTTTGCGTCGCGTCTCCCCTCTGAGTGTGCCGCCAGCGTACTGAAACTTTCAATGAATATGGACCGCCATCATCTCTCTTTTTCCCGTCGTTTTTAGTGGGTTGACCCCCCCCCCCCCCACCCACGAGGCTCAGTTCTACGACGACGTTCAATTTTTGACCCCTTTTTCCCACAGGGGACCGCATCTGGTCTCTTCCGGAAAGCCTGTGGTTTCCTGCCGCCTGTGCATTTCCCATGGAGACCTTGATGATTATTGCCCACACAGGTTCCCCAGTGACTGGCCCTCCTCTCTTGCGGACACATCGTTTTCCCCCAAAACGGATTGAATTGAGACCCTTTTTTCCTTTCGCTGATCTCTGGTCCCTTCGTTGTGCAGAAGATTGATAAGTCTACTTCCTTGAAGCTACTTGCGGAGAAGTACCTTCCCTCTTACGAGGGTCTTCCTTTTCACGTCTTTCCCTACGATGACAGCTCGTGGTGGTCCGTTATCTTTTGAGCATTGATAGAGCCATTCCCCTGGCGGTAATCCCGACTGTGTCTTTTCTTTTTCCCGCAGCGTTCCGCCGTTTTCGTTTCCTCTTTTTTTTAAGGCCGCATGAGGGTTTGGTATGGCTTTCTTTTCCCTTTCAAGCGAATCCGGTATATGATGTCTTGGGAAATTGAATTTTTCCCCTCAGTTTCGCCTTTCCCATTTCCATTCAATCTTTCGGCACATACGGCCCTCTCCCCCCGATTTTTTTGCCGCGTAAAAAGTTGGAGCCGCCTCCTCCGCAGAGTCGACGTTTTTTCCTTCCTCTTTTGGAACGGCTTGTGAGAACTCAAGCATCTGGAGATGTTCTTTCTTGTGATCACGAACGCCAACCTCACCTGGTGTAAAGTTCTCTCTGCCGCCCGCGACGGCGCTTTCGATGGAGCAAACTGGACTCCTCCTGGGGCATTTTTCCGTGCTGGGCACGAATGTGCTTTTCCAACCGGCTCTTTCCCCCTTTTTTCCGGCATCGGTTGACCCTTGGCCTCGGCCCCTGCTGAAATTCATTAAAATTGCCTCTCTCAAACTGGAAATCCATTTACCCCCCCCTTATTTCCCCTTAGGCTTTATTTTTTAAAAGTGAACGACCTCGCTGTTTCCCCCCCCTATGGTGGTGATGATCAATGCTGCTGGCCTTGGTTTTTTTCAGGGTGGGCGGCTCTAACCCCTTTTACTTTGGGGATTGTGCGATTTTTTTTCCCTGCCACCGGGGTCTTGCTTTTTATATGTGGGAGATGGTTCTCTTTCCTCTAAGACAACCATGCAAACACCTGTTCCCCCCTCTTCCCTCCAATGTGCCTGTTTGGAAGCGCGACTTTGTTTCTGCACTGCGCTTTTCTTCTTCACCTGCAGGCTTAAACCGTTCGTCCCCCCCCTGTTTGATCATGTTCCAGAACTTTCCAGTGTTTAAGCTACAGTTGCCCCTGATTAGGACGCCTGGGGTTTTTTTCTCGTCTAAGCCGGCTTGCGTCTTTCGGCTTGGCGGAAGATTCCCCCGCTGTTTGCCCTGGCCGATACTTGGGGAAGCTAGCCCCGGATCCTGCAGGCATTGTTCCCTGCTTCCCTCTTTCCTCCTTTTCTCTTTCATTGTGGCGGCCGTGTTGGGTTGTTTTCCCTTTTGCGCAAAGACGGCGCGTTTTTTTTGGTTCGTGACGCTTGTGTCGTGCCGTACTATTTTTTTTTTCCAAGGCGCGGACGCCAACGCCCTTTCGCTCGTCCCTCCGTTCTGGCGTAGGGCTTTTGCTCCTGGGACGCAAATCCTCTTCCCTCTTTACTGGTCAGCGCATTTGTGTTTGTGTCATCGCCAATCTCCCGACCTCCCTTTTTCTCGGGGATGTTCGGCTGTTTTCAAGAACAGGTTTGCCAAAGAGGAGCGCATCGGGGCCTTCATATTTTTTTCTTCGTTTTTTGCACTGTCGAAGTATACCTTATATGCTTACCTTGATTTCCCCACCGTAATGGGGGCGATCTACCTTTGCGTGAAATCTTCTCCCCTCTTAGCTGTATTGCTTTCCTCCCATGAGTAGCGCACACTGGATGACGTTCTTTTTCACTTCTCTTTCCAATTATGATGTGTGTTTGTGGCCGACACCCATTTTTTGCGTCCATGATAGGGGTCCTTTCTTTTTCCCTTATAGGGGGATACTCGGCCCGTCGCGCCTTTGGCGATGTGGGGGCACGGACTGGACTTTCCCTTCTTTGCGAAGTACATTGTTTGTCATGCCCTTATGTTGGCAATGGCCCCTCCCCTCCTGACCCTCACGTTCATCACGCTGTACACTGTTTTGCTCCCCCCCCCTTCTGAACGGCAGGGGCGGATTTTTTGAAAACCGGACAGTCGTTGCCCCGCCGAACCCGGCTTCTTCGCCGGATAGAAGGCTCCCGTTTTCCTCCCTCCCGCCTGTTGAAAAACGAAATTCGAATTGATGACCAAATGGATTTAATTGCACGCACGAGTATTTATGGCGTTCCTTTATTTCCCTCGATTTCACCTTTTAGACGTTCGCGCCCCCTTCCTTAGCACGTATGTCAATATGGCCTGTTTTGCACGCGCGCCGTTCCGGGTTGCTGCGTCCCTTTTCAAATCCCGTTCGTCCTCCGTTCCTCTTGTGTTTGTGCGACACAAAAATCGCCCGCGTTACAAAAAGGGCACCAACGCGCTCTCCTCTGCCAGCAAGATAAAACCAAAGTTGATCCGGTTGTTTTTCTCCAGGTTTTTCCTTGCCTTCCTCTCCCCTCCGCTCGGCTTGCACTGTGTTCCCTTCGCCACCCCCCCCTCTCCGACGACGGAATGGACGAGCCCCCTTCTGCCCCAGGAGACACCCGGGTGAAGCCTATCGGGATGTGTTCGGCGGGGTTTTTCCTCCTGCCACCCCAACTTACATGGTGAAATGGTCCGGCGGCTTCCCTTCTTTCCTTTTTTTTGTGGACCAACTGCTACTTTCTCTCCCATGAAATCGGAAGTCGACCTTGACATCTTTTCCACGTTATTTTCTGGCGGTCCTATCTTCCTCGCCAAGAATTTGCCGCGATTGTTGCACTCCCCTCTTTTTGAAACGGAAAATGTTGGACATTTTTTCCCCCCCTCTCTTTTGCCCTTTTGGCAACGTGGTTGTTGTGAGCGCGCTAGGCTCTTCCTTTCACCCCCCTCTTTGCCCTTTCGATGTCCCAGCCATCTCTTTAACGTTCCTCTTCCCCTCGCGGCAAATTCACTTTGCTCTGACGCCTTTCAAAATTTACAGGCAAGCCACATTTTTTTTTTTTTTCCCCCCTTTCCGACTTCCCGCTTTCCTTCCCTCACAGTATCAGGTGTCAAGCATCGTAACAAAAGCTTTTTTTCGTCACGAGGGTAATTTTTGCGGAGCCCTACTCCAGAAACAACGTCCTGTTTTTTACGTTCAGAGCAAGGTTCTTTCCACGGCCTTCTTTTCTTCCGCTTCCCGTGCTTTAGTAAATCTCCATTTTTCCCTTCCACTACGAGGGTTGCAGCTTCCCTTCGAAACGACCACCCTGTAACCGCAGTGTCGTTTAGATTGCCGTCCTAGGTTTCTTTTTAGCATTTCGCGCGCAGTGTAGTTAGAGCTTTGAATTTTTTCTTTTTTCCCCCCCTTTTACGCCGCCGTTTCGATAGTTGTGTTTGTACCCCCGTTTGTGCGCGACAATGATTCTTCCCTTAAATTCGCCAGCCTCCCCCTTCTTCCCGCCTCAACGAGCCAGATGCGGCGACCCTCCTCTCTATCATGTGAACGGTAAAATTGGTTCAAAATGGAGCTGCCCCCCCTTTTTCCCTTTTTTTCCCATTTGCATAAGTCGTTTTAAAGAACTTCGTTTCCCCTAGCCCCGCGTACTCCGTCTTTTTTTTTATTTGTTTTCCTTCCCCGTTCGCGCCTCCCCTTCTTTCCAGCCCCCGCGCGAACCAACGGGGAAAGTGTTTTTCGTCCCCACCCATGTTTTCCTTTCCCTCCCTGGGCACAAACCCTGTTGACCCTTTTTTTGTTCAAGTCCAGTCAGTGCTCCGAACACGGCCAAAACCCTCTTCCCCCCCCCATGAAGGGTGAAGAGTCCACCTAATTGAACACTACTTGCCTTAATCGTGGCTGCCACCCCTTTTTCCTTTGAGAGAAGCCGGGTTTCCGTCTCATCAATGCAGATCTTGCTCTCGAGGGATGGGATTCACCTCCCCCCCAGTATCGAGCCCCCCTCTGCACTGTCAACTCTTCTCGTTTGTTGATCAAGTCATAATTTAAATCCCTTTTGTGATGAACGGCATCCTCTTTGTTCGCTGAAAAGCAGGCACTCCCTCTTTTATGACACACTGGCTTCTGTGTGACAAAGTCCAACCTTTTTCCGAGGATTGTCGTGCCCTTTCTTTAGAAGAAACAAACCATTTTTTCTCCTACGGGCCAGCCCTTCTTTTCTGCCCCCGGTCAATGAACACTGCATTCCCACAAGCAGGCATGAAAACCTTTTTCGCGGCCGGTCTTGCGGCCAGCCCCCCCTCCAAACGCGCCCTCCCTCTTTTTTCCCCTTCTTTTTGAAGGTAGGGCCAGCGACCTCGAATGCCGTGCAATCATGCAGAGTCCTCTTCCCCGAGAACCGGGTAAAAAACTCCCTTTAACTTCTGTAGAAGCCTATTTTTTCCGCCCGACACGGCACCACGGAGGAGAAACCACAAGAACCCCTTCCCTGGAGCTGAAACTGCCCTGCCCCCCGCCCCGCGAACATGCTCCTTCCCTGGCCGGTTGAGTACTCTTTGAGCCCTCGGTGAATACCTGCACAGGAACACGCCCCAAGCCGATTCCAAACCCTTTTCTACGGGCAGGCGTTCCCACTGGTGTTTTCCGCGTACTAGTTCTACGCTTTTACCACGCGCAACAGGTCCTCCCGCAACGGCAACACTTCCCTTTCCGACCACTTTTCATTCGCCCTGCCCGCCCCCTCATGATCACAAAACCTAATTCGCCCCCGCTTTTCAGTTCACGTCGGCTTTTCGAGTGGAACACATTTTCCCTTATTTCCAGGTTTCCTTCTTTTTCCCTTTTGAATTCCCCTCCCTCGGTCCACCCCCCACCCGCAAACCTTACTCCTCCGTTGCGCCCTCCCCCGTGCTCCTACACTCCTCACCGTTGCTCACCCACACCGCACGCCCCTAACGCCACCCCTTGTCTCCCCGCTTCCCTCCTCCCCCTTGAGTCCCCCCCCCTCCCATCCTCCCTAGCCAGCCCCCCCCCTCCCATCACCCCATAAACCCCCCGCTACCCTTCCTTGTCAACACTCCCTCTCTCGCCCTCTTCATAACCTGCCACTCCTAACACCCCTCCAGCTCCCTTCTATCTCCCTGCCACCCTCGTCCTCCCTCCTCCGGTAATCCCCTGCCGACTGCCATGCACCCCCTGGTCCCCCATGCCCTACCCACACCGATCCCTCTCCTCCCAGCCCCCCGCCCTCTCCTGCCGTACCACACCTACACCTACCGTCACTACTCATTCACCCCTCCACCCGAAGCTTCCTTCTCCCCAAGTACACTCCTATGCCCCTCCCATCCCACTCCCCCCACACATCCCCGACCCAGGGTTTGCCTGTCCCCCTAATCCCCGGAATCACCAACCCCCCGCTCTCGACTCCACCCTCCATTCCCCATACTCTCTCCCCCCCTTCATTTTGGGCCCCCCCGCTTCTTCCCGCCTCCCTCCACCCATACGTCTTGCCTTCCCTCTCCCCCAGATTTACCCACCCCTTCCATTCTCACCCTGCAACCCCTTCCCCTCCCCTCCCCCCACTCCCCCCCCCCCCCCATCCCCCCGCTGTCGATGACCCTTGCCCTCCTCGTTCTCACCTTTTCTCCTCCCTCCAAACCGCCACCCCGACTACCCCTTGGCCTCCCCCCCTCCCTACCAACTAACGTTCCGCTACAGTTCATAGCGTCCTGCCCTCCAGTCTCCTCCCCCGCCTCCCCTAATCGCTCTCTTCCTTCCGACCTCCCTCTTCATTGGCATAACGTACCACCGACCCACACCTGATCCCCCCCCCCCTTATTACTCTCACTTGTCTTTTATTCCACCTCGTCCCGGCGACGCTCTCACCTTCGGGAACCCACACGCCTACCAACCCCCACATTATTCGCCCATCACGAAGCCCCCAATCCGGCCCCTCCTCACCACTCGCGCCCATCCCTCCGCGACCAATCCCATCCGGAGCCTCCCCCATCACTCACCCCTCACCCCTCTTAACATTCGGCCAACCCTCCCTAACAACCCCTCCCTCTCGACACCGCCGTTCCCAGGTTTCTTTTGTTTTTCTTGGGAATACTTTGAATTGTTTTTACTTTAATCGACCTTTTTTTTTTTGCCAACTCCTATGAGCAAGCAGTTCCCCTCTTTTCCCTTTGCTCCATCGTACTCGGCCCCGATGCTCCCACTCCTCGCGGCAAGGACTTTTTTAAAAAATTTAGAAGCCCTTTTCGTGATCACTGTCCCCTTCTCCTCGCCTCAAATTTCATTTTTATTCGCGGTGCGAGATCGTCTTTTTCCCTTAGAAGATGAGATGATTTCTTCCCGTTGGACGCTTTTCCCCCTCCAAACGGACGTTGTTCCTTTCCTGGGTCTTTCCTTCCTGATGGAAATTGGACCCGAAATAGATTGTAAGCCTGTCCTTGTCTTACCATCAGGCTATCCCCCGGTGCATTGCACCTCAAAAACTTTTCCTTTTTTTTCCCTTCATAGGAAAAGCACCCTTCTTCCCTTTGCGGAAGAGAGGAACAATCTTCCCCTGTTTGGTACGCCGGCCCGCCTTCCTCCGATCCTGCGCGAGAAAGGTCCCATTTCCCCACCCCCTCTTCCTCTCTCCACTATTATTCCTCCGGATAGTAAGTAGGAAGGCCCATAATTTGGTTTCTCCCCCCTTCCTTTTCCCGGGATAAATTCTGTCCACCCTCCCCGTCGCGTCAAATGAAGTAGGAAGAAGGGGGTGATCCACGATGTGTACAGCCTTTCTCTTTTCTCAGTTAATAGTCGCGTTTGTTTGCCCATCCTCAATGTCGTAAGATTCCACGTAGAGGTAAGATTCTCCGTGCGCCCGTTCTTTTCCCGGAAACGAGATTCCTTACTCCGTGTTGGTGGGGGGAGATGCGTTTTCCACGGAAGGTACATTTTCCTTTTCCTCGTCTGCGCTTCCAAGCCTTCCTTCCCCTCACCTTTGATTTCCTTCCGTTTGGTTTTGCAAAAAGTCCGTGCTTCCCCCTTGAAGGCGGGACGTCCCTTTTCTTCACTGAGGTGTCATGCTTTTCAGAGACCACCCGTCCTTTGCGCGCGGAATTTTATTCCTTTCCCTCTTCGAGGAAGGAAAAACAACCCCCCCACCTTATGGAAAGGCAGGGGAGCCGTGTTTCTCCCCTGTTTATTAATTTGAAAGTTACTGCTTTCTACTTGCTTCTCATGGTAGAGGAGCTCTTCCTGGAGTGAAGGAGGAAGTTTTTCCTTTCCTAAGAATGGGTTTATTTCTCCCCCCCCAGCGTTCCGCCTTTTGTTACTCTATTCGTCCTTCCTCTTTGGTTTATTGCTTGGGCCCCCTGAATCAAGTATCTGATGAAATTCCGCCTGAAACGGCCGTTCCCTTTTCAAAATCTTTTCTTTTTTTCCACTTCCCTCATTTCGGAACCCGGAAAATTTTTCTGGCCCCTCGTACAACGGCTCCTTCTCCCCCCCCCCATCCTCGCGCAGAGCAGTATATGTGATCCGAGAAGGCTTCCTTTCCTTTTTGCTGGCGATTGGCGCCCTTTCTCCTTGTTATCACGACGCCCCCTTTCGGTTGTGTGACGTGTTTATAGTGCCCGTTTTTTCTCTTTATGGGCCTCGGCTCTCTTGCCCTCTATGCGGACCGGGAAATGCTTCGGGCACCCTCCTGCCAACGGCGCGGCGTCTTTTCAGTGCAAGTACTGTACTTCTTCCGTTGCGGCCCAAGAGCGACCCCCCTAACAATCAGAAATTATCACCCCCCTAACCTTTTCTGTTGTGACCTCTGCTCCTTAACAGTTCACACCGAAACGTTTTTCCTTTGGCGTATCTGGGTTTTTTTTTTTTTGCGGCGGGCGCATGGTGGGCTTCACATTACCCGGCGGGCTTGTGATTTCTTTCCCCTTTTTGGCAAGGTGCGCTTTTTTTTTCTTTTTGTCCGATGGTCTCTACAAAAGAGCGAAAAACCCCCTCCCTGCCTGCCGGTTACACTGTCCTTTTGTTCTTCTTTTTGTTTCTGTGTCTTCTTTTTTTCATGCAAAGATTCTCCTCCCCCAGGCCCGGTCGGGTTTTTTCTCCCCGACCGGCGTGGGGCTCCCTCCATTTTTTTCTTTTTCAAACGGTGGTTCTTGCGCCGCCGTGTTTTCTGGGTGGGTTCTATCGGGCTTGGCGG
>Ga0179593_1607876_pt1 | contig 11166 bp, 12 predicted proteins | sample CZODoug2_1_08_16_FD_185931 | JGI IMG/M metagenome (GOLD analysis project Ga0179593, IMG submission 185931) | Vadose zone soil fungal communities from Angelo Coast Range Reserve, California, USA - CZODoug2_1_08_16fungal (PacBio error correction) | ecosystem: Environmental > Terrestrial > Soil >... | reverse complement strand
AGCTGGGCCGAGATGGGACATCAGCTTCTCGGTGGAAGGCTGGTCTACCCTTCCTGGAAACATCGAGGCGGCTACCCGCGGCTCCGGCTCCTGCGACCCCATCACCGGTTTTTCCTTTCTTTCCCCTGCCAAGGTCTCTTTTCTTTTTTTAGTGGGGGATTTTTTAGATTTCTTCGGCTACGGCACGAGAATACCGGTCTGTGCCTAAGCGCGCATCAATCGATTTTCCCCAACGAAAATCCACCTCCTCCCCTTATGTTTCCTCGATGCCGGGTCCTCTTCCCGCGGCCCTTTATGATTAATCCTTTCGGACGTTCCTTCGAAGACCTCCCGAAAGGCGTTCTTGCCTCCTCTCGCGGCGTCGCCATTAAAATGTTCCTGCAAGCGCCGGTCGAATTTCCTCATGGACTCGGCCTCTCCCCACGTGGTCCTCTCGCCATTGTGTGCCTTCTTTACGAGCGCACTTTTTTTTTTTTTGCGAAATCCTCTTAGAAAAACATGAGACTGATGTGCCAGGGATTCATCAGTACCCCCCCCCGAGAGCTAGAGCACTCAATCTGCGTTTCGCCGATCCACGACTCTCCCCCGAAGACTTTTTTTAGAGTTCTTTTTTTCCTTCGCGGTTCGCCCCTTCCGCCTGGCGCCGCGAGTGGCCGTCTTTAAGTCTAAGCGACTCCCCGTTGGGAAGGCCTCCCCAACATATTTTTGAGTTCCACCCTTCGTCCTGTAGCACTCTAGGTGATTGTGCAAGCCCGGTAGGATTTCATACTCCAAGATTCTAGCGAAAAACCTTCCGTTATATCGAGAGAGTGCCCCAAAGAATGTCACGGTCCCTGGCGGCGGAATCGTTGTCTGAATCTTCTTTTTTGACCTTCCCTGCTCGGCTGATCACCATAATGGAATTCCTCCCTTTCGTTTGCGGTAGTATTTGAGTTTGGCGCCTCGAGTGGGCAAGCATGATTCAGTATGAGTGATAGTAGGTGAGGGCATTTTCTCTTGGCTAGCGAACCTTTCTACTCTTGCTCGTTCCCATTCCTCCGTGGTTCTTAGGATGGACTTTTTCGACGACTTATTACCTGGCCCTTCCAACGGACCTCACGCGGATAAGAGGAATACTTTTTGGCCTTCCCAAGTCGGGATCTTTCCTTTTTATTTATCTTTCCGTTCCTGACTACTCCTTTTCTGCGAGACGATGGAACTTTTAGATGTTCCCTTACCTGGAGGCCTTTCAAATCTCTAGAGAAACGCCCCCTGCGAAAACTTTTGTTTCGGCGGAATCGTTCTTTTCTCCCCGTGTGCTCGAGGATTCTTCTTCAAAGTGTCCCTTTTCACTTTTACCTTGAGTTCTGCTATGGACGGTTCCGTTTTTCGCTTTCAATGTGGAGTCCGCGCTGGCAACCCTCCATGACGCGGCCAACTGTTTCTATTAAGGGAAACACCTTTGATGGCGACAACGTACTTGTTTCTCCAATTCTTCTCCGTCTTCCTTCCTCTTCTACTTGTTCGTTTTGCTTTCTGGCGTGACGATTTTTTTCCCTCCTTCGGATGGGCTCAGACAGTGAAGTCCCGCGACCGAATGCTGTTTCTTACGCACCTATTCCCCGGTGTCCTGGCTCCCATCTTGGATTCTCTCATTTTTATGTACCGTTACCCTGATGGGACTACTAGGAAACATGTTTAACTGTTGGCAAGAGGTGCCTCTCACTGCTGTTTCTTTCCCCCCATGTGGTTTTTTTCCGCGCCGGCCTTGCCCTCCTTTCAAGTGTCGGGTTCCCTCACCCCTCCATAACCCCTTGAGGAACGGTTGTACGGAAATGGCGGTTACTCGACTTTAACGATTTTGCGCTTCCCACGACATATCGCAGGCCACGCCGCGCATCTTCCTGAAACGGGAAGATTTTCTTTCTTTTTGATTCCTCTCGCGCATCTTCACCTCTATCATTCCTCTCTTTTTCGCAGACTCTCAATTCCCAAGTTGGCGTCTACGGCTTTCCGTACACCGATAGGTCCCGCCCCTGCGCAGCTTCCCACTGTCTCTTCCCTGGTATTCTCGAGGGGTGGTTTTTTTTTGGTTTTTTTTCTGTTGTCCCCCCTCTTTCCTTGCTTGTTTTCTTTTCTAAGGTGGCCAGTTGAGTTTGCGACGTCCGTGTCGACAACGGAGACGACATCGCTCGATCCTTCTCTTTTATCCCGATATTGTCCCCCAGATGGACCTTTTCTTTGACCCGTTGCACCCCCCCTTCCGCTTTTTCTCCCACTCACTCGCATGTATTTTTAATACTCCCCCTTGACAGTCCCTGTGACCTGAGGCGGTGCCCCCCGGTCATTTTTTGTGTGCCTCTCTTGATGTTCTCACATGCCCGTTCTCCCCGTCCGGAGTGCCCATTTCTGGTTTTTTTTTTTGATTTGGGTGTGTTTTTTTTTTTTTTTTCTTTTTGTGTGTCCCATGAATGTGAGCCTCTGACATATTGTGAACTGACAGCCAGTATCGCGAGAACATTTTTTTTGCAGCCCTCTCCCCGCAAGATCGGTCTCGTTGGCGCTTTTTTCCATAAGCTTCCCATCCAAAGTTGTTACTTTTTCTCTTTTTTTCGCTGCCTGCCCTTCTTTTGTGAGTTGCACAGTTTCGACTTCGCCAACCATCTCCTAAGCTGCCGCATGTCGCGCTGTCCTTTTTTTTTACACTTCCTCAAGCCCTGTTCTGCGTTTCTCCTCTCAACACCCGACATCTCCTTCGCCTTTCTTCCCGAAAACATCGAGCTTTCAGAATTAGTCCAAAATCTTTTCCATTCAAGGCCCCGACCCGCGCCAGATCGAAAACTGGGTCGTCCATTGCACTCTCCTCCTTCCCGCGTTCTCTCCTACCAAGCATTGATCTGGACTTCGTACACGTCGCATGCCGTGTCGTTAACGGATTCGTGTTGCTACAATGTATACTCCGTAAGGGCCCCTTTATGCTAGACTGTTTAAACACTTTCCACCCCCTCGTTCCCGTGGACTCTGGTCTATCGTTTCGGTCTACGGCATTGTGACAGAGCGGCGGCTCCGTGTATATAGCTCAGGCAAAATTTTCCCCTTCACCTTCGCTTCCCCGACTTTCCCCGGCTGTGAAAAGACCGCATACCCAACCCCAAAGCAACGTCAAACATCATGCTCGTTTGGTTAATTTCGTTGTTTCTTTGACGCCGGATTCTCCTCCGAGCTCTACAAAGTGATCCCAGGCGCCATTTCCGGCGGAAGCCTGACTGAAATCCTCTTCCGTTGCCCCCTTCTGCCGTAGTAATGATTTTTCCCCGCGGGGAACTGCCAGCCCTCACCGAGAGTTTCCCCCATATCCGTTGTTCTCATGTCGGTCCATTGTGCCGCCCTTCACTCTGAAGGCCTCCTCCCAAAACTTTTACACCAAACTCCGGAAATTCTTTGACAGCTCCCGTTTCAGCTCCTATCTTTCTTCTTTCTCTCCTTACAACGTCTTCCCCTGCTGATGAGCGTCTCGCGCGTCTTCGTATATCCGTCACTCCCATTCGTCTCCAGTCGGCCTTCCCTCGGTTCCCCCCCTAGCACAACGCTTCCACCCTGTAGTCTTCCCTTTTCTCCAGTGGTTTTTAGGTCCTTCAGCTTCTGCGCGGCATCGCGCCCCCACTGTGATGCATCTCCCATCTGTCCCCACTTCCATTCTTTTCGCTCAACGGACAGTTCCACAGAGACCCCTTTCTTTTCTTTCTTCGGATGGTGTTTAGCGCTTTTTTTTTCCCCCCCCACACAAACCCTCGTGGATAAATTTTCTCGGGATCTCCTTTTCCTCGTGTTGTTTGGTGAGATTGAGACCCTCGTTCGACGTCCTCGACCTACATAAGATCAGGCGATGTGCCGGTTCGTTGGTCACTGGCTTTTTTAGCATCAACCCCCCATGGAGGAATTCAGAGGGGCTATGCCATTTCCCGTTTTGGACGGTGTCGCTTTTTCTCCCTCTCCCCCCTTCTTCATTGGCTCTTTTCTTCAGCCACTTGTCGAAAACGTTTTTTTCGGTGTCCTATTTGCGTGCTTTTGCGAGGTTTGATCCCCGGAGGGGCAGTAGTCGGGTGAGAAGATGTTGTGTTTTTCAGTCGCTTCCCTCAGCAGCTTTTTTTTTTACCGGTCTTTTTTGGAAGAGACGAGACGAAGCGATGTGATGCTCTTTACCTTATGGCCCTTGCTATGCTCGCCTTCTCTTGGAGTTTTGTAAACTTTTCCCCCTCCGATTAGCTTTCAGTTTGCGCAGATCAACATTGTCTTTCTAGCGGGACATGAAATAAACAGTATTGATTTAACCCACGATCCTCCTTTCTTTTGGCCAGTCTCGTAACTTCTTAAAAACGTTCACTCCGTACGGTCCCGGGAGATGGATCGGGCAGTTGGAGATTGAACTTCTGCTTCCGCAAGTTTTTGCTTCGATCCCCTCCCTCGACCCTTATCACCTAGCTCACCCGTAATCTTCTCCAAGAGCAGGATTTTTTCGTGGCCCTTTGTCGAGGCGGGCTTTTCCTTGACCGTCTTCTTCTAAACCTCTTTTTCCTGTTCGCATTTTCCCCCAGTAGTGAGACGACGATATGTTTCCCCAAGCCGTAGACCTCGGAGGACCTTTTTCAATGCCTCTCTCTCTTGGTGTCCCCTTTTTCGAGATTGTTGAGACCGTCTCGCCTCCTAAGTTCGTAGAACATTTCCCACCACGTTCCGGGAAGACTCATGCTCTTCGTGTACGCAGAGTACAGATCCCTTTGCTGGTTTCGATGTGGTCCCCGTTAGGGATGCTTCGTTCTTCCCCTTTATTACTGGTTCTCGGCTCGGGTCCCTGATGGGTCCGATTTTGGAGCCTACGTCTTCATATGTTTTAGTTCATACAATCGTCGCTGGTCGAGTATTCAGCGATGGTGTGACCCGACTTTTCCAACCTTCTTTCTCTTCCCCCCCCTTCCCAATTTTTTTTTCCAAAGTTGCAAAGCGCTGCGGCAGGATTTCCCGTGATCAGGAATATCTGTTTCCGGTTTCATCGCTGCAGGCTCCGGTAACCTTCTTTTAAGATTATTGTTCGTGGCGGACGCCTTCCGAGGCCTGCCCCCGCCTCTACTTGAGGGACTGCTGAAAATGGTTCTTCCTCTTGCGGTCAGACATTCTCCTCTCGTACATGAAGGCTACTGTCCCCGCGCCCCTTATCGTCACCCCACGGACGCCCTTGCGGGGTTTAATTGCGATTTCACCGGGATTTGACCCTCGCTGGTCCTTTCTTCCTCGTCTTTAGTCATGACTTGACCTCAGTTTCTCGCCCATCCGTCGGCGTTCGACCAGAGTGATTCGCCGGAGGGTGAAGTATTTTGGGACATGTGTATTGCTGAGATTAGTTTTTGACTCTGGGTTTTTTTCCGTTTTCGGTCCTCTTGCGAAGATGCCTGTCTGGCCACGCACTTTCCGCCCCGGGCATAGATGTTAACCGCCATTTCCGGTTTTACAAACCAGGTTTCCCCCGTTCCCCTTTTCTTAGTGTTTTGAACCATTGCCCTTTCACGGCTTCGCGTTACCAACGCCACCCTCGCCACATCGTGAGAACATCCGTCCCCTCTTGCAAAATTTTCCAATGGTTTCCCGATTTTTTTCCTGCTCGCCGTTCCCTTCTCTCTTTTTGATTTTTCCATGCACACTATGGACAGGGTGCTTATAAGAACAGCATTCGTTCGCTTAGCGATAATGTTTTTTTTACCCAGCCCCTCTCCGTGCACACACTTTCCTTCCCATGTCCACTTCCCCCCCCCCACCTCTCGTGAGGACCTGCCCCCAAAGTCTGGATCAAGGGCGCCAGCGCAAACGTTACGTTCTCGACATAATTCGCGAGGTTTTTTTTTTCCTAAGAGCGCTCCAGTTCCGCCGGCAGGATATTGTTTCTTTTCCCTCAAAGGTGTTCCTCGCAGGTCGCGCCACTTTTTTGGCTTGACACTTTGCGTCCCGCGCACACTTTCTTGAGAAGGTAAAGCGAGTCCGCCATAAAGTTTTTAGCTGTTTCGCGAGTCCTGCGCGTGGGCTCACCCTGGCAACACTCCCTTTTCACTCAGAACTGTAGAGTCCAGATCCCGGCGATAGTAAAGATAAATAAAAACCAAGAAAACCTCCCTTGGATGAAAGTCCACCGTTCTTCCGGTCTTTTCTTTTCCCTTCCTCATTCCCTACAAACACGCTCTCCAGCCTCCAAGAATCGCCCAAGGTCTTTTGACTGGGAGGTTTAACTCAGCACGAATTTCGTAGTACATCCAAGGTTCGCAGGCCCCCCTATTTGCTAAAATCCTCCATTCTATTTCCCCCTCCAACGAACACAAACCGCAAGCGATCCCATGGAGATTGCCAGCAGAGTTCTAGCAGTGTGCATAGATTTTTTCCTCACAAAAAGAGGCCTACCCCCCCCACGCCGCAAGGCTCTTCTCCTTCCTTTTTACTGCTTCTTTTTTTTTCTCCTAGAATCTATTTTAGCTTCCCTCCATTGGCTTGGACATTCCTGACGCGTCCAACTTGCCTGATACTGGGGCCCGGGAAGGGACGAGGGGTTTCACTCAGGAGAGTACCCTTCTTGGAGCTAGAGGCCCCCGGGTAGCGTCTTTCCACGGCGGACCTTTGGATTTTTGTTGTCGACCGTGAGAGAGCTCTAAAAAAAAGATTCAGGCCCCATCTGCCGTGGTAGTCATGCAGCTCCTTTCTCGTTGCTCTTTCTCCTAGAAGCTTCGTCGCATAGATCTTTGTTTTCGAATCGGATTCGGAGCAGCTTTTCTGCGTTCTGCAGCAGGACCCTTTAGAGATTTACCGTTTTTAGTCCTCTCCTTCGTCGGCCCTTGAATTCTGGACTGCGCTGACAGGAATTCTTGGATGTCGACGGGGGGCCCCAATTTTTTTTTTTGGCCCCGTTTTATAAAAAAATCGCGTGCAAAGTTCCGTCTTCGTGTTTAGCTCCCTTGTGTCCCGGTCCTCCCTGTCCCGGCAGAGGGCATGAGCGGTTCCTTCCATCGCGAGCTTCAGTGAGTGATTGAGCATGCGGGTTTGATTTTGCCTTCAAAGATTCGATTGTCTTAATCGCGGTAGCGATTGTCCCTTTTGCTAACCCTAAATCACCTCCCCCCCCTTCTTTCCATCCACTTTCGCTCCTTTGCGCTGAGCTTCTTTCCCTCCGAGCACTTCATGGTTCCTTGATTTGTCGCCTGAGCCGGACCGCGAAAATAGCCGCTCGATGTTTCCTTTGAAAGGTTATCGCGTCTCTTTTTCCCTATACTCTCTTTTTGTTTGTTTTTTAGAGATGCTTGCGAGAGGTCCATCCCTCTTTCTCTTGGATCGATGGTCGTTCATCGGGAAACATCCCTCTTCTCTGGTGCGGATTCCTTAAGGCGGACCAACAAGAAATTCGCTTGATGCATACTCCCCTTCCCATCGCGCAAGAGGAAATGCTTTTCGTGGTGGATGAAGGAGTGCTCTTTTCGGCGGGATCCGTTGCAAGAATGACTTCTGTATGAAGAGCCTACCTGAATTTAAGCCTCACCTCCCTCTCCTGCACCAATCTCATGACATCAGCATGATTTCCCTTACTCGCGCGATGGCCCGGGCAAATCCGCGCATTCCCCGCGGGCCCTCATGGGCTGATGAACGTTCACCTGACTCCTCTCGCGTCTTTTTTCTTCTGCTTCCTTCACTTTCCAAGAAATGTTCCGTCCCAGCCGACGGGACCTCCTACAGAAATTCGCTTCCTTGGCAGACGCGTCTGAGTGATTTTTATGTCCCTCCCTGGAGTCCGCATTCGCGCAGCTTTCCTCCGCGAATTGAATCCGCTTCGAAAAACCCATGCGCACTTTTCTTCTTGACGACTTATTCTGATTGCTCCTCGTGCACCCTACGAATCCCATAGCTTGCCGTACTGAAGTCCTTTTTCGAGCGCGCACTTGTCTCCCATAGCCTTTCTCCTCTGGACGATGCCGGTACTCTTTTACTTCCAGATCAGCCTTACTCGAAACTGAGGTCCGCCCTCCCGTCGTTTTCGTAGCAGTTCAGGGCACGCCTTCCGTTGTGCAAGGGTCCACAACCCAAACACTTTCCCCTCAACCACATCTCCCTCAAACCAATTATTTCGAGCGCAATCCTTCTCGTAGAGAGTGCAACACAGAAGTTCACTTACACCTTCCTTCTTTGCAGGGATGGTTTATATTTTTTCATTCAGAGTTCTTTCCCTATCTTCTTCTATGATTCCTCTTCAAGACTTCTTGGTTTTTTGGTCTAAATGGTTTTGGCGAGTCGCCGGGTGCCTATGCTCCTTTTTGATCGCTCCCCGCCTGACTGTTTTCCCCCCCCCCATAGGAACCTTTGGCTGGACTGTACTCCGAAGTTTCTGAAACGGTTTCTCCTCGTTGCTCCTTTGAGAGTGTTTCCCTGTTTTTTTTTGACCTCCCCAAGGATTCACCTGCGGATCGAGCGTGGATCCTGACTTCAGCACAAGTATTTCTTTTTCTTTTTATTTACCTCCCATTCCGTCTCACATGCCCGGTCGCTACTTCTTTCCTTTTCTGGAGAAATGAGAGTGTCACTGGCCGAAGATGCTTTTGTTCACACTTACTTTGGCCCGTAAAGCAGGGTCTAACCCGCCTCTCCACACCACCCAGGCCGACAAACCCTTGCCTCCCTTCTTCACTCTCCTCCTCCCCTGTGCGCGGACTTTTCCCCTCTCTCTTGCCAAAAGGGTCAAAGCCACAACAGCCGGGACCTTGTCCCACTGCTATTGCCCGTTCTCGCTTGCATGTGTTTTCCTCTTAATTCCGCGACCCCCTCCTTTAAGGACTCACTGCGCATTGCGCGACCCACCGCTACCGCTGGCGCCCCTTTTCATACTTTGGAAGGTACCATTCTTCATTCGGAGTGGCCTGGTTAGTTTCTCGCCTTCTTTGCTTTTTCTTGGTACGCTCTGTTTTTTCATCAGCTCCGAAGCGGTTACCAAGTTGCGAATGCTGTTCTTCCTCCCAGACATGGATCCTTCAGCTTGTAATGGCCTTGCCACGGAATTTTAACAAGTTACGCCTCTGATTGTGCATCCTCGGGACCCCCCTTTTGTTGCAAAATTGACAAGATGGGGTCCTGACCCGTATGTGGCAGCCCCGTGTTTGCCGCTACTCTAAACTCTTCAGGTTTTCCACCCCTCACCTGATCAACTTTTTCCCCCGTGAAAGGCGGTCGATGCACCGAGGGCCCCGATTTGCGTGACGCCATATAGCAGCGCCACTCGTCCAGCTTCCTTTTTTTCCCTTAATCCCAACTCTCCCCTGCTCATTTCATTCTGTCCATCAGCGATTCGCCAGAATTAGCCGCAACTCTGACAAGGCTCGAAGTCAGCTCCTCGTCGAATCCATCTTAGGGCTACCTCGACGAATGGCTCTCACTCTTACCCCCTACCATAGTCAAGCCTCGACCATCCCGAGGTCAGTTCCCCTTCTCGTGACCATTCTCATTCCCAGAACTTTCGGTGCAGCTCATTTGTTGTTATCCCTAAGAGGTGTCATTCGGTCCATTTTCCCCTTGTCCTGTCCTCTCGATATAATTTCCTCACTTCTAATTTTCCAGTTGTCCACGCACTCTCCAAGATCGTTTCTCCCTCGAGGCAGTTGAGACGGATCGTCCCCCCCCTTATCTCAGAAACCCATCATCCCTACCCGGTCACTTCGAGACTGAAGCGCTGGCCTGACCGGAGTTGTCCCCCTTTATTTTCTCCGTCCCCGCTGTCCCCTTTGCTGTTGCCCTCCCTAATGGCTTCCCCAGCCGCACAGGTCTGCGGCGAAAGTCATAGCCATCACATGATCTTTCCTCGATTCTGCCAACGACCCCCCTCGAGATCGACTATCCGTCATCACATATCTCGGGAACCCATTCCGGCAGACACGATTATATTATTGCTTGCCACGCACCCTCCGAGGTTTTACCGTGGTAGCAATCCTTAGCTTAAACCCTCCACGTTGCACTCTGGGAATGCTGCGCGAGCGAGCACTGCGTCTTCCCGCAGGAACATACGTTTTTTCCCCCTTTCCCCCCACCGGTCCTGGCGGGCTCTCTTTGTCGCCCAACATTTTTCCTTTTTACACCCCGAAGGTCCAAGCGGACGTTCAATGGCCTTGGCTCTCCCCTCTTCTCCGGCATTAATTTTTCGACTTTTATCTTTCCAACTATACCCCCCGGGCAGACCTTCATTAGTTTATCTGAATAGACTGTCACATCTTTCCACCCGCGTTCTGCACTCTCACCCCATAAAGGAAACCCCTCACCCCCTGTCCCCATAGTATTGGAATCTTCCCCCCCGTATAAGCCGTCCTTTCTTGAACCTATTCTTCTCCCTCACGTCTCTTTTGCGGCTACCCAAACGTTTCTTCACCATACTTTTGGATTCCCCTTCATGTGGCTCCCCCCTCCCACGGCGCTCCACCACCATCTTCACTGATGTAGCACCGCTACGTAATGCCGTTTCTTTCCGAGGACGCGCTGCACCACCCGCCCCTTACGTCGCCTCTTTTTCTTCCCCAACCTTTCTTCTCTCACAACGGTAAGCTGATGGAAGGTTCTTTAATCAACAAAACCTTATCCCACCCCATAAAGGAAAAGGTTTCTCGATTATACTCCCGTGGTTTCTTTCCGCCCCGCTTAACTTTCCAGACACCCTTTACCGACGATGATTGTCCCGTCCTCGCAAGCCGTAGAGATCACCGTAAATACCCCATTCAGGATAAGCCGTCCTACCCCCCCAGTTTCTCAAACAATCACCCTTTCCCTTCCTACCTGAGTTTTCTTTTCTTTTTTTGAAACCGAGGCGGCCCCTCGTCACAAGGGGAGATGAGTTCCTTCTGTATCGGGAATGAAGATTCTTTCAAAAACTGTCCTACTCACAACAACCCAACCCCCTCCACTTACTCTTTTCTTCATATATCTTCCTTTCTCCCCTACACTCATTCCTTCTTCCCTCCTTTTCTCACAACTCTCACCCTCTCCCCCACACCCCCCACAAAACACTTAGCGTGATGGCAATTCACCACTAGTAACTCCCCTTCTAGCTACATTCTAGCCCTGCACCTTCTCTTGCCGATTTTCTCTGGCTCTTCGTCAATTCACTTCTCCTTCCTAAATCTCCGC
>Ga0179593_1569544_pt1 | contig 11166 bp, 15 predicted proteins | sample CZODoug2_1_08_16_FD_185931 | JGI IMG/M metagenome (GOLD analysis project Ga0179593, IMG submission 185931) | Vadose zone soil fungal communities from Angelo Coast Range Reserve, California, USA - CZODoug2_1_08_16fungal (PacBio error correction) | ecosystem: Environmental > Terrestrial > Soil >... | reverse complement strand
TCCTCTTCCTTTTTTTTCCTCATCACATGCCAGTAGAGAAGCAAGTCGTCGAACCCCCCTCCCTCTCTTTTTTTTTCTCTTTCTTCTCGTGAGATCCGCTTCCTCCCGGCCACCTTTTCTTTCTGCTTCAACGACAGCAGGTATGAACACGGTATGAATAGATTGCGCGTCTCCCTTTTTCGGAGAATACCAATTCGTGGAGCCCACCACCTCTTTCCCTTCTTCCTCCTTTCCCCTTTTTCCCTTTTTAGCGAGCCCCAGTTTTTTATAAGTTTTCCCCTTCAAGGTCCCCGACAAAAGCAAGCGCGACACCCCTCTGGTTTTTCTTTTTTTTTTTTCCCCGCATTCGGAGACGATGTTTTCTGTCCCTCCCTTACCCCTTTTTTTTTTTCTTCCCTGTCATCCTCATTTTTCGCGCCTGGCCCCAGATGCGCGGTGAGATGGGCAGGGTGTTGGTCTTTCCTGTTTCCCTTCCCATGATAAGAATAGGACACGAATAGACCCCTTTTTCCTTCCCCCTTTTTTTTCTCACGGCGCTGCGACGGTGCTCGATTCCCTTTTCTTGATTTCATAATGACGTTGTGCGGACTGTCCTCTCTTTTTTTTTTTTCTGGTTCTTTTTTTTTTTTTTTTTTTTTTTTCCTTTTTTTTTTTTTCTCTCCCGCGCGCGAGGATCCTCCCCCATCGCCCTTTTTCTCCCTCTCGTCATGCTCAAAAAACCAACGGCCCTTGCCCCCCCCTCCCCCCCTCTTCTCTGAGAGGATGAGATAAGCGAAAGGACGCGTAACATTTTTTCCCCCTCTTTTTCCCCCTTCTCCTCGGCCGTTTTTTTTTTCTCCCTTTATTGATGCGAGTCTGAGGGGTTGCGCCAGTACCGTCACCTTCTTTCGATTTAAAGAAGGAAAGCTCGACCCGGGCTCTTCCTTCCTTTTCCCCTTCCTCTCCCTCCTGGCCGCCTTCCCTTTTTCTTTTTGAACATCACTGGGAAGGGAATCCCGGCTCTTTTCCTCCCCCCCTCTCGCGCGATCTTGAGGTCGGGACGAAGCCCGACTCCCCTGACGCCTCCTCCACCCATTCTCCGCTGCACGAGCCTTTCGGTGTTTCTTTTTCCAGACAGGCGTGGAGATGGGCGCGACGCAATCTTTCCTTCCTTTCCTTTCCCTATTTTGAAAAGAGTTAGGGTTGACTTCACTCTTGGTCCCCTTCTTTTTTTCCCCCCCCACCACCCCACCAAATCTTTGAGCAAATAAAAAACTTACCCCCCTCTTTCCTTCTTCCCGGAGTTAAGAAAGGGATTAATGACGTCGACGCCCTCTCCCCCTTGGCCTTTTTTTTCCCCCTGGCAATCCCTGTTTTGACCCTCCCCCTTTGCGATTCGGAGAGAGGTGTAGACGGACCCCCTTTTCTCGGATAGAGCAAAACGCCCTGTCTCCCTCTCCTCCTCTCCCCTCCCCTCCGCCCCTCCCCGGTTACAGGCCACAAAGAAGGGATACGGTCCCCTTCTTCAAGATGGCACAAAAAGGCGGCCCTCCGCCACTTTCTTCCTTTTCTCTTTTTTCTCCGAGTTCTCAAATTTTTTTCCTGGGCGGCAAAAAGGACGCCGATTCTTCTTTTTCTCAGAGAAATTAGGTAAAGCGATCCTCTTTTTTTTTCTCCCCCTCTGTTTGAAGTCCCACCGAAGTTTCTTTTCCCCCCCAGCGATAAGATTCCGCCACGAACTTTTTCCTCCCTCAGGGAAAGTATCCGGTCACTTCTTTGCTCGTCCCCCCTTCCCCCCCCCCTTTCCTCCGTTTTTTTTCGAGATTTTTTCCCCTACGGACGGAGAATGGAAAGTCGCTTCCTTTTTCCTTTTTAGGGCGTGGCGGCTGACTCTGCTTTTTTTTCTCCCCCCTCAATGCGGTTTTAATTCCAGACTTTTTTTTCCACCCGCAGAAATGGACTTTCCTCCTTTGCTAGAGGAGAGGAGGCCCATGTGTCCTCCCCTTTCCCTCACTTCCCTTGTTTCCTGCTCCTTTGTTTTTTTCCCCCCGATAAAGAGGAGCAAGATCCTTCTTGCGCGTTTTTCCTCCAGATTGGAAGATGTAATTACTTTTTTTTTTTTCCCTAGAGGGTTGGTTAGGGAATTCTTGGGGGAGAGTCGTTCATTTCTCTCCCCCCTTTTTCTCGAGAATATGAAGAAGTCCTTTCTCACCCCCTCGCCCTTTCTTCTTTCCTTCCTTTTCGATTCCTCCCCCTACCCTCGTCCCTCTTCGAATTTGAAACGGGCCAGTGCTCTTGTCTTCCTCCCCTCTCTTCCCTCTGGAAGGAGAAGATAGGCGCCCCTTTTTTTCTTTTTCTCCTCCGCTCACCCTCCCTGGCTCTCCCAGTAAAGCCGAACGCGTTGCCAACTCTCCTCTCTTGTCCTTGCGAGCGAAAAAGAGACAACGCCGTTCTTGCCTTTCCTTTCTTCTCTCCCCCGGTCCACGTCCCAGCTCCTCTTTCTCCAATTCTTAGTAGGCGTCCGTGGCGGGCTCTCCACTAAAGATAGCGCGCGTATCCTTCTCCCCTCCATAGGTGAAATAAAAGGAGAAGGTGAGGTAATTTGTCCCCTTTCCCCTTTTTTGAGGAAAAAAAAGTTCTTTCGTCCCCCCTTTCCCTTTTCCCTTCCCTTCCGGCGCTCTCGGTAGTCCGTCTTTTCTCCCCCCCAGGAAAATCCGGGAAGAAGTGCCGGGTACTTTTCCTCTCCTTCTCATAAGTAAAAAGAGAAAACGGCCGCTGCTCCTTGGGATTTCCTCCTCCCTTTTTTTTCCTTTTCGACCTTCCTTAGCCGCTAGATGAGAAATACTTATTGGATGCCTTCCCCTTTTTGGTGGAAATGGGAGTTGGTTTTTTGTAGTCCTTTTACTCCCTCCTTTCTTTTTTTTCACCTCCTTTACCAGCTGGCGCATTTCCTTTCTACCCTAGTCTCTTTTTTTCCCCCTGCGAGATAATGAAAGAATGCTGTTTCGCGGTATTGCATCGCTCTTTTTTCCCTTCAGTACCAGGAACAAGTATGATGCTGACTCCCCCCCCCTTCCTTTCTTCGATAAACCCTTTGCAGCTTTCCCCCCCCTTTGGCACGCCGGGTCCGTGGCCACTTTTGGTTTAGATGATGATCTTCTCCCCTTTTTTCTGCAAACGGCCCCCTGACCCCCTCCTTTTCGCACAGCGCAATAAGGGTAGGAACGGGGTGTTCCCTTTCTGATGTGGAAATTAACTCTCCTCTCCTTTTCTCTCCTTTACTGCAGACCCTTTTTTTCAACTCCAGCGGAAGAGCTGGGCTCTTTTTCTTTCCGATTGATGGGGTAGGGGACCTTTCCTTTTTCCCCCTTTCCTTTTCTCCTGTGTGAAAAAACATGGGAGTGATCCTTTTTTTTCCGCGAGGATGAGAGCGATTTGCTGGATTGTTTTTCTCTTCCTTTCTCCCGAAAAGGAAAGCGATTCGCTGCACTCTTTTTTCTCCCCCTCTCCCTTTTTCCATACGGCTTTCTTGCAGTCCCCTTTGGTTGCGCGAATGGTTCCTCTTTCCTTCTTTCCCCTCGAATAGGAGAAGAAACTGCCCTTTTTTTCTTTCTTTTTTTTTCTTACTCACTTTCTGCTCTGCTGGCCAATGTGATGATGCACCCCCCTCCTTTTCTTCTTTCATAATAATAAGTGTGTGGTTGATGAGAGACCTTTTTTCCTCCTCGTCTTTCCTTTCATCTAGAAGTGCAAGGTTCCCTCCCGAACCTCCCTTCTATTCGCGGTAAAGGAGAGGGAGATCCGCTCCCCCCCTCCACCTGATATTAGAGGGTATGATCACGTCCATCCTTCTCATCCCCCCCTTTTATGAAATAGATGGAGGATCCCTTTCTTAATGTCCTTTGAAGAAAATTCGTGGCTGTCCCCCCCCCCCTTTTTTTTAAGAGAGGTCAGAAAGGTTGGAACCTGTCCTCCCCCCTTTTTTTTTCCCCCAGGCGGCAAGATTTTCTTTACCCCCCTCCCCCCAGCAATCGCACAAAAAGAAGGAGGTCTCCCGCCCTCTTTAAAAAATTAGGAGAAGATGGTAGCGTACGCCTGGCTCCTTTTCCTTTCTCCCTTTCTTTTCTTCTTCAGGTCGGCTTTCTCCTGCCGCCCTTTTAACCATGAGCGGTGAGATGGGGCCCGGTGTTTTTTCTTTTTTTCCCCAGGATAAGAATAGGACCCGCATCGACACCTGTCCCTTTAACCCCCCCTTCTTTTCCCCCTTTTGCCCCCCTGTAGCTATCTTTTTTCCTTTTCCTTTCAAAAGCGGTTGTCTGGATTTCATTCCTTTTGTCTTTCTTACGGGAAGTATATAAAGATAGCGATGCAATACCCCGTTCCCCCCCTTTCCCTTCCCTTCCCTTCCCTCTCGCGAGGAGTCATCACATTCTAGTTTCTCCTTCCGTCATGTCAAAAACAAAAAAGACATGGACACCAGTCCCCCCTTACATCTTCCCTCCTTTCCCCCCCTCTCCTTTTTTCTGAGATACCGAACGGCCGCTCCCTTTTTCCTCCCCCCCCCTTATCCCCTCTGGCAGTTGTTTCCTTTGAGCTTTTGTGCGAAAGTACCCTTCCCTCTCCTTTCCTTTTGTTAGATTACGAAGGAAAGATAGAAACGGGTCCTCTTCTCCGTAATTTTCTTTCCTTTCCTTTCCGAAGAAAACTTTGTTGTTTTTTCCCTCAATGGGGAAATTATAAGGCTCCTTTTATTCCCTCTCCCGAGAGAGATATGAGGTAGGGCCGCCCTCCCCTGTCTCCTCCCTCCCCCCCCTTCCCCTTTTTTTTTCCTTCCCCCTCGTGGACGGTGCCTTTTTTCCGAGTTCTCCAGGAAGGCGTTGGCGCGTGGAGAGACTCAATTCACCTCCCTTTCTTCCCTAGTTAGGGTTGAATTAACGCGTGCATTGCCCTACCCCTTTCTTTTTTTCCCCCCCCCCCCCCCCTTTTCCAAAAACCGGGTCCCTCTCAGGACCGGTTCCCTTAGACGCAAGAGCAATGGACGCGTAAAATTTCGTCCGACCTTCCCTTCAACGAAGTATGGAATGGTCGGATTTCTCCCCCCTTCTCCTTCCTCCTAGGTTTCTCCGACCGTTTCTCCCCCGCCCTGTCGCCTCGAAGACGCCGCGCCCATTTTTTCCTAAAAGGTCAGCTCAAAACCCGCCTCCCTCCCCCTTCCCCTCCCTTCTTTACCTCGGGCACTCGGCCCCCCCGGTGGTCTTTTCCCCTTGGCCGCTTGAGAGAGTGAATAAAATTGACTACCCTTTTTTCCCAAGGAAGAAGAGTAGGCAACGGCCTTGGTCCTTCCCTCTTCTTCCTTAGGTAACGCTTTCGCGTCCTCTCGGGATTACAAATGATAAGAATTTTCCTCCCTTTTTTTTCTCCCCTAGAAACGACAAAGGGTAACGCCTCCTCCTTTCCCCCCTTTTTCTTCCCCTTTCTCTTTCCTCCTCATCCGTTGGGGTTGTTTTCTATCTCTTTTCCTTCTTGATGAAATAGGAATTCGTGACACTTTCTTTCCTTTTTTCTTTTTTCGAGAACTTCCTCAATGCTATCTCTTCAATTGAGAAAAGCGATAGACTACCCCTTTTTTCGAGGAGAGGAGGAACAGTCTTTCCCCCCTTTCCTTCTTTGGTCTGAGCCTGTTTTTTTTCCCAATTGTCCTTTTCAGCAGATACTTAGTGCTCTTTCCCCGAAGTTTTGGGAAAGATTGATCGTTTTCCCCCCTTTTTTTTTCCTTAGACCTCTTTCTAACTTTCCCCTCGACAGTTGAGAGAGGAGTGGGTTCTCTCCTTTCCCTGGCGGGGGGATAGAGACTCTGAAGCCTTTTCCTTTCCCACACCTCTTTCCTTCTCCGGTTTCCCCTGATCCCCCCTCCTTTCTTTTGCACGGTAGGAGAATTTGACCCCTTGCTCTTTTTCGTTTCCCTCCCTTTTTTCCCTCCTGGAAGGAGCCTCTTGCCCGGTGGGTGGAAGGTTTTTTGACTTTCCCCCCTACATTGTTAGGAAATCTCCCCTGTCCTTTTCCCCCCCCTCACTCGGTTGAAAAATAGGCGCTGCCTCCTCTTTATCTTGCGCGCGAAAAGAGCCAAACGCCTCTGCTTTCCCCTGTCAAAAGGAATAGGGAGCTTCCTTCCCCTCCCCCCCCTTCCTCTTCTTTCCGTTGGGAGTGGCTTTACCTACTTTTTTTAGAGGTAGAGGTGAATGCAATGCGTGAATATCCCCTTGATTCCTTGTCTTCCCTTTTTTTTTTCCCCCCGTAAAAAGAAGGGCGTCCACCCCCCCTCCCCCCATCTCGCGAAGCGCACTCCGGGCCCCTCCGGGAGGGAATCTACAAAAGAAACTCCTTGACGTCCTCTTCCCTTCCCAAGAAGAAGAGAATCACTCCGTCCCCTTCCTTTTCCCCCTTTTTCCTTTCCTCCGGGTCCTTCTAGTAAGAGGAATAGTCGTTCCCCTTTTTTTCTTTTTTTTCTTCGAAATAGATGGATGCGGACGCTTGGTAAAAAATTTTTTTTTTTTTCCTTTCCTTTTTTTCTTTAGAAATGCGAGCTACAACGCGGCCTTTTCCCCCCTCTGGCGGCATGTGATATGTTATAATAGCGCGCTCTCTCCCTCCCCTTTCGAGATAATGAAAGATGTTTTAGCGTATTTGCATTCCCTCTCCTTCCCTTTTCCAGTTACCGGTCCCCCCCCCCGTCATGATGAAAGCCAATCCCCCCTGCTAAACCACGTCGCAGCTCCTTTCCCCTTTTCCCCGCCTTTTCGTACATTGTTTGTCGCTTCTTTTTTTTTTCCTGGCAGGGAACGGCAACGGCAAAGGACCAACCCACCTCCTTCATATGGGAATGAAAGGGGTGGATCCGGGCTTTCCTCTCCTTTTTTTTTTTTTCCCCCCCTTCAAGCGAATACGGCCCTGAACCCCCTGATTCAGGAGGTACGCATTTTCCTCCCTTCAGTGAGGTAAGAAACGGCATGTGCTGCTTTCCTCTCTCAGCCCCTTTGTAGCGTTTTTTTCTTGGTCTTCCTTTCTCGGGTGGGAAAAAGGGATTCTTTTCTCTGTCCCCCCTTGTTCTGGATTATTTCCCTTTTCTTCCCTTCCCCTGCGGATGAGGCAGGACTTGATTTCTGCGAAAAGAATTGGATACTACGCCCCCCCCCTCCTTCTCCCTCTCCAATTTCCGTCTTGTTTCCTCCATCTATTAATCACAGGGTAAAACCCGGCTCGTCCCCTTTCTTTCCTTTCCCTCCCTTCTTGTTCAGTGTGCAAGCGAATGGGCCTCTTCCTCCTCCCCTTCTTTCCTTTCTTCCTCCCCAGCAGAAGAATCTCGGATTCGCCTTTCATGTGATGATGATTGCAAAAACACGGACGCTTTTCTCCACTTTTCTTTGTGAGAAGAGATCTTTCTCCCCCTTTCTCTTTTCTCCCCCTTCCCATTAGAGCATCCTTTGGTCGCCCCCTTCCTTCTTCTGCTTGCGTCCGACGTATTCGCGGTAAAGGCTCTTTCTCTCCCCTCCTCCCCCCAGGAAAAGGATATTAGAGGGTCGCTCAATCCCTTTTCCCTCCCCTTCTGAATTCGATGGCGAGACCCCCGTACTTTTGTCCCTGCTTGTAATGGCGGGAATTCCAATCTTTTTCCCCCCCCCCCTTAGAAGCAATAGAGAGGATAAAGCACGGTTTCCTGTGTATTTCCCCCCCCTGTTTTTTCCTTCTTCGCAAGATATGGTGCCCCCCGAATGAAGGTCCGCCCCTTCCTTTCCCCAAAGATGAGGTTCGCCCTCTCTTTCTGGAACGCCTCGTCTTTTTTTGTCCGCCTGATTCATTGCTGCTCTTCTGCTTCTTTTTTCCCTTCGCGAGAGGATACACCCCCCCCCTTTTCCTTCCCTTCCTTTCTCTTGTGCCCGTTTTCTCCTTTCCGGAGAGGCCAGGAGAAGCATCTTCCCCCCCCTCCTTTTTCACAGGAGTGAAAAAGGTGGCCTCTTTTTTTTCCTTTTTCTCTCCTCAAACGTTTTTTCTCGTCCGTTGTGCCGGTAAGTCCGTCTTATTTCCCCTTTTCTCAATAAGAATAAAAAAGCGTGCAGGGTCTCTCTCCCTTTTCCTCTTCTTCCCCCTCTGTGCGGGGACAGATACCCCTCGCCAGTTTCTTCGACTCGCTCATGATCAAAAAACCAATCCCCCCCCCTCCCCCCCCCAGCGGAAGAAATAATAAAGAGGTATAAAGCTATCTGCTCTCTTTCCCCCTTCTTCTCCCCCCCTTTGACCTGACTTCTTAGTCTTCCTTCTCTCCCTTTTGGAAGGATTGATGAGAGTATGCGGTGTTGCTCCCCCTTTCCCCCCCGGAGTAAAGGATTGGATGGGGAGATTTTTTCCCCCCCCCCTCTTCCCTTTTTCCTAGTTCGCCGGGGAGCTGAGAGGAATTGGCCGAAGAAACTTTTTCCTTGGCGTTGGAAATAAATGGGGACCTCCCCTCCCGTCCTTTTCCCCCTCCCTCCCCCCCTCCCTCTGCGATCTGAGGCGTTTTCCCGCCCTCCCTCCCTTTAACTACAGTGGCTGCAGCTGAAAGATGAAGTGGACCGGTTTTTTTTCTTTCCTTTCCCTACGCAAGAAGGATTAGGAGATGTGAGAGAGCAAACTATCCCCCTCCCCCTTCTTTTCTTCTTCTTCCACTCTTTCGGGTTGGACAACTGTGATCCCCTTTTTTTATCGGGAGATAATCACACACCTCCCCCCTTTTTTTTCTTTTTCCCTTCCAGGCGTAGAAAAGGGATAACTTCCCCCCTCGACTCCCCTCCTTCCTTTTCCCCCCCTCCCCTAACGACAGACGGACAACGTCTGACCCCTCTTCCTCATTCGGAAGAGATTTTCCCCTTTTTTTTTTTCCCTTCGGATAGAGAAAACAGAATGTACGCTCGTTCCTCCTTTTCCTTCCCCTCCGGAAACGGTCCGGCCCAAACCCCACCCCCCTTCTCCCCTCCCAGGAGAAAAGAGGAATCTCTTTCCCCCTTTCTTCCGCGAAAGCATTCTCGACCCGCCCATGAAGAAACATGCGGGCCTTCCCCCCTTTCCCTTCTAGGAAAGATGGGGAAGCCGCTTCCCTCCTCGCCTCTTCTTCCTCGTTGGCTTTTTGCGCACCCGGTGCTTCAACATAGATTTCTACTTTTCTTCCCCCCTTTTTCCCTTTCCCCCAGATTAGAGAAACGCCCCGGTTTTCCCTCCTCTCTCCCCCCTTCCCCTTAGTGCGCGGCACAGCCTCTTTTTCCTCTTTTCTCGGATCTGTGCAGCGAAATAAGGAAGGAGGACTTTTACCTTTTTCCTTTTCTTCTCTTTTTAAGAGAGGAGATGGTGGGCTCTCACCTTCCCCCCTCCCCCTCTTTTGGAAGCCCTTAGTCTCTTCCTCCCTCCCTTCGAGTGAAATAAGGGCTGCTTCTCCCCTCTTTTCTTGCAATAAGAGGAGGAATTTTGCATTGTCCGGCCTTTTTTATTCGTCCTTTTGCTGAAGATACTTATTGAGAGGTGTCCCCGTTTTTTTTTCTTTTTTTCCTTTTTTTCTGGAAGGAGGGTAGTTGCCCCTTTTCCCCTTCTTCCCTAGGACTGGTTGGAGAGGTACCTCTTATTAGATTTTTCCTTTTTTTTCCTTCGTAGTAGGAGAGAGAAAGGGCGGTTTGCCTTTCCTCTCCCCTAGAAGAAGTTAATCGGAACCTTCTCTTTCCCCCCCCTAACTGAGAAGTGCCCTTTTTCGTTTGCGCGGTAGTAGAATTTTGACCCTCCCCCCTTTTTTTTTTCCCTCTTCAAGTGAGGAGAATGGAAGGAGCCGTCTTCTCCCTTGTTTTCTTTTTTTTTCTTATTCTCCGCTTCCCACTTTAGCACCCCTTTCCCCCGAACGATGTGTTGAACCTTTCTTCTGTCTTTTCCCCCCCCCCCCGTGATATTGAGAGGAGAAACAGCGCCCCTCCTTTTTTTTCCCCCCCTCCCGTCTCTCAAAACGTTCCACTTCCCCTATCCGGCAGACAAAGTAGTTCCAATTCTTTTTTTCTCCCTTCTCTTTTCTTTTCTCCCCCCCCTCGAGAGGGGGGGAGACTCCTCCCTCTTGTGAATATACCCGGAGCCTTTTCGTGTAATCCTTTCAAGGAGTCCACCCCCCTCCCTTTCCCCCTTCTCGAAGAGAAGATTAAGGAGACCGCCGGTTTCTTCCCTTTTTTGCATTTTTTATCCAAACAGAACCTTCTGACTTCCTCATGAGAAAAAAGAAGTACTCTCACCCCCCCCCCCCCCTCTACCCCTTCTTGCTCAGGGATGGACTCCGTACCCCTCTCTTCTCTTCCGTTCGGGTAGTAGAGCATCTGGCTTCTCTTTTTTCCCTTCCTTCCTTTTCGGGGTGGAAATTTGTTCTTTGGTTTTTTTCCCTCTCTTCCCTTTCCTACCCCGCCGGGAAAAGCTGTCTCCTTATGTCTTTCCTTTTCCCTTCCCCATGAGCGATAAGAACTCGTTTTTCCTTTTCTTTCGAGAAGGGAAAGTACCTGTCCCCCCCTTTCCTCTTTGAAAGCCAAGACCCAGCCTTTCCTTCCACCAGTAGAAAGAAGTGCGGCCACCCTTTTCCCTTCTTTCCCATTGTGGGCCTCTTCTTTCCCCTCTGCTGATCCCCTTCCGTGCCGGCCCTTTTTCTTTCCCAAAACATGGCCCCTTCCCCTTCTTCTCTTTTTTCCTAACGTGTTGGCTTTTCTATTCTGACCTTCAAGCGCAGCGCCGCTCCTTCCCTTCCTTTTTCCGCAGAAAATAGTCGCCGATTTTCCTCTTTTTTTTCTCCTTTCCTGCCCCGCAGCCGAGTTTTGTAGCGATTGCTGTGGTCGGGGCCCCTTTGCCTTCTTCTTCGTATGAAAAAAAAATGGGGCTGATCCCCCTTTTTCCCCTTTCCCCCCCTCTCTTTTCGTCTGCCGACCGACTTTTCTCGTGTTTTTCCTTTGATCTCCGCCAAGGGAAAAGCGCTTTCCGCTCCCTTCTCTTTCCTTTTTCAATAAAAGGATGAGTTGAAGAAGACCCTCTCAAGCCTTCCTTTCCTCTCCTCCCTTTCTTCTCACTCGCATGTACCTCTTTGTCGGTGCCTTTCCCTCCTGAATTGCTGCTCTACCTGGAATGTGTGATGCAAACCCGACCTTT
>Ga0179593_1547068_pt1 | contig 11166 bp, 20 predicted proteins | sample CZODoug2_1_08_16_FD_185931 | JGI IMG/M metagenome (GOLD analysis project Ga0179593, IMG submission 185931) | Vadose zone soil fungal communities from Angelo Coast Range Reserve, California, USA - CZODoug2_1_08_16fungal (PacBio error correction) | ecosystem: Environmental > Terrestrial > Soil >... | reverse complement strand
TCCCTTCCACCCCACGCTGCTCCACCTCCTAACGTTCTGTTACCAATGGACTATCTTCTAAATCCTGTTTGCCCCTACCTATGTTCACATCCCACCTAATGCCCTTTTAACCTTTTGTTCACTTTTCCATAGTTTTTTTTCCAGTGGACTTCCCTCCTACCCTGAGCTCTGCACAGAAACATACTGGTAAGTTGCCAGTCATCCTAGATATTTTTTCTGATCTTTTTTTCTTCCTCTGTTCTTGCAGGAGCCCTTTTTCCTTATCGGCTCTTTTTTTTTTTGGTGCAATTCAATCGTGCAGACCCTCCTCCTGATTGTGGTAGCTGTGGTTGTGTTGGGTTTTCTTGCCCTGTTTTTGACAACCCTATTTGTGACATGGACCATTGTCTCCCCCCTCCCCCTCCTTCAAGCTTTGACATGCGTTTGCAGCATCCCGTGTGGGTGTTGCGTTCCTGCCACCAAGTCTTTTTTAGGCCCTCTTGCTCCCCCCTTTTCCAATTTTTTTTTATATTTTTTTCTTTCCCTTTATGACTTTCATGGGTGATTACCGGAATTTCTTGGTACACTGGTCCCGAATGTCCCCTATGCCCCTTCTTTTCCTGTTAACCTTTGTTTCCCCCCCCCGCTTCCTTCCCCCATTACTAATTCATCAATGACACTTTTGTGATTTTTAATCCCTGTGGAGTTCCTGGGTCCCCCCCCCAAGGACCCCCTGGGAAAATGTCCCCTCCATTCCTTTTTTTAGTTACTTTTCTCTATTTCCTATGGTTTATTTCCTATGGAACCCGAATTGAACTTCCCTTCTCTTTACTCTTTACAACTTTCACCCCCTGTTCCCCCTCTTGTAACCCGAAGACCCCTCTCATTCCCCATGTCTTTGTTCATTGTCCAACTTCCTTCCTTGCTCCCCCAACCATATAATCCCCCCCATAATTGATTACCCCACCCCCTTTTCATCTCCCTTCCCCTGACCCGGTTTCCCCCGGAAACCCGCAGCCACCATATTTGGGTCCCTGAATTCTCTTCTGTTTAGTTTTAAACGTCTTTCCTTTTTGAATCCTCCCTCTTGCAACGTCCTACCCCCCTTCCCCCCTTTTTCCTTTTTTTTTTTTTTTTTTATTTATAGTTTCTTGTGACGATGGGGTTTCATTTCGGGTCCAGGCCACTGGTCCTTTTTTGCATTCCCTTCTGACCTTTTCTTTTCCCCCCCTTTCAATGTGTAATCTGTCAGAGTGTAGTTTTCCGTGTGCAAGAAGATTTTTTTTCCCCAGTCCAACAAGTGATGTAAAGATGTTGGTGCCATCACCCCCCCCCCTCCACCCCCCTCTTCCCCATTTACCCTGTCCCTTGTGTACCTGGGCTCAGGGATTTTTTTTTTCCACCATGGGCCATTTACGATCCCGGCCGTGGGCCCCAGTCCCCCCCCCAAGGTGGGTCTGTTTTTCTTCTTTTTTTTATGGGTTAGATCTCCCTTCTTTGGGATTCCCCCCCTCCACCTCACACAACCCGCACTTGTCTGTTCTGTTTTCAACCCCTATAACATAGTCCTCCCTGGTGGATTCACTCTTTCTTGACAATCTTTCTTTGAGACGGGCCTATATACCCCCCCCAGCACCCCAGCCTTATCCTCTGTTTCGATACTCGTATATTTTCCCCTTACCTTTTTTTCCCCCTCCAATCCCCTAAATTTTTTTATGGGGTTTTTTTCTTTTCTTTTTGTGTTACCTCTCCCCAGACCCTGGTTTAATGGTCCTTGCGAAGTTTATCACATTTACTCACTTAACCCCCCCAATCCCTGATTCTTTTTTTATTCTTTTTGCTTTTTCTACCCTCCTACAGAGAACTTATCTACTCTTCCATTCAAACCATTAGATATCCTACTACTACATGAGTATTTTAAGCTATCTTTCATTTTTTGGACCCTTTTTTATATTCCACCCTGTACAGTTGTCACCCCCTTTTACCGGTGCTGAATCATAGTTTGATTACAATGGACTTTGTCCCTGCTTTCTCCCACACTGTTTTGCAGTTCTTTTTCTTGTTGCCTGCCTGTCTGTTAGTCCCTATACCCGCCCACATGGATTCCCTAAGGGACAAGTCTTTTTCCGCTTTCTCCGGTTCTGGCTCCTCAAACAGCATGAAAAGGACCCCGGGAATTTAACATAGTGCTCTTTTTGCACCCGTGTTCTGCAGCACCCAGCATCTTGCCCCAATTCTTATCCTGAGCTGCTGAGTTATTTTCTCCACCCTCTTGCCCTAAGTACCCCTTTTTCCGTGTCCCCCAATTGCCTTTTCAAGAGATGTTCTCACCACTTTTGCCCCCCAAGTGCTTAATTACCGCTTTTCCCCCAAAAGGTTTTTTTACCCGCCCCTCAAATCGAAATCTTCTTCAAGACTTGAAGTCCAGTGCCCACCACTCTTTGCCCTGGATCAGTCAAAGTACTCCGGCTGAGATACCTTATCCCCAATGTCAAACTTGCCCACCCAGGGCCCCAATTTGCACCTCCCCAACCTTTCCTCCCACGTCTCCCCCCCTCTTTTCCAAAGGCCAACAGCCCACACAACAGCTATTTTATTGTAAGTTGATAATTCCTTCTTGTATTCTCTACTAGGTGTGGGACTGTTTGGTCTCCCCCCCTACTGGTCTGAGGACTCCTATATTTGGCCCTTTTAACCTTTTCAATTGTGTTCCCCTTTTTTTTCCGCCTGCCCAAATTGACCATTAGTTTCATTCCCCCCTGCTCCCGCTATGTTCCCAATTTTACACCCCTAAGTCTTCGCTTATTTCACAGTCATGGCCGAACCTTCTTCCCCACACCCTTATCCTCTCTGAATGGTGTTCCCTCCCCCACAGATGTTTTTGCCAGGTTTTGGATGGGTGTACTCGGTTTTCGCAGGTCCCCCCCTTTTTTTTAATTTTCCTCCTCTTTTTGAGGGATTTCCACACTCCTACACACCCTAGTTGATGACATGAACTAGTCATTCTACACCCTCCACCCCCCACTCCAGCCTCACCCTTCCCTAGATGTTCATCCTTGAGTTTCTCCCTTCGGACATAAGGTTCTCCCATGACATGGATATTCTTTCTTGATTCCCCCCACATTCCCCTCTTAGAGTTTTATTGTGATGACCTTATTTCATGTGTGCAGTTCTAAAGGCGCCCTGACCATTTACCTTTTTGATCCTAAAGGCCCCCACTCATTCCCTTTCCAATTTTTTTAGTCAACAACTCCCCACCTTACCTCATACACCAACATCCTCTCCTCGGATTCCTTCATCCCTCTTTTTCTTTTCCTTTTTGTGAAATTGTTCCTCTTCGGTTTTATGTTATTCACATTTTGCCTGAGTGGTGAAGGCAGGGGTTTCCCCCATGTCCATACCCCTTTGTGGAGAGGTCTTCTTCCCTCCTTTATTAATTGTAAAAGAGGGTTCCACGGTCCAAGCACAAGCATACACTTGTTCACTTCAGGGTTTCCAAGCCCGTTCGGTGAGTCCAGGTCTCCTGACCCCCCTGTCCCCCGCTTCCGTTGCACCTTTTTTCCAACAGCTTCCCCCCTGTGACTTGTTGAAAGTTGGAGTGGCCAAGATTGCTGGCAAGTAGTGAGAATATTCCCCCTCCTCTTCCTTCTTGTTCCTCAACCACTTGGGCACTTTTCTCTGCCCTGTTTGTTCAGATTCCCCTTGTCCTTTTTTTTTTCTCCCGATTCTGTTTGTTTTTTCTTTGCCTTTTTCCCCCCATGTGTTTTTTTTCTGTCCCCCATTCCAGTTTTTTTTCTTTTTTTTTCCTAACCGGTAACCTGCAGGCAAAATAGCCCACTTGCCCTGTACCTTTAACTTCTCGGTCTCCCTTCTTTCCCCTGTCACCCCTTTTGCAAATTGAAAAACAGATTCAGAACTTTTTACAGTTTCTTTCCTTATAATACTCTTGCCCATCCCCTCGACACCTCCAGTTCTTTAATTCCTCTTAATGGTTTCCTGGGTAAGATAGTAGATACAAGTTTTGTCTTGAATTTCCCCACGCACCACCTCCCTCCCTGACCCCCCCTCCTATTGTTCCCCTTCTCTATTGCTACTCCCAATCCCTTTCCTCCCCCAAATTATACCATTCATGTATGGAGTCACTTAGATCAAACCCCCATACCCACTCCCCCAACACCCCAATTATCTCTGGATCGTTTCTTTCCACTCCCCCGTAATGTATCTTTTTCCATATATGGCTTCCCCAGAGGATAAGGCTGGGGATGATTGCTGTTTTTCGATAGGTTCCATTTCTCATGAGACCCCCTCCCTTCCCCCACCCCAGTTTGTTTCCCTTTCCTATGTATATCTAAGAGTTTCAACCCCTCGGAAGACCGACGTGCTTTTGTGATTTCTTCCCTCCCTAACAGCTTTAGTAGAAAATCCCTCTTGTTATCTCTGGGATGTCCCCCTGTTTTCACGGAGTATTTTCTTTGCCCAGGTATGATAACAGCCCCAGTTCCCAAGTAGCCAGGCTTGATATCCTCCCCAGGTTCTTGCTTCCTCTTTCCCATTCCCTGGTGTGACTCCCACACCTTCCCAGCATGGTTGCCTTTCCCTGCACAACCGTTTTCTGGCACACCTTCCGCAATTACATATCTGTTTCCCCCAGTCTGTCCCGGCCTGGCGCTCAATTGACTGACCCCACCCCCCCGCCCCTTGACTGGAACTCAATTTGCCCCAGCATTAACATTTTTCCCCCTATATACAACTTTCTCTATCTTCCCTCTCCTCATATAGACCAGTGCCAGCATTGGGCCACAGGGTTGTTTCCCCCCACAACAAAAAAAAAATCTGATCGGTTCCAACCTTCCCCCTCCACAAGAACAGTTTCTTTCCATCTTGGTTTTCCCTCCTGTGGAATCTTTTCCCGCTTTTCACCTAGTTGGGTTAACATGATGATTATAGAATGTTGTGTTCCTTTTTCCAGTGAAGCATAATTTGTTCAATTCCCGCCATTGGTCTTTGTAAATTTTTTTCCCCCCCACATAGTGACTTTTTTTGAAAGTTTACAGTGCCAGTAACCCATTCCCATTTGTGCCATTGACCCCCCCCCCGATAGCCTTTACCCCTCTGTGGCTTTTTTTCAGTTCTTGCGCTTGCCCAGACATCCCACCGTTCCCTTTTATTGCGAGAGGCTGGTCCTACCAACAGCATGTCATTTATCTAGGTCCCCCCCCCTTTTGTTTCAAATTGGGCCTTCTTGTAGTGTTTTCCCTCGATGCCACCTTCGACTCATGCGTCCCCTAACGTGGAACCAGGGCAACTGGTATTCCTTTCTGTCACCCTTCCATCCTAAACTGTAGCATTGGGCCCAGTGCGACTGCATGCAGCCCTTCCATACTGGGGCCTCTCAACCAACCCACCACCCCCTTCCTCTCCATTCCTTTTGTGAAATCCTCAGTTTTGTGTTTCCTCCCCCTCACCTGTTGCCACACTTTCTCACACCCACCAACACTCTCTGCACGGAGGTTCTGCAATCCCTCCTTGAACCAAACCCCCCCCCCTTCCTACTCCCAGTCCCTTTTTAGCCCCACCCACCCAGCAACCCCCCCCCCGCCAAACAGCCGATATCTGCCTGCCTTAATTCACAGTACTCCTTTATGGCAGAATCTTTAGTACTTATCCCCCCATTTTTTCGGAAATTTTTTTTTTTCCTCGAGATTCCTGTCTGCATACAACCGGGCCTTCCTCCCGTTCCCATCTTAGGGTTTCCCCAAAACCAGTCCTATAGTAAATTCTTTAACCCATGTGGAGATGAGGTGTCTGTTTTCTCCACAGTCCTTTTCCTTCCCCCCCCCCCTCTCCGTTTTTTATTTGAGATCTTGTTTTCCCCCCCATGCTTGGAGCGCCCCCCCCCCTTCATCCCAGGTGTTAAAGAATGGGACTTGAGAATTCCTGTTTGCCCCATCCCCTCTTCACATGCCTCAGGTTCGACCCTCCCATGTCTTTTTTTTCCAGTTGTCTTATTAGCAGACCACTCCAAACTTGGACTGGTAAGTGGCAGCGATATAGGCTTGTTTTTCTCGGTGTGTGGTGCCTGTCTTTCTCCAGTGATTTCCATTTAGGTCCTCGGTTGGCCATGCCCTTCCTTACCATACTGTCCCTTGATCGCCGTGTGTTGTGGGTTTTTTCTAGCACTTTTTTTTTTCCAACGTCATGTTCCCTTAGACTCAGAGTCTCCCTCCATGGTGACTTTTTGGTGATCCCCTGGCCTGCATGCGTTTATTCCTGGCTACTCTGTTGGGTTATATGTGGTATGGTCTCCTGCCATGGGATTTTTCCTTTCTTTCATTTTTTCCCTTGCTTTAACCCCCCCCCTACCTTTCTTTTTAAACCTTTTTCCCTCCCCAGACATGTTTTTTCCCCCGCTCATCTCCTATTCCCCGGTGGATGTATGGGTCACCAGAACTTGGCCAACTTTCAATCCAGCATTTTCATCATTCTTTTTTCAGCCTGTTTCTGTGACTTCCCCTACAACTTTTCAAACCTGGCAATATGGTCCCCTACCGTCCGCACATCTACTCTCCTTTTTCGATTCCTCCATCTTTTCCAGTTTTAACAAACCCTATTTTCCTTTGACATGCTCTCCCCTATGGCACTATCTTCCGTCCCCGAACACCCCCACCCTATAATATGCCGGGTCCCTGTCCATTCTGTGATGTGTTAGGTACTTCTGGCCTTCACTGTTCCTTTCACTTTCCCTAACTCCATTATATTTTATATAGTTTTCCTTTTTCCGTGAATTTGGTTGGACTGTGATGTCAAGGCTGCGCTGTGGTTCATCTTTGTAGCGCATTATTTGGGCCTTTTTGCTTTTTCCTGGTAATTGTGTACATGTTCCGCCATCCGGTGTGGACTCCCAGTCACCGTTCTGTAGATTTGTTGCTGGTCACACCAGTCCCCATTCCTGTAGTGCCCTTGTCTTGTCTACTTGATGCCTTTTGACTTACGTTTTTCTCTTCGGTTGGGCCCAGTCAACTACACACATTTGGAATGCAGACCCTCGGCTTTATGGGTAGACCCCCTGATTTCCTTCGGCTTTTCTTTCTTTCCCCCCTCCATGGGAGTGTTGGGCCCTAGATTCCTTCCCTCAAGGGGCAAGCGACGACAGGAATCCCGTAGGGTTGTGAAATTGACCATCCCTTGGTTCACTTTTTCTACCCCAGACATCAATTATCCCTCTGTCTTCCATTTATGTTCCCCAGTACAATCAGGTACTAATCATCGATTCCCCGCTTTTGTTTCTAACAAACTTTTGGTGATTTTTTTTTATGGTTGAGGTTGTGCTTCACCTTTTTTCCGTCGCCTTTCTCCTCCCTTATAATCCACCCTTTTTCGCTTTGTGCAGTTTTCACTTATATTGTAGGTGGGATTTTTGCCCCCCTCAAGTCCCTACCCTTGTATATAATACTTCCCCCCCCCTTAACCTACCTTCCTTCTCCGTATGTATCTTTTTCCTATAATTCGTTTTCTGGTTGTTTTTTTTTTTTTTTTTTTTTTCTTTTTCCCCTTGATTTTTCCCACTGCGTTGCACACCACTTTTCCCCCTCGCTTGTGAATCAGGTTCTTTACCATGTCTTGCATTTCCTGGTATGGGATCCCTTGTGCACTTCCATGTGACTTTTGCAGCTGTTACCGATTCCCTAACAAAGACCCCCCTTCATGGGACAATAAGGCCCTGAGCCCTTTCCCAGTTCTTCCAGTCGGGAGCCCCACAAGCACTCTGATACCCCCGTCAAAGAGGAATCTTCCCATAACCTTCTTACTCCTCATCAACAACTTCTTACCATCGAAGAGAAGATTCTTTGGTATTCTCATCCTTGAAACTCCCTTGCTCCCCCCTTCTTTACCCCGTTGAAGAGTTAACCACCCTTCCCCTTTCACGCTGCCCCCTGGTGCAATGACCTTTGGCCCATCTCACACTGGAGAACTCCCCAAGATCCCTTTCATTCAGTCCCCTATTTTCCATCCAAACTTCCTCATGCAGGCTCCTCTGCCCTCCCAATGTCAACTGAACAAATCGTTCCCATTGCCCCCTTTAGCCTCCCCTAACAGGCCCTAAACCTAAGATGGTACCCACCCCCCCAACTCTCTACATGCCTCCTATCTGATTTATTATGCTCATATGTTGGACTTTTGGACTTCACTCATCTGGAACTTGATTTCGAATTCGGTCCCCCCCCTTAATTCCTTGTCACGGTCAGGCCAGAACTGCACACATGCCCATTAATGGTTTACCTACGTGCCTTTTTCCCCCCCTTTTGCCCTTCTTTCTTTCACCCGAATCTTATTTCCCGTTCCCAGCATTCTTCTCTGGCTAATAACCAATCCATTATGGAACAGCTTCTGTCGTGTGGGAAATCAACCCTGTTTGTCCCCTTGTTCCTTTATTGTTCTTTCTTTTAGTGCCATACTGTAAGTGTGGCTCTTTCCTAAGCGTTTGCGACGATTCACACACCTTAACGGAACAACCAACCAAAGATGGATTAACCCTTCAATCCCCCACCCCCAACCCCTTGAACTTTCCCACTTTTTTCAGAATGGTTTTATTCTCCAGATTAGGATCCCATGAAAGCAAGCGTCATAATTTAGGTTGGCCCCCCCCCCGAATGCTTCCTGCTTTCTCCAAATTTTTTTTCCTTATTTTTTTTACGCCCAGGTTTTTTTTCCAAGTGCTGAAGTATTCAAGGTTAAAGATATTCCGTTCCTGTTTCCATGTTGTCCCTTCACACCCTTCCCCCGACATTCCCCCCAACATAAGAGCCCAGCGATCCTCTCCCAGTATCAACGGCCAATCCTTTGATGGGTTTTTCTTTTTTCCTCATTCCTTTTTCCACGATTTGTTACCGGCATTTCAAGGGGGTGCCCCTTGTTCAATGATTTTCCGTGTGCCACTTTTAGCTCCCCCTCTTCTATGCATTCCCCAATGGACTGAAATAAAATTTGTGGCCATGTGAATATATATTTAACGATTTCTCTCCTCGGTTTTTTTTCTTGGTCCACTTCATTGTCCCCCCGTGGTTTACCATTTTCTTTCAAACTGTACTTTTTAAAGTGGGTCAAGAAGGTTTACTGATGCAAGTTGAGAAGACCTGCTCCTTTTTCCTCTGTTTTGCAGACCCGTGGACCTCTCACCAGGTTTCTCCTTATTCTTGACTTTTAAATCGTTTTGTTGTAGGTCTGCATTCTCTGCACCTTTCTGTGGTTGATGTCTCCCCTTTGTGGTCTTTCATAACATCGGTCACCTTCATTCCCCCAATAGCACCCGCACTTTACGTCAACTCCCATGTTTCACCGTCCCAGCCCTTTCTTCCTTTAAACCAGGTTTCCCAACCTCTTCATCCCTCTGGTGTATTTTTCTAAGGGGTTATATCCCCAGTCGGCCTCTGACCAATAGCTTTCCCCCATACCCCTTTTAATATCTATGGTTGCCTTTACGTCTCTTTGCCTTTCCCCCCTCACCTCAATAGTCATTGAATTAGCATCATTTTCTTTGTGTGGCTCCCAAGTATGGAGTCTATTTGAGAAAACTTCTCCCCCCCCCCCATAGTCCATGCCCCTGTTTTCAGAATCCCACCAACTCCCTTCCCCAACAAAATATTTCTATAACCCATGTGGCATCGCATTATTTTCATTTGTTACTTTATTTAATCCTAGTATCTCTTCCCCCTCTTTTCTTTTTTTTTTTTGTTCCCCCCCCATGAGCACTATATTGTCCCCCCCCCACTACAGGGCCTGTCTGGTCTCTTTCCCCTTGTACTAGGGATATAATGAGAGTGTCCCCGTAAGAAGCCCTCCTCGGTCGTGATTTTAGTTACCTCCCTTTTTCCCCTTCTTCCTCCTCCTCTATTATCAGATTTCTTCCTTCCATGCCTGTGTTTGTGGTAGTGCCAACGGCAGGATCGCTATGGGCCCCTGGTCTGCTCCAGTGAGCCAGAGTCGGCTTCGGACGTTTTGATTCTTTATGGGACTTTTTGATTTTCCCAGCAACAAATTAGCACTGGCTGGCCGGTCCGGTCCCCAAAATTATTTTCCCCATCCCCATTCCCCCCAGTTCTTTTTTTTGCACAACACTCCCCCACCATACGGCCGCTACCAATCTGACTGCAACACCCCCCCGCCAGTTGGCCTTGACCTATGCCACCCTCCTCCCCTCCCCTATTTCCCCTCCCAACTCTACATAATGGTATTTTTCTCACGGAACCTCTATTTTTCCTGATCCCAGTTTCGCGGCCCCTTTAAACCCCCCCTTTTTCAGGTTACCCTTGCAATGTCATAGGTACTGCTGGTGGGGTTCGGACAAGTACAGAAGATTTCCTCTTTGCTTTTATTTAACCTGGCCTCTTCAGTCTGGGGCAAGCTCCCCTGTTGAGGTACAATCCCATGACCATGAGCTTTTAGATTACATTTTTTGTTGTCCGTTAGTGCACAGGAAACGGACTTTCAATTGCTGCCTCTGCCAAACTCAGACTCTCCCCTCTTCCGAGTCTTGATTGCTTTGCTGGTCCTCCAAAGTGGATGTCTCTCTCCGGTTCAGTCACCACAGCATGTCATGATGATAGTGACCAATGGTTTAATGAAGCTCCCCAGGAAGAATGTATTGATTTTCGCCTTGTCCTTCGAATCCTTCTTCTTCCCCCCCAGTTGGAGGAAAACTTCAAACGTCAGGTAATGCAATCCCATGGCAGTTTATAAAGGACCATTACAACACTACCCCCTTTAGCATTGGCCCCCCTCTTTCGTAGCCATGCATCCCTTTTCCACCTTCCAACAAACTTCTCAATCTTTTCTTTAGTTGCCAGCCTCTACTTTCATTGTTTACAATGGTCCATGTCAATGAGCCACACACTTTCTGCTACCCCCCCCCACAATTGCGGGAGGGTTTCTTTGCATTGCACCCCCCCACTCTTCCTACCCCCACAGGTGGATACTGAACCATGGAGTATTGCAACCGCCCCCTAAGATCCGTCATCACTTTTCTCTGCCTATGTGATCTGTCCCACTGTTCCCCACTCCATGCCAGACATGGAAACAGAGAGTCTGATTTCTTCCCCCACCAATGTCAACTTTCCGTGTCCCAGGGTTCCTATAGGTCCCTTGGAGATCTTTTCTTTCTCCTCCACATGCTGTGGAATGCGACCACAT
>Ga0179593_1501567_pt1 | contig 11166 bp, 20 predicted proteins | sample CZODoug2_1_08_16_FD_185931 | JGI IMG/M metagenome (GOLD analysis project Ga0179593, IMG submission 185931) | Vadose zone soil fungal communities from Angelo Coast Range Reserve, California, USA - CZODoug2_1_08_16fungal (PacBio error correction) | ecosystem: Environmental > Terrestrial > Soil >... | reverse complement strand
TTTTTTTTTTCCCCCAGTTTTTCCTGACGACCGTACCTCGGGGTTTCCCCATTTTCAGATTTTCGTCCCCCCTTCTCTACTTTTTGCCCTTGATTCTTTTTTCCTTTCGTTCTTTTTTTCCATTTTCCCTGGGACCAATTACCTTATCCTTGCTCGTTCGCTTTCTCGGATTGCCCTTTCCAACCGTTCCCGCATTCTATCCGCTCCCTTTTTTTTTTTTTCCATGGTCGCTTAACCTAGATCCGTTTTTTCCGTGTTCACCCCCCCCCTTTGGTCTTCCCTCCACGCACTTTCCGACCCTCTCCTCTAGATCTTCGTTGTGTTTTGTTTGATTTTCTTTATGTCCCGGCCTCATTTTTCAATGACGTTTTGATTCCTTTGTTTTTCGGATTCTTTGATTTCTCTTTTTCAGAAACTTTCGTCTTTTCCGACTTTTTTTTTGTGGTCTTTTTTTTTTCTTGATCCTAAGGTCTTTCTGTCTGCCCCTTGCCCCCCGCCCCTCGGGGCTCGTTTCCCTTGGGCCTCTTTTTTTTCTCAGCTTCCCCCCCTTCTTATGATTTTTTCCGCCCCAACCCTTCCAGCAACCCCCCGATTCTTGTACTTTGTTCCCCGGTGTTTTCTTTCCCCTTGTGTTTGCTCTTATTTCTTTAATTTTTTTGCATTCCCCCCCAATTTTTTCTTAGTTCTTGTTTTATTTTGACTTTGTCGTGTTTTTTGAGTCTTCCCCCGAAATTGCTCCGTTTTTTTCCTTTCCGATCCCCTTGCAGTCCCTTTTCCGGTGGGGAACTTTCCCCCTTCTGGTCTCTCCTTTTTGATCCCCTGTTCTGCCCCTCGGCTGTCAACGGATTTTTTTTTTTTGCAACTCCTTTGATGTCCCGGCACTTTTTTTTTTTGGGTTCGGCCGTTTTAACTTGTCTGGTGAGTTCCCCTGCTCTTAGGCCCTTTCAACGCCCCCTTTTTGTAAGGAGGTTTAGCCCGTTCGCCTCCTCAGTAATTTTCCACCGGTTGTTTTTTTCCCCCCTTCTTCGGGGTCGGTTCCCTGGTAATTCCAAATTTCCTTCTCCCAACTTGCTGACCCCTCCCTTTTTCAATGTCTTTGGATGTTGCCCCTTTGGGTTTCAAATTTTTTTGCCTCGCTTTTTTTCCTCCCTGAAAATTTTCCCCCCCCAGGATTTTAGTACTCTTCCCTTTTAAGCTCTTTTCTTTAACCTCTTCCTGAATTCCTTCCCCCTCGTTTTTTTTTTTTTTTTTTCGGGTCTTGGGAATCCCCTGTGTTTTTTTCCTCTACTTCCTTTTTTTATCCGACAGTCTTACTTTTTCTTGCCTTGCTTATTTTCCGACAAGATCCAAGTACCCCTTTTCTTTTTGACTTTTTTTTTTTCCTTTATGGGGAATGTTTCCCCCAACCTCCTTTGGGATCCGTCTTCTTTTTTCCTGTTTTCATCATTCACATCTTCCTTTTTTACTCATTTTCCCCTGGAAAGTCCCTTTTTCCCCTTGGGACCCTTAACTACTTGCGGCTTTCCCTTCCCCCCTTACTTCTTGGATTTTCCTTTTAGGCTTTTCCTTTTGTTTTCTGCCCTTTGTACAATGTGCCAACCTTTTTTCCTCCTCTTTTTTTAGACTATTTTCATTTTTCCGGTTCCCTTTTTCCCCCCCCCCCTTTCCTTTTCTTTTTTTCCCCGTTACCCACTCACCTCTCTTGATTTTTTATATCGCCCCTTTTTCTGGTGGTTCGTTTCTCAGCCTCCTTTACTTTTTTTTTTTTTTCCGCTCAATTGGTACCATTTTTTTCTTTCTGGTGTTCTTTACCCTCCCCCAACTTTTTTTTTTTTCCCTAGGTTGTTTTTTTTTTTTTTCGTTTCTTGTTTCCACCCCCTGATTTTTCCCTGCGAATTCTTCCTTTTTTTTTTTTATGCACTTTGGGTTCCCCCCTCAATCGCCCCCCCTTCCGGGACCTCCTTAGACTTCCCCCTCCTCCTCCTTGTTCTCCCCGCTGTGGCCATTCCCACTTTTTGTTATTCAGTTCTTTTCTTTGGAGTCTCTTTTTTTTCAATTTTTTTTGTGTACTTTTTTGATACCCACTGCTACGGGCTTCCCCCCCGTTTTTTTTTTTGCTCCCTTCGCCCTCCCTCCTGTATTTTTTCCCTGCACCTTTTTTGTTCTTTCCCCCCGCTTTCCAGCCTTTGACCGGTTTTTCCTGTCCTCCCCTCACCCCCCCCCTCACTCTCAACCTGTGAGTTTTTTTTCGGTCCTCGTGATTTTTTTTTTCCCTTTTTCCACTTGGGCCCTTTCTGGCCCTTGATGACCTTTTTTCCTTCTTTTTTACAATTTCCCTCCCTCCCCGTTTTGGACCTCCTTTCCCCCCCCACCCCCCCCACCTTTTTAGTTTTTTTCCTTACCCTTTGTTTCTGGCGTTTTTTTTTAACCCTGTTTCTTGTGCCTCTTTTTTTCCATTCCCCTTCGGACCTTGTTTCGTTTTCCCTCCCTGACTTTTTCCCCTGGCTTCGTGATTCTTTGCGGTTCTACCAAGAGTTTACTTTTTTTTCAGACTTTTTCCCCCTCTTCGATTCCAAATTCGGTTTTTTGGGCTTTCAGGGACACGGTCTTGAAATTTTTGCCCCACGCCGCTTCCACCCTGAAACTTTTTTTTTTTCCCCCCAAATGGCTTCAACTTTTTTTTCCCCCTGCGTTTTTTTTCGTTTTCCCCGGTTTAACTCTTATTGATTGTTTTTTCTCTTTTTCTTAGACCTGCGCTTTTTTTCTTTTGAATCCTGGTCGGAATTTTTTATTTTTTCCCTTCTTGACAATTGACCTTGGGTCCTTTTTCTGACATTCCCCCCTGGTCTTTTTTCTTCTTTGGATCCTTTTCTTCATGACAATCTTTTTTTTTTCTTCCCCTTTTTTATGGTTTTTCCAAACCAGTGTATACCTCACTTGAGTCATTCTCTAACTCTGACCCACCTTTTATGAAGACTCTCTATTTTTTTTCCCCTTAGTTGGTGTTTTCCCGGTGAGATATATGTCCTTGGTCTTTCGGTTCCCCCCTTTTGCATTTTGATGCCTGTTTTACCCATACCGGTTTTTTTTTTTTTGGGTTTGAAAAACCTGACTTATCGCTGGGTATTCGCCTTTTTCGAGGAATCTTTCCCTGTTTTTTCTCCGGCAGGGCTCCCTTGGCCTCCTTCGCTCTCTTTTTTTCAGTTCTCACCGCCCCATGACTTTTCTTTTTGCTGCCCTCGTCCCCCCACCCTTCTTTGCTGACTTTTGGTGACCTCTCACCCCTCCAAGCCCATTTTCTTTTTTCCGATAAACATTTTTGTATTGTCCCCGTTTTCTCTTTGGATCCTTTGGTTCTTTTTGAATTTTTTCGTTTTTTTTATTTTTTTTGAGTGTTTAGTTTTCGTGACGTGTCTTCAGTTTCCCTCGTTTTCTTCTCCTTGACTTTGTCGTCTTTTCGGCGTGTTCCGGCTTTTTTTGACTTACTTTTTTCCCTTGTTTTTTTCAAGCCTTTTAAGGACTCCCAATTTTTTTCCCGTCTTTTTTTGCCCCTCCACTGTCACCATTTCCCCCCTCGTTTCATACCCTTCTGTTCCCCCCTTCCCTTCTCCACTTCTTGAAAGTTTTCTGGAACATTTTTTTTTTTGTCCTTTTTTTTTTTGCGTCTGTTTCCCCTTACTCTTGAGACTCATTTTCCCCCCTCCCAGCTTCCTTTTTGTTCCTCAGTCTCGGCTCGGGGCCCCCCCCCACCCCCCTCACTTTTTTTTACAGCCTTTTGAAATTCCTTTTTTCTCGTTTTAAAAATTGCTTGTTTTTCCTCAGCATCTCCCCTTTCCCTCTAAACTTGCAATTTTTTTCTTTTTTTTCGAGGCTTTTCGTTTTTTTCCCCCTTCGGGGCCACCCTTTTTTTTTCTTGTAGTTGCGTCTCCCCTACTTCCCGGCTTGATCTCCCCGATCTCCCTCTTTTTTGGTTACCCTTCGTGGTTCTTTTACCTCCCCCGCCTGGTTTTTTGTGTTTTTTTTTTTTTCTTTTCGTTTTTTTTTCATTTTTTCTGAAGTTTTTTTTTTTCGGTGGTTTTTTTTTTTCCGTAGGGGCTGCTTTCTCTCTTTGCATTCCTCTTTTCCATTGCTTCCTTTTTAAGAACCTTTTCCCCCCCCTTTTCTTTCACCCCCCCTTTTGTTTTTCTGAGTACTTGCTTTTTTTGGTGTACGGATCTTTCGACGAGCACACTGGACCTTCTCCCTACTTTTCCCCTTGTTTTCAAAGGACAAGTTTCAACCCCACCTTTTCCTTTGCCAGCAACCTCACTCCCCCCTGCTTTATGCTTTCCCCTGGGTGGCTTCTCAGAAAGCCCTCCTTGTTGTGTATTTTTTCTACACAAACACCACATAGGATGAGGTCTCTTTCTCCTTTTTTCAGGTTTACTGTTTTTTTCTCTTCAGACCAATTTTCTGGCTTCCCCTGGTTTTGCCGGTCCTTCTCCCCCCAACTTTTTTAAGACTTTTCCCCCCCTTCTTCGACCCCCCTTTTTCCTTACTCCACGGCTTTTTGCCCCGATCTCTTGCACTTCCCTCGTACCCTTTTTTGACTTTGTTGTCCTCCCCTCCCTGCTGGTCTTCAGTGTGGTATTTTTTTTTCCCTCCTACTCTTTTTTCCCCCCCCGACTTTTTTTTTTTCGGTTTTTTTTTCTGAACCCCTCTCCCCTTGCCCCCCCTGTTCTCTTTCTGTGGTTTTTTGCCCACTTTTCCCCCTTCTTCCCCCAATTTTTTTTGATGCTTTTCCGTCCCAACCCCCAGTTTTTGTGTTGAGTCTTTCTTTTTTTTTTTTGGTTTTCAACTGTCCCTTTTGAGTTTTCTGTTTTCCCTGTTTTCGGAAGCTGGGTTGGTTTTAATCTTTTTTAAACGACCCCTTCCTTCACCCTTTGCGCTTTTCCCCTCCTTCCCCGTTTTTAACCTCCTATTCTTGGTTTAGGATTTTTTTTGGCCTCTTTTTTTTCTTCCCCTTTTATTCCCCCACCCTTTGACTCCCTCACCCCCCTTTTTGTGGTTTTTACTTTTTTCGTGTTTTTTTTCCGTCTTTTTGGCGCTTTCTCAGGATCCCTCCTTATTTTAATGATTTTTTTTTTCTTCACAATACCTGTCTTCCCAGTTACCCGCACTCCCCAATTCCCCTTTCTTTTTTCCCTTTAGCTGTTTTTTCCCCAGTTTTCTTTTTCAGTCACCTTCGATTTCAGCTGTCTTGCCGTCCCCTCCCCCTTGACTAGTTTGATGTGTGCGTTTTTTTCAACCTCTTCTTCTTTTGAATCTTCCCGTTTCCCTTTTCGCAGTGAGGTCACACCTCCGCTCCTTGACACCCCGGCCCCACGACTCTCCCCCAGTCTGCCCGGGGGGGTCTTCAAGCTGTCGTACCCACCAGCTTTTGGAGATTCCTCCCCCTAATCTTGGGTGGACACACCCCTTCTTGCCTTTTCCATTTTCCCCCAGTTCTTTTCCGCCAGTTGGCCTGATGCTGGTTTTATTCTTGCACGATTTTGAAATTTCGCTACTTTCCCATCTTCCATTTTTTTTGAGGGGGAACTTTCCTTCTTTCTGTTCCCCCGTTTTTCCCGGCTTTTTGCGGCTTGGGATACCACTGTTTCCCCCCCCGCCGCGGGAGACCCCCCTCCCTCCCCCTTTTTTGTTTTTTTCACCAATTCCTTCTGGTGACTCCTGCCCCCCTTTTACCTTTTCACCGGTTCTGTTCCCAGTTGCATTATAGTTTTCCTTTTTTTTCCCCCATCGTTTTTGAGAGATTACTTTTTTTATGTTCGTTCCTTGGAACTACCCAATTCCTTTAGCTGGATTTTATTTAAGGGATTTTTGTTTTTTCCACGACCCCTTTTAGTTGCCCGTTCGGCATTCCCTCTTTTTCTTGGGCGTCTTTCATCCCTTCCCAAGCTTTCTCGATTTTTTTTCTTCTCCAGCCCTCCTTCTAGTTTTTTTTTTCTGTAAAACAAATCTTTCTTGACATGTTACATTCAATACCTCTTTTCCCCTTTCCTTTTTTTGCCGTGACCGATGTTTTCCCCTTCGACCCCCATTCCAGCCGGGTACCCAGGCTTTTGAAATTTCTCCGGGCGTTTCCGTTTCGTTTTTGCCAGTTGTTGTTGTTACTTCCTGTCCCTTTGCTCGGTTGCCGTCTTCCTTTTCCCCCCCTTTTTCTACTTTCACGCTTTTCTTTGGGAGTTTTTTTTTGGGCCTGTAGTTCTTTCCAAAATTTCCCTTTTTGGACCTGACGCACTCCCTAATCCCGGTCCCTAGGTCCCCCGTCCGCCTAATCCCAATTTTTTTTTAGCATTTTTCTTTCAATTTTAATATTTTGTTTTCAGGTCTGCGATCCAACTCTTTTTTCCTTCCGTACCGAATTTTGTTGTTCCACCCGCTTCCCCTTTCCCTTTTTTGTCTTCGACATTTCTATTTTCTCGATTATTCCCTTCACTTTTTTTTCACCCCACCCCCTTGTAACCCTCGTTTCCCTCGATTCGTCCCACTCACCGAACCATGGTTTAAAGGGATCTTCCCTTGCCTCAGATTAGGTGCCATCGTTTCTTCAGACCCCCCCGTTGTTTGTCCCCATATTAAAAAGTTCTTTTTCGAGTTGATCTTTTGCGTTTTCCCTCTTTTTGATCTCCGTTTGACTTTTTTGCTTTTCCCCTATCTCGTCTTTCCCCCCTGCTGTCTTCCTGCTTCCTAAACGATCCCCCCGTTTTTCCCCCCCTTCCTTTTTTACTGAATCTTCCTCCTCCAACGCTTTTCCCGTTGCTGTTTTTTTTTTTCAGGTTTTGTTTGCTTCATTGGGGTTCTGTTGGTCCCCCTTCCTGGGTCTTGACCCCTTTTAATTCCCCTTTCCTTCCCGCTTCTTTCTGAAAGTGTGACCAGTCCCCCCCCCTCCACTCCGTTTCCTTAGTCGTTTCCCCTTTTTTTCATAACTCTCCGACTTTTCCAACCCCCTCTTCTTGAGCCTCTACCTTTTCGTCTCCCTTCTTCTTTTTACCCCTTCTTTTAAGTCCCAATGCTTTAGGACCCAATTCTTTTTAGACAGTCCCCATTATGGGTTTTTTTCCTTTTGAACGGCCTTTTTAGTTGCCACTTTCTTTTTCTTTGCCAACTGGACCCAGACACTTTCTCTCTCTCCTCTACGTTTTTGAGATTTTTTTCTCTGTTTTTCTTGCTTGGGGCTTTTTTTTTTTTTTTGGACTGGCCCCTGCTTGCGTTTTTCTTTCCCAGGTTCATCCTCATTTTCTTTGACCCTTTATGTTTTTTTTTACCGCCTGTTTTTTTCTTTGTTTTTCCCCCTTTAGTCTTTTGTTGTATTCTGGTTTCCTCCCACTGGTTTTTGGTGATGACCTGCTTTTTCCGTTGTTCATTTGTTTTTTTTTTTGTCCCCCCCTTACATACTCCTTCCTTTAGCCTTGGTTGTTCTTCTTTTTCACCATTCCCTGTCTTCTGTCCCCCTTTTTTCCTATTTCTTTTTAAGCCAGGTGTCCTCTTTCCTTTAACCAAAAACTTTCCTTGCCCCTTCCCCCTTTTAACATTTCCAGAATTTTTGACCCTGGAGTTTTTCTATTCTCCTTTTTCCTTATTTTCCCCATCCCCCGCAGTGAGACCACCGGTTTGGTTTTAGTTAGTTTATACTGTAGTGCGCCCCCGTTCTGTTTTTCCTACCCGACGGTCAATTTACCTCCCCCCTTTCACGTACCATACGCCTCACCCTTTTTGTTCCTTCGTTTAGGATTTTCTTCCACCTGTAGTCGACTTCCAGTTCCTCCAACCCCCTTTTGGTTCAGTTGTCCCTCCTTTTTTGGGAAGGCTCCTTTGATTTCCCCCGACAGGTGCCCACGTTCTCTCCCATTTTTTTCCCGGCCACTTGGTTCATTTTCCTCAACGGTCCCTTCTAAGCGTTGTCCGGGGTGCACCCCCACACCTTGTATTGCTGATTTTTTTTCAAAGCCTTCCCCTTTTTTCCCCCCCCATTTCGTTTGCTGAACCTCCTTTTTGATTCCAGTCTTTTGGCATTTTTTATTTTCTCTTCCTTCGAGGTTTCTGCAATTTCTGCTTTAGGACGGGACAACTTTTTGTGATTGGTCACCCCCGATCCGACCTCCTGTTGGTGACCTTGGCTGTCACAGGATTTGCTGCCTTCCGAGTTACGCGTCTTCTTCTTCCCGAGCCCCGCGCATTCATTTCGCCTGTTGTAACCCCATTCGCCCCCCACCTTTTTTCATCCCCTGCCTTTTGGCTGCGCACTTCCCCCCCTTTCTCGCCCTCCCCCTGAAGGTACGTTAGCTTTGCGTGTTTCTGACTGGTTTTTTTTTCAGCCTCTCCTCTCAGGCGCCCCCCCTTTTTTCCCCCGCCCCCTCGCTTTTTCAAGACCTTTGCCCTAGATTTACCCCCACTTATGTTTTCTTTCCCGGTCCTTTTTTCTATTACTTCCCGGGTGCTTTCATTTTTCGACATCTCTCCTTCCCCTTCCGGGTGTTCTTTTTTGCAGCTACTTATCTGGCGCTTTTCCCGTGCATCCCCGATGGTCTTCGTCGTTGTTTCCCCCCCTAGGTATGTTCTTTTTTGTTTCTTCCCCCACCGGGCATAGTGTTCCGCTCCTGAGTTTCTTTTTTCAGGGTCTTCCCCCCCGTTTCTTTTCCCGCCTTTCATTTTCTTGAACTCCAGACTTTCTTGGGGCAGCGGAACTTCCCTTTTGCCCGACTCTTCCTTTTATGCCGTTACATGTGTTACTCTTCCTTTCTTTTTCCTCCGAACCCAAAATGCCATTCCTTTCCCCCGGCCCACCCCCGTCCTGGTTCTTATCGGCCTTTCTTTTTAGGGGACTCCGTCATTTCGTTTCCTGGGTTTTTTAAGTAGTTTTTCCTTTGTTTTTTCTGATTTGTATTCATTTTTAGTGTTCGCGCAGTCTTATCCAGGTTTTTCTCAGTATGTTATTTTTGCGGTGTTTGCTTTTTTTTTGACTTAAAGCTTTGTGCTTTACAAGTTCCCTTCCCTCCCGAGACTCCTCCATTTCCCCCTCCCTTTTCCACCAAAGTTTTATTTTTTTTTTCCTGGACACCTATTTTACTTTTCCCTTTTTTGCCCAGTAATTGACTCTTCCCTGATTGACGGGATTTTTTCCCTTTTTTGTTTGGTCCCGCGTCCCTTTCCCCCCTTGTGTCTCTGCCCTTTCCCCGTCGATAAGGTCTTTATGGTCTGCATTTTATGCAATTTTTCGCGGGCTCAAGAGTGTTTTTTGCGTTTCCCGCCCAATTGTGTACTTACTTTTTTTCAGGCTTCACCAGCCCTTTTTCGCGTTTGTTTAATACCCTCCCCCCATCCACAGGTTTTTACCCCCCCGATGCTTTTCGCCTCCCTGGCAGTCCCCCCCCCCAACTGCGCAATCACCCGTTTCCTCCACCCCCCCTTTCTCCGCGCGGTTCCAATCAACCCGGATTTCGTATGTCGGCTGTTGACCCGATTGTGACCGTCCAATGTTTTTTTGTTCGTTCGAACGCCTGATTCCCCGGCCCCCCGTTTTTTTAGATCGCCGTGAGAAATTTTCAATGTTTTATGTGATTAACGGTGGATTCTCATTCAGTCACCAACTTTCAAATTGTTTTTTGATTTTTTTTTTTAAATTTTTTTCCTTCGGCCCCCTTTTTTCTTCAAGTTGTACTTTTTTCGATGTCGTTTTCCCTTGTTGACCTTGTACAGTCTACTTAGTTTTCCCACTTCTTTTCTCCGAAACAGACTCCCCTTCTTTCTGCTAGGTTCCAATTTTTTTTTCCCTTTGACCCTGCCATGATTTTTGACCTTTTACCCACCTCGCTTTCCCCCCCTTACCTTTTTTTTTCATTCCCAATCCCCAGCCCTACGGAAGGTTTCCCCCCCCCCGCTTTGCACCATTTTTTTCTTACCCCCGGTTGATTTCGAGGCTTCTGCTTTTTTTCACGTCTTCTTTCCAGAGGGTGCCCCTTTTTGTTGACTGGGTTCAAACGGCCCTTTAAAATAACCGCAGTCTTCTCCTTGTGGTTGTTTTGATCGATCCCCCTTTTAGGGTTTTTTTCCCCTTTTCAACCCCCCCTCTGTTTTTTTTACATCAGCTTTTCCCTTTCTCATCAACGCCCTCTTTGCTGGACCCCTTCCTTTTTTTTTCTGGGAATGTCCTTCCGCGTTCCCTCCTGACGTCTGTTGGGGCCTTGTCGACCCCGTTTTCCTTTTCTCCCCCCTTTCGTACCCGGGGTTTTGTAAGCCCTAATTCCCTTTTTGAAAGATGTTGTTGTTTTGGTGCGGGCTTTTAGGGTATGAAACTGACCCCACTTGGACCTTCAATCTGGAGGTGCCCCACGGTGTGATAGCAATGGAGACTCTCTCCTACCCAATTACTCTTGGTCCTTTCCCACCCTCCTTCCGCCCCTCCCTCATCCTTCCCCAATTCTGACTGAGAGTCCCGTGGGTTCCTCACCTCGGTTTTCCCCACGTCTAGATTTATTTTTGAGTTTCTTCCCAGGGCTGGTTTTTCATTCTTTTTTGTTCCCCCGTAACGACCGGTACAGGACCCATTTGGCTCGCGTCCCTTTCTTAGCCACCTCCTGAAGTTCTTTTACTTTTTGTTAAGCCTGGCCATGTGTTTGGCATTTTTTTTCTTTTTCTTGGCAATGTAGTCCTGCTTACTAGTCCTCCTTTGACACTTCCCACCCCCCTGGTCAGCATGTTTTTTTTTTTCCCCTTCTTTGATTTTTACTTAGCGGCATGGTTCACTCGAACTTCCGTTTCCCCGGCCATCTTCCTAAATCTTTTTTTCGATCCTTTTAGTTTCCCCCCCCTTTCGCTTGTTCACCCCAACCCCCCCCATTAGTCTTTTTTGCTCTTCAGTTTAGTTGTTTCCTCCTTCCCTTCACCAATCTCTTATGTTCGACCCATTTTTTGCTTCCATTTATCTTCTTTTGAAGTTCCCGGCGACTTGCGTTTTTTCGGTTCTCTCTTTCCGGGAGCTGCCTTTTTTTCTGATTTTTTGTTTTTTTTTTTTTTTTTTTTTTTTTCCGGGGAGTCTGCCCCCAATTAGGTCTCTTTTTGAATCCCCCCTAAACCCCTGGGCTCCAGGACTCGTCTCTCCTTCGGGTAACGTACTTCACCGTCTCC
>Ga0179593_1415086_pt1 | contig 11166 bp, 8 predicted proteins | sample CZODoug2_1_08_16_FD_185931 | JGI IMG/M metagenome (GOLD analysis project Ga0179593, IMG submission 185931) | Vadose zone soil fungal communities from Angelo Coast Range Reserve, California, USA - CZODoug2_1_08_16fungal (PacBio error correction) | ecosystem: Environmental > Terrestrial > Soil >... | reverse complement strand
ACAAACCATCTTTTTCTTTTTTTAAGTCCATGGAACTGTTTTCACTTCACCCCATTCCCCCCAGCTTTTTCCAAGCCTTCCCTTGAAGCTGACCAAACTTTTCTCAGAATTATCCCCCTTTCTGACCATTTATTTAAAGTCCTCGATGGTGATCCTTATTCGGAACTCCTCATCCTTTTCCCTGTTCCACTTTTTTAATCCTGTTTTTTTTCCCCACTTTCGGACCTTGTGTGCTCATTACTGAACTTTGTAGTTCTCCAGGGCCTTAACGCCTCTCTTTGTTTTCCCGTCCAGCGTGCCCCTCAAAACTTCAATTAAGATGCGTTTTCTCTTTTTAGTTCCTTTGTTGTGCAGAGGAGCACCCAACCCTTCCTGAGACTCCGAGATGCGGCGAATGAGGTGTTTGTCTGCCATTCTTTTTTGTAATTTGTCGCGGCTTCCCTACAGCGCATAGTAAGCCTGGTTCCTTTTTCGAGCTTGCTTTTTTCAGGGCGTCGCAGTTCTCCCTTAATTCTCCCGAGCCCCCGCTATACTGTTTTTTCTTATTTTTGTTTGTTGGTTTGGTTGCCTCCCTTCTTGACTTCTGCTCGGTGCTCATTTGCTGCGATTTGGTGAGATTTGTGGCTTTTGTTCCGACCCGGCCGGCTTCTTTTGACCCTCGCGTCTGACTGACAGTTGAACAGGCACAAAAGTGCCCTTTCCCTACTGGAAATTTTCCGACAATGATTTGCCAACCTATTCCGTTCGTTATGGTCGAGTTGGTTTTGTATTTCTAATACCCTCATCTTTTTTTCTGTCAGGCTGGACCACGACGTCACTTGTCATAGCCCCTTTTACAAGTTTTGAGAGACCCTACTGCCCGGCACCTCCGGTAATTCCCTGACCTGACTTTCTGGGTCTATCCCCAGAGCTGGATGATATCAAGGCCCTTTGACCCGAAGATTCAGGACGAGTGTAGGACATCAGCTTCGTAGTTTTCAGTCGGTTCTTTTTCTCAAGTTCTCTTACCCCCCCCCCCACCGGTTAGTTTTCCTTCTTCTCCAGTGCGTCAACGTGCTTGTAGTACTGCTCTGTTGTTTTCTTTCTTTTCCTTGAAACAGTTTTCCTTAACGCCCGGACCGCGACCTCGAATGGTTGCGGCGAAGTTTCCGTTTTTTTGTACTACCCCGATTTTCGTTAACGCCACTAGCTGCGATATCTGAAGATTCTTCACCATTCAGACATATACTGGCTTGGTTCTTTTAGATCTAGTTCTGCATCCTAATGATCTGTTTCATCTCCTGTCTAGCTTCCCATCGGCCCGGAGCTTGAGGATTCAGCTTTTCCCCGTATTTAAACCTTAGACTTTCGAATTTAAGGCTACGGGAGACTAAACCGCCATTTTTCCCATTGCAAGGTCTTATTCATAAACGGGAATCTTTCAGATTTACCCGACAAAGTGACAGCTTCAATATCCTCATTTTCCGGTTTTTCCCTCCGTCTCCCCCCAATTTTTGGCGGCACGCTCCCCCCCCCCTCCAGAGCTCGCAACGTTTTTCGTTTTACAGGTGGGCTTGGTACTAGAGCATTGCCTTCCCCATCATCAACGAGTGGTGAGTAATCTCTTTCCCGCAGGCGTATTCACACCCCGCTCCCCCACCCTAACTCATCTCAGAACCGCAGCCCCTGAGGGTAAGTTGAGTACTTTCAGTACGACCTTTCGTCCATTTACTTGCACCTCTGAAGATCTTACTCGTTCGTCGGCGATCACACGTGATCCAACCCGCGTTGCCTACTACCACTCCACTTCCCCCATTCCCCCCCTCGAACCCTATGTCTCTCCCTCCCGTCCTTTCGCTTCCTTTTGCTTCGTTCTCCATTACATTTTTACAACGCAGCGTATCAACGTCCCTCCAAGCTCCACTAACATGGATGTAGGCGCTCTTCGAAAATACCTCTGACTCACCCGCCTCATCACTCTTCTTCCCAGCACCTGTTTTTCGCCCCCTGCCCGCCTAATTCAGACTAGCTAAGTCACTACTTTGTCCCGGGGAACCACCCATTTTACGTCCCGATAAGCAATGTTGAATGGTGTTCTTCCAAGAGAGCACTGTTCTAATTTCTGTCCGCTTCTGATATTGACGCTTTAGACGGGGTTTATTTTTCAGGTTGGAGCGTTCCTAGCTAGGGCCTTACAGTCCCCCCTGATCCCATTTCCCCCCCAGTTTCCCTAAAAGGCGCCCTGTTAGCCAGTGAGGATCCTTTTAAGACTTACTCTTTTTTCACTCTGTTCTCTCCCCCGAGTGTAGGTCGCTTTCCTCACTATCGCAGGTTCCCCTTTCCAAGTCGTTTTACTGACGCAATGGCCCTCTGTCGCCTTGACTCGCTTGCTTCCGATGGTTTTTAGGAGATTTGGATCTTCAACTTGTCGCGTATGTCGGCCTGCATATGATGTGGCTCGCCCGGCTGTTCGATTCTCTGAGACCCGCCCTTCGAGCTTTTCTCTTTTGTCGCCCCCTATTTTCCTGATGAAACCTGCGCAATTTTAGCTTTTTCCGACTGTTATCCTCTTCCAGAGACCCACACCACTCTTCTAGACTTTTTGACAGTGCCCCCCCCAATGTGAAATTAAAAATTTTCCGGACCCTGGAAGTGAGGTTCATTCTCGTTTGTTTGATTCTTTTCACCTAGTTCTTACTAAGGGCTGGGTTTCCTTTAGACAAAACACTTCGGATTTTCGGGAGACTCCCCCTGTTTGGACCCACATTACGACAACACCCCCTCCGTCACCGACTTTTTCTTTGGCCCTCGGTTTCTCAGTATGATGGTCGCGTTCCCTTCTACGTCACTTCTCCTGACCACCTCTTCCCCCCCCCCCCCCGCAGCTTTCATTTTCAAGTACTTTCATATATTCCCCCGGATCGCTGGCTTAGACGCTGGCATCGTTTTTATAGATTCTTTTTCGTTTTTTTTCTTGTGCGGCCTTGTCACCCCCTCCGTTTTCATTGTCGGCAAGATTTTACGAGGTTTTCCTCATTTTTTCTCTCGCCCGAGCGGATATTAAATGTCATGCTCCTCTGGACTCGATCAGTAGCCAGCTGTTTCCTAGGAATGATAGTAAAATTGAGGTTGGTTTTAGTTGACCAAGCTTGCCTGGGGCATCTCCTGATCCCTTAGACTTGACGGGGGATGGACTGTTGTTTCCCCGCCGTCATTTTATTTTTTCCTTTGCGTCCCGCCGGAGCCCCTTTCTGCCCTGCACGACATGTCGCCTCTTTCCCGTTAGTACCCATTAGGTGTCGTTTCCCCCTTTTCCCCCCCCTGCCGTAGTTGTAGTGGGCTTGCCGTGAGGTTGTGACTGATTGAGACCCCATTTTTTTCCCGGAAACAGTGTTTTTGCGGTGTCGGACAATTTTGTCTTGACGGCAGTGGAGCTCCCCCCCCGCGTCGGGCGAGGGCTTTTTGATGTTCGTGTTCGTGCACACGCTTTGTCTCACCTTTTTTAAGAGTTTTAACCGTCTGCCGCGCACCCCTTTGTCTCCTTGTGCTACCCCTGCAAGCTTTTTGGATTTTGGCGCGCGGGTTGGACTTTTTATTGCGTTTCAGGCCCCTCTTATTTTCCCCTCCCCCCTATATTACTTCACTGTGGATTTTGTTCGACAGAACAAATCCTTCCGAACTGCGTTGTCTCGCTGCCTTTTGTCACCGCGCGTCAGCTTCCCTACCTCGAAATCCGTGATCTTTTCCACGAACCAGTCTTATCGTCGGCATCTCGGTCACTGTTTCTTCGCCCCTTCCTAGTCCGGATTAGTTTTGGTTCAACTCCGGTTTCTGTGATTTATTCTGCGTCCCGATTTTTTCCTACTAAGCCTGTCGTTTCCTCCTGGTTCCCCAGACGGTTTTTCTTTTCGAGCTGCGTTCTCTCAGCTTTGCTCGGGGTTCTGTCTGGTTAGAGTTCTTCTCCGTTATCTTCTTTTTTATCGCCAAAGATTTTAGGTCTAGCTAACTGTTTTCTTCTTTGCCAAATACTCTTTCATTCCCTCTCTCTTTCTTACTCAGTTTGTTGAGAGTCTGACTGATTTTTCTTTCCCCACCCATCAGTTAAACTTTAGCTAGAAATTCTGTTTTTTCTTTATTTCGTCAGCATTCGGAAGTAACGCGCACGTATGAGCCCTTTGAGGAGACAGCGAGATTTCCCCCTCCCGAGTCTTTACGCCCCCTGTCCGCGGATTCCAACGCACACCCGGTTTTCTTCCCTCCCATGTCTCGCTCCTCCCTCTGTTCTCTCGCCACCGTTTGTGAGCGTCTCCCCCCTACTGCCGGCGCGCAGGCGGTTCGCGTTCCCGGACGAGATGGCCGAAGTCGTGTCGGAATCACGATGTAGTTGTCGTTCGTTTCCCCTTCTCGCCGCTTTCAACCCCTCGCCGCTCACCCTCGTGAGGATTTTCTTCCTGTTGAGAGCGTACCTCCCTAGTGTCGTAATGACCGTTTCCCCTCGCGCGCCTGCTTTTCAGAAAACTCTCCATCCAGTCGCGTTCTCAACCGTTCCTCCCCCCCCGCTGCTTGGTTATCAGAGTACGTAAGTTGGGTCGAGCGTGGATTCACCTACATCTGATCCCCTTTGCCCTCTTCTCCCTGACACAAACATTCCGGCTGCTCGCCGATTCGTCCCGCGCCACTTTCGAGTTTCTTGGGCGCCCCCGCCCCTTTGCTCCGTGGTATTTCTTTTCTTCCAAATTTCACCCCTTCCATCCGTCTTGCCTACACAACTCGCGGATTCGCGCAACCCCGAGGTACACTCTTTTTCGGTGTTCGAGCCAGAGTCGACGTTCTTTTCAAGTGTTTCGGTCTTCGTGTATGAGAACACTATCTCCAGTGGCTCGTCCGGGCCGCAGCTTCCTTCCGTCGATCTCGATGACGGTCGAGAATCCAGGCATTTTTCCTACGTTCGACCCCCTCATTACCGACATCCGTACCGCTTTTCGACTCTTCCCCCTTGAGAGTTCCCCGAGCATGTTACTCCTCCTTGAAGAGAGCTGACGTTTTATTTCCCCAGAGCCGGTCTTTTTTATTCGTACAGACTCAGGTGAACCGTTCCTTTTTAGGCATCCGTTTTTTCCCCCGTCACATACGCACCGATGCCAGGGCTCGATCAGGATTACGGGTATGCGGCCTATTCATGAAACCTCACCCCTCGCTTCTATTTTTGTAGCGCGTGTGGGAATTAGGCCCCCCTTTTTTTCTCTGCTCCTCCCCGTCTCTTCTTTTGTCCATTCGTGCTTTCATGACGTTGTTTTCGTCTGGGTGTCTAGAAGGATTTCATACGGAATAAAGATTCACGTATGTTCCTTCGTATTGCCTTCTTTCCCTTCCGATTAACCACCCCTCAGCGTTTTCACCCGACTCCCTGGCTTACTGGAGAGTTTTAAGGGACCTTTTCCTCCCCAAATTTCTAGAATACTTTCAGGCTCATACGTCATTGGACAGGTTCATCTTTCCTTTCTTACTCCATGCTTCCGTATCTCCTGGTTTTCTTCAGTCTCTGCCCGTCAGCGGTCGCAACGCAGCTCGCATTTGAAAATGTTTTCTGACACTTATTCGCCCATCCCCCCACAACCGTTCTTTTCAGAGTCTACATCGGGCCGTCTTCCAGGACCCATCTCTGTCGGTTTCGTTTTCGTCCTTGCGAAGGTGAGCCCGTTTTGAAAAGATGAACCCCCCCCCCCGACTTCTTTTTTCTGCCGTCCCGAGTGACGAATAGTGAACTGTATTGAGGAATTAGGTCCCTCCATGCTTGCGATTGTCGTATCTGTTTTTTTCCCCCTGGTTTTCGTTTCTGTCCTCGGGTTGCCACTTCCAGAAACTGAGAGACGAATCTCCTCCCTAACTTTTCCGAGTTCGACACCTTCATTTGGTCAGGGCTAAGAATCTCTCTCTTTCCTTGTTGATGGACTTTCCCCTTTCCTATCCCGGCTCCGTTTCGCTCGTCTTTGAACATTGCGGTAGTAGTTTCACCCTCCAGTAGTTGTTTCTACGCCTTAACACTACTTTGCATTTTTTTGCATCCCAACCTCTAGTAGTACTGCCAAAAAATGGACTTTTGAAGCAGTGGGAGATCCTTCGTTGAGCAGACTGGGAGTTGGCATTCCTTACCCTTGAAGTGTATGTGGAAGGAGTGATTGGCGCTGACGTTCTGAATTCCGTACACGTTGACTTCCACTTTTATTAAGTGAACTTTAACGGCTTCGGTGTCTGTTGTTACTTTACTTCCAGGTCAGGCTGCCCCCTTGGACGAGACGCTCTCACCCCACGTGATTCACTCCGTTCTTCTCGCTGATGTCTCTCAGCTTTCCTTGGACTCTAGTCACTCTGCCTTCCTATAGGGTTGATCCTTCTTGTCCTAGCGGTTCTGATCTTCGGGTCCTTTGGTCCCCTGTAGCTACAGAGGTTTCCAGTTATTTCCGCCGAAGCCGGCGCATCCCCCTTTCGCGGTCTTCCGACCACTCTTTCCGCCCTCCCTGATATTAGTCCACCCGTTCGAGACAATGTGGCTGGACAGACTTCTCAGATTCCCTTTTTGTGTCTTTATCCTGCGTCACTGTCTTGCCCGCTGCCTTCTTCCATTTTCGTGCCTCACGGTCATGCCGCTTTTTTTCTAGCTCCTTGACGCCGCTCGGATCTTGGCGGACAGCCCTCCATTTTTCCCTTTTTTATGGAACGTTCTGCGATGCGGCGTTTCGTCCGGGTCAAGGGCTATTGACATCGAGTTCTTCCCTGTGGCTACAGGCAAACCCGCCGGATCTGTCTTCTTTTGCATACCACTATCAAAGCGCCAAGCGTCCCTCCCCGGTTCAAGTTCCATTTTTCTTCGATATCATTGCCGGAGCCGACCTTTTGTTCCGTTTTCGGGTCCATAGCCCCCTTTCCCCGCCCCGGCCATCCGGCACGCAACCCCCCCGGTCTCAGAGAATCGCGTAGAGCATCAAGAAGTCGGCTGCTTTTTTTAACCCCCCAACAAAACCACAACAGGAATTGCAAACCAAAGAGCCTTTTGTTTCTTTTGCTTTCTTCTAAGCTCTGCGGTTTTCAGGTTTCCAAGAATTAGTAGACTGTCCCCCTTGTGCTCCCCGGATATGTCTCTGTAGTTTCGCTTACAACCTGTTGACAATTGCACCAGGGCTTGCCCATATAAACTCTCGCTTTCCCTTCGCCGGTTAGGTTTTGGTTTAGGGTCTCTCCTCAACCAAGCGATCTTCTCTTCTGGGTTCTCTTGGTTTCGCCTATGTTTTGATTTCCCAGCTCCTCGTTCCGGACTGCTGACAGCTCTCTCTCTTTGATTTTTGACCAAGTTGCGCTTTTTGAACCCCCCCCAGAAGGACGGGAAACAGACCTGATGGTGAATTTCGCACTTGGCTGAAACTTATCGGGATTTGTCCCCCTGTCAAGAAGGCAGCGTCTTCCTCTTTGTTTTGCCTTCAGCGGGCCGGAGAATGGGTAGGTTGGAATGGAAGATGTCCAGTTCCTTCTCCGCTTCTCCAAGATGCTTTTTTTTGATTCTTCGTTTAGACTCTTTTGTCTAAGAGTCACCCTAATTCTGGTGTTACCGGAATCCAGCTTCCCCCCCCACCTTTTCCTCTGGCCCTTGAATTTCTCTGCCACACGACTATCATGACAGTCGCCGTGCTTGACCATTTGTTTCTGCCCAATTCCATGCAGAAGTTCTTTAGCGAGAAATACATCCAACTCTTCGGTTCTGAATCCTTCTTGTTTCCCAGCGCGCTACTTTCCCGCCTCCGCTTTCCCTTGCCCTCCCTCCCTAGAGAGGTCGGTGAACGCTCGTGCTTCGTCATATTTGCGCATCTCACCAATTGAATTCTGCGCGATCGCTTCCGATTGGACTTACAACACAAAACCTATTCCTCTTGCGAGGCGAATCTGTTTTCTCCTTTTCCCTTCTGTGGTGTCCCCCAAGCAGACTACAGCCCCAGATCAGGGTCGCCAGTTCCCAAGGTCGAACTAGGGCTTGAGGCAACCGTGTTGTATGGATCTTTAGACACGTGGCAATCTTTTCAAAGAGCACCCCCCCGCTTCCATTTCGTGGCTTGGCTTCCTTTGTTGGCTTAACGGTCCCGTGGACACTTTTTTTTTTTTTTTTTCCGTTGGTCGCTCTTTGCGATTTTCTCTTCGTGACCTTTAGTTCCTCCGCCTCTTGTTCGGACGCGGACTGTACAACGCCTCTTTTCACCGGAACCCAAACGAGAATCGTTCCCTTTTCAGTGCCTAGTTTTTCCTTGAGCCCATTTCGGTCGGCGCGCTGTTTGAGTTGTGCTCTGTTATTGCGAATCCCTTTCTTCTTTTTTTCCTCGTCCACCTTTTACTAAAACGTCTACCTGTCCATAGCCACTTTACGCTGAAGTGGGCCAACCAATCCTCCGTCTCCCTCCCTCCGTGCAATTCTCTTCACGGGCGTGGCTTTATCCCCGCTCCGCGTTTTTATGATCAGTCCTCTCGCAATGCTCACTGACGCTTGACTTCCCCTGAGCCATTCCCCTTTTCGTCCTTCTGCAGGTGTCATCCATTTTTCCAGGCCGCAACCTGTTTTTGCTACTACGTCTTCCCCCAATTTTCCGCGAACTTCTTCTTTCTGCTCGTTGGTTCGTTGGTTTCGTTTGAAAATTGTCGACGACCCCTCCCGTTTATCGCCGGGCTCCCTTCCTCCCGCCCCTCTTATCCCACCGCTGTAGTACGCAATCGTTTTGATTTCTGTGGGAGCGTCTTCAATCTCGTCACTCTACTGGCTATGTTTTCCATCTATGTCTTTTTTTCTTTACTGAACTCTCTTCAGCCTCAGCCTTGGTTGAGTACTTCCCTCGTGAGGTAGATGGTGAGGCGCTGCCGGGGCAGACTGGACGTTTTTTTTTTCCCCCCACCTCGCCCTTTTCGCCTGCAGGTCATTTGATGTCTAGATTTGTTTTTTTTTAATCACGGTCCATCGTCCCCGATAGCCCCCCTGCAGCCGTACTATCCTTCCCCCCTCTCAGGTTCTTCCCCCCCCTTGACGCCCTGCCACTGTGTACCCTCGCTTTCTCTCGTATTTTCCAATCGTCTTCAGGGTCTTTGACTAGAGTCTGCGTAATGGCAGCACTGTACCGTTGTAATGCCCCGGCGTTCCTTCCCCAGACGGATTTCCTCCTACTCATGTTCGTTCCCTTTAAGGCAGCATGACGTCATGAGTATCCCCCCCTGGCGTACTCGCAGCAAGGTTTTGACCCATCTCCTTGCCTTGCAGCACTGTTTAGTTGGACCCCCTTCGTTCCTTTTCTATTCTGTCTGATTTTTCGCGCTACACGGTCTTTAAGTGATGCTGTTTGGCCCCCAGCAGAACCCGACCCCCACTTTGTTTTACCCACCTCCCACCGTTAGGACAGTCTTATGCACTTCTTACAGGACCAGTTTTTCCACTCTTGTCAATCCTTTTCCCTTCTCCCTTCTCCTCTTCACTTTGCTCCAGAGTCGATTTCTCCGAAAGATATTCTCAGGCCGCCTGACTTTGTTCGCTGCCGTACGCGCCTGCTTAAGATGTGGGGGCTGAGATTTTACAATGCGTCATTTTGCGGCGATCTTCGGAGAGCCCGGTCTCTGCCCTCTAGTCTCCTAGACCCGCGCTGGCCGAGCGCCTAGTTTCGTAGGGCTTCGCTTACCCCGATGAACCGGCCCTTCCCTCTCGGGGACGACGGGCATATCCTTATGCCCCCCCTGAATTGTAAAATTGTCCCTCTTCGTTTGGACGGTGGCATTTCTAGTTTGTTGGGTCTCTTAATCGTTTTCATCGTGTTTTTTCCAACGCCTCGCCAACCTGCTAGGGTCAGTTCTTCCCATCTGTCGGTCACACACCGACCCAACCTACCATAGTGCGATTCCTGCCAGGGCTCCGATACTCGGTACTTTCCTCGGCTCAACTCCCATATCATTGTCCCCATGTACCCCCGCAAGAAGCTCGTGGAAGTCCTATAATCCAGTCCCCGTCTCTGCATGCTGCTGAGAAGTTTTGCTTCTCCGCGCTGATGTCGCTTTTTTTCATGAAAGTCCCCATACTCCCTCGGCTGTTCTGGCCAGATCCGATGCGTCTTCTTACGGTCAATTATCGACTCTCTCGTAATACCACCCTGCCCTTTCTCTCTTGACAAGAGAGAGTCGTAGCGTTCAAGTTCCTGTTTCGGAAATTTTGTATGAGGGGAACCTCTGGAGTCCACCCCCCGACCTTTCTTGGGTAGGCGAAAGGATACGAGATCTTCTTATGCTCTCCCTCTGGAAGCGCTGACTTTTTTATCTCGGGATCTTTGTTCCTGTCTACGGACAGCAGGAGCCCCTCTACCCCCTTTCCCCGCCCCGCCGGTGACTGCTGGCTCCGACCTTAGTCCGAGGAGTAAACCCCCCCCTCGGGTTCGGCGAAGCAGATCTCCTGGTAGCGGCAGGCTGGACGCTTTGCTGTGAGTTATCCCCCACCCCCCTTGCCCCGGAAAAACACCCGGGGGGGGTGTATGGTACCTTTTGACGTTTCAATGTGGCGTCTCGCCCCGTCGGCTGAGCGCGTGAGCTTGATATCTTTTGACCTCTTTTGCGCCTGACGTCGGCCGTCCGGTGCGGTTTTTGTACAATTCTCGGTGGACTTCCCTTTGCTACCCCCTCCTCTGGTGGCTGGTTTTTTCCGGTTTTAGTTGGGCCTCGAAGGGATGGGAGTTTTTCTTTTTGTTTAAGAGCACTTTGCTACCCTTCCAGGTCGTATTTTGGACGGAGAATCAGTTGCTTCTCGACAGCCCCCCCCCCCCTCCCCTGACCGCCGGGAGCTTGTGGTTCTTTTCGTTCTCCTGAGACCTAGTAAACTATCGTCTTATCTTCACAGACAATCTCTCCGGCGCCTCCTATGACTACTTTTAAGCGCTCCTCCTGTTCTAGCTGTCTGTTTTTGAAGACGTCTTCACCCCAATTTTCTTGCGAGTCTCCCTGGCTCTTTCCCTTTCGGAAGCTTTCTTCCCTCATCTAGCCACAGAAGGGTCGTAGTTCGTGCTCTCGCTGCTTGGTCCTTGGGCCGTCGTCTGGGGCGCGTCTTTTCGTCCTCTTTGCGTCGACTCGAGATCCAGGCCCTTTTTTGTGATTTGGCCCAACCAGGAATAGGAGTCCTTTTTT
>Ga0179593_1287061_pt1 | contig 11166 bp, 17 predicted proteins | sample CZODoug2_1_08_16_FD_185931 | JGI IMG/M metagenome (GOLD analysis project Ga0179593, IMG submission 185931) | Vadose zone soil fungal communities from Angelo Coast Range Reserve, California, USA - CZODoug2_1_08_16fungal (PacBio error correction) | ecosystem: Environmental > Terrestrial > Soil >... | reverse complement strand
TTGGCTTGCGCGCGCATTTTTCGGCCAGATGGTCTCCCCATTCCCCCCATGCAAATGTTCGCCACCCTAGGAAAGCCGTCCCCCCCTTGTTTGATTTTTCCTTTTTTCAGTGAATTCCCCGTGCCCCTCTTAAACCCGTTTCCCGATCGTTTTTGAACGGGTTTTTTTTTTCTCCTTCCCAGTTTAGCCGACCTGTTGCACCCCAGAACACATGCGAGGTTTTTTTTAGAACCCAGCCGAGTTGGGCTTTCTCTTGAGTCCTGCGACGATCTCTCCGTCGATTTGGTCTGGTGCCAGCTTGGCGGGTTTTTTTTTGTTTTTTTTACTTTTGGATCGTCCCCTGATCGGGTCGCCGCGGGCAAAAACCCGGTCGACCAAGCACAACCTTTCCATTGTATGTTGGCTGATCCATGGGACTTTCGCCCCCCAGGACCGGTATGCCCCCGCTGACCGTAATTTTTTTTTTTTCTCGGGTTCGGCTTTAGTTCGCCGTTTCGAGCATTTGCGGTCTCGGACTCCCCCGGACTTTTTGCGTTTTTTTCAATCTTTCGATCGTGTCACTTTTTGTGATATCTGTCGGCGTGAATTTTCCCTGCGGGTCCCTCGGCCCTCGGCGAACCCCCCGGGCACGACCCGGCCGGTTTTGGTTTCAGGGCCCGCAGCCCAAATGTGTGCGACTTTCGCTGTGTCGGAGCCTGCTTTTGTTTCTACGCGTCCTCGATGACCCTTTTTTTTTGCCTACGTTTCTTGGCCCGTCTGTGTTGCTCTGGCAGCTCCGTTGCATTTTCCATGCTTTTTTTTTGGCTCCGAGGTTGCCCGCGCTTTTGCAGCTTCCTTTCCCATTTGGACGAGTTGGTAGGTGTGTTTTGTTTTTTGTTCCTGCCCCCCCTTATCCAGTTAGGCATTCTGTGTTTTGATGAAAGAAGATACCCCTGTTGTCGTTTTTTCGTCCTTTCCCTTCCCCATCGTTTCACTCCCCTCCCTTTTGGTTGTGTCGTCCTGTCATTGGACCATGGCCCATTATCGGGTTCTTCGTCCCTTTTTTTTTTCCCCCAAGTCCTTTCGAGCTGGTGGTGTGCTTTAACACCCGATTCTTTTTGTACACTTCCCCCCCCCCCTAGTTCTGCCTCCCTCCTTGCCGCGTTTTTCCTGCCCACTCGAGGCCCCCCCCTTGTTTTTTAGGCTTCGGACTTCCCCCCTAGTACCCCACCAGTCACAATTTCGCTCTTTCTGGGCGTCGCTCAACTTCGGCGGTAGATCGCCGTCCCATCGTTTTGTCGTTCGCACTCACCTTGCACCGAACAGGGCCGCGCGGACGGCCTACGACCGATTTCCAGGCCCGTCCGTTTGGTGCCTCGTTTCGTTCCCTCTTCGTTTTGGACCCCCCGCGCCTGCTTTTTTTTTTAACGCCTTTCACCCCAATCACATCCCCCCCCGGCGGTTTTTCAGTCTCTTGTAGTTCTTTTTTTTTGGGTTCTTTGCCGCTTGCCCGTGCTGCGCACATCGCGTGCCAGCGTGCTGCGGCTGCTTGGGCGTCCTGTTTGGCCTTTGGTCTTTGCGTGCTTTTTACTCACTTCCCACTGTCCCACCTTCCCCCCCCACCGAACTTGGCTTTATTTCCTGTTTTCGTTTAGTCCGATCCCTAAATTGCGGCCCCCCCTTTTTTCCACACCCACGCGTCGGTTTTGGCTTTTGAGTTTTTTCCCCTGATTTTTTCGGTCATCAGCATGGAAAACTGCCACTCGCTGTGCCCCTTCCCCCTGCTTTTTTTTGTTATTTCTTTCGGCCGCTTGGTCTTTCTTTATGTCGGACCCTTCATCTCGGGATGCTTTTTCTTGCCAACCCTTTTTCTGGCCCCTTCGAGAGACCCGGGTTTATCTCCTTCTGTCGGGTTTTTCTCACTATTGGCGTCTTTGACTGCTGTGCCCCTTGGCGTAGGTTTATCACCCGGCCTTTTCAGCTCATCTTACGTCTACATCTGGGCAGTCCGCCTTTTTTTTCTGCGCATTCCACCGGTCGCCATCCTGCCGGCCCCGTCCGCCAGACAATCTCTTTTTTGCTCCTGTTTCCCTTTCTTTTACCCCGGACCTTGTTCTCCCCCCCCAGAGCTACTGGGGTGTTATTTTGCGCTTTGCCCAACTCCCCCCCCTGTCCGACACTCCTCTTTGGACGGACAGCGATCTTTGCTGCGCTGGCACGTTTGCTCCGTCCTCTCACCCCCCTTTCAATTCGGCTTCCTGCCCCCCTTTTCCGTTTTCTCCTTTTTTTAGGACCTCCGGTGGTCCGCTGCAATCCGCAGATTTTCTTACCCAATCGCATGCACATCCTAGAAGGTCCCTTCAAAACAAATTCCGGTGCCCGTTGGCGTTTAAAGTTTCAGGTCCCCCCGGCGTCAAAACCCCCCAGCTTTTTCTCTGCCCCCCCTTTTTTTTTTCTTCGTGTCGTGCCTGGACGACTTATGTTTTAAACGCGGCGACCATACCGTCCCCTCTTCGGCGTTTTGATGCCAAGATGCTCTTTTACCTGTTTTACTGCTTTTTCCCGTCACTTTCGCGACCCTCCCTCTGCGCTCCTTCTTTTGTGTTAAGCCGTGTTTGAGTACCATTTCTCGTATCATCTTTTTGTTTGCCGTAGTTCCCCCCCCCCCCGTGCGCCCACTGTCGTCAACCGGTACCATACGGAATTACCTTTGCGTGTTGCAGCAGTTTGTTTGACTCCCCCGTTGACCCAGCCTTGTTTTCCACGTGGCCACTTTGTCATTTTTTATTTAAGATTTTAAGTGCGTTGTGTCATTCAGATTGTGAAGAGGACCCCCGTCGTTCTGGCAACCTCGTTTTTGGAAACAGGCGTTTAGTGGACCTTACCTCTCCATCCTCCCCCCCTACTACGTTTGTTTTTTGATGAGTCGCGCGAATCCTTTCTTTAGTTTTTTTTTCTTCCCGCACCAAATAGTATCCTTCCCACCCCCCGCCACTTCGTTTTGCCCTCTGTTTGTTTTTAATTTTCCTGGTCTTTCCCTTCAACGTTCGAAAGTTTTCTCTGCCCCCCCTGCGATTCATTCGTTTCCGGGTTTTTTTTCACCGCCCCTTTTCCGGGCCCCGAACTTGCACCCCAAATTTTTTTTTTTTTTTTTTCTCTTTCTCCTCCGTTTTGGTACCCCCCCGTTCCCCCTTTTACGTGGTTCGGCGAGTCGCCAAAACGTCCTTTGATTCGTCAGTTCCAAGATCCTTTTTTTTCCCGTTTTCCATCTGCCCAATTTATTTTGGCTTTCCCAGGGATTTGTGGACCGCGTTTAGTCCCCTTTCCAGTTAGTAGGCTCCTCCCGGTTTGGGTTGTGTTCCTTTTATTTTCTCTTTTGGTGTCCTGCCGGACTATTGGTTTTTAAGGTTCACCTTTTCAGTCGTTCTTTTCCCTTCCTTCGCGAAATTTGCGAAATTTTTTTTTTGCGAAACCTTTTCATTGCCCGTTACAGCGGCATGGATTTTCCTTGTTGCCCCTCTCCCAACTGCCTGGCCCGTCCGGTGGGGTTCGCCCCACGCGGCCGGCGTCCGTTTAACGTTAGGAGGAAGCCCAGTTTCGCACTGTGCAGTTTCGGCCCCGGTTTCTTTCCCCTCGTTTTTTCCCTCCGTTTTTTGTGCTGAACGCGCCGCTTCCCGACCGTCGTTTTAGGACTTTTCTTGTCATTCTCCTGTGCTTTTTTGTGTGGCTGTTTTTTTTTTTTGATGCCGTCGGAAACGGTAACAACCAACCGCCTGGGTTTCTTTGTTTTCTCGGCCCGTGATTTTTTCCGATGGAGTCGTGTTGAGCCTTCAACATTTTGGCGCTTTGGTATTTTTCTGTTTTTTTTTTTACGTTTGGTGGTTTTTGCATTTTTTTTCCGTCGTTTTTTAAGTCAGTGAGCGCACCCCCTTCCCCAGTTTGCCCCATTGACCCCTTTTTGACAAGTGTTTTGCTCACCGCGATCTTCGAAAGTGGCTCCGACACGGTTTGATCTTTACCGTCACCCGGTACCTGTTTTTCCCCAGGTCCCGTTTTGACGGTTCCTTCCTTAAGGGCTTCCACCCCCCACACCTTCCGCCCCAGACAGGCCGGCAAGTTTTGGTTGTGTAGTCCTCCCCACAAGGCCTGCCCGGGGCGTTCTAATCTCTGTGCCCTCCCACGTCTCTCACCTCTGCCTGGTTTTTTTTCCCTTTTGACTTTCCTATTGTGTCATTTCGCTTATTTCCTTGACTTCTTCGTTGGCTGTTTTTCCGCCGTTGACCATGAACGAATTTACCAATCAAAACCTTTTATTTTGTCCAGTGCGAGTTCGCTTCTCGCAATTTTTATTTCGGGCCGTTTTGATATCGTCTTTTCTTCCCTCTTCGTTGTCGCGATGTTGATATCTTGCTTCGTGGCCTTCCTTTTTGCGCGCGTGGGCAAGATTCCTGCCGTGTCCTTTTTTTCTGCATTTTTCCCGTTTGTCTTCCCTCATTTCCTTCCGTCCGTTTTCCTCGTCGTCCCGGGCCGCGGAGCGGCGCCGCTCTGGATCCGTGCGCGCGGCGTCTTTTTTTTTTTGTTTTTTTTTTTCAAGTCCTGGTGTTGTGTGACCCACGCCGAAACCAGCCCTTTGTTGGCGGTATTCCGTTGCACGCCCCTCCCCCTTGTCAAAGTACCCCCGCCTTACTATGTTTTTGTCTTTGTTTCTTGTTGGCTCGAGGTTTCGGTTTACTTGCTTTTCCCTCTCCAGCCTTGGTCGATTGCATGCGTGCTGCAGCGGCTGGGAGTGGTGTTTTGATTGCTTTTTTTTTTTGCGGTTCAGCACCCCACCTGTTCGGCCCCCGCATTATTGTTTTTTCACCGATTCGCTTGGGCATTTTGTTTCTCGTACCTCTCTCCCCTCCTTTTTTTTAGATCTTCTCGTTTGAATTTACGCTCGGGTTTCCATTTTCAACGTGCATCCATTGCTTCTTTATATGCTTGGCCGGTTCTCACCCCCCGGCTTCTCCAGACCCCCCCCTTTTCCGCCGCCGTGTTTCATCCTGGCTATCTGACCCAATCTCCGGCTGTTCTGTCGGTATGTCGATTCTCTCCCCCACCAAACAGTTTTTTTTGGCTCCTTCTAGTAGGGCTTCCCCCCCCCCTTATCTGCTTTTTGTCCCATTTTCCTGCGCCTTTCCCTCCTCCAAGCGAGGTGAGTGTTCATTTTCCACATCGTTGAGAACTCCCTGGCCCCTCTCGGTGCGATTTTCCTTTTATCACGGCCCGCCCTCTTCTTTCCTTCGTATTAGGATCCCCGCGCCATTCGTTTGCCGACCGATCCCATCATCCCCCTCCCTTCCACTCTTCTTGTCCCAGTCGTTCTGTGGGTCGGGTTTGTTTTGCGGCAGATTTGACTCACATTTCGAACCTCGTTGAGCGGAAGAGACCCGGCGCTCTCTTTTCCCGGTCCGGGCCTTTTTATTCCCCAGAGAACCTTTTTTCTCCCCCCACACCAACCGGTATTTTTTTTACACCTTGGTTGTGGATAGAATTTTGCGCCCGGGGTTCTCGCATCTTTTTTTTTTTCCCCATTTGCCCAGCCCTTGGCCAGGCCAGCGTGTTCTCTCCGGCGCGCTATACCCCGAAAACCCCTCCCTGCCCTCTGTTTTTTTGCCTTGCCCCCTGGCACTTCTGTTTCTGGCGGAATCTGGAGTTTTTCTTGTGTTCGTTAGCCTCCGCCGTCCTACGTGCCATCTCGTGTCGGACTTTTAGCCTAACTTTCCCCCTTCGAGATAGAAAGGTTTGTCCGTCCAGGGGCCTGTTTGTCTTCACTTTTGTGATGACCATCCCGGTCTGGTATTTGGAGCATCTTCTCGCAGTTCACGCCCGCCCGTGCATTCCCGAATTTCCCGATGGCCTACGTGCCGCCCCATTTGTACTAATTTCCCCCGGCCTTGCAATCGCCCGGTGTGTGCACCCCCTGTGAACACTTCTTCGATCGGGTTTTGTTTCAATTTATGCACCACCCCGCACTCTCGTTTATCCCCCGGCCCCCCCCTTTTTCCCGACGTCGGGGTTGCTCGGTCTACACCAATCCGTTCCGTTACAATCGAAGTCAACTTGAATTTTTGCCCGATAGTGGGTCCACTTTTCGCCGGGCCTTCGAACCCCCCAATTCCTTTTTCGGGCTCAGGCCGCGTCCTCAATCCCCCCCCCCACCCCTTTTTTTGCCCGTGTTGCCTGCAGTTTGCTGTTCGCCTTCCTTTTTGATTTTCTACCCCCTTCTGTCCCCAATGGCCGTGGTTTTCGGAATGGTCCTTTTTCCGCCCGTTTCCCCCTCTTTCAGTCGTGGTGTCCCCACCAGTTTTTGGACGGTCCCATCGTTCACCCCCCTGGAAGTTCTTTCCTGTTTTATAAAACGCTTCAACGCTTTTTCGGGACCCTTCTTGCTGCTCCCTTTTTTTTCCCTTTTTTCTGTGCCCACGCCCTGCTCTGTTTTTCTTATCTCCTAAATTCGTTTTCTCTGGTTTGGAACGTCGCCCATACAAGTTTGCACCCTTGCCCGTGTAGTTAACCCCCCCCCCCCTGGGCCAGTTGACCGAACCCGTTTTTTTTTTCGGATGTCCAGTTTTACAAGCTTTAGTAACCCCCGGGACCCACTTTCTACCGTTGTACTACTCGGCCGTGTTTTTCATCTCTTTCGGGACCCCTTTTTTTACGGGGTCAAGACGGTTCGGACGTGATTCATTTTATAGTTTTGTCCCTCATTTAGACTTGGATCACCATTGCGATTCTGCCTCCCCCCGACTACTTCGTTCAGACGAACCCCCTTTTCCATCCTCCAAAAGTTTGTTTTTTTGTCTTTTTCAGAGATGTATTGCCATTTCGATGTGATTTCAGTCCTTCTGTAATTTCTTTTTATGCCCCTCTCTATCTGCATGTAAACATGCGTCTAACCCGACCCCCCCCTTTTTCTGTTCCCCGTTTCGTTTTGGTCAGTCCCCTCTTGCCTTCAACACCCAGTACGGGAAGGTCATTTTGGTTTGACTGATTCTTGCTGGGGGCCTTTTGAAAGGGTAAGACAACCGATTCTTCTCTCCCTTTTCAATCCCGTGCCCCTGGTTGCCACTTGCTTAACTTCGTTCGAGAACCTGATGCTTTTGCGATTTCAGTTGATAATCTTTTTGTGGCCATTCCAACATGGGGCGTCTGAAAATCTTTTGTATTCCCCTCTCCTTTTTTTTACCATGGACTTTCTTCCCATTGACCCTCCACGGGTGTTTTTTTTGCTGTTCTGGGGTCTTTAGTGTCCCTTTTTGACTGAAGCTGTGATGCTTCCGGCCTTAGGTCGCGGAGGAGGGGGTCTCAGGGCCGGGAGGTGTTCGCCAACCCTTTGCAATGGCACTTGAATTTTTTAGGCCCGGTTAAATTGCTGCTTTTCCCCCCCACGTGTTTTTTTCTTCCACTTGGCCCCCGTAGGCCCCTTTGACTGTCCCCTACCGATCTACCGAATGACGTGGTTTTGTTTTTTTTTTTTGATTTTGCTTGTTTGGTTCCGCTTTTTGAAAACAATTAGGGTCCCTGCACTTTCCTGAACTCCTCTTCCCGCACGGTCCTTCCCAGTAGTTTGCAGTCGTTCGATGTTTCTAATTTTTTTTCGGCTTGGCTCGCGCCCGAAAATTCCCCCGACTTAGGAAAGTGTTGTGCCATTGGTTCCCTTTGTAGAGTGCAAATTCTTCTGGGATTTTTTTTTCTGTGCGCCCGGTCCCCCCAAATGGCATCGGTTCCTAGTTTTTCATGCGAGGGCGCCGCGCAGTTGCTTGGTCCGCCTACCATTTGCGTTTCTGCTCTCGTGCTTGACATTCGGTATTTCGGTTCTTTTTAGTGAAGTTTGGTTTTTTTCCGTCATTTCGACTTCTCTGGCCTCATGGGCCCACATGACATTAGTCACTGTAATCTTAATTCTCCCTGGCTGGTTTTATACGTTATCTACTTCCCGTTTCAGTTGGGCCGATCCCCATTTTTTTTTTTTTCCTTCTTTCCCCTCCCCCTGGGATTGTCCCCGATCCGTAAGCGGTTTTTACATCGTGAATCGACAGTGACCTTTCCGCCCTTTTTACCCACAGTGACGTTCCAGTCGGTTTTTTTGCGGCACCCCACCAATCCGTCTTGGCGTGCGTTTATATCTCTTTTCTTTCCCCCTCCGAGTTTGATCGGTTCCTTGATTTCTTTCAATACCTTTCCCGGCGATTTTGACTGGCTTTTCTCGGGTCTTTACGGGTTCCCAACGGCGGTATTCCCTCCAACAGTCAAAGGAATTTTTTACCGGCCCCCTTTAACTTTTTTTGTATTTGGCCCTCGGTCGAAGAGTTTTGATTTTTTTCCGGCCTGTTTCAGGACGGGTGGTTCCGTTCTCTAGTATTTTGAATTTTGCTTCGGCCTGGCGGTTTCGCCTTTGCGATGTTCTATGCAGCCTTTCGTGGCAGTCCCAAAGGCCATGGGCTCTTTAGGAACCTGCTTTCCCCATTTACATCCTGTTCTGCCTTTTTCTGTCGAATTGAGGGCTGGTTCTTGCTTTTTTTCTCCTGGGTTTTCCCGAACGTTGCGTTTTGCCCCTTTCTTTTTCAGTTGACGGGGTTTTCGGCGGTTGGTTTACCGCTGGCTGGCTTTGCGTTTGTCGTCTGGCCCCATTTTCGTGCGCAGCAGTTTTTATGTTTTTTTTTTTTTTTTTCCAACGCCCAGTTAACTTCCCTTTTCGGTTTTGTGTTTATTCTCGTCGGGAACACTCCGATTTAGCCTTCTACGTCGAGGACTTCCGTCCTCGTGTTCGGTTTTTGTTTGATAGAGTAGTGTCCTGGTACGATGTTCCCGACCTACCTTTTTTTCTCTGTTGCGATTTCTCTTTTCCCCTTTTTTTTCGAAGGAGGTTTTTTTGGGACGATTGTGTTTTTTTTTTTTTCGTGGAGTTTTTTCAGCCCCCCATCCCTTTGCGGTTTTTCTTCTGAGCTTTGGCTTCTTCGTGATGGAAGAATGGACTACTTTTTTCTGTCCGCCGGTTTTGGAATTTTGGCAAGTTTTTCTTCATTTTCTCTCTAATTTGTTGTTTTGTTTCTATTATCATGACACGCGTCCCCCCTCCGGATATTCTTATTTTTTTTTCCTTTCCTTTTCCCCCTGAATCCGAATGTTGCTCGGTGCGCTTCACTTTTTTTGCTGAAACACGTGAGTCCTTTTTTTTCGCCTTCTTATGTCCCCCTTTTTTTTTTTGCTGATTTTTCCCCGCCCCTTCGAGTCCCAGTGCTTTTTCATCTTCCCTCTTCCTTGCCACGCTCTCGAGCAACCCCGCCAAACCCCCGATTTACGGAAGAGTGTTTTCTTCCGTGGCTCCCCCACCCCTTTTTGAACTTTCGCTCCCTCGAGTCAATTTTGTTTCGATGTCGGGCGTTCACCTCCTTCTTTTCGCACGACAACAGGACGAGGGGAAGCCGCCCAGAGGCGCTTTTCGAGGGTCCCGTTTTTCCCGTCGTCGTTTTTTTTTCCAGATTGGCACCCCCTCCTCCCCACAAAGCGCGACAGCCGCCCTCCCTCCATCCCCACTGGTAAGGATCTTGTGTTCGCTGTGGGGTATGTTTCTTTTCCCCCCTATGGCCAGTTTTCTTCCCCACCTCTGGATTTCCCTCTGAGGCTGCGGGCCCCAGCCCTCGACTGGATCGCCATCCCGGTTTCCTTTTTGACTTTCTTTCCCCTTTTTTTTTCTTTTTTCCCCCACACCCCCCCCCGGTTTCCTGCCCTGGTAAATTTTTTCTTGTTTATCTTTGTTTGTAAACGCCCGCGTATTAATGATCCTGCATTTTCCCCCCCCAATCGTTTGTGCTTTTTTCTTTTGCACGGGCCCAGCTCAGTTTCGCCCTCTCGTCGGGCGTAGCCATGCACTCCCACCTCTACTTATTGTTCTGCTTCCCCCCCGCCTGTTTTGTTTTTGGTGCCTTTTTTTATGCTGACTTGCTGCGGCGTTAACCTTGCGCTACGGTTCCTTTTGTGTACCGCCTTCCTGATTCTTTTTTTTCCCCCTTCTTTCTTCTGGCCGTTAGCGTCCCCCACAGTGTTATTTTCCACTTCGAGAATATCCCCTTGATCTGCTGTTACTTTGCTCCAAAATGGCGTGATTTTGACCAGCCTTTTTTTTTGGCCCCTTGGTCTGTAGTTCCTTCCTTCTGGCCCTCTCCATGGACGTCATCGACCCGAATACTGCTGGGACCTCATCCGCATTTTGATCGCGCACAGTCGAAAGTCTTAACTTCCCCTCGTTTCCCTCCGTTAACTTCTCCCCCCGTGCTTTGAGTGCGGTGTTGTTACTTTCTCCCCAACCAGCTCTCCCTAGCAGCAACATCCTGACTTGTCGGGTTATTTTCGGCGCGTTCGTTCAACTTTTCCCCTGACCCCCTCCTGGAACGAACTTTTGGACTTGGGACCTTTGGCTAGTCTTTCGTCGCCTTTCCACGGTTAAGGCACCGTTCCCCTTCGGCTCTCCACCCCACAAGTACCTTTCCTTAATGGCACTTGGCCTTCCGCCTCCACCTTTGCCGCTTTTCGGCTTTGTCAAGGTGTTTGCGCGCAACCTTCCTTCCTGATTTTCGGACACCCAACCAAATCCCGTTGCTGCAATCGCGACAGCCGGAAATTTGATTGATCCCCGTTTTTTTTTTCTTTACCCCTTCTTCACCCCCCCAATTTCTTCCTTCGTGACCACCCCCCCCCCTCTCCGGTTTCCTTCGCTGGACGACCCGTTCTTTCACCAGATTTTCCCCCCAATCCTTTCAGTAGGCAGCTTGTCCCACTTGATGTTCATCCCATGGATCGTTTTGAGCCCACCATGGATGGACCGCATTTTCCTCTCGTATTTCTGAGATTTCCCGGAACCCTTGGTCTGTTCCAGTACCCAACTTGTTAAATCTCGGTTGGTTTCGGGACTTTTTTTTTGGCCCTGGCGCCGGATTTCCCCCCCCCGTTTCCAAACCCCCTTCCCAGAACATTGATTACTCCCTGCGTGTTTTGCCGCATCTTTGGGACTTCTCTCCCTTGGGCCAGGCCGGTTCAGGCCCCTTTTCTTCTCCCGTCAGATTTTTGCCTCTTTGCAGGTAATTCCTGAGGGGATTGTTAATCTTTTACTATTGCCTTCTTCCCATTAATTCCGGGCACTCAGTC
>Ga0179593_1687642_pt1 | contig 11167 bp, 12 predicted proteins | sample CZODoug2_1_08_16_FD_185931 | JGI IMG/M metagenome (GOLD analysis project Ga0179593, IMG submission 185931) | Vadose zone soil fungal communities from Angelo Coast Range Reserve, California, USA - CZODoug2_1_08_16fungal (PacBio error correction) | ecosystem: Environmental > Terrestrial > Soil >... | reverse complement strand
ATCCCCCCTTAGGATTCCCTTTCAGTATTGGGAAGATTGTTGTCGCGTTGCGACTCCCTCGGAGGCGAAGCAAGTTTTTTATGAAGAGAACCAGCACTTTTTTTTCTTTTTTTCTTACTGAGTTGGCGCAAAACGCCAAAACTATTCCTTTCCCCCCCCTCCCCTTCCTTCCAGAGTTTCCCCCATCTGGTTTGTTAGGAGCCACGTCATCCTGGACCTAAGCGTGTTTTTTCCCTTTCCCGTGACGGCTTTTGAATTACCATCTTGGTCCTCCCTGTTCCGCAAGTGCACCCTATAATCAGCAATCGTGGCTTTGTCCGATCCGTCCCCTTTTTCGGGGCCAGGCCCTGTTGCTTTCCCCTGGGCTCAACGCATCTTTCACAATTAGGTACGACCCCCTTTGCGCGACCCTTTTCCTTTTCCTCAAGGATACCTGGACGCCTGGCATTCCCTCCTTTCACGCCTGGGAATTGGAATCACATCCTACCGGGATTCTTTTATTGCGAAATATTGCGGAGATGACGGTCTTCCCCTGGTTCTGATTCCCCTCGGAACGGCGTGCCCCCCCCCCCTTTCTTTTTTGAAACAGTTCCCGGTTTAGTCCGGTTCCTCCAAGTCCTCTGCGCCAAAATATGTGCCCTATGATCCTGTACCGGCATTCTTTCGAAGCATCCAAAATCGGTCTTTCTTTTTCTTTCTAATGGCCGCCGCGTGTCTTCCCTCGATTTCCCAGTCGCGAGAAATCAGCAAAGGGCTTCCTTCTGCTTTCCACTCCCCCTTACGAAAGCGGATTCCCGCCCTTGCCTTCAATCCCATTTCCATTGTTGTCAAGTTTAAAAGTACAAAAAGACCCCCCAAAGGTACCTGCCTTGGTCCCTTTTGTGCGGAAAGAGGCTTCTTTTTTTTTCTTTTCCTCCGCCACTCCTCCGCAAACGGGCTTTTTGTTGTCTGCGGATTCCAAGTGACGACATTCTTTCGGTAGCTTTACCCCCCCCCCCCTATCGACGATTACATGCCCGTTCCCTTCCTGTTTTATGTTTTCTGCGGACTATCCGCGGCTTTTCCCCCGTGATTTTCGTGACGGCGCCCGGTAGCGGTTTTTTCCTTGACGCTTGATTTGGACAGTCTACTGCACGTAGTCGTTCCTTCCTTTCGGCGACGCTAGTTAGCAATGCACTTCGCGCTCTTTCCCGTTATGAGCTAGCCTTTTTGGTGACCACAATCTCTCTTCCTCCTTTTTTTTTTTTCTATATATGTGGGCCACCTCTAATACGGGAACGAGCGCTTCCACCATTCTACCTCGGCGCCTTCTCCCGAACGACTCTTATTTTTCTTCCCTTCGCCTGCAGGATCAAAGCTGACTAAGTTGAACTCCAACCCGCTACCGGTTGGCCCTGTCTGGTCACGTAACCTAGACCATAAACCTGACGGCCTTCCCTTCGATCTCCCTCTCCAATTTGGGTAAATCCTAACCCTGTTCCGTCGGGCAATCAGATGTACGGTTTTCCTCCTCCCCAAGCTCAAGATTCGGCAACGAGCTGCGCACTTTTTCTTCCGATCAACTTAAGTTAATCTGAATCGGTCCCCCCCAAATCTCCCTTTTTGCGAAGTTACCTTTGGGTTCTTTGCTTTTCTTTTCCCCCCATTGACCCCCTCAATTGGCATCCTTGCGGGAATCCCTTTTTCGGAAGTTCTCCGTGCCTTGGAAATTTTTGCCGGGCGTATTTCGGTTTCCTTCCCTACCCGGTAACCCTACCGAATGCGAAGAGGCGTCCCTAAGAAGCTTCTGCTCGATTTGTCTGCTCCTTCCCGGATAGTCTCCCCCGTGATGCTTCCAGCTCCCCTATTTTGCTGGAGAACCGGAACGGCCTTTCCAAATACTTGACTTGCACTCCCTCTTAAATCGCATGTCAAGGACCCCTCTCCCCTTTGCACTCCCGTAATACCGCGCCTGTCAGCCCCCAACTAGTTCGCTATTGATATTTGGGAGTTCAATATCCTCCCTTCTTTCCCTTTTTTTCATTCCAGTTTAGTCACGTTGCCATCCTTTTTCCTCTTCTCCTTTCGTGTCGCGAAACAAAGCCTTTCTTTGGCTCGCCTCATTTGAAAGATGTTTTCCCTTTTCAATCGGTTGTCAACACTTTCCTCTCTTCAACTTTCTAGTACCTCCCCTCTTCGATTGAATATCTCTGACACTTAGCCTTCTCCCCAGAGCCAACCTAGCACATTTCTTCACAACGAATATCCGCCACCCCCAACCCCTCTTCCCGCTGAGCAAACCGAGAGCTGAGAGATAATTATGAGTAGGGGGAAGCCTTCTTTCCTGAAGCAGAGGAGAGAAACCTGTGCCCCCCCCCCCTTCTTTTTCACACTCTGCGGAAGGTATTGACTTTTTTCCTCTTTTGGGATTTAGTGACCAGCGCTTTTCCCCCCCACTCTTCGCTTCATTCCCTTCTTCCCAATACCTTGATTCGGAATGCCCTGCGTTTCTTCCCCCGGCGCTCCTTTTTTTAATACGCTACCAACCCTTCCTATTTCAATTTCTCCTGGGTGTCACTTCCCTCTCCTCCTCCGTTGTTGTTGTTTCGTCCCCCCCCCACGGATTTCCTTGTAGATGTGATGTGAACTGCTTGGCTCTTCCGTGTCGACGGCTTGGCAGGCAGCTTTCCCCCCTTTCTGCTCTGGAATGACGCGACAGCCGTCTTATTGGACCCTTGCTCATGACGGTGGTCACCCCACGCACCCAAACCCCCCTACCTTCAGACAGAGTGTTCACTCTGGTTTTTCTTCCCCTCCACGGCAGTTCCTTTCCCCCCGAAAAATTGTCTTTGCGCCGTTTTTTTCCATCTTTCCTCCCGGCATTCCCATTCTTTTTTACCCCCGGTTCAAGCCATCCTCGTTATCTTTTTCCATCGCACGTGGATTCCCTTTCCTATCCCGTACTGGCCTGCATAGGAGGCAGCCCTTGTTTTTTCCCCGCTTGGGGCTCACAACTCTCATCTTTCAAACTTCCCTCAAGTCGGCTTGTTGCGCCTCCTCCCTTTTCGACAGTGCAAATCCTTTCCTCCGGAAGAGCAGCACCAATACTGTAACGCTATGTTTCCTTTTCCAGATCAGAAACGCCTTTTCCTTCTACCCTTTTTGCGCGGATCCTTCTTCCTGCACCAGGGCTTCTGACTCACTGCATTTCCCTGCTCCGCGGCTTTCAAGGGAAATATTGGCCCCTTTCCTTTTTTCCCTTCCTCCACCCTTCCTGCGCCCCCCCTTCCTGAATAATAGAGCCTGTCTAACCCCCTTGCGCCGATTTTATCGGAAGAATAAAAATCGTTCGTCCCCATCCCCCCTATTATCTTCTCGGTCGATCGTCCCTTCTCCTTTCCCCCCGAACGAATAGCCCAAGGTGCCGTTTCGTTCTTAACTGAAAATAGGCCCCCCCCCTCCAGGAAGTTTCATTTGAGGTCAAGTTTAACCTCCCTTCCCCAAAAAAACCAAATTCCAATACTTTGTTCACACGACTTTTCTTTTGTGGGACCGTCTCCCCCCTCCTTTTTTCTCTTTGCGCGCTCGTGGACGCAACGGGTCCTTTTTTCCTCTGTATCTTGCGGATTACAGTCTACCGTTGATTTTTGCCGCCGTCAAGGTCCCTTTTCCTGAGAGGGAGACAATCCTCCCTCCGGTGTCTTTTTTCCCCTCGCGGCATTATCCGTTTCTTTCTTTCTCCCCTCCTTTAGAGTCAAAGCGTTTTGGATTTTCCCCTCTTATAATGATGAGGAGCAGCTTGACTTTTTCTTCTCGATCCTTCCTCCCCCTGCTAATGTGATTTTCAGGCTTTCCCCCCTCTTTCTCTTCTTGTTCCTGTTCTGCGCTCACTGGTGGTGCCCCCCCAATCCCTTTTCCTCCTCCGTGTTGTTTGAAACACAAAGTGCGGAGCAGCATCCCTCCCTTCCCTGCAGCGCTTCCCAGCGGCGCCTTCTCTCGACCTTTCTTTCAGTATCGTAGAAGCAGTCCCAGTCCCCAAATCCCTCGTAAAGTTCCCCTCCTAGAACTGGCGAAGTCACGACCTCTCTTCTCTTTCCGCCATCTTCCTGTAATCGTCGATATTTCTCCCCTTTTTTTCACGCTGACTACCCTGTGAAGTCTTTTGCACGATGTTCCGGAATTCCCTCCCGATAACGCTTTATCCTTCTTACACTTGTCGGCATCAACTTAATCCCCTCCTTTTTTTCCCCCAGTCTCAGGGAAGTCGTGGACCACAGGCCCCCTTACCTTTTGTTTTTATTTTTTGAGGGGTGTCCCCTTCCCTGAAATGTGCAATGCCCTTTTTTTCCCTTACTCTCTTTTAGGAAGCCCTTTTTTTTCCCCCTACCACAGCTAGCAGCCCCTTTTCTTTTCGGTGTTCCCTTCCTCTTCTGAACGAAGACCGTAATGAGAATCTTTTTTTTTCCCCGAAGCGGCTTAGGACTCTTTTTCTCCCCCAGTCAAATCGTTCTTCCTCCTCATAATTGCACATTACTTTTTTCCCTGAATGGACTGTGAGGTCACCCGGACCCCTTCCCCAATAATTGCCCTTGCACGCTTTAGCAGGTCTTTGTCAAAGTGAAGTCAGTCCCTTTTTCCTCTCTCCTTTCATTCTCCGCGCCTTCGCCCCCATAGGTTCCCTCTGGATATTGTGCCCATCCTCCCCGTCTGGTGTCTTCCTTACCAGTAGTAACTTGGTCACTTTCGCCCTCAGTAATGTTTTTTCTTTTCTTCCGAATTGGTAGTCCTTAATTTTGCTTTTTTTTTCTCCCATCTTTTTTCCCTGTTTCTGGCCGCATAGACCCCGCTCCTTTCGTTACAGCCCCACGATGCTATATATTCTGTCCCCCCCCTTGAGGAACCCCTCTTTCATGGAATGCAACTCCCCCCCGTAATTGGCCCCCCCCCCTTCCCCCCCCGGCAAGAAATTTCTCCGTTCTTCGGGACTCCGTGGCGCCCCCCACCAGCTGTGAGTGAAAACTTTCCTTTTCTCCAGGGATGATAATTGTTTTTTTCCCCCTCCCTTACCCTTTCCCCCCCCCACTCCAATTTTTTTTCGCTCAGGAAAGCTTGATCCCCCCCCCCCCTCCTTGAGTCGAAGGCCGACCCTTTTTTCTCTTACTTCCGTAGTTTGTTCTCCCTCCTCTTATATTCTTTACCCTTCCCTCTCTATCCCGTCTTTTTTTTTGGTGAAGTCAACCTCGTCTTCCAGTACACCCCCTGCTCTAGCAGCCTTTTTTTTCTTTCTTCCTCCTCCCCTTGAAGAGATTACAACCCCGTCTTCCCCCTCTTCCTTGAATATGAAGATTTTCTTGTAATGTTTGCGCCCCTCCTTTTTCTCCTTCCTTCGAATAAAGTTTTCTGAATGGAGCGTCCCGCGTATGGTGAATTTTTTTTCCCTATTTGTCACGATGCCCACCTCCCAAAAGAGTATCAATCTGACCTCCTCCTCTGTGTTCCTCCTTCCTTTTGAGGCGCCCACCGGACTCCCCTCTACAAATTTTCTTCCTTTCCCCCGTTGACGGTTTTCCCCTCACTGGCTATGCGCTCTCTTCCTTGGATATCCCTCTTTTACTGAGAAGTCATGGCCATTTCTTTCTTCCCGCCTTTTCCCTCTAAGATGTTTTTCCCTCTTCCAAATGAGACCACGATACCGACAATCATTCTTGCCGAGGATGCACTTCCCTCCTCCTGCCTGGAATCCCCCCCAGGAATGGAACGCCTTTTTCCTGTCACTCAAAACCCGCCCCCTCTTCATCAGAAGATTTGCGAGTGGGTGGATGAAAAGGGCTTTGCCCGGTCCTCACCCCCTTTCCTGAATTCACTTGGACCTTTCCTCTTGGCGGATTCCGTGAAAGTTCCCCCCCCTAACAGTTACGTTTCCGGTTCCTCTTCCGGACTTTTCCCCCCCCCCCCCCCCCCCCATGTGCCAATATAGGAGCTTCCACGAGAAGATTTTGAGTGAGCCCCCCCTCCCTGCGCTTAAGCTACTCTTTTAATTCTCTCTTCCCAGGTAGATAGTTACATCCTTCCCCAAAGCACAGAAATAAGCACCTTTTTCTTTTTTGTGGCTTCCCCGAACTTTCTTCCCCTAGGATTAAAGAAAGGACGCCTTGCCAAAATTTTTTTCTTTTCCCAGGCCCATCAAACCGACCACAAAGGTAACTCCTTTTTTGCCCCCTCTTCCCCTTATATTTTGTTTGGTGTAAGCCTTGATCCTCCCTCGGTGAGCAGATAGTTCTTCTTTCTCGAGCGTGTCCCTTCTTTCTGCTTTCCCTTTTCCCTTAGGGACTCGTCAAGTTTCTCTCCAAATTGAGAGGGAGCTCCTCCCTTCCCGTGCCGGTAGTTTGTCTCTGGTTTGGCCTCCCCTCCTCCTTCTCCCTCGGCGCCAGTAGAGTCCCCTTTTTGACCTGGAAGCCTTTCCCATGATCTTGCTGCGAGCGTTTTCTTCTCTTTTCTAGAGAAGCGCCGCTTCCAGATGCGTAGAAATGCTAAGTACCCTCTTTCGGGGCCGTATCTCTCTCTTTCTTGGTGGTGCCCACATCTCTCTCTTTTCCCTGTTTTTTAAGATGTGGGCCCCATAGGTTGCGACCTTCCCGGTCAACGGCCACTCTGCCACCTTTCTTCCCAAGAGGCGCATTCTCTCGAACGACCTAGCAGTATCCCCCCCCAAATCAGACGTCAAGTTTCCCTCTCCTCTAAACTGGCGCCGTCCGATTTGAATGATCCCCTTTAACATCAACATGCCTGGTTCCTAGTCGACCCCAACCCCCCCCCCCCCCCCCCCCCCCCCTCTTTCTCACCTCAATTTGGGTAAATTTTCTTCTTTCCCCCCTCAGGATGTCCCCCCCCTTCACTTTCATATCAAGATAACCGCTCGTCCCGTTGCGGCAAAGAGCTTTTTTCGATCCCACTTTTCTCCCGGTCCAAAAAGGCTCAAGGGCCTTCTTCCCGTTGGGTTTTTTTTTGTGGGTTTCCCTCCCCAATGACCTTTTCCTTTCTGCGGCGAATCGATTTTCCCCCCCTTCGGGGACTACCCCTACCCCCCGCTAGACGCCATTTGGCTTTGCCTTCCCCTAGACTTGACTGGACCGCCGTGCCCCTCCTCCAGTTCGGCATTTCAATCGAGCGCAGAGTGGATGCCCTTTCCTGGCCTTGGCTCCTATTATGGCTTTTTCTCCCCGAATTGGACTGTTTGGTCCGTTTTTTTTTCCCTTCTTCCTTTCCACGCACGGACGCGTCCTTTTTGCGTAAGAAGCATGGTGCAAGGATCTTTCTTCCCTTGTAAGCCAACCCTTCAGGACGCTTCCCCCTTTCTTGTGAGTTCCACCTTTCCCAGTCTGTTTCCTCCTTTAGTCACGTTGCCTCCTTTTTCTGTAGTGTCGCCAGGCGATGTTCTCAGCTGTTTTCCTCCCAGCTGGTACGGCCTTCTCCTATTCCTTTTTTACGGATGTACCCTCTCGATGATCCTCGGGCCCCCTTTTTCCTCTCCCCCGCAACGCCGTAAACGAACGGCACGAACTTTTTCGTCCGAGATTTCCGTGGCGCATCCTTTCGTGAACACTCTTTTTAAGGCCCCCTCCTTCGTTTGTGCGTGTTTCATCGTGACCAGCGCAGGACTCTTGCTGGTTCGCTTCCCTTTCCAATAATGATTCGGCTTCGCAACCTCGCCCATTTTCCCCTCAATGCCTTTTATTTAGCAAGACTCAGGGTTTTTTTCCTACTCTCCTTTTTTCGAGAGATTCCTTTTAGCTCCCTTGAATCTTCAGGGGACTCGCGACCTTTCTTTTCTCGGCAGGCCAGAACCCTTGATCTTGTCTTCCGCGAACCAGCCTTTGGGGTTCTTTTCTCTCCCTATGGTCCAAAGCCCAAACGAATCCCTCCCCTTCCGCCAGTCGTTTCCCTTTGGGTGCGGAAGTCTCGACCTCTCCCACAACCCTGGAGGGTTTTTTTGACGGCGTTGAATTCCCCCCCTTCAGCCATGCCGGATATCAATAGAATTCTTACAGAGCCCCTTATGTTTTTTTAGCGGCCAGCCCTTCTGTTGAAGTCCAGATGGGGCTTACTCATCTTTCACCCTGGACGACCAAGTCGGCTTTGTGCGCCCCTCCCTGGTTGTCCCCTTGATTTCCCCGAATACTGGTACGCTGGAAGACACCCTGCTCTTTCAACTCCCCCGCTCCCCTGGGAATCGCCTATTGCTTTGTTGCGACAGGGACTTTTTTTTTCCCCGGATCCTTGGCCACCCTGTTCTCTGGAAGCGAGGTAATGTTAGTCCCTATTTGGAACCTTTGTTTCGGTCTGTCCAATTCCGGCATTCCTCAAAATATGGTGCAATATCCTCACGGCGCCCCCTTAGGAGGAAAGCATCCAAATTTCTTCTGCATAATGGCCCCCTTTCGCTCGTTTCCCCCAGTCGCGAAGGGAACCCCCCCGAAATAAGAAAATTCCCCGCACTTATCCCCTTTCCCCAAATCGATTCTTCCCCAATTGCACATTTGTACTACCATCCCCCCCCCAAAGGGAATCTTCCCCGGGCGATTTTTTTATTTCTAACTTAAGTTGATCTTCCCGTGTCCCTTTTGCCCTTCAATCAGAGCGTGATCTTTTACTTATTCCCTTGCCGAAATCGGAGGGTTCGTCAGGCTTTACCCCCCCCCCCTTTTTGCTTGAGAAAGACTTGTCCTTTTTTCATGCTTAGATCATATCCCTCTTTTTTGAAGGAGCGGCTTTCGTGGAGTGAAATTGGCGCTGTTTCTTCTTGCGATCGATCCTGATTCGTTCGAGAGATCTCTCCTTTTTCGCCATTCTACATGATTTTAAGCGATTTTCCCCGGTGCCCGTTATTTATCCCTTTTTTCCTTCTGCGCCGCATGGTGGTGTCCTAAGTTGTGTTTTTTCATTATGGGCCCCGCCACCGCTAGCTAATACGGGACCGCCCTCCTTTCATTAGCATTGCTAACAGACGGCTTTTCTTGCAAGTCATCCTCCCGCATTCCAAGCTGCAATCATCCACCCGCCTCCCTGGATCTCCTCCCATGGATAATGCCTTCTAGTCGCAGACCATAACCCCCCTTCAATGTAATCGTCGTTCTTCTCCATTTGGGGAAAGCTGTCCTTACTTCTTTTCTTCCCTGAGTCCCTGCACAAGATCAAGCCTTCCAGCCCGTTGCTTCTCGCGCGCACAGGAGGCCACCACTTCCTTCAGAGATCGCCAATATACAGGGCAGCAAAAACGGTTTTTGAAGTGGGTTTGTTTTTTTTTTTTTTTTTTTTTTTTTTTTTTTTTTTTGGATTCCCCCCAACTTCAATTGCCCCTTTGGGAATCACCTCTTCTTCAGTATAAGTGCCTGCTAGCCGACCTTTTCTTCGGTGCTGTGTTCCATTTCCCTACTTTCTCCTGGCGTATTCGCTGTCAGATTTGGATGCTTCCCTTTCCAAATGGCGCCAGTGATGCCTTATATTGCACCCCGCGCAGGCCTGGAATTGGACGGGGATTCCCTTTCCTGTCCTTCCCCCTGCACGCCGCCCTAGCATGAAAATAGGTTGGAAGTCAGTTCTTTTTTCCCTTCTCCGTCATCTCACGCGCCCCCTCGTTCCCGTCGTTCATCTTTCCCATTTTTTTCGTTCAGTATTGGTTTTCCCCTGCGTCCGTCTTACACCTTCCCGAATTGTTCTTTCCAACACCTGCTATTTGACAGATTCTTCTTTCCCCCCCAGCTTTTCACTCGGTGTTTTCCGCATATGGCCCCCGTTTTTTTTCCTTCTAGTACCGCCCTTCGGTCCCTTTGAAACTAGTCCCCCTGGAATGTCCCCCCTCAACGATTTGGCAAGAACTTTTTCCATTCGAGACTCCTTCCCTCTTTTCCTACTGCGACTTGATATTGGCGTGTTTCCGCAATAGTCCCAATCACACACTCCCCCCCCCTTCTTGCTTGTTCGATTCACCCCCCCTTCCCCACTCTCTACGTAGGTGATCGCTCCCGAACGACCCCTGCATATTCAAGGAGCTTTTTGCCTCCCTTTGGGTACCTTCCCCTCCTTTTTTGTTATCCCCCTGAGGATGAGCGCCCCCCCCTCTCTCAGGATTGGGGACTTTCGACTCAACTCGGCATGTTCCCCCCTATCACTGACTCCACAGAGAGGGGGGGGTTTTTTCCTGCGCTGGTCACGATTTCTCCCCCTTCTCAAGGACATGCATTGTCCTCTTATTTTGCGGGAGAAAAGGAAGTCTCTTTCGAACACCCCGGGGGGCAATTTCTCCTGTCGTTGCATATATTTTTTATTTAGATCTTGATATAAATAGGAATGTGGATTCTTCTTCATGGGCCCCGGCGGAAAGCCCCCCCCCCCTTTTTTTTCCCCCCAGTACTCTTTCCTTTCCATGCTTTAAGATTCCCTCCGGACACTAACATCTGCTCCTTTCGCCCAAGGAACGTGACTACTGTTTCCCTTCCTTCCCCCCAAGACGGAACTTTTCCCAATCCCCTCCTAGTTATCTACTTCTTTTTTTTAAAGGAGACGGAGAGACTCTTCAACCCATGGATTGTACATGAGATTAATGTCTTCCGGCGGCTTTTTTTTGAACTTTGCACCGTTTATACAAAGTACCATCCTGAGCCCCCCCCTGAGAATGGACTTTTCTTTCCGATTTCTGGCTTCCCCATTTTCCCTTGATTCTTCTAATCCCCTCTTCGAATCTTTTTCCCCTCGAAGGGAACACCCCTCAAATAAGCAATTTTCTTTTTCTTAACTTTTTCGCAAAGGACAGGGCTTCATTCCCCCCCATGAAAATTTTCCCTTTTTTCACAGCACAATCAAACCCCCCCTAAACCCCCTTTTCAGTTTACATTGAGAACGAGTATATTACTTCTCCGACAACTAAGTTCTCTTTCCACGGGCTAGAGCGTGGATCTTCTTCAGTGTTTCCCCTGGTCATGTATCCTTTTAGGAGGGAGGAGTTATCTGAAGATTCCCTTTCCAGGTTTATGGTATGAGGTTTCCTTCTTTCTCCGTGATTTTTCCTGAGTTTAGGTTGTGTTTCATCTTCTTGAAGCTTTGATCATGCTGTGAGTATCTTTTACGAGATAATTCTTCGGTAGCAATGCTAATGATCTTTTTTCCCGTATCTCGTCTTGTCACTTTTTTT
>Ga0179593_1411568_pt1 | contig 11167 bp, 8 predicted proteins | sample CZODoug2_1_08_16_FD_185931 | JGI IMG/M metagenome (GOLD analysis project Ga0179593, IMG submission 185931) | Vadose zone soil fungal communities from Angelo Coast Range Reserve, California, USA - CZODoug2_1_08_16fungal (PacBio error correction) | ecosystem: Environmental > Terrestrial > Soil >... | reverse complement strand
CGCGTTATAGGTCTTTCCCCACGATATGATGTTTCGTACCCTTAAGGCAATACATTCTTCTTCGTGGGTGGAGCCGTTATGAGCTTCCATATCCCGCCTCAGCACGTTTGTGAGCTCGAAGAGCCTTCCCCTCCCTTGAATCTGCCTGGATGAAGGTAGCTTTCGCCGAGTTAGTCCAATAGCCGCGAGGTATCCACCTTCGGCCCCTATTTCCCATCGAGAATCTTACCTTATATACCTTGCTCTTCGCAGAACATGCGCACCTATTATTTCCCTATTCACGATAGTGAACTAGTCCGATCATCTACATTTCAAGATTTTGAAATTCGAGAGATAGGCCTAGAGGCTGGCATAAGAGTCAGCACCCTTCCCACACCTTGAGTAGGTTTTTCAAAATTTCTCAAGCGATGTCACGTGCTAGTCAAGGCCTCTGGTTCGGACACCACTAAAGTAATTTTCTGGTACCGAGTGATCGCTCGGCTTCTCCCCCCCTCTGGCGTGGACTCATTTCCATGACCCGAGTTTTCCAAGTACGACTGATACATTCAACCTTTACGGGGTATCTTATCGCCTTCATATAGGAGGACCCCCGCCATCTGAGCTGAATTTAAATTCAGGTCAGCGTGATTACTCGATGAAGATATGTCCTCCAATCTCCTAATGAATTACTAAGAAACCTGCCCCCTTAACGTTTATGATGACGGCACCGAACGGCCCACCCCCGGCTCCCTGTTTCGGACAATCCTCGCCCCTCCGTACTGAGGTTAAAATCTTCGAAGAGATTGACTCGAACGATTTAGACCGTCGGGCCGCGTTGCTTTTCCGAGACCATCTCCGGGGGTGCTGGCACCGTTGCCCCTCTCGTTTTTCGGGGAGCCCCAAGTTCCGCAGCATTCCTCTATCATGAAGGCTCGTTTCAGTGAGGGACACCCTCTTTCTCGGTATTGGATAAAACTTCGAGAACTTTGTGGAGTTTTCACCAATCAGGAAGCATAGGGACCTTCCCTATCTCTCTGCTGTTAGAATTCGACGTTTTTAATGAATCCCCCGTTGTACGAGAACGTTGCATCTTCGCCTTATTCCCAGGAGTTTAACTTCTTCACCGCCCAAGACTCAAATTTCCCGGTCCACCCCCCACCTTGTTCGTATTCCATCCACCGTCCTGACGCACGCCCCCATCCCCACTTCCCGAATGCTGTCCGGTCCCGGCGGCCACCGCTCATTCCTCGACCTGGAGTAGCGCTACCAATCTTAAGAGAGGACTTTTGGCTCCCGGTTCCCTACTTCGGACTGCGTAGGAAGGGACAGGGGAAGGCCGTTAGACTGTCACTCCGGTGGCGCAAAGACCCCCCTCCTCTCTCTTGACGTTGACAAATCGCATTCTCGTTCATTGGGAGGGAAAAAACCCGTCGCTTTCCGTGAATCTCCTCAACTTTCAGCTCCTCTTTTTTTACGAGGAGGGAACCCTGGGAAGGCAGTTGCTCATCTCGTCTCGAAGCCGCCGAGCGATAGCAGGCGATGCGTTCCCCTCGGCCGACGCTGAAGAGACGACGGTCCCCTCGGCACTCTCTGGGCTACGGCTATTTTCCAATTTGCCCGTATTATCGTCTTCTCAGTGCAGCTTTTGTAGCAGCCCCGCGTAAGATAGATCAGAGCGTGTTCTCTCTGGCGCCTCTCCCCTGAGGCGGACATCCCCTTCCTTACATGCCTACTTTAGAACTGTGTAACTTAAAAGCCCGGCGATTCTTTCTATATAATGCCCTTCCTAGCTCGTTTCGTCCCTCATCTAGGATTTTCCTTGTCATGCCATCGTCCGAGGCTGTTCTCTCTCTACTAGAGGCGGTCCGGTGTAACGAAAACTGCTCGCTCATGGATACCTTTAACCTGGCGACCAGGACAGCTTTTTCCCCAAACCCCCTTCCCTATCTCTGGGCTAGAGGATCATTCTCGCTCGGTAGGTTCTCTCGAAATGCTACGAGGAGTTTGGGCTCCCTACCTTCCCTCCCAGTGTCGTTCCTCTTCTGGAAGCTCTCCCCTTTTCGACCTTTCTTCTCTCGCAGGCCTTAAGCAGAGACCGCCTTACGTTCCAACTAGTAGCTCCGATCCAGCGCCTCGTGTCCCCTCTAGGGGGGCTGCATCGGTTCGCGAAGAGTTGCGATCGAGGACGTCTAACTGGGGCGCTCCGATGTGTTCCCTCTTTACTCTTTCCCCGTTTCCCTAGTTCCTCTATAGACGATGGGAGGGATTCGAGTTCAAGTCAACTTCATCCGGGTATTTCTTCCCGATCTGTTTTTTCCCCGTTTCCGACCGGGTGGGGGATTCCAGCCCGCGCCCGTAGGAAACAGGCGACTCAACTAAAAGTATCCTTCCAACGCGGTGTTCTGTCTGAGTCTCCTCCGGTGGCGGATGCCCCTGCAGTCGCCGTGGCTTTTAGCCTCATTGTACCGTATGAATGAAGTGACTTGGCCTTCGCGCAGTCGCCCCCCTGTTCTTCTCGTTCCTTGCATGATTCGGGCGGCTCTCCTCAAACGAAGCCATATATCCCCCGTTCCCTGACGAGCTGCAGGGGGATGCCGCCAGGTCAACCTGACCAGTGGTCTCCTAGTTCCTCGAGGGGTTCCCTGAGTGTTGCTCTTTCCTCCTTCATTGAGAACGCTCGGCTGGGCAAGAGTCCATTTTTCTTCCTGTTCCACGGAGAGTAGGTCGAGATCTAGAGCGTCCCACGGCTGTTTTTCGTCTTTTTTTCCCAGTCGCGCTGTTCTCTTCCTTCCCACGCTGATTTGATCTCTTTTTTCGGGCCTGAAGTACCTTCAAAGAGGTCTCACATCACACCCCCTTTCGATCTCTTTATTACCCTTTTTTTTTGTTGAGAGCTCTTTTTCCCTTTTTCTGGGACGGCTGCCTCCCTGTGACGTTCTTTCCCCTCTTCGGAGGAAATCTTGGGTCCCATCATCTTGTTTCCCCCCTTTCGCGCGCGACGGGGAAGTCGATGACGAGAAATCCGCCTTGTTCTTTTTGGTGCTTTTACCCTCCCTCTCCAGTTTTCCCCTTTCCTGCAAACGGTCCTTTACAAGTCTCAGTATCAAGGCCGTTATTACCAGCACAGAGATCTCGCTCCCTAGAACACGGTGTTTATGTTACCTGCTCTCAGCCCCCAGCCGCTCCTCAGCGCAACGGTGACTGAGTGTCTCAGGGGAGAGAGCAATCCATAGGTATGACCGTATAGTTTCTTGAGTCGGTGATGGCCACCTTCGGCTCAAGCGACCTTTTCGATCGGGAGAGCCAACTTCCATCTGCAGCTGGTCCTCTCCCACCCATCTTTTTTATACTACCTAGACCGGTCATCCCCTCGGCTGAAGGCTCTTTCTGTGCTCCATGCCGTGCGCGAGGGAGAGGCTACCAATTTAACTGTCGGCGACCGGGTTCTTGACCTCTGCAACCCGAGACGCGCTTGCGGTTGACGTGAGACGTCGAATGCTCCCCAGTTCCTTCCTAGAGTTCTGAGAATGGACTCCCGATCACCTGTCTTCCACCACTGTCGCCCCGCCTGAGTCCTCCTGTCCAGATCCCGTTTGAGTTTGCTTACGATGAATACCCTCCCCGCCTTCTTCCTTCACGAGTTTGTCGTTGCTTATTCTTTTTGAAGTTTGGCCGTTTTTCAGACGGAGTCCTAGGACCTTTGGAATCGGCCCCCCTCTCCTTTTCTTTCTTTGGGGGCCTAAGAATCGCGAATCCCCTACCGGTTTTTCCCTGCTTTATTTACGCCACCCTCATTTCTGAAGTGCGATCCCGCCGATGTTAAATAGATCCAGTTTGGGCGCATAGTCACCCTTTTCTTGGTTGACTTCATTCGCCCGTCCTTTGTTACCTCTCCCTAGTCAGCGCATTGGCGTCCGTGAAATGACTTCTGTTTTCTCCTACATGGATAGCCTAAGGACTCATGCACCTCTGCTCTTTTCATCCCCCCTTAGCTCCGGAGCGTATCTCCTTAGACTGCGTCCCCTTTAAATAGACAGTTTCTAGATCATCCGTCTGTTTAACGACTCATTTTGCGGTCGACCCGCTACAAACGACGATCATAGGCGAGATCTTCGCCTTCGGCCCTGATCTTCATCTATCCGAGCAGCCGTGCCACCTATTGCGGCCGCGCCGCATCTCCCTCGTTTTACTTTTTTCCGCTTGCCGCTTAGCACTCGAGCCCTAGCGCGGGCCCTTGATGCAGGAAAGATGCGCCAATTCCGGCAGTTCCTTCTTGACCGCGCAGGCCCGTGTTTTTCTCCACAGTGAAGGTTCGGCGAGTCCATTCCTCGAGTCATCGGCGGTTGTAGAAGTCCGCCGAAGTCGTTACTCGACTTCCCTCTTCCGACCGCGCGGTCGCCCACAGAGGATATCCCCTTTAACCTGTGTAGCTAGAATATGATAGTTTGCCTTTTTGGTTATTTCCTTTCTGTCTGATGTGGAGAGAGTAGTAGGACTGACCTCGCCTGTTCTTTCTCTAGGATCCAAGTTTCTCAAGACGCCTTCTCCGTCTGAACCGGACCCCTGGCTTGTTTTGTCGGCACCCGTGTCGCTATGGAGAACAGCGAAGCGACAGATTCCACCTTCTTGATCTTATCCCTTTCTCCCGTGGATACGACGCCCTTGCCTTTTCCTCAAGAAGATTGGCTGATCGGGCCTTTTCTTCCGTTCCTATTTTTCTCACACCTTTTGTCGAAGCTCTGCAACGAACGTCTCGGTTACGACCCTCTAGAGTAGAAGGATCCCCGCCCCATTCCAGGCGAAGCTATTTAGCGGCTTGAGTGTCCCGAAACTTTTTCCCCCGTCACCTTTCTTCTTAACTCTCCAGAAGGAGTTCCGGTGTTGTTCGGCCGTTAGTCTCCGGCACCCAGATCTTCGAATTCTTTTCTTGATAGTTTTCATGAATGTGAAGTAATAGATCTCAGTAGGCCTCAGAGCCGAGCGATGAAAACTGAATGAGAGTGCTTACATAAGGTACGTTACTTGCCCCTGTCCTGAGTTTTTTAAGAAGGGTGCTAACGTTAGACCACCGAAGCCTGAAATCAGTAGGGCTTTCCGATCCCTTCCGCGGTCCTGCGCTCTGCCGCCGTTAGCAGCAGGTGATCATACGGGCGTAGCTCGTTCGCGACCGCCTAAAGTAACTTAGAGTAGTTGTTTCCCCCTTCGTTGCCTTTGATCTCAGCGGCTCATCGTGCCGCACTAGGTATGAGACCTATATGGAGCATTTTTAGATCCCGTTAAGGGTTTCGATGCTGTTCCCCCTTTTACCCTATTCCAAACATTCTGCGCGTTGACCGCCCGAACTAGGAGAAAGTCTACCTGAATAGGAATTCTTCCCCCCGGTTAGTCCCCCCCCTGTAGTTTTCGACACCCTGCGGCAGCCGATCTTGCCCTCGTCCCACGATCCCAAAGACAGCAGCCCTTTCTTTCGTCTTCGTCGTTTGTTTTGCCTAGAAATTGGGGACTCTACACCCCGCTCTGTTCCTGGAAGAAAGGGGGGGGGGGTCGATTCTCTGTGTCTCGCCCCCCCCGAGCTTTTTCACGTCACGGCATCTTATACAAGGGATTGCTTTTCGTTTTCGAAGTTACCCCTCTCTTTTCACAGCTCTCCGTGGTGCTTAGCGAGCGTACAGGCTTCCCCCACCAGGAGCTTTGCTTTGTTTTCAGTCGCGTTCTGCCCGATTCGCGACTGCAGTGTACCTGAGGAGCCACCTCGACCGTTCTTGACCACATAGGTCGCCCTCCCCCTCTTGATAATTTTTGTATAAGTCGGTTCGGATCGCGCCTCTGCTATACGAACGATCTTATCCAATCGCCCGTAAGGTCCAAAGAGCGCGCGAGTCCCCCTTTGACCGGTCACCTTTGATCGACGCACATGTTATAGAACCCCTGCTTGAGTAAAAAGCGCTTTGCATCTCTGCCTCGGGCGTAGTTCCACCATAACGACGATCGGCTCGTCGCGTTGAGTGCTAGAGTATCACCCATTATCTCCGGACCGTAGTTACATCCAGTTCAATGTCTACCTTAGGCATGAAGATCATTTCCAGAGCGGTCTCTTTCCCTTTTGTAGATGATGGGCCGCACCTTGAGAGAGAGGTTAACGGAAGGAAGAGCGTCTCTGCCCCTAAATGCCTCCCGTTGGCTCATCTAAGAATTACGAGCTCACCGGCCCTTTAACGTTTTGATTAGGCCCGCCGTACACTTTTGCCCTTGGCTGACACTCTCTCGTTCCTTAAGTGACATAGCCTCGCTTGTGCCCGGATCTGAGAGCCGTGGATCGAGCCCTGCGCCGAGCTTTATGGCCCTCTCGTCGCCTCCCCTGGGTTTTCTTCTCCAGTCGACGCCTTCGCCGCTAGTCGGATAGGGAGGAAACCATAATGCTTTCTCCCTTTCCCCAGGCAGGTCCTTTCACTCCCCAGAATAGGGTTCATTCCCTATCTGAGCTGATGTTTTTCCCCCCTACGAACCCCTTTCTGAAACGCCCCGGTCGCGAAGAAGACGGTTTGCTCGTAGAACTGACTTTATGGGTTCCACCAGCGAACGTCAGGGAGTGTGCCACTCGAAAAATTTCCCGGGGAAGCTCCTCTCGTCGCCGCCGGCAGATGTTGCCCCTTTCGATCTCGAGCCTTTCTTTCTCCATTCTGTAGGTCACGGACCCGTTTTCGAAGCAGAGTCCCCGCTCCCCTCGCGCTAAGGATTCGTATATGTATTCGACCCACCCCCTAGTATTTTGCTTCTTTTTGCCAATCCTACGAAAAGAATTGTAGACCCTTTCCGTTGCCTCGAAAGCCTGCAATATCTCCGCTGACTGGCAGGCCTCCCTCCTCCTAGACTCATCTCTATGCTATTCCCCATCTCATCACGATTCAGAGATGCCTGGTTAAAATACTGCAAGACCGTGATTAGGCATTCCCCTTCATCCCGGGGTGTCCCCTGAGTGCTTCTCTTTTATGATTTTCGTGGCTAATACCAGTCTCGCGCCGTAGAGCTTTCGTGTCCTCTTTTTGTTCTCTCTATCAGGCTAACTCCCGGACCTCTACTCGTACCCCTAGTTCTTAGCGGAACTCTTAGATTCTCTTAAGGATCTTCTGACCATTCCTCTCGATGAAGACTCCTCTCGGCCGGAAATTCGGCTTCTCGCCAACTCTTAGGCGGATCTCAGATTCCTTGCTTCGGTCCCCTTGAGCCCCCCTTCAGCTTCTTGTGCTTGATTAAAGTGTCAAATGGTCAAACGGACCCAGATGTCAACATCTAAGAGCGTTTGTGAGCTATTTAGCCCTTTCTTCTATTTAAGTAGAGCTCTCAAATATCGTTGTCGTGTTTTTTTTTTTTTTTTTGCTTGCGGTTGGCCTCCCTCCGTTACCGCCTCCGGTAGTTCTGTCTTGTCAGCTCCGCCAAGAGACCGCGTCTCCTCTTTACCGCCGCTTTGGACTGTCTCACCTTCCAATGTCCTTCCTCTGCCCCTCAGTCCTCGTCTCCCTTTTTTCGTAGTAGAGGGATTGCGCGAAGATCGGCCCTGCGTTGCCCTGTCGCCCTGTCTTTTTTTTCCCGAGATGTGGGCGACGCTGTGATAGTGAACGTCCCCAGGCGCAGACCTCTATACCTTCTCTTCTACTTCGTCCGTTTCCATTTAAACCTCACGACGAGTTGCTCGCTGGTTATCCCCGTTTTTCCTTCCGCCGTGACCTGGGTGGGATCCCTCTCCTGCTCCTTCTCCAGTCATGAGCTCCCTACACTCTTACTACACGCCGCAGGGGCTCCCCCCGGTCTTGAGGAGTATCACGTGGCGCTGATTGCCTTGGGCGGTTCAGATCTTCTTTTTTCCCCTCTAGCATCCTCCTTTGCCTTTTTCATCTGCGTCCGAGCGCCCCCCTCGCTCGGCCTCGGATACGTTTTCAGTCGGGGGGGGACCTGTCTGCGCTGCCAGACACTCGATCCACCCCCCTTTCGAGAGGCGTTCCCGTTTTTTGGATGCCCAGGTAAAATGCTTCCGGCGCCGCTTTCTGTCCTATTTTTGGTACCCGTTACGCGGTTTTTGACCCGGCATGCTCCATCGGTGGGAATTGCCTTTGTCCGGCCCGGGACCGTGTGATCTTATTCGAAGCTCTCTTTGGAACTTTGTGGATGGCAAATTCCTTTATTTCTCTCGTTCCCCCCCCTGCTGACGTTGTTCTTCTTCTTTTCCGGTCGTCCGCGTCACCCGCCGGCATATAACCCATCACAATCCAGCTCTATCTCTACCCCCTTGCTGTTTGTGTTTTTTGAGATTTTCTTTCAGCGTGTTATTTCCGAGTGACGAGGTGTTTCCGCTCAGAGTCGTCAATCGGACCCCCTCCTCACGACAAAGACCTTGGTCATCCGAAGCGACCTTCTGACCTTTTCGATACTTATGACCCGCCCGTGTCCGAGCGAGGTAGTCTACCCCGACGATCACCGGGCGAATAACCCCCGTCCCCTCTTCCCCTGGCCCTGTATCGGTTGCGCAGGCCGTATGCGCAGTCCCCGCGGTTTAGTTATCTCCCCCTGCCTTCGACCTATTTCCCTTCAGCAGGGAAATTGAGAGCCAAGCCCCTCTTTTCAGCTCCCTCAAGTGATCTAGTTGCTTCAGGTTCGCGCCCCCAGGCCTCGGTATCACGTCTCGCAGCCCTCTTCCTTTGGCTGCTATTCGCTGAAGGAATGCCTCCCTTGGATGAGCGTTCGACCTTTTTTTATTTTAGTCTCACCTCACAGGCCGATAACGGGGTTCTAGCTCCAGTGATCCCCTATCTCCCTGAACCTGCAACCGGCTGACAGGCTCTTGATTACCGGCCTTGGCGCGCTTTGAGGCTAGAAACCTCGAAGTCGTCGACGGCCCCCAGTCTCAGATCGTAGACAAGAGCCCCATCCTCTGTGTTTAGTTTCCAGACGTAGATTCTCCCGATCCGTAAGACCGAGGTACTGACGAATGGAATAACACGATCACCCTTTCACCCACCCCCCCGGCGGTAAGAGTTGACTCCCGCGTATCTCCAAGATGCGCACCCCTCTTTTCCCTCCCCTTAGCTGGACGACGATTTTTCGCTTATCTTTCCCCCCTCTTTTAATCGTGGCAGTTTTTCGCGGAGTAACTTTTCCGGCCGTCCGCGCTAGACGTGACGGTTATTGCGAGTAGATTCATTACTTCCCCCTCACGATAAGTCATGCTCCTGGCGGCGTAAGGTTTTAGAGCATACCCACTACTCCTTACAGTTTCCTCTCTCCTCGCGCTAACCTAAAGGGAGACCTCGCTCACCCGCTTTTAGGGATCTCTTGGCTCCCTTTTCCCCTTCTCCCGGTTCACCAAGTGTACCAGAAATGCACGAGCCCTGAGAATGGTTCCCAGTCTCCCTGCCGCAGCGATCAAGCCGTGCTCGTGTCAGTCCGGAGAATGCCACTTCCCCGACTCTGGAAGCTGAGATTAGCATTTTCCTCTCACTTCGAAGCCTAAGTCTCCCCATTGTTACCCTATTTAGTAGACTTCCCGTCTTCCAGGTTTCCGAGGCAAGAATGGTCTTCTTTGTGACCAGCTCCGGAACCAGCAAGAGAGCCTTAGAGATTGATGATTCGGTCCCATCCTCCTCAATCTCAGAACTTTGGGAACCCCAGTTCTTGTTTGCCCTATCTAGTTTACGAAGTCGACTTAGATCCCTCCAATTCCCTTCTATAGCATTAGATAGATCCGACTTCGGGCTTCGGTATGGACTTCCAGCTGCGCCCTGCTCCGTAGTCTCTACTTCGTGGACTTCCCCTTGAGTCAACTTTCCTTCTGACCTTTCCTTTGAGAGGCGAGTACCAGTCGATTCCCTCTCCCTTGATCGGGAGCAGTGTTGTCGAAAAAATTACTCCTTTTTTGACTCTCTGATACAATTACGATGCTCCCCGCGAGTCGTCTCAGAGAAGACTCTCCCCCTCACTACTTATCTCGACCGCTCCCAAACTTTTTAGGTCCGTGTGCGTTTGGGGGTTTTGTGGGGGTCTCTCGAGTAGGAAGGCCCCCTGTCTTCTCCTCTTCCTTTTCCTCCGTTTACTCCATGAAGCCCTAGTAGAAATTCGACCGGTTTCTTTCCAAGCCTGGAACCTGCCTAGATGGGCGCCAACAGCACAGCAGATCGAATTAACCCCTCAGGACGGAGGAGTGTTTCATAAAAAGTCTTCTCCCGGGTATCAGAGCAAGGAGGTTGGTTTTCACCTCCTCCAGGAGATTGCCGCTCCGGTCCGAGTAAACTCGCCCACCCCTTGTGCAGAGATAGGACCAACACCCCTCTCGTCCTCAGGAAAGATGGTCAAGCTCTTTGTTCCCACCGCGATGGCTAATTTAGATCGTTCGCCAGATATTTGTCCTTTTAAACCTTTCAAGTCAGGTGTTTTGAAGTCAAGTTATCCCCCCCCGGTGCCGTGCCTGTTTGGTATGCTTCTTTTTGGTGTTGGCCGTAGTAGCCCGTTGCCCCGATAGGAGACTTTTCTGCATCAAGCCTGTCGACATTTTTTTGAACGTTGATCACGGCACCCTCAGCTGAAGCGTGATCTTACAAAGTCCAGATCTTTTTTCGCTGAACGGGAGTTTCCCCTTTTCCATTCCCGATACACGAAGATTTTGGGTGTAATCTCTCTCTACATAAGAGTCGTCCCGTCGTTTTGAGAAATTACCCTGTCCGGCGTTTATGAATCGTTTCGCAGCATGTCCCTCCTCGGTGTCGGGATTAGGACTATGACAGGTTATCCGTTCCCGTCGTGTCATCTTGCTCGGACGTCGCTGATTCGCCCTTGCCTTAGGTTTTCACATCTTTTTCTTTGGTGGTAGATCAGTTGTCGATCACTTGTCCGGATTCTCGCTTAGAAATTCTGGTTTCCCCTCCCTCCGAATGGTTTTAGACCTCGAGGACATTTTTTTCCTACCAGGACGCTTCCCCATGTCGGGGCCAGGTCAGATCGTCTCGTCCCACCCCCGGTCGAGATAAGATTTAACGCGCCCCCCGTCGGGATCCGGCTTCCTTCTGGAGTTCAAAAGACTATTTTTGTGCTTCCTTTCCCTGCATCCTCCCATCCCTTTGTTTTTTTTTTTGTTCTTCTAGATGTCGCAACCCGATTTCTTAGTTTTCGAAGAAGGAATCTGCTCCTTTGCTTTGCCTCG
>Ga0179593_1353283_pt1 | contig 11167 bp, 19 predicted proteins | sample CZODoug2_1_08_16_FD_185931 | JGI IMG/M metagenome (GOLD analysis project Ga0179593, IMG submission 185931) | Vadose zone soil fungal communities from Angelo Coast Range Reserve, California, USA - CZODoug2_1_08_16fungal (PacBio error correction) | ecosystem: Environmental > Terrestrial > Soil >... | reverse complement strand
GCCGCCCGCGCCCTTTTTCGTTTTGGTCGTTCGTGCCTTCGTAGTTTCTTCTCCTTTGCCTTTAGCCATGAGCTGGTGTTAGTTGACCCCCCTTCTGAACCTCTCTTTTCTGTACTTTTTTTTTTTTGACAACTTCCGTCCCCTTTCTCTGTCCTTCCTTTCCGACTTTCCCCAGAAGGCACTTTTTTTTTTTTCGTCCCTATTCAAAGAGCTCCTTCTTCTTTTATTCTTAGCCGATTCCTTCACTCTCATTGTCTGCCTGTCTCCCTCCCAGTTCCCTTTTTTATCGCAGTAGGCGTTATCTTCGATCTTTCGATTTCGTTCCCTCTTCCTAAAGTCCCTTTTTAGGACGGGACTTCGACGTTTTTTCAGTGTGTGCTTGCTCGCTTTTTTTTGATGTTTTCCCTTTCTGGGAGGTGCTCTTTTTCCTCAGTCCTTCAACAGTTAATTTTTCCCTTTCACTTCTTTTTCTTCGTCCCACCCCGTTTTAAGCGGGCGACCCCTTTTCAGTCTCAGATGCGTTTTTTTCTCTTGTATTCTTTTTTCCGGTGAATGTGATACCCGCTTTTCTTTGTTTCACTCTCCCTTCCTATCATCGTCCCCCGGTCCGGCGGCTTTCCCCTGGTTTCGTCGCTTGCCGGCCTTTGGCTTCTTTCACCTGGCCTTCGATGATCCCCATAGTAACAGCGACCCTAAGTTTTCCTTTTTCTCCTTCCCTGCTGGCGCGTCAGACCCTTCTGGCGATTCTTCCTTCTATGACGATAAACATCCTCCTCCAGAGTTTTTTTAGAGTTTTCTTTCTTCCTATCGTTGACCCCGTTTTCTTCCAGGCAGCTTTTATTGCCATTTCTTTCCGTCCCCGACTGTTCCTTTTTTTCGCTACTTTTTGGCAGCACCTTTCCCCTGCTGTATCCGCTCGGTTTGCTCATACCCCATCCGGGCCCCCCCCCTCTCCTGGCCTCATCCTCTTTCTTTGAGCGAGCCCGTCCTTCTCACTCCCTTTTTTTCCCGCGATTCCTCTCCCCTTCCCTTTCAACCGGCCGCGTGGTTTTTATTTTCCCTTTAGAAGAACATGTAGCCTTGCGTTTTTCCTCTACGAAATCCCTGCCCCGTATGCGTCCTTCCCGCCCCTTTTTTTTTCCCTCTTAGGAAACTCCTTGCGTTGTAAATGAACTTTTCTAGTTAACCGGTCGACCCCCACACCAAAACGGACACTACCTCCCTGCGAAGGCCTTTTCCAATTACGTTCTGTCGGACCTTCCTCTACTATCCCCTCCTCCCAATAACCGATTTTCTTTCTCATAATTACGCAGCCTTGCGTTTTCCTCTTTTTCTAGGCCTTGATCCTTCCCTTTTTCTTTACGTAGGCTTTCCTTTTTCTTATTTATGACGATTTTTTGATTCGATTGCGTCTTTCTCCCTTTTAGTTGCGTATCTTCTTCTTCCTTTTTTATTGCTCGACCCTTTTCGCTGGTTTTTTCTTCGGGTTTTCTTCTTGTCCTTTTTCCGCACCGCTCGCTCTTTCGCATTTGGTTTTAATGGAACGGTTCTATAAAGGGTTGTCTAGAGATCCCTTCCCTTCTGCCTGTCGATTTCTCCGATCTCTTTTCTTCTTTCCTTCCGTTCCGGAATTTGGGGGTTCCCTTCCCTCCCCGTTCTCTTCAGAAAACGACCTTTTGGCGAGCCGCTCTCCCAATTCCCCCGTGACTTTACTTTTTTTTTTCATACTATGGTTTTTAACCTGGAACCGCCCCTTTCCCCCTTGCTCCCCCCAAGGTACCTTTTTTCCCTCCCTCCGAACCTTGACAGGCGCTTTGAAACCTGCATTCGAGCTTCTCCTCTGTTTCTTCAAGGCGTTTCTCGGCTTCTTCTGCCTTCTTCTGTTTTTCTTCCCTTTTAAGTCCGATCTAATTTGATGGTCTGGAAGTTTGTGCGCACTGTTCCCTCCCCTTAGTGAATTTTCTTTTTCCCTTTTCCCTTGATATAATGACGCCCCTTGGTGTATTCGGCGTGCTCATTTCCCCTGTTCTCTCCGTTTTTTCGCCAGACAACTGTAGTCGAGCCCGTTCTAAGTCTGTGAGCTTTCTTCCCGTATCTTCCTCCCCCCTCCCGAAGTTTCTCTTTCTTTTTCTTTTCAGTTGTATCCTTTTTTTTGATTTTTTTCTTTTCCTCTTTATGATGTCCGCTGGCGCTCGACCCTTTTTTTTTCCAGTGTCCCTAATGGTTTGTCGTGCTGGTCTCCCTTAGTCACTCCTCCCCCTTGCCTGTTTTATTCCTCTTCTTTTTTCGGCATTCATTTGTCCCCTTTCTTTCTCTTTTTCTTTTCGTCTCTTCACTTTCCTCTCCTTTCTGACGCCGCCCTCTGTACGGAATCTGCGTCTTAGATTTTCCTTTTTGTTGTTGTTTTTTTTTTTGGTTTGGGGGCTTTTTTTGTTTGTTTTTTTTTTTTTTTGGGTTTGGTTTTTTTTTTTGGGGGGGGTGGGTTTTGGTTTTTTTTTTTTTTTTTTTTGGGGTGTTTTTTTTTGGGTTGGTTTTTTTTTTGTGTTTGTTTTTTTTGGGTTGTTTTTGTTTTTTTTTTTTTTTTTTTTTTTTGGTTTTGGTTTTTTGTTTTTTTTTGGGGTTTTTGGTTTTTTTTTTGGGGGTTGTTTGTTTTCTTCCTCGCGGGCAGAATGGTTTTTAACAGTCACTCCCCCTGATCACACCCCAAACCTGGAAGACTCCCTTTTTTTTTTAGTCTCTCCCTCTTCCCCGAGGGTTCCTCGACCTTGCTGGTCTCCAAGTCGCCATTTTCCATCCCCTCCTTTCCTTCTTTTCTCACGCCATCTTGCCCTCCTTCTCCCCTTCTTTTTTTGGATGACGGTCTGTGTACGGGGTTCGTAACAACGTTTTTAATGCCACCATTTTTCTTCTCTCCTCTCCCCTCCCCCTTGACAATCCTCCCCCTCCTTCTTGACAATGCCTTCCTTTCTTCTCTGCCGCGGGCTGTTCCCCTCTGCCGCCTCCCCCGCTCGCGATCTCCCCTCTAGACGTTTTTGAATCCTGGTCTTTTTACAGGACTTCCTTTTCTTTCGCTGGACTGTCTTTCCCTTTTTCCTTTTTTTCCTTTTCGTTTTTTTTGTAGTTCTTCTGAGTTCCTCCTCGTCTGCAAGCCGGAGTTCTCAACCTCCGCTCTTTTTTTTTTCAATTTCAAACAGGAATTTTCTCCCCCTCCCCCCCTCCCCTTTCTTTTATAGGTTTAAGTTTCGACTATCCTGCCAACGTGTCCCCCCCCCCCCTTATTATAGGAGATACAGACCTCCGCTCACCTTTTTCCTGAGATCTCCGGAGGAGATTTTTCTAGCGCCGCACCCTGAGCGGCTCGCTCTTTCGTCTTCTTACTCCCTTCTTTCCTGGAGTTTGACGATCTTCATTTCCTGCCTTTTCCTCCCCCGACCTCCTAATAAGAGATCCCTACTTTTGTAGAAAGAGTGCTGACTGTCTCATGTTCTGGCAGATACCTTTTTCTTTGTCTTTCGTTCGTTCCCTCTTCCTATCCCTCCCTATCTATTGGATTAAAACATTTTTCGTTGCAACGGTCGGAGAATTCCCCCTTCGTCGAGTGCGAAGAGAGGCAGAGGAGCCACCCCCCCCCCCCCCCCCCCCCCCCTCCCGCCCCCCCCCCCCCCCCCCCCCCCCCTCCCCCCCCCCCCCCCCCCCCCCCCCCCCCCCCCCCCCCCCCCCCCCCGCCCCACCCCCCCCCCCCCCCCCCCCCCTCTCTCTGTTTGATCCGCGAGACCTTTCTGGTTTATCTGACCCCAATCTTCCTCGTCCGTCACTTTTTTTCTTTACCCTTTCCATCTCGATTTCTCTTATTTTCATTTTTCCCTCCTGTTCTTCCCCTTTCCTGCCCCCATTGAGGACGCTTTCTTGTTTCGGAGTCATAATCCCTCCCCCCTAGATTTCTGTTCCTTGCTTTTCTCCGGCCCTGCGCATACCGCCCTTCCAAATTTTTCGAGCTGTTTCTTTTTCTGGATTTCCTTGAGCTGCCGCTTTTTTTAGAGCAGGGTTCCCAAGCTGATTCTACCCCGTCTTTCCCCTTCTCCGGTTTCCTTTTTTTTCCTCGCAGCTGTAACCCCACTATCATCCTTTCATCCTTTTAGACTCCGGTGAAAGAGTGAGTGCCCATATCTTAAGGCGTCTCTTCCCCCCCCCCTCTCTACTGTAAGCCCGCTTTTTAATACAATTTTATCGCTCTTTTGGCCCGTCACTTCCACCTTTCTTTCCCTTTGTTGATCTGACCCCCCCCTTTCCGGATTAGATATCCCCTGTCGCCGTTTTTTTTTTTTCTTCTACGCGTTTGTTTGTCAAGAGTCTTCCTTTTTTCCTGCTTCTGCTTCTTGCGTGACCTCCCACAAGCGGAGGGACCCTTCCCTCCTTATTTCAGTTACCCAGCGATATCAGTTCGACTTCTTTCGATTTTTCCTCCCCCCGCCCTTTTCCTCCCCTTTTTCCCCTTTTTTGAAACAATTTTTACGTCATCGAACACGCCCCCCCCTTGCTCCCCTCTGGCTTCTGCGACCGCCTTTCTTTCCCCCTGGTCAGCATTTTTTTCTCTCGGACGATCCCACATTGACCGAGGAAAGCAGTTTTTTTAAGAGGTTAACTCTTTTCCTCCCGCTCCCCCCTTTTTCAGACCTTTCGCAGGGGTTCGCCGACGTCTTGCCGCCTCAGACCCGTCTCCCCCCCCCTCCCCGCTTTTGCCTATTGCCTGCTTGGTTTAACGCCGGTCCGGCGCCTCCCCTTGTAGAGGCCGGTATCGTCCTTTCCCTTTTTTTTTCCCTTTTTCGCTTTTTTGGTTTCCATCTGTTCTTTTTTTCTGCTACCTTGCCGCTCTCTTGCTTCCTCCCGCCTCCCGCCCCAAGGTCCTTCCACAATCCCAGGAAATTGGGGATTTTTCTCTGACCCCCCCCAATGTCCTCCCCCCCCTTCCCTTCCTTCAGGTCTCCTTTAACCTCTTCCTTTTTTTTTATCTCCCGTTTGGGCATGGCTTTCCCCTTTCCTTGTTTTCCGCGGGCATTTCTTTAGTCGCCAATCTTTGGTTTTTGGTTACCGTAAAGTTTATTATCGTTCTCTCCGGCCTCATTCCCCTACGTGTCCTCTCTTTTTCTCCTCCCCCCCCCTTATCCAGGTCTTTCGCGTGATGACCTCATACAGACTTATGAAAGTCTGTATTTTAGCGTCTTTTTCCCCTTCCCTTTTTGCCTTTTTTGTTCATCGGTCCCCTTCTCGGAACTTTCCCCTCCCTCTTTTCTGGAAAGTCGGATCCCTTCTTAGGTTTTCGCGTTTTTTAGGCTGGATCGAATTTCTTGGCACCCCCCCCCCCTTTTTTTTCAGGCCTACTTTCTTCCGGTAGTCGCGAGCCTGTTTTCCCACCTCGATTGGCGAATTTGTCGAAGTTTTCTCAGATATTTTTTAGAGTTCGGTTTTCCTCCTTTTTTTTTTTCTCCTTTGGGCCTTTCTTTTTATTTACCGCTTTTTCGACATCTTCCTTTTCAGCCCGTCCCTGTTTTTCTCTTGGTTTTCATGCGGCTTTTATTCCTGTTCTTTTTTTTCTGTCTTTCCTCTCCTCTCCCTGATTTTTTCATGCTCTATTGTCGCCCTCATTGGTTTGCCCGCTTTCCAGACGGTCACAAGTGGGTGAACGTACTCCAATCCCTGATCCTTTTGTCCCTGTCCCCATTCATTCCTTTTTTCCGGCCACTTTTTCGGATTTTTTCCCCCTCCCCCCTCTCATCTTTTTTTCATACATTCGACCTTTTCTGCAGCTCAGTGACCCCCCCCGCCATCTCTTTCTTCTCACCTTCTTCCCGTTTGATAACTTTCTTCCTTTGCCATAGTGTTCCCCACATTTTGCTCCCTTTTCGCGAAAACGATGTCCCCCCTTCTCCTTCAGTTCTGTTGCAGTCAAGCGCTTCTTGTCCAGTGCCACTGGCGTTATGAATCCCTCCTTGGCGTCCTGGAAATTCACCGAACAGCTCTAGTATTTCTCGTCGGAGCCACGCCCATCCCCCTTCTTTTAACATTTTCCATTGTCCCTCCCCATTCCCTAGACTCCTTTCGGTCTTTCGCCCTTCCTCCCCCCCTGTCATTGCGCAGCGTCATCACAATAATGACTCCTTTTCCCTCACTTCTTTCCCCCTTCACATTCCAAAATTCTGATAGTCGATTTTTTTCTTTGTTGACTCATCGAACCACCCTCCCTCCCCCTTTCTTTACATTATTTTTTCGCGTTCGATGGTATATTCACTTCAGTTCCTTTTGATCCGGACAGTTTCTTCCTCATCTTGTCGCCCCTTTTTATAGGACTCTCCCCCGATATTTTTTCCATTCCCCCTTTTGGACGGGTGTGCCGGACCAGATAGGTATCCATCGTCCCCTTTCTTTATCGTGTGATCCCTTTTCACCACCTGATCTCTTCCCCTTCCCTTCCCATGCCATGACAATCAAATTTCCCCGTCCGTGATCGTGGCTCTTTTCCTTTTCGACCTTTTCTCTTTCTTTACTATTTTTTGTCGCTCAACTGTTCCGACGCGCTCTCCAAGTCTCTCATAACTTTTAATAGATTAGAGGATCAGCCCCAAAATTTTCCCGTCGGCCTTCTAACACTCCCCCACATATTGAGACTCCCCTCCTCTCATCTCCTTTTTGTTTTTTTTCCCTGAAGTTTTCGATTTTTTTCCCTAAAATGGAGATGCAGTGATGTACCTTAACCTAGGGCATCGACTTTTCTTGCTCTGATCTTCCCCTTTGTAGACATTATCCTGTCCGTTTCTCTAGACCTTATTTCGAAGCTCTTTTCAATGTTTATGATAGGTACTATTCCCCCTTAAACTTGGTTCCTCTCTTTTATGGAACTTTAGACTCTTCCTGCTTTTCCCTTTTCTCCGGTTCATTGCGTCTTTCATGTTTTTCTGAGAGTATTGATAGCGTGGTCCTATCAGTCCCTCTTTTCCCTCCTCTTTCCGATGTGGACATCGTGTATTGAGCGCTTCATCTGCTCAAATCTGACTGGTTTTTTGAGGCCCGATTTTCTCTTTTCTGTCCTTGGGGCTATTTCATGAGTCCGATCCCGTCCCCCTCCCCTTCTTTCCTCCACCCGTTCTTTTCTTTCCCTCCCGTTCCCCTTATAGGTTCCCCCTTTCTTTTCCTCTTTCCAGTTTTAGTCCAGAGCCTTTCGTTGGGTTCCGTCGGAGTAGGCTTTAGTTCCCCGCTTCCTTTTTGTATGATCCCGGCCTCCTATACGTTTTATGAGGCGCGGTTCTCTCGGTTTTTCCCCTTTCTTTGGCGCTTGCGGCGTTCTTCTTTTCACGAACTTGCGCTTATGATCGCCCTCGTCCCTTTCCCACTTGGGTTATATTCGATTGATTCTTTTTTTTCTTCTGGGATTCTTTCCGAGGACCTCCTTGATAAGGCTGTTCCGTCCTCTTTAAAAATTCGCGACTTTTCTACGTTTTCTGATGCCCTCTCTTCCCCCATAGCTTCAGTTCTTTCCACCACCGGCCCCTCCCCCCCTGCCGAATTGCAAAGTCCCTTTCCCCCGTCCTGCGACAGTACATGACCTCGCATTAATTGATCGGTCTCCGCCCCTCGACTTCTGTTCCCCTCCCCCCGAAACCGCCCCTTCTTTGATCCTCCCTCCTTCCTCTTCGACACTCAACTTTTACGAAGAGAACTTTTTTTTCGTCAGATCCAGCTTCGGCGGAAAAGAGTCAGCGTGTCGGACTGTCTCATCCTCCCTGCTCCTTTTGCGTAGCCCTTCCAGCCGGTACCCCCCTTCCCGCCGAATTAACGCCCTTTCCCTTTTCGGAAATATTCCCCGGTTGTAAATGAACTTGCTCTGTCCCTCCAAAAACCCGACCCATTTATCTCTGCTTTTTGGCACCCTCCCCTTCCTCCCCAAATATTCTCTGCTTGAAAACCCTCCCTTTCACGAGAGCGCCAGTCCCTCATTTGTAAATCAGAGTCTTTTTCCTTGGATTAGATGTATATGCTCTATTTTTGGTCTTTTCGGCTTCACCCTTTTTTCTTGGTGGCGCCTTTTGGTTTTTGCCTTTCACTCAGGGTAACTTCTCTTTTTGGTCTCTGATGCACCTCATGTTCCTAGAATTGGTATGAGCGGTGTCTTCCTGTCTTGCTAACAGACTGCAGTCACTACAGGATTCTTTGACCTCTCTCTTTTTTCCTTCCTCGTTTTTTCATTCCAAATGAGCCTTTCTTTCTCCCTCTTTCTTCGATCGTTTTCGCCTATCCTCCCGTCTCACTGAGAGGAACCCTTCGAGTCTCCACGCATGCGGTTTTCTCCCCGAGCCTGCTTCCCCTTCTTGTACCTAAGCTTTTCCTTTCCGCGGCCCCCGAGTCCCCCCCTTTCTCATCGTCCCCAGTGATCCGAATGAGAGACGAAATGAATCACTGAAAGGAGACGCTATGGAGCATTCGAGCCGACTTCCCTTCTTTTCTTTGGACTTCTTTCATGTATTATTCTTGTCCTTTTCCCCATCTCCTACCTTGCTGGTCTTTCTTTTGTTCTCGGTCCCGACAAACCTAATATTACACGGTCTGCATCTCCCCCCTGGACTAAACCCCTTGTTCCTTCTCTCCTTCTTCCTGTCGTTTCGTATCTTTTTCCTTTTTTGAAACCTACATTTTTCGTCCTCGCCCTGCCCTTCAGCCTCCTGTGATCTTTCCTGCAGTCCATGAACGTTATTCTTGTCTGGGCTCGACCGCTTTTTTATCCTCCTTTCCTCTTGCTTTTTGTTTCCTTTTGGGTATGCCTTTTTTTTTCCTTAATCTCCCTAGCTTCAGTTGGTTTGAATTTAGGCGAGTTCCTCGAAGGGTGATCGCCTTATATTTGTTCGTTGTTACATTGACGGGGCCTTTCTCTCTATCACCCCCCCCCCGAAGCACTAGTGCCCATATTTCGCTATTTCTAATATTCGCCTCTTGCTCTCTAATCCCTCCCAATCCATTCGCCCTCCTATTTTTTCCCCTTCTTTGTTTTTTACCCAGGGTTGATTGACATGGTGGACTAACGTCCTCAGCCACCCCCGATCTTGCCTCATCCCTCCCCCCGCTCATCCCCGCCCACGCCGCCGATGATCAGGAGGACTTCCGTCCCCGTATAATTCCCCTCCTCCCTTTGGGATCCCCCATTCTCTGAACCCCATCTCCGCATTGTTGTGGTTTTAAATCTTTATTCCGTTCTAGGGTCGTACGTCTGTGCTTTTTTTTAGGGCCCTACTCCTTTCCCCAATTGGCGGTTTCCCCCAGTACAGTCCACGATTTTTTCAGTTTTCTAAACGACCTCAAGCATGCCCCCCCCCCCCGCCTCTTATCCACGGAATGAAGCCTGGTATGGCATTCCCTCGGCGCTCGGCTCTCAGGATCCCTCTCCTCTTCTTCTTTCGGAGGTCAGGCTCGGCCAGATCATGCGAGAAACTCACCGTTCGCCGTCTACCCACCTTACGTCCGCGCGCGCCCATTGCAAGTGCTGGCCGGGCGATTCAATACCCAACATGAAGGCATGTCCTGGCCCTGACTAGTCCGCGATTGCACGGAATTGTCTTGCCCCCTCCCCCTCTCCTTCTTTGCCCCTACTGTTTCGTTCTTACCATTTGTGCAGCTCTTGTTCGTCCAAGATCCGAAAATATATCGCCAAACCCCCTCATTGCCGCTCTTCGGCGCTTTCCTATATGATTGCCCTCCCCCCCTTCCTTCTCGCCTTTCGTTCTTTCTCTTGTCCCCCACTGTCTTTCGCGAAAGGGAGCGGCTTCGGCCAGTCCGTCGCTATCTCCCCCCGGTAGTTTATCCTTTATTGTAGGTAAGCTCTTTTAGGTTCTGCCCTTTTTGTCGTTCTAGGCCGCTCATTTCTTATCAAGGGCGATTCGGAGCTCCCTGTTTTTCCTCTGGAACCGATTTTTCTTGGTACTCACCACCGGCCTTTCCTTGTCGATCCCCGTATTTCCGCGAATCCCATCGTCGACTTTTAGACCCTAGTAGTGCGCCCGTTGAAGACGTCTTACCGCCGACGAGGAGCGTCCTTTGCATGCTTTCCTTCAGCTCAGCCCTCTCCTACCTTTTTTCCGTCTTTGCCCCGAAGTCAGGCCCTCGGACGAGCATGAGTATGTTGTTTTGTCCCGTAAGAGGTGCTTAAAAACGCCCCACTTTTTTCGCTTTCGCGGTTTTGGCGAGGCCTCCCTCCTCCATCCTTTTTGGTTCTGTCCGGTACAATTCAATTCATTGGTTTAGGGCGGCGCTACAGTTTTATAAGAGATTCCGTGTATTAAAGTTATTCTCTGCTGAGATCTCGCGGTTACCGACGCAACTATTCTAACCCGGCCTTCCCCTACCTAGTAGGCCGTCTTGGCATAGTTTGGCCACTATCATTAAGACGTCTTCTCCGCCGTGCTGTACATATTCGGTCCCTTTAGTGCCTCCTCCACTAGCGACTTAACTTTCATGCGAATAGCGCCCTTAACTGTATCGTTAAGTGGCCGCACCTCCTGGTTGATTGCGGTTACGACCCCAACGCTTAGAATCTTTCGCCTTGTTTTCTTGGACTTTGATCCCTTAAAAGATTTGCACGCCCAGTTGGTTCACTTAGTTCTGCGAAGGGTATTCGGTACTTACCCCATCCCAACTTTTGTGCGGAACCACTGCCTCCCTGAGACGTCCCCCTCTCTTTCACAACCGGTTGCGCGATTTTTTCTTTCAAAGCACATTGACACCCCTTACCCTTAACCGTTTGAAGGCTGTCTCCTCCCTTGTAAAAGCCAAATCCGCTTTTCTGCGACCGCGTCGCCTGCCTCCCTCCTTCCCTCTGATCTTCCCCGCCGCGGGTCGTGCCGTTAAAAGGAGTTTCCCCCGTTAAGGACCTGATACCCCAAATCCCGCATCGGAGGCTTGACGTACCCATAATCTCACCGCCCCTCCGCGGTTCGCCCGAGTTGCATTTCTCCCTCGGTCTCATTCCCGCGAGTCCTCCACAACCGCTCTTTCCTGGTCTGGCCCCCGCCCGGGTTCCCTTGGCGCGTGCGTCCATTCGGAAACCCGGCCGTTTTTTTCGTCCGCGATAGCGGTAAGAGACCCGGGCCCCACCCCCAGGTTTGGAGTTCTGAAACCCTCCTCCTTC
>Ga0179593_1232685_pt1 | contig 11167 bp, 11 predicted proteins | sample CZODoug2_1_08_16_FD_185931 | JGI IMG/M metagenome (GOLD analysis project Ga0179593, IMG submission 185931) | Vadose zone soil fungal communities from Angelo Coast Range Reserve, California, USA - CZODoug2_1_08_16fungal (PacBio error correction) | ecosystem: Environmental > Terrestrial > Soil >... | reverse complement strand
TCGTCCCTTGTGGAACCTCATTTTTGTCGGGGTATCAAGTACCATAACTTCGTCCCCTGTTGGAACCCCCTGCAAGTTTCCTGTTCCGGCAGCGACTTTACCAGGAACGTGGTCGACGTAGGAACACCAATGAAGAATCCCATCACGGTTCCTCTTCAATACGACTTGCCTCCCCTTTATGCCCGATGTGTTCCTACATAATTCTATTTCCTACTTTTTACAAAAGATCCGTTTTTTTAGCCCCCTGACATTTTGCTCGGGGACCCCCTAAGTACTGTGAACAAAGTGTTTTTTCTTGAGGCTCGCGAGGTTTACCTATTCCTTCCTATATCCGGAAATTAATTTCTGTCTTTTCTAGGCATCTCTCGACCCCTCAGATGATGATTCGGCGATCCATTTCTTTCCACTTGGGGCCCAATCTATTACCCGATTTTGGCTTCCTCCCTCGATGTTTCGAACCTTTTTTTCCAGGCACTTTTTTACCGATTCTTATTTGTCTGTTTTTCGGAGGCATCCTGTTGTATGATGGTGTGAAGATCCTCCCTTCTTTGTCTCCGCTGCTCACGCGAGGAGTTAATGCGTACCTTCTGGCATAGTACCACTTTGATTAGAGTTGTTTTCTGTTTGCGTGCTTGTGGGTTTTTGTAGTTTTTATTATTTTTAGCCGAAGAAAGAACTCCCTCCCAACGGAGGTAACCTCGGGGTTCCTTATCCCCGATACCCAATGGTTTTTTAATTCACAGTTTGATCACCTCGTATTGACTGTTGTTTTTGCTGACTTTTTGATGATCGCCCGACTTCTATGGTTTATTGCCAGTGACCAATCCCCTTCTTTTTTTTCCGCCTTGAACCTCGTTTGGGTTTTGCGAGATGGTTTTAGAAAACTTGACGTCGTTTTTTTTGATCTTTTCATCTTCCATTCTTGTGTTCATTCCCGATCCTCCACCCTTTGTCATGTACGTGCCCTTTTTGTTCGGTTTCTGGGCGTTGGATTTTTTCCTTTCCGGTCAGTACTTGCAAATACTCGGTGTTCCCCCCCCCCCAACGATTCCCACTCCTTCGCGGTCTTTCTCGCCGGAGGTCACGGTAGGGAGACAGACGCCCTGCACCTTGTCCCCACCCCCAGAAAGGAGCCAGCTTCAAGTGCGCCGTGGTCTCCCAACTCTAGTTATAACTTTTCTCTTTTTAGTCTCACTTTGTCAAACCCCGTTCTGGTCAAACTTTAACTTGAACTCCATCCTGAAGAGCTTACTGTCCGGTCGCTCGCAACGTTTTTCCAGCGTGAAACGGTGGTTTTGCTTGTTTCTCTTTTGTATAATTGGTCCGCTCGGTCGCTCGCCCCCTTTTTCCAGGACCACCCAAGGATTTTACTTCCCCCACCCTGATACACAATGAGGTTCTTGGGACTTGCCCTGACCGTAGTTTCGATTTTTCGTTTTTAAACTCTGCCCTTGGAGTTTTTCATCTCGCGATAATTTTCACCATGTCCCAACCACACCCGCTTTCTCTTTGAATTTTTAGAGAGAGATAACGAGGATTGCTCCCCTACCCCCCTGATCAATGTTTTTTTTCCCCCACGATGGTTGCTTTTTCAAGATTCCTTGAAATTACCCCATGAGTTGCGGCTTGGGGCCGTCCCTTCTGGTTGCTTTAGTCTCTTATTATGTTTTCACAGCGCTTTGATTTTGTTGACCAGGCTCCATGCAAAGCTTTCAACCCCTGACTCTCCGTCCCGGTGCTGCAGCCTGACAAAAAGGTTTTTTCAGAGTTCAGGACGGCCTCACCCTTATTTCCCCCCTTTGGCTTAATATGGTCTCGTTAGATGAATACTCGCGAGTAACAGTGGCCCTATCTCCGGGGAGTCCAACGTCCACGGTAATCCCCCAGCTCCCCTTGGTCTGCATACTGTATCGTCATCACCTTAGCCCATGGAGTGGAGGGTCTTGTTATGACGGGGCCATTCCCCCCCCTATGTGACGGTTTTGAAGATTCTTTCTCCCCCACTATTTAGGCGTTTGAAGATCACAAAAGCCGTTCCGCCTCCGAGGGCGTTATCTTCTGACCTACCCCCCAGTTTAGTTGAGGGTTGTCACTTCGTCTCCCCCCATTGGCCCAATAGTGAATGATTCTTCGCTCTCCCCCGCTGACCTCGCCTTTCTCTGCACCTCCCTGATACCAATTGAGTGATCCAACTGGCCAACTTCTGTCGTTTCAAATGGGACACCCCATCAACAGCCCCACGCGTCTTCCCTTTATCTTTTTTAGCGTTTGTAGGAGACCTCCACGGTCACCCTCCACCCGTTGCATCAGCAGGGAGTACGCACCGCCTCTGTGATGTCGCTCTGCTCTTCCCGCCCATCCGCCCTCATTTTTGTGTGAGAACCCTTTTTTTTCTCGCCCCATTTACTCCACGTGGGACCATCCCCTTTTGAATTCCGCTTCCCCTTTCGAATGGCTCCATTCTTCTTGATGCGCGGGAATTTTTTCTTTTTTGTCCCGTTCCTTGCTCGTTTAAAATCTTCGTTTTGTGTCGCCAATTTTCTTCATCATTACCTGCACTCGCCCTCTGGAGAGTCCCCCCCCATTAGCCCTACTCCCATTCCCCCCCCGCCCCTTGTTCTCCCACGGGCCGCCAACGCATAGAGTTCCCCCGTTTTCTCAATTCCCGCCCATTTTGTATGGGACTATTTTCGTTTGTGCGAGAGCCTTTTTTTTTTCCTCCCCCCCAACCTATGCGTCAGGCATCCTTTTAGAGCATTTCGAGCTATTTTTGTGGTAACAATGCCTCAGCGGTCTTTACCCGTTTTCCATGTATGTACACTTTCCCCGTTTGGTGTTGAGTCCTTTTTCTAATTTCCTTGGTGACCGCAAAGACCGCCATTTGAGGACATTTTTCAACTCGATATTCTTTATCCTTTCTTTTGATTCCCGTGGCTCTCTCGAGCACTTTGCACAGCCATATACCCTAAAAAGGGCTGGGTAGGCCATTCTCTTGCTAACGCTCTTCGTTAGCGGCCCTTGGCTCGAACGCCGGTCTTTGTTCTCTTTGGGATATAAACTTTTTTATCTCTTTCAGCGATTTTTCAAGAGGACCTCGAGTCTTGGATTTTTACACCCCGTCTCCTGTGGGCCCGAACTTCCGATGCGGACCTGTACTGTTTCCCAACGTTCGCCCAGTTTTTTTTATTGCTCTCCCCAGTTCGACACTTGCTTTTGCATCGGATGCCCACAAGTTGTTCCATTACGCTTGAGCTGAGCAGAGTCCTCGTTTCCTAGACTCCCTCCTGGTCATTTATCATTTTTGCAGGCGACTTTCGGGCAGGTTCCCTTTTACTGGTTTGCCCCTGTTTTTTTTTTTATCTCACCGGATTTCTGCTATCACCAATTTTTGCCCCTGACTTCCAGACATACCTTCGTCGTTTTGTTCTTTGCTTCTGTTCTTTTTGTCCCTTGTGAAACTTCCGCGTTTTGGACTTGTTGGGGATACCGGATCTTCCTCGCTTAGCAGGTTTATGATGGTTTTTGGCATCTGCTCGGTCTGACGACCCCATTCACTATTCCGTTCCTTGTTTTTTTTTTTTGATAGTTCACCCCCTTTTGGTTCTTTTGTTCCGGTTTTTTTCTCTCCGCCACGTGGTCTAGAAACGGCTTGATTTATCTGACCCAAACCCCCGTTTTTCAAAGAAGTCTTAAACTAGGCCCCCCTTTTACTTGACCCTCCTTTTTTTACTTCTAAGCTTGAGCCTCTGACTTGCTCCGTGCTTCCCTCTTTTTTTCCCTTATGTACACGAAAGTCTGGGCCCCCCCCCCTCAGAGTTTCTTCCTGAAGCTTTTGATAGGTCAACGTTTTTTCCGTCGCGTGCTTCCTCTTTCCGCGGCTGATCTGCCCAGATGTTTTCCCTTGAGTTTGATTCCGGTCCCCCCTTCACCCCCTATTTCGCTAGAACCGGTCTTCCTTCTGTTTCGAGGCTTTGCTCTGTGTTCCCCCAAGCGCGGATTGTATTTGGTCGGCGTTATGTACTTCTTTCTTCCTACCGCAGACTTCACTCCTTTTTTTTGCAACCTGTTTTTGGACTTGCGTTCAGCTTTCGGAACCCGCGCTGGATTTACCGACATGTGTTTCCTAGTCTCCGAACTCATTCCCTCCCTTCCTCCGGAAAACCCTGTTTCTCCCTGCCTCTTTTTTTTGTTAGTGAAATTTTTTTGCCCTGAATTTGCTCGATGAGAACCTCCTAAGCGTTGTCCCCTTCTCAAGCACTCAACTACGGTTTAATGGCGGATCCCCTTCCGGTTTAGATGTTTTGGAAATTAAATTCCTTTTTTTTATCCCCTTTTCGATCGCCCGGATTTACTTTTTTTTTGGCTCATAGGTCTGAGCCCCCTCCCCAGTTTAGCTTTCATTTTGTGCAATCCGACCTGTTCGGTCATCCCGCTTTTTTCTTCACATGTCAGGTTATGGTCCAGTCTCACTATTACTGGCTACTATTTGAAGTTATTCTCATGTTGTTGCGCTTGATTTCAGGGCATTGGGTTTTGACTTATGTCCCCTGGTTCCCAGACGTTTGTGACAAGACTTTTTTTTTCTATTTTTTGATGGGATCTTGGGGGATACCGACCCCTTTCCTTGTTCTTCCTGGAGAAAAGATGCGCTCTTCCCGCACTGCCTTACCCTCCAAGTTTTAACCTCTGATTTGCCAATGTTCGGTTTCTCCCGTAGTTTTTCCGTGAACACACTCACGAGCCGTTATCCCCTGCCAGCCCAAAAAGTTTTTTTTTTTGCTTCTTTTTCAATCTCTTCACCGACTTCTGTCCCAGATGACGATTGGCTTTCTGCCGCCACACCTCGTCGTGACCTTTCGTTTTGTACCCCCTTTCAAACTCCGAGGCGCTTTTCCTATCTTTTCCCCCCGCTAGTTTCTTCTGATCTCTGGGACTTTCGATGTCTTGGGCTTTTTGTTTCTATAAACTCCTCGCCACGACAGCCTTTAAACACCTCCAGTCAAAGTGGTACATCCATCCTTTTTCACGCCTCCGATTTTAGTGCTTTTTCGTTGGCTCCTTTTTTGCCCCAAATTTCAAGCATTTCACAGTACTGAACCCTTACTCCTCCAATAAAATATCTTTTCTACTTTGCCTCCCCTTTAACCTGCCTTTTTTTCCCCGGAAGATGCCAGCCCGCAGTCGTTCAGTATTGGCCCCCATTTTTTTCATGAGTTCGTCCTCACTCTTATAATCTTCCTTCTCCCTTTCGGGCCCGCTTTTAGTTTCAGGCTCTATGCCAACCCTCTTTCTGCCGAAATCACCGACTTTCCTGTTTTTCTCATCTTTGTCCCAAGAAAATTTGTGGCGATCGTCGTTCGTAACCTTCTTTATTTATATGGATTTCGTTTCAATAACCCTTTTGTCAGTGAGGTTTTTCTGTTATGTAAATTTCCCCGATTTCTTTTCCCGTCTACCAATTTTGTTTAAGGCACACGCTTTCCTGGTAAGTCAGATGCTTTTTCAAAACACCACAAGTTCGATATGACCGAACCCCGGCGTTCTTCTCCTTGATCCCCTCTTGCCTCTTAACCCCCATCTCCTATTTTTCTCTCAATGAAGTTGTTGTTTTTCGAGATTTGAGCAGAATTTGGGACTTTCCTTACTGACTTTCGGGATCCATGCGCCATTAACGAAGGTCTTGTTTTCATCCGTGTTTTTTTTTTCGGCAGCTGACTACCCTTCAAATCTATCTTCCCCTGGTCGTCGGACGGAAAGCCCCCTGCGCCCCTCAAAACCATTACCGCCGAACGAACGCCATTTTTATCCGCTGTTGTGCTACATCCCTATCTTGCCTCCCACGGTTTTCCCTCGATTTCCCCTCTTTCTTTTTTTTTTTTGTTCCACCAGTAATTTTCCCCCTCGGGTTTTCGGTTTATCTACCCAGCAAATCCTTTAACACACTCTCGCTGTCAGAACTGTTCCTACTCTATATCCCTTGAGTCCCTCTGCGCACCCTTAAGCCACTTTGGCCAATCTGACCCCCCCGTGTTCGGGCCTCTTTCAGCTTCTTCTCTGTTACCATTGGAACCTTTTCCGCTTATTAGTTATTATTTCGTCCTTATTGTTTTCGTTATATGGGTATGATTTCTTTGTTTCCTCGCCGATAACGGATCTCGCTTTCTGCACCTTTTTTCACGTAAACTGGATTTTTTACCATTTTAGTGGATGTTGGTATTCTTGTCTTTGTGTGGTCATTTTGTTTTCTCGCCCTAAGAACGAACGCAGCGCCCCCCCCATTCCAATCAGTAACTCGTCCTGTGTCCTCTGATGACAATCTCGTTGGGATAGTCCTTTCGGAAACTCTGCTTTGAAATCGGGGTGACGCGTGCTTTATAGCCTTAATGCTTATGTTTGTGTCCCGCCCTTGAATTTTTTTTAAAGTTCTTCGGTGCACTATAGAGTTTTTGATATTCCCTTCGGTTTTTCGCCTCCTTTCCAGTGAAATGTAGTTGTTGTCAGTTCCCCCATTTTGCCGGTACGTCCCCCGCTTGTTCCTGTTTCATGGCTTATGGTTCCTCGTACCTTTTCCCACGTTTTTACACCATTCAATCATCGGTTTTCTCCCAACGAATTAATCTATTCGCCGTTTTCCCTCCACCCGCCTGACTTTCCTTCCCGCACAATTCAACCCCCCACCCCCTACTTCTTGAGTTTCAAGTTGTCTTTCACCCTTCGGCAATCACGTCTCCTTCCTCTTATTGCTTTTACCCACCATCGTTTGTCAACCCAATGTCATTTTCCTCCCTCCTGCTGCGCTTATACCCGACCCCCCTTTTTTTACAACGTGGCCTTGTGAACCTTTTTGCTTGAGTGATCTCAGAGCCCTGTTTTTTCCGACCTTTCATTTGAAGACCCCAAAGTATCATTTTGACACCTCTCTCTTTCGGTCATCTGCAACTGACCCGTGTTATTTATTAGTCCCGTTTTCTGACGTGCTGAAGATTCAGATCTCTGGCCTCAGTTCCACCTTCATACCCCCCAAACCCATTTCTTGCTTCCTTGTGAGAGATCCCTTTGATCAAAATTCAAACTGTCTCTCTTGAGTGCCCTGCAAGGCTTCCCGAAGTTCCCACCCCCGAGTTCCGTCTTAGGTCGGTTTCTTTTTGTCCCTTTCTTGGCTAATTCTACGTCCCACCCCCCCCCCAACCCATCCCATGCGCGTTTTGACAGCGCCCCTTCCAGACTCCGCCTCCCACCCGACGATCCCTCCCGGTTGTTTTTGCGCGAACCCTTTTTTTAGTTATTTCATGATCAACCTTCCACCAGGTGGTTATATCGGTCTCGAGTGCTTGAAGCGCGATTTTTTTATTTTCAACTGGTACTCATATCCGTTCCGAACCCACCTCTTCCCTGGACCTTTTTTTACCTATCCTTTTTTATCAAATCTTTATCCCAGGTACCCTGTGAGAAAGTACTGGTCGTCTCCGTGGCTTGCTGATTTCCCTTCCCCTTTTTCCCGAGTGAGACCAACATTATTTTTCTTTTTTCCGTTATAAGTCTTCACGTCGAAGGTTTCGTCGTTCGGCTCCTTAGGACCTCATCCAGCAGGAGGGGTTCCTCGTTAGCCCCCCTGCGTGGCCCCTTTAGTGAATGTTTTCGATTTAAATGTTCGGTCGTCATTTCCAGGCTCTCAAGTTTCCTTTCTCTCCCACTTCCTTCTGATATCAACCAGGCCACCCTTTTGTCGTTGACCCTCCCTTTGAAACCCTCCCTCATTCCAGAACACCGGCTACTCTACTGTATTTTTCTTACTTTAGAGTGTTTTTTTGGGTTTCCCACCAAGCTGTCGATCCATCCCACGGTTTTGCAAACCGTCCCTCTGGTCTCCACTTTTCCCCCTTCCCTTTGTATGTCGTTCTGCCATTTCCACTCTGTTTAATTCCTTAGGCGTCTTTTTGAACCAAGTATCTTGGCCATCGTCCGGTCCCATCCTTGTGTCTCCTCTTTCTCACTTTTTTCCATTTTTTTTCCACTATTCTTGATTTTTGTAAAATTTCTTTTTTTACCCGGCTAGCCATCGGAATTGTCCCCATTTGGTTTTTTTTTTGTTTTCTCCCCCATTTTTCCTTCCATACACTTTTTTCGACACAACTTTTTAGCGAGAGACCCTGGGTATCCTCTTTCCCCAATCCCCAGACCGTCGTTCGAGCCCCGGGCCGACTCCTTAACGCCTAGCTTTCCTCACTTTGTCTCAATTCCCTCTTTTTTTTATCTGCGCACGTAGGAGCTTTAGTGAAGACCCTTGTGCCCTCACACCGGCTTTTTCAGGTAATTTTTCTCTAACGTGAGCTTTTTTTTGTTGACAATCCCTGCCTGTCTTGACTTGTCACCCATTCATTTGTATCCCTTTCCCCTAGCCTCGTTTGTTTTTTTTTTTTTATCATGTTTCCCGCAACGACTCCTTGCTTACCTTGTCCCCCGCGCTCTTTTCCCGCCTTTCCGCTCCCGCCATGACCAGCTTTTGATTTCTTTTTTATCTCTCATTTTGCTCAGATTCTCTAAATGGCTTTTTTTGGTTCCCGAGACCCAAGTGAGGCACGCTATTCCCGTTCTCTTCCCGTGGAGTGACTTTTTTCTTTGGGATTTTGTCGTCTTGTTTGCTAATACAATGGTCTTTCCTCCATCTTTGGAAAGCGGCTGGGTTAAATGAGTTTAAGGAGATTCGCCCCCCCCCTCCTCTTGTTGGACTATTCCACTCTGTTCCGGGAAAGGTGTTTCAACCCCCCCTCCTTTCGTGTTCCCCCGGGATTGTCGCCCTATTTCTTGTCGAGCCTAGTTTTTTTTTGCTTCCCCCCACGGATTGCCCTTCCGTTTTCTTCTGCTCTCGTTCGTTTATTCCGCTGACCCCAGGGAATTTCGGATTGCCGGATCTCATTCTTTGAGTCCCCACCGGGGTAGGTTCGAGTCACCCTGGAGTTGTTTGCCAAACCCCCCGGTGTCTTTTTTCCCGCTTTTCACTGCGCTAAACACGCCCCTAAAATTTCCTAACCTTCCCTACCTCGCTGGTTTTTTGTTCTTGGTCTTTGGTTTTTCACGCTTGTCCCCGACCTCTTTTTCCTTTTTTGAAGATCATTCTATGTTTTTTTTTTTTGCTGTTGCGTTGCAGAAGTGCTTTTATTGTATAGGCGTGTTTCTCTACGAAATTCAATTGCCTTTTTGGATCAAGCTCCACCATCCTTCTTTATGCTCTCCCTTCTCGATTCCCTACCCCTTCTTTTGGCTTATTTTCTTTTTTTGAGGTCCCTCCTTCTACGTTGTGGTCTGTGACCTTTCCCATCGTTTCACGCTTGTACTCCCTCACAGCCCCTTCTACGCTCGGCCCGATTCTTTCCCCTTGGAGTTGCCGATTCCCCCTGTATCACGAATTGCGGGTTACGCCTTTCCTTTTATTCAGATTTTTTTTTGATGCTTGGCCCAGGTTTCGTCGCGGCTCCTGTCTAGATCTTATGTTTTTCGCTTCTGGTTTTTATTTACCCCCCTTAACAACACTCTTCTGTGCAACCGTTCGGATCTTCTTTTTCGTCCTTTTGCTCCCGTTTCAACCCTCGCGGTTGTTGGCCTTTCATTTGTTTTTTTAAGGCAGCCTTCCCCCACTTTTATCCGGCAAACCCTTGTTGGTGGTCCCTTTCCTGAAGTCTTCGGACATTCCAGCTTTTTTTTTCTTTTGGACGCAGTTTTTTCACTTCCAATACTTTTGAAATCCCATCGAGGTGAAAACCTTTTCCGCAGCCCTCTTTTTTGTGTTTTTCTTTACAGTGGGACCCCCTTTCGTGGCTCCTGACTATCAGCGTTGTCCCTAGGACTCCCCCCGCTAGGTCATTGCCAGTAATCCGCCAGTTGAGTCTTTTTCCATTACCCCTTGTTCTCAAATGTCCAGTATCTCCTCTTCGTGTCCACCGTTTTTCCCCCTCGCTAAGTCTTTGCATGTCCTTTGCAAAGTTTTACGATGACGTCGATCACGTCTTTCGTCAAGGCTGGAGGTCCCTTCCCTTGACCGCTTTTTCACCTGGACCATCTTACTTCTCTGCTGGCTGTGTGGAGGACCACTTTTTTCTTTGAAACCCTTTCTCAGTGCCTGGTTTTTCTCGGGTCTTTCCTTTTAACTTCCCCGCCTGGTCACGGTTTTAACCCGCCCTATATATTGCTGTTTCCTGGGTGTATACCGCTATGCCTTGTTGCCCGTTGGGTCGACCCCTTTATCCAAGCACGCCCCTTCCCTCCACCTTTGTTGCCCGTTACAGAGTTGCCAGTTTGTTTCGCTTTTTCCTTTGTATGACACACCATCCCCTCGCTTACTCCTCACTGTGATTCCCAAACCCCCTGACCTTTGCAATCTTCTCGGAAACGCTGCCCGAATTCTTCCCGCTGCGATTTTCTGGCTTACCACTCTTTCTGAGTCATCAGCTCCCCCGTCCTTAATCCGAATTTTCGCGGCTTCCCATGACTTCAACCGGGGGAGATGGAGAAGTTGCCGGCGATTCCCTATCGTGGGTTGGTTTCTCGTTATACCCCAAATACACCAGACACTCCGCCCTCAACAGTCTCCCCAATGTGACTACAGGGACGCCGCTTATTTCGCCTTCGAAGTTATCTTTGATTACCCACTTACTCCCAGATTCCTTAATATTTTTTTTTCCCCGCCTGTGCGCCGAATGGTTTTTCTCACTCGCAGCTGGCAGAGATCCCCCTGCCCCGCATCTTTTATCTTTGACCCCCTTTTGCAACGATTTTCCGGTACTTTAATCTCTGATATAGCCCTTTTTTTTCCACGTATAGTTCCGATGAGATCTCTTTTTTCTTCTCTCTTCTGAATATAAACACCGCCTTGCACCCCTTACTGATGCTTTCCATATTGTTTCAAAGAAATCCTGTGGCGTCGGGTCTTCTTCCCCCATCTCTCCTTCCTCTGCAACCCACTTTGGGAACCCCTTCTGTTCGAGGTAGGAGATTTTATTGTTTCTTTCCCTCCTGACTCTTTTCTTTTTCCCGTCTCCCTCCCCCTTGTTAAGTGTTCATTATTCCTGTGTTTACATTTTTCGTTCTTTCAACCCATCCCAAATTTTCTTCCTTTGCCCCCTGGCACCTCGTCATGAGTTCCACTCACTTTGCCGTGTCAGACTCCCCA
>Ga0179593_1695005_pt1 | contig 11168 bp, 13 predicted proteins | sample CZODoug2_1_08_16_FD_185931 | JGI IMG/M metagenome (GOLD analysis project Ga0179593, IMG submission 185931) | Vadose zone soil fungal communities from Angelo Coast Range Reserve, California, USA - CZODoug2_1_08_16fungal (PacBio error correction) | ecosystem: Environmental > Terrestrial > Soil >... | reverse complement strand
TGATCTTCCCGCGCGACTTTCGATTGTTTTTCAAGCATGAGCTCCCAGTCCTTACTACATTTTTTAACCATTACGAGCCCCTTTCCTCACAGTTGCCCGCTTCTCGTTCCTTTTCCTATGGGGATTCTTTGATGGGCGTTGGGTTGCGAGCCCTTTTGGCATCCCTCCGGCTTTTCCCTTGATGTCCCCCTGCTCTTGATTTCTTTTGTGCTTGTAACTCCGTCAAACTCAATGCCATAGGTCTCCGTGCTCCCCTTTTTTTCCCTTTATGTGGTCCTCCCAGCCAGATCCTTTTTATTATCTCCGAACCCAATTAGGCTGCTCAATTGGTCGCCAAAAACCTGTTCGCTGCCCCCCTCAAAGCCGCTCTTATTCCGCTAGACCTTTTCTTCGTTTTTGTCTTGGACAATGGAAAGATTATCCCTTTTGAGGGCTTTTCCCTTGACTTTTTTTTGCTTTTACAACTCGTCTCCCTCCTCTTCTGCAATCGCGTTCACTTTTTTTTCCCACGAGATTTATGGACCCTGACGCCACTCCGGAACACCGGCTTTCCCCTTTTTTTTCTCTCGGTCTCCCCACTCTCTCCCCCGCTCAATCTCCAAATTTTCGGCTGACACGGTTAGTGCCGTGTCTTCTTTTCTCGTATTATGCGGTTTCCTCTCCCTCCGCTCCTCTCGGCCTTTCTTGGTGTCATTGATCCTTGTCCCTTTTTGCATTTGCTCACTTTCATTTGATTGAGAACCTCGCCTCTTTCACTGCTTGATACACTCGAGATTTCAAGCCGTCCGCGGGCTTGTGAACCCAGTATTCTCTTCCTGTCCAGCTTGTAGGTCTCGCGCGGCCCATAAGCAACTAGAACCTGCTTTCATTTCTTACCGTTCAAGTCTCCTTTTTTTTATACTTCTGGGGAGGCTCTTCAATGACTTTGCATTAATCGTAGCAACGCACTTCGAGTTTCACCTGAGCATCGGGCTTGCAGGTGTGGCCGTCTCTCCCCTCTTTTTTCTCCAATGTGGCCCTGAATGGTATTCTCTTTTTTGTTAATATCGGTACTCACTCTATTGGATGTCGGTTCCCGGGTCGTCCCATCCGGGCGGTGGGGTCCCAATTGTTATTTTCTCTCTTTCCCCCCCTCTTCTGGTGTTCCAGCACCTGATCCCGCTTCTCCGGGTTTTTTTCTCCTTTTTGAAAACTCTTTCTCCCCCCCTACGTTGACCTAATTAATGCATAGGTTGGATCCCCCCTGGCCCTTTCCTCCTCCTCTTTTGCGTTAAAATTTTCGCTATTCCCTTGATCAGTTTGGTCGCCCCCACAGCTCGACCGACTCTTTAACCCTTTTCTTTCTTTCTTTTTCTTTCCCCGATCGTATCCCTTGTACTCCCCGATACGGTGTTGTCCGATCTCTATTTCACCTACTCAGTTGTTGTTTTTCTCTAGATCGGACCCCTCCTGATGCCCTTTCCTTGAAAGACGTACTGTTGCCTTTCAAACCTTAGTATATTTGCTTTTTCCTTGGCCACCTGTTTTTTTTTTTAGTCAGTTACCAACATTATCCATTTTTAATTGTCGTTGCTTGAGCCTCTTAAGATTCGTCCTGCCCCTTTTTCCCTCCAGCCGAGCTTGGACTCGGCAACGGTCGTTCAGTTTCCCCTTGCCTTCGATGTCTTCCTACCCTTGTGCCTTCGGTTAAATTTTTCAAAATTTGATTGTACCACTGCCCGCCGGTCCCCGATTCACCATTCTTCTTCCCCGCCTTCTCAATGCCCCCTAGAGTAGTATTCAGCTTCGTACATCGTGATTCTGGACCCCCCTTTTTGGAGTGACTTTTTGCCCCTTCAATCCTAAGCTTTGGGGCCCTTTGTGCCTGGCGGAGTAATCGAGCCAACCCCCCCCTTGATGAACTTTTTTTCGCCCTCTGGTGGAGGATATCCTCTGAATCCTGTTGTGTCCCTCAAACTGTTTCACTTGAACCTTGCCCAGACGCATTTTCGCTGAGTTTTTTTAGCCCGGGGCTGAACTTTTACACCGCTTCAAACCCCCTCCGCCACTCCTATAGATTGGAAACGGCCTTTACGTAGATATGACAGCTTCTTCCTCTCGTCTAGTTTTCACATCAGGTCTTTTTTCCCCCCAATCTTCTCTGCTGCTTCGTACCTCCCGCTTGCCTATGCTCCTCGTCACTGTATCACTCCCAACCCTTTTTTTTTCTTCGCACTTCCAAATCGACTTTCCATTTCTTCATCTCAAACGACGTTCACCTCAACCCTTTTTTGATTCCCCTCTTTTTCTTCCTGGGTTACCCTTGCCCCTCCCCTCTTCTTGGGCTGTCGTTCCTCCGAGTTTGACTCCCTTCTAGAAGTCGTTGGATATGGCTTTTTTTTCAGCGCTTCCCCCGGTGACTTCTTTTTTTCTTTGAACTTCTCAGGGCCTTTTTTCAACTCTTTTGTAGAAATCGTATTCACCCGAGATGTGAATCCGGCGAAATCCCCTCATCGCCATTTTGGTTTTTGATTGTTTTCAGCGTCCCTAGCGCCCACTTTTTACCTTCTCATTGGCTTTTCCTTTTCTGTCTTCTCATCTGCGTGAAATGCCCGTTATTGCCGCCACCCCTTCTTCCCGATGGGATAGTTCTTCGGTGACACTTTTGTTTTTTGTACCCTCCTCTTATTGGTTCTCACCGTGTGTGAGTGTCAGGATTTGCCTTCTAGTTCCCTATCGGTGCTCCCAAGTCTTCTTCCGTGTGTTTTCCCCTGCCTTTCCCTGCGCTTTTACGTCCGAATTTAGTTAGAGTCGCTGGGGCCACCTTTTTCCCCAAAGGAGTACTTTTGCAATGTCTTCTTAGTCCAGATTCGGGTTTTTCTTGAAGTTTCTCAAGTTTTTTCGCGTGGATCCGTCGTCAGTTTCAGTTTTATCCCGCCTCTTTTCTTCCCGTTGTTTCTCTATGCTCCTTCCCACTTCCCCCGACCCTCTGTTTTTCTCTTTCGCGCCTAACAGGCCTTTTTGGCCATGGAAACTCTATTCTTATTGCGTCGGCGTATTTTTTACGTTGAATTTCACTTCTCCAAATTTTCAATCCTAGGGTTTCCGGCCTTTGATTGGCGTCAGGAACCTTGGTTTTGCCCGATCGGTCTTAAAACTCCTTGCCGTTTTTTTTCGGGCCTACAGGCACGCCCCCTATTTTGAAGCCCCCTACTCCAGTCGGTGGTTTTTTCAAAGCTCCCTGCGCTTCCATTTACTCCTCTTTTTACATCTCTTTCTCAACCACTTTGCTTTGATAAAACCCCCGAACCCTCCGCGGCGAGGAGGCCTTTCTGTTTCCTTTTTTCGTTTCCCCCCCTCTTTTCCTGGACTTTTTTGAGGATTTCCTGTTTTCGCCTGGAAGGTCCCTCACCGCCGTTTTAACTAGGGTCGACTTCTTCCGCTTTTCTATGGCCGCGATCCGCAATCCCCCCACTTTTTTTCCCTTTACGAGCTTTGTTGGCGTTCCCCATCGCCTCCCTTGAAGCCTTCCCTGGACTCCCTCCGGCCCTCACTGTCGTGGCGGGAATTTTGTTCATTTTGCCCGGATTTTCCCTACACTTTTAGCTGACCTTGCCTTTGATCCTTGCCACGCGTCTAGCATTCTGCGGAAATCCTGTTCCGACTTCCTTTTTAGGAATTTTTTGATCATTTTTTTTTTGCATATCTCCTCCTTCAGCCCGGCGGTCATTCTTTTTTCGTGACCTTATTTTTAAATTTTATTGCTTTTCGAGGTTCGATTCCCTTCATCCTACCCAGTAGGTCGGTCAAGTGCCTATTGCATTCAAGTATTATTAGCGTGGCGTCCCCTTTTTATCATCAGATTATGTCTCCCTTGGGCTTTCTTCCCCCGAAATTCTTTTTTCTTTCTTTGGGCGCCTCTCCCTGTTTTAAGACGGATGGTGGCGCGATTTCTTTTTCCTCTGCGGTGACCCCACATCTCAGCGTCGCAGATGATTTCGGTACTTTCTATTTTTTCCCGCTGTTCCGGTCTTTGAAATCCTTGTCGCGGTTTTTCTTCTAAAATTTTCCCTGTATAATTTCAGGCCCCCGATTCCTCTTACGGCTGGGGTAGCGATTGAAATTTTTTTCTCCACGACCCCCTCTGCACTCCCCTATTGATCCCTTAATTGACATCTTTCCTGTGGGTTCCTCCTCCGAAGTGGGCTCAGTTTCGCCCCACGTCGCTCCTCCCTCTGCTTCCTGTCCTTGCATTTCGACCGTTCAGTGTTTCGACCCCTTTTGACGTTCCCTCGATCGCTACTCCCAAAGAAGTACGCTTTCCCTCATCCGTAATACTTCTTTGTTCCTTGGTTTTTTCTTTTTGCCTTTTCCCTTCCCTACTTTGCTCTTTTCCTTTCTGAGATTTACTGTTCGTTCACGTTTGAAAGCGTCCCTCTTTTTGTCCACAAAATGGTTCCCCCTTTCGTGGCGTTTCAGTTTTCCTAACTTGTTCTCGTTGCCCCAGCTAGCATCGGTTTTCGAGGATTTTAGGACGTTGACCCTTCCCCCCCAATCCAGTAATTTTTCTTTGTTTTTCATTTGCGGCACGCGCTGTTTCCCTCCAAGATGTCCCTTGCAGCAAAGCGCTTCTGGTCTGTTGCTCGCCCTTCTTTTTCATTTTTGTTCTCTTGATGGTTCTGCTGAGACTGATTACTCTTCTCACACTGACTCAGCAGCAATGGGCCCCAATTGTTTTCTTCTTTGCTTTACCTCCGCTTTTCAACAGCTTTCGCCAAGAATTCCCTCCTTCTTCGATTCTCGGGTTTTGAGTACATTTCCTCCCAAATCCTCTCACTTAGTGGTCTGCATTTCAGCCCTTTCTCCTTCTCTGATGTAATCTGCTTTTGGGCCAACGCCTTTCTCGATCTACTTTAATTCGAGCCCTTTTCCGGTATATTAATTGCCTTTTTTTCTTAATTATGCTGACCTTTGGTCCAACTTCCAAGACAATCGTTCTCCTCCTTGTTTTCAACTAATCATTTTTACCGCTGCGGCTTTTGCGCCGTTAATGTTTTTCCCTCCTTGCTCGGCTCTCGGTAAAAAATATGCATTTTTCGCTTCTTTCTTTTGGAATGTATCCTTGGTCTGGCCTATCCGGCCTTGTTCCCCGCCTCTTTCATTTCTCCTGTCCCCTTTCGACCGTTCCCCAGAACACTTTCCCTCAATGATATTCCTTTGTCGGCTTTTTTGGTTGGTGAACTGACCTTGCGCTTTTTCGACTATTCCGCACATCGTGGACAATCCGGTTTCAGATTTTTGACGGGAGACCCTCCCTTCCCTCGCCTTATTCCTGAAACTTTTCGTGACTCCAGATCCTGAAGCTCACGCGGCCTCTCCCTCCTAATACCAATCGTTTTCCTGAGCTCGCGTCCCTTGTGCAATCCTTTCTTGGTGGTTTTCCTAAGGCCATTAGGCCCAATTGAGCTTCTTTAACTCTGCGCTTTCTGCGTTGAGCTAGCTTTTCCTCGTCCACCCTATTTGCACTTTCTCTTAGCAACATTTACTGGAGATAGAGTGTGCTTTTTTCCCAGTTTCCACCTGTAAATTTGACTGGCTTTTCCATTCTTTCAGGGGATTCCTTAATTTTCCTCGGACAATTTCATGCTTTTACTCCATCCGTTGCTCACGGCGCCGACTTTTCCCTCTCCTTTCGGTTCCCCTCTTTTTGATTTTTTCCTCTAGTAATTAGCGTTTTTGGGAGTCTTCGTCCAATTCCCGCGTCGGCTCTACTACCTTTCTGAAAAAACAATTCGACGCTTTTTGCGGCCTCAGTCGGTAGTTTATTCCTCTTCCCTTGTGAGAGATCCCTTTAAAATGCGCCTTGCTCCTCGCACTTTTGGCGAGACTTTTTTACGCTCCTTTTCGCCGAACGACCGGCCCTTCCTTGAAACGACCAATGACTAGCAGTTTTCTTTTGGATCTTTTCGAGTACCCCCTTTCGCCGTTTCGACGATGGGGCCTATCTCGTTATTTTGCTGCCTTTCTCCTTGATTTCTCATCTTCAGGTTTTTTTCCTCCCCGGTTTTATCGTTAGGAAGTCTTGCTCATCCTGCTTCTGTCCAGGTGTCAAGACCCCGCCATGCCATATATGGCCTCCCTCTCCACGCTATCTCCATCGTGCGCGTTTGTTGTCTCTCCCTCTCTGATATCCTTTTGTTCCTCCGCCCCTGAGTTCTCCGGTAAACTGCTAACTTGTTTTCCGAGCAGACTTTCGTGCGCAATCTTGATCCAACCTCCCCCCCTCTCATGGAGGAATTTTTTTTTTTGCCCCCCCTCTCTCCGCGTTTTTTTTTCTGCGATTTGGGAGTTGCGGATCCGCCAGGTCTCCCTTTTCTTTCTGGAATCTGGGGTCCTCGTCCTGCTTAGTCCCCACTGATCTCCTTTTTTTTCCAGTTTTTTTTCTAATTCTTTGGACGCGATCTCCCATCGAAACATTTTTTTTCGAGCTTGGTCTCCTCTTTCCCCCCCCCCTTTTAGCCTTCTTTTTTTTCCTCCCAAAATTTTTTCCCCTCTTGCCTTCTTGAAGAAATTAGATTGTATTGGATTCCTGGTTCGGCTCTCCTGCGTAACTCTTTCTGCCATCCCTTCGGTGGCATTGTTCCTTGCGCTTCGGCTAGCTCCTTTCCGCGGAAATGTGTCAATGTTGAACCTCCCTTTTTTCCCCCGTTTTTGTGTCTCCGCAGCATACCGCTCCGATCCCCTCCGTCCGCAAGGTGTCTCTAAGCTTTTTTTTCCCTGGAACATTTTCTTTCGAGGTGGGTTGATCACTTTCTGTGTGTAACATCGCGACCCCCTACCCGGCGGCCAATTCCCTCAATCGACTGCGTCCGGTCCCGTTTATTTGTGTCCCTTTTCTCTTCACCTTTTTGCAGTTCCCTTCCTTCTTTCACGAAATGGGCGGCGCATTCCTTATCAGCACGCATGCTCTTTTTTTTGAGTTGGCGCGGCTGAATCTCGCACCGCAAGCCCACCTTCCCGAATTGGGATTGAGTTTTTTTGGCGTCTCTTTCTTTTATCACTTTTTTATTGAATTATTTCGCCGAATGCTGTAGATCCCCGGTACTAAGTTCCTTGGATTTTGCTGCCAAATGGTTTTTTCCGTTGTTTCGTATGTGAAATTGCGCGGTTTTGTCAATTTTTTACAAATTTCTTTTGCCCGATCACCCTGAACCGCTTGTGGAGACAGCATTTTTTTCCCCGCGTTTCCGTGAACCCCGCCTCTACCCCTAATTCTTTTTTTTCATTCACCTGGGACATCTGTTCACCCCGAGGCTTTAGATGTGTAAGGGTACGCAGCCCCCCTTCCAAGGGGATCCTGTGTTCTTTTGGAAAGTTTTCGAACGCCCTCCTCTTAACCCCTTTCCTTCTCTTTCTGCAGCGAAATGTCTTCCCTGATCCGGCAGAAAAGATGTACGCGCCACCTCCCCTCCCCTTCTGTTGTCGATCTCTTGTCCTCCTTGTTTTTCTCTAGTACGTCGTCTGATTTTTAGCCTCTTCTTTTTTGCTCGAGTACGTCTGTTCCGGACAAGGAAATCGTCCTCTTGGCTTCCCAACTGGCATTTTTGTCTCCTTGTGCGTCCCCCAAACCGGATCAGTCTTAGCGTACCCCCTTTTGCAACACATGCGCCTTCCTTTTTGCTTCTTTTTCCATTCCTTTGGCAAACGTTTTTCCTTCCTTTTGTTGCTTTTTTATTCTTCCTTGTCTCTAGGCTGGCAGCGAGATTTTTCCCTCTTTCCTCTGCACTGCCATGTTTTTTTCTCTTTCCTCGCGTTTTCAGCCTTGACTCTTCAACATACATTTGATTGTAAGACCGCCGGATAGATAGAACTCTTTCTCCCGTCTTCACCGCCCCCGTACCGCATTTTCATCAAAACTCTGTTTTTCGATTCTGGAAGCAGGAGGTACTGCTTGAACGAACTTCCTGCCTTCTTTCCCCCCAAACTCGTCCCTGGTCCAAAAGATCAACCCGCTCTGTTGTTTGAGCGTGCTGGCGAGTAATCCTTTCCCAATAAAAGGCCCCAGACCATTTCGTGATGCATACCGAGCGCCCATAGGTTTCTTCAAAACTTTGATTCCTTTGGGATCCCCCTTTTCTTTCTTTTTGCGCGCGGCATAAATTGACGACGTTGGTATTTTTCATTGATTGCGCGGGGTCTAATCGCCTTTTACCGACCATGCTGATCGCTGTTCACCTTTCCACCTCATCTTTTTTTACCTCCAGCTTTGTTCAGAAGCATGACAGCAGGCGGAACGGCCTTCTAGAGAGAGTTTTCCACTTCCCTCTCAGCTATACAGACTTTTTCCTCTCCGTCCTTTTTAAACCATTTCCGCTGCTCCTGCTCTCGTCTGCACTGCGGCACTGGATCACATTTCCAGGGTGGTATGGCATATTTCAGTTACGCAAGTGGAGTTCCTCTTCTCCCACAGACTAGCCCTCTTTTTCCCGGCCTCCTTCCCCTTCCGTAGTTTTTTGGTTTCAGGAACCCTTTTTTCCACTGATAAAGTCCTTTCCTCCGTCGTTCGAGTTTGTGGGGGAAAACTGACCCTCGAAAAACTGACCGTCTCGATTGGCGTATCCAGAGCCGTTTGGCAAGCGGCTTCTCGAAGAGTTCTCTTACGCGGAGACGCCGTAATATCCTTTTTGTCGGCCTATGCAATGAACAGCCAGGGGGGTGCCCCGTCTGTGTCCCCTTCCCCTCCGCACAGGACAGTCCAGAATTCCCTTTTCAAATCCCAACCCTTCCGAACGAGTCTCCGTTCCGATTATAGGTTGCAATCGGCCCCCCCTCCCCACGCCTCGGCGGTTTTTTGTGATCAAGATTTCCCAGCTTTTTCTCTCCCAAACTGGAGCAGTTCCACTATTGCGAATGATTATGCGATATTTTCCGCGGCCAACTTGCTTTTCGTGAAATGGCGGGTTTTGCCCCCCATCCCTGAACACGCCTTTCGATAGAGTGGCCTTATTTCGCAATAGATGGCCGTGGCCCGTTGACCCTGTGGACACACTTTTCCTTTTCTTCGCGCACCCTTCTGACGTCAGTCTTTTTTTTTCTTTTGGCTTTTTTTTCTTTTACCGTCCTTTCCGCCCACAGCGGGAAATTTCATGACGCCATCCGGGTGTCGCGAAACTCAGAACGCCCCTATCAATTTTACTCGGTTAATGACTTTCTGGAGCACGCTTCCTTATACTTTTCTCACCTCCTGATCTCTCGGCCTGTTTCAGATTCCTCGGCCTCGTGGTTGCCGGATTAGTCCACGACTTCGGGTCGTCGGCGCGAATAAGATTCCCTAAAAACATCCTTCACTTTTTCTCTGCTGTTTTTCGTTATTAGTTTTCTTTTTTCTCTTTTTCATCCTTTTCTCCGTTTGCTCGAGAAAAACTATGCGTCTTTCCGACTCTTTACGCGCCTCCCATTTTTCATGGTTTTCAGACTGATCGCGCGAAGACCGGCCTCTTTTTTCGGCCACGACTCCCATTCCGATCTCCTGCCCTCTCTCACTCCTCTTCCTTCTGCCTCTTTCTTGCGCCTGAATGCAGAGTCTCGTACATTACGAATTATGGGGCCTTTGCTGCGTGCGGCCGTTCGCGAGCATATGGCGATCAGGAAATTTCCGGTTCCGCACGATAGGATTTTCGCAGGAAAACCCCGACGTGACCTGCGCTCCTTGCTTTGTTCGCCTGAAGAATGCTTTGGAAAATTTCACAGGGTCCCAACGCCACTGCCATCTATTGCACTCCGGCCCACTTACAGTCGGGAGCTTTTTTGGGCGGAAAGTCCTTTTTTCCCCTCCCCTGGCCAGGCCGCACGCAGATCCGGTCCCAAGCAACTTTTTCCCAAGAGTTATAAGAGTTTCAAAGTGGGGGCTTTTCGAAACGGGAGACTTTTCCAAAACACCCTTCCCGCCGATGGCATTCTTTTTTTTCACCCTAGACGTTTTTGGACGCGAGGTCCGTTCGATTGTTGGGGATTTGCAACTGGAAACTTCCAGAGTGAGGATTTACTTTTGGAATCGGGAAGGGCACCGTCACCGCCGCGATTTTTTCGACTTTTCATTGTTCTTTCTCCGCGTCCCTCTTTCTCGAGAAGACGCTTGGCCACGCCTTTTGACAGCGATCTCCAATCGTCCCCAATCGGATGTCAGTTTTTCGATTGATCAGTATTCCCCACCACGGGAGGAGGCACCCGCGCATAAGTTTTAATATCATTGGACTTCCCCAAAGGTTCGGCGGTGACCCGGTCTTGCGTGGACATTCGACTTTGAACATGAAGATTGCGTGGGGAGCTCGATCGGCCGACGCCATTAATGACACGGCGCATTGCCCAGTTCCGTCGGTCTCTCTCTAGGTAGCCATCCTTCAATGGGCATCAGTTTTTCCCCGGACCGCCGAGACGTCGAGAAGCCGGTTCGCATGATCACCGCCTCTTGCAAGTTGTCATCGCTTTCGAAGCTTCCGCAGCGGCTTCCATTTGTTTCCCCTTTGTCACCTTGGAAAAGAGTGATGTTTTGTCTACCAGCGGGGTTGTCCCTGGTCGGTTGTTTCGGGCGGCAACCTCACCTATCGAACACTCTCTGTCGGTCACGCGGCTCGCATCCCTTTTCATCCTATCTCTTTTCACAGCAGGCTTATTCTTTAAGCGGTCACCCGCTTCGCTGCCTTCCACGACCTTGCTTTGGGGCTTTTTGGTTCTTCTGACCTTATCTCGCACCGCACTCCGGCCCCGCCGGATTGCCTACGAGTCTTTTCGGAGATTCTTTTGCGGCCGTGTTGAACAGCATTCATCTGCCTGTATTACCGCCGGCTGCCCCGATCCTCTCAGGTTGAGAACTTGCGTGCGGGTCTCCTCTCCCCTTGAATTTGAAATCTGTTCCTTCCGCTGTGGTACAATAAATGTAGTGGACGATCCCAAACACTTCAAGCTTTCTCTCGATCAAGCCCCATTCCCCTGGGTAGCGCTTCCTTCGCGTAAGACGCCCATCATTCAAGGATTGTCTCCCCACACTTTTCAGGGCCAAGCCTGTTATTAATCGGCCGATTGCTTTCTTTGACGTTCGCCCCTATTGTGGATAGGTGGGCCCCTGTCAGCGTCCCTCTGAGCGGACAATTTGCCACCCATCTCTATTTCCGTGTCAGAACAGGACATCT
>Ga0179593_1660365_pt1 | contig 11168 bp, 12 predicted proteins | sample CZODoug2_1_08_16_FD_185931 | JGI IMG/M metagenome (GOLD analysis project Ga0179593, IMG submission 185931) | Vadose zone soil fungal communities from Angelo Coast Range Reserve, California, USA - CZODoug2_1_08_16fungal (PacBio error correction) | ecosystem: Environmental > Terrestrial > Soil >... | reverse complement strand
CCCGCTCAACTTCTTTATCATCGCGCCCGGCCCTTATCGGTTTTGCTCTCACCCAACGTACCGCCCTCCCGTGGTAGCGAACTGACTCGCATTCTGCGCAGCCCTTTCGAGTGGAATTGCACGCGGTCCTTGTCCCAACCGCCTCGCCCCAGTACTTGATGTCGAGTCCATTTACCGCCACGTTTTTTTTTTGTTCGTCCCCTATATTTCCGTCTTAGGCCGTGGGCTTTCCTAACGTAAGACCAGACGAACCCGTTTGGACTCTTTCGGCTTTCTCGGCGTACCTTTCTGACTTTGCAGCAATGAACGCGAGGTGTTTCGCCAGAAGCTAACCACTGTTGACCCGCGTGTGTCACAACAAATAAGGCAATACTACGTTAACCGCTTCAGTCAGTCAATCTTCCGCATTGCCCTTCATCCTTTTCGGGCTTACAAATTGCCTTTGGTCACGCTTTCCTTCCAGTCGAGGTCCACCAAGCGCGTCCAGCCGAGTTGGACTCCTGCAAGTCCCCCCTTTATGGCACCTCCCTCCCCACTAAGCGACCCTAAGGAAGCTGAGGTTGGTCGACCGTTCTTTTCCTGGTGTTGCTTTTTGTCGGACACTAGTGTTCTCTTCTCTCCACTCGGACCGTCGAAGACGGCTTTTGCTTCCTTCCACAATGGTTTGCCGGTGGTTCGTCAGTTTTGCACTTCGATCTTTTTTTTCTTCGCTCGACACCCCCCCACATCCCTTTTCGCGCAGTTACCGGCACCTTTAATTGAGAGTTGAGAGCGTCTGGGTGTTCGGGATCCCCGCACGACTTGGGTCCCCTTGATCGCCTTTCCCTTGTGCTGGCTTCACCATCCCCTCGTAGAAACATGATCGATCCTTTTTTCCCCCGTGATGGTTGGTTAGACATGTCGGTTTGACGTTTGTCTAGAAAGGAGTTGCCCTCTCCACGGCGGTCTCGTCCTTTTGACCCAGCCGCCTTTTCCGCCTCGCCCCATGTGTGGTCCTCGAAGTGCATGGGATGTTTTTTGATTTTTTTCCTCTCCTTTTAGCTCCTTGGATCCTCGCATCGCTAGCTTTCTCTTGGTCTTCGGCGCGGACGCCATGGGGGAGGCCTTCGGCAGACGCCGGTTATGATACTCACCACATGCTCCCTTTTCTACGAGTCGTAGGGCAAGATAGCCTCATGCCCCGTTTTTCTTTCGTGTTTAATGACCCGTCGATATCATCGTCGGCATTCACTTGGTCAGGTTTTTGTTTTTTTATGGTCCATCGCCTTCGTTCCTGGTGCCGACCACCGGGCTTTCTGTGGGTTGTGACCGCGTTCAGCGTGGAGATACTTCTTCAATCCCCAGTTCCCCCCTCTTGACGCGACGGCTTTTGCTTGTTGTTCCCCCCCCCCCCTCGCATTGGCGATAGTCGCTCTTCTCGCCGATCGCTTGTTCCGGATGTATGAGCGTCGCGATGCGTAACCACGTCTTTCGCTGCCAGTCTTCGGGACTTACGGTTTCCATTGATGGTCTGCCATTGCTTACCCGGTTGGAGGTAATCCCTGCTTGAGGTTTTTTCCTAAACGTAACTTCCGACCCCCAGTAGTCCCCGAAGGTGAACAGTGCGCGCCCTCATTTGCCCTTGTGGACTGGTGACTTCCGAGGCCATTAGCCGCGTCCGACTTTCTGGCTCAGCTCTTATTCCCCTTTCACTCCGTCACTTCGGCCTAAGGGCCTTAGGTTTTTGACACTTGTAGGGTCGGGCCGCACCAAGCCTCCTCGTCGGCTATATCCTGCCTGCGCCCCGGGGGACGCCGCCGCAGGCGTCTGCTTTCCCTAAGTTGAATGTTCGTGCATCTTGATCCTCTTTTTAGAGAGCCGAAGCTTCCCCCCCGAACCCTCAATCTAATCCAGCTTCTGTTGGAATTTCTTCCGTCGCCAGGTTGCGCGCGTTTGCGAAACCCCTATATAGGCGTTGCGAGGCAATCCACCCCTTCTTCCGGGGATAACCGCGCCGACCCGTTCGCCCGCAGCGTTTTTTCCCATTTTAGTCTTCCCTCTTCAAACCCACACTTGAAAGATCTTGTGCGCGGTCTTCCTTCGCGCCAAGCTTAAGTCGTAACATCATTAGTGGCCGACCCTTTGTTTATCCGGCGTCTCCCCCTTCTCCATCAGTTCGCAAAAATCGACCCTCGGCCCACCCCCCAAGCATAAACGTGAAAAACAATGCTCGGCTGCAACTCCGTCTCACAGTACCCTCCTTTAGCTTCATCTTACGCTTCTTTCCGCACCTTTCGTTCCTTATGCTCTCATTATAGTGGCGGCAGCTCGGGGCGTATACAAGTATATCGGCTTTTACTTCGCATGGAATGCCCCCCCCTTCAGTCCGCCCCATTCGTCCAAAACCGGGATTGGTGATTTTGCAGTATTCACCCTCTGACCCCTTCAACGTCTTCTTGTTCGGCACTCGATATTCGATGGACCGCCCCCAACCTTACCCAATCAGGCTGGCTTTGATGCCTTCTTCTGCTTCATCCGCTCTTCCCCCCGTTTCGAGGGCCAACGATCGATCTGGGATACTCCCTCAAATCGATCCTCCCCCTTCCACCTTGGGCTCGGGCGACCCCCCCTCCCATGCGTTCTGAAGCTACGACCGTTTCAATTGACCCCGCAGCTCGCGATGATCCCATTGCAAGTCTCGTCTTCCCCATCAACTCGACACCGGAGGCCACCTCCTTTTGCCCTGCTTCCTGGGTGGTCTGGTTACCAAGAGCGCGCATTCTCTTTTTTAAGGAGCTCCAGTGCTCTACCAACTTCAAGTCCAGCCTCCCGACGACTATGTCGAAACCGGTCCAGAGCTTTTTCTACGATTTGTTCCGTCCGATCCACGGTTTTCGCTTTCGGATTTCGGGCGCTCAAATCTCCCCTCGAGCATCCCTCCCTTTCCACACCCGCGGCGTCTTTCTGCTACAGACAGGGTTTTTTAGTCTCTGCCCATGTGGTCCTCTCATCCCGCAATTTCAGGCATACGGCCTCCACGACCATTTCCGAATTCTTGAACGACCAAGTATCCTTCGTGGCGTATCCCCCCTTACCAGCGTGGTGTGGTGTTACGCTTTAACAGACCCCACCCTAGCTGGAAACGACGCGGTTCTCCCCCCTCCACCTAACCTCGCTCCCGATGCGCATCCATACCCGACCGGGCTACGCCAGGGCCGAGCTGTCGCCGGTCTTTAGTCTTTTTCCCCTCGTACCGGGCCATTGAAGGAACCCTTTTCCGAGCTTGTTTGGACTTCCGTTCTCTCTCTGCATGCCGGATAAGGATATGCGGCCATCTGATTTGTTTTTACCACTCCCTCTTCCTGTTAGGGCCTTTTTGAGTCTTCCCATAGCTATTGCGGAAACTACTTGCAGTCCGGTAATTCCTAACTCTTTTCCCCTCTTCTCTTTCTCACGGTCGGACTATCCTGTTCTTTTAACGGAACGGCTGCGCCCCGTTTGCGCGCCTGTTACTCTCTGCCCCTTGGTGCTGCCTCATCTGCACGGCGATTTTTCGACTCTTTGGCTCAGTTCTCCCTTTTTCACTCCCCTCCCCTGGACATAGGGCTAACTCTTCCCACCTTGTGAGTGCCGGCATGGCAACCGCGGGTGCCCCACGTGTTATCCAAAACTTTTTTGATCGCAGCCTATACATTTCCTTTTTCATGTCGCTCTCTTTCTGCCTTTCGGCAACTCTTTTTCAGCATGGTGCGGTTTCTGGTGGGCGACCCCCGCGGCTTTTCGTTGTTTCGATTGCGATCAACCCCCCCGCTACGTGTACTACTACAATTTGTACTACTACAAGTTTCCCCAGTGATCTCCAAGGTGCTACTGTCTACAAGCGGCGCCCCTTTGCGCTTCCTTCTCTCTTATGATGTTTTGTCTCTCCTCACCCCTTCACTCATGGGTTCCCATTTTCCCCACCATCTATATCTCATCGCCGTTGTTGTTGGAGAGCTTATTTCCCCCTGATTACTTCCCTCTCGTTTGGTTTCGCTTCCTCCCCACATCCTAACGCGATTTTACGCTCTTCCTGCTAATATTCTTCCCTCTTCCATTGTCTCTTGAACCGGTAGTAGAGACCTGGTGATTTCCTGGCTGGCCAGAGCACACCTAGTCCGAGCCGACCTCTCCTGCCCCAACCCTAGCCCCACTCCACGCGTTAGCGGACCTTTCCTCTCGACATGAACATGCTTTATTGAAATGAATCCTCGTGGCGCCCCCGTATCATATTAACGTGTGAATCCCAATAGCCTTTATTGCCGCCGCTCCCCCTCCCTCCTCTCATTTTGGTTTCGAACTTTTCCCCCGCGCTTCAGCGTCTTTAAATCGCATCCGTACGGACCCAAAGCGTGCCCCACAGTTTCTCTACACCCCCTTATGTCGTCCTCGAAATCGCGGTCAACCCCCTCTATTTACCGGCGATCAGGCTTCCTCGCCATACCATCCCGAGCTTCCGCAGGGACGATTTTGGTGTTTCTTTCCGTTTCCGTCAAATAGGTTGGCCAGCACTTGAAATGGGCGTCTCTTCACCCAGTCCTCCTTATGCTTCGGGTCACCCGCCCGCCCGTGTCAACCCCACCTCTCAGCAATCTTATTCAATGCGATCAACGTCGGGCCTTACCTGGAAGTGCCCGCCTGCCGTCCTGGATTCCCTTTCACGCCGAGGTCCACAAATGGCACCGTTATCGTCAGTGTAGAACCTGTCGTTTATTTCCCACATTGACCCTCCCCCCCTCCTCGGCGGTTGGCTGCCACGGTCACCGATGACGATGCCCTCTGTTTAGTTCCCCGAATTGCCTCGGAGCCCGATTGAGCCTTTGGAGTACTTTGCCTTCTCCTTTAAAATTTTCCGGTAGCTTTCTTGAGGCATTTCCTCTCTTTGGGCCAGCAGATGCGACCCACCCCCTTCCGTGGTCCGGCGGGCCTTACTTATTTATATCCGCTCTATTCCGGGTCCGGTCTCTCGACGAGCTTTTCCCCCCCCCCACTTGTTCGAGTTGCTCACACTCCCCTTGTGTATGAGTTGTCGGTGGGCGAACAGTCGCGCTGTCCTTTCCTGGTTTTTTTTCTCCACTGCTCCAACCCTGACGATTTCTCGGTCTCCATTCTTTGACAAAACCAAGCAGACCACGCTGCCGCAGTCCCCCCATGTCTTTCCCTGGCGCACTCAGGTTTGGTTTGGACGAAGGTTCCCTTCGGTAAGCTCTCTTTCCTCTGACTATTTAAGGGAACGTCCGACGCACCTGGCTCCTGTTTTCTGACGATTTTTCACATGCTGCAGAGTTACTAGAGTCGTGATTTTTCGTACCCAGGTTGTTTTTCATCATTCGTGATGTACTTGGCGTTCCCTCCTGGACTGGTGAAGTTTCGGTTGTCCCGTTTGACGAATATTTTTTTCGCACCGTTTAGACGTTGACTGTTTCGGAACGTGAGATTTGCTATCGGTTGTGACCTCTAGAACGCCTTCGACGGCGCGGGATTTGGTCAATCGTCGGTACTCCTTATACTTTCTGTGCGCAGCACGAGCTGGCGGCGACTCATTGAGCTCTCCTGCCTCTGTCGAATACGGCTCACCTTTCCTTTTCATAATTCTCGGGACGTGGACAATTCCTCTCTCGGCCCGCCGATTTCTTCACCAGTTTGATACCCTCGAGTGCGTCCCTTTTCGCCGATGTCCTTGATTTCCCTGAGTCACATTTCTGGATAGGACCTGCGGCTTGTCAATTTTGCTGCCGGGCTTGTCGACCTCGGGGACCTCGGCATCCCTTGATCGGAACCCCGGAAATGTTTAGTCACCCCCTTTTGAACTTGTTCGTTCCTCATCTCCCCCCCCCCCTCGGCGGGGCCGTTCGTGCTTCCCCCCCTTATCTCGCCAATCCGGCAGGATAGTCGGACTGCGCCATTTCTTCCTCATCGCCCCCCAATGGTCGGTGTACTAAGTAGAATCTGTCGTAGTCCTCTTTTTTCCCTTTGCGATATCTCCTCCCCCCAAACCAGCCTTCTTTCCGTTCTCCTTGGCGTTCTCGGCCCTGATTTTCTTCTCCTCTACGGGCGGTGCGATCGAACAACTCCGATCGGTGTTGCGTGGCCACGTCTAGTTTGTCACGCAGACATGACCCCCGGGTCTCCAGCGTGGTGTTACGGCTTCTTGCCTTATCTGCGCTTTCCCTATGAGTGCGCGCTTGCATCGTCGATTCCCCTCGATTCCGCCTCAACCTCCGCACGGCATCTTCTGATCTTTGACTAGATGGTACAGATCTCGCTCTCCGGGCCACCCCTCATAACTGATTGATACCTACCGAAAATGCTGCTCCCCGGGCGCGATGTCCGAAGGTTTTCGGTCAGATTCCTTGGTTGAGGACTTTCTCCTGGGTAAGGATGCGATTCATGACATTGGCAGCCTTTCCCAATTCTTACCGACTCGTCCGTCGAATTGTAACAACAATACTTGTCTTCCACATCGTTTTCCGGGATGGGCGTCGCAGTAGCTCCACTCCTCACCTGACCCGCCCCCCTGCCTTTGCCTGCCTCCCGCATATTCGATGGGTCCTATTCAAAGACCCCCGATTCCCCCTCAAGGTCCCCCTTTGTTTGCAAGACACCTATCTGCTTTTCCCGGGGCATGTCGCTATAGGTCCCCCGCCTTTAACGAGGCCCTCAAACATCTGATCGACTTTCACTCCGCATGTTCTCGAGCCCCCAGACCCTTTTCAGAAGGGTCCGACCCACCGCGTTGGGGAGCACGTTAGCTCGCAGTCTCTCCGATCGTACAAATCGTCGTACACCTGCACCACCAATCACTAACTCTCCTTACAAGCGTTGCGGATCTTTTTCTTTCACCAGATGTTGACGAGACGTCGCTGTAGGGTGGCGCTCGTTTCCTTGCAACTCTTGGATTTCTTTCCACCACCATGTTTGACCTCCCAGGGGACACTTATTTTGTTCCTTTCTTTTTGAAGCCGCTCGAACCTGTCTCTCGTTCCCCCCTTCTCCCCGTCTCCCAATCCCCTCCTATAGAGTGACTCCAATATCCTCTCTTATGTCGCGCGCTCCCTCCATCACTGGTGTGGGGTATGCTCTCCTTGGCGCCCTCTTCAGCAGGTAATAACGGACACTCCGACCGGCAACCTCCGTCAGTATTTCTTTCCCCTCCGGCACTTACAGAGACGAGTAGATCCCTCTCCCAGCACCCTCGTTTTCTTCCGTTGTGCATAACTCCCCACTCAACGACGGCTTTGCTCGTGCACTGCTTGCCTCGACTTTCCGATCCCCCCTTGAAAGCGAGGCTTTTTTCGTCCCCCGTGGCTACCAAGGCGGCTTCATGAATCCCTTACCCCTTTCCCAGATCCGCTCTGAGAATTATCATTCTTCCTACATATTGACTGCCGACCCCCCCCTTCCCCCGGGAGTTTGACCCGCGCGCTTCGGTTCCCTTGAGACCGCTTTTTCCTTTCACTTTCCACCCGTACGAAGATGACGAAATCCTTCTAATTCATGGCGTTCATCTGTTTTTTCAGCCCGGAACTATCGGTGCGCAGCCGCGATGACTAGTAGCTTTTTTTGATCATAAGATGGACCGACGGACAGGCGATTCTCTCTCTGCTAAGGCGCTTCCACACCTTGCCGAGATTAGTGTCAGTGAGGACTTGTGAGCGAGGGTCAACACGGGAGTCACGTTTTGATGTAGACTTTATCCAATCTCAATAAAGGTCCCCGAGCGCGTACGGCGACAATCGTCTCCACTTCGGAGGTCTATGTTAACACAAAACATTTAAAAAAAATAAACCCCTTCCCGGCACAATGACTAGATTCCATGAGCCCCCCATCCCAGTTTCCACTACCCACACTCAACCGTGTCTCTCCCTTTTACTACTACTGCTATACAAGGTGTCTACAAGCTGTGTCGTACTTTAGTTCGCCCCCCTTCTCGCTGTAGAATCCTGATGATGTTTCGTCAACTTCTCTTTTCTTATTTTTCTGGTGGAGCTCTAGCCCTGGGAAACAAGTTCCGGTGTTTTCGCTTACTCCATCCGCGCTACGTAAAGCCGTCTTTGCACCTGGTAGTATAACCCTAGTAGCCCCCCTTTTCCAAGTATCACCTTGTTCCACCTGATGGGGTGCTCCGCAAACTCTCAGCCTTTCGTACCTTGTCGCCGACCTATTCCAGCCTTCCCATGCAGTTTACGCGGCCCGCGCGTCCACATGGCATGATTGTTCGATTGGAGAATCGTTTCAGTCGTTCTCAGCGCGAAAGTTCCCCCCCGGCGCCACTGCGCTCACCCTTTTAACAGTTTGCTCCGTGGGCGAACTTTGACCTTCTTGATCATCGCAGTAGATTTTCGCCCCCCCAAATGCTCGTGGATCTGGCAAGCCCCTTGTCCCCTCTTGTAACGATGTCCCTGCGTCCGCGCGCCCGCTGTCTCTCCTTTAGAGGTCTCCGCCATATTCCTAAGAAATAGCTTCCTCCAGATGCGCCCATTGGTTCTTGTAGGCCAGTATAGGTGTTGCCCTCACATTGTCGAGCAACCATGCGTTCTCTGGTCAAACACCCGCCCTTCCATACGGGCTGGGTAACTTGATATACTTTTTTCTTCCAGAACACGATCAATGCGCGGAGCGGTCGGTCCCCTCTTCCAGGTCTCCCTCTCCCGCCCTTGGTAAGGTCGCCGATCGAGGTCCACCAAGACGCGCCAATTTTTCGTCGATTTTTCAGTCTCTTGGGAGTAGAACCGGTCGCTTCTTCCTTCTTTTTTTGCCCCCGTTTCTTTTGCTTTCGACAACGGCACTCGTTCCGAGTCCGTGTTGTGTCTTTCTTCCGGCCGGTTTGATCAGTCGAAGCCGTTCCCTATTCAAGTTCCTGCTTTCCTTCCCTTTAGTTTGCCCTTGCACTTGCCGCGTTCCTTTCAGCTCGAGCGACACAAACCTCTGTTCCTTGCTCTTACCTCCCTGAACCGTTTCTTGATTTCTCTCGCAGTTGAGAGCAGGTTTCCCCCCGTCGGGGACCATTCATTTCTTAAACATCTCGCGGGTTTGGTAGGGTCCATTTTTCTTACGCGCTTGCCGTCCGCGAGCCTTCGCCGTCGCCATGCGACTTCGCGTAGCCGGTCTCGTCTTCTTTTTGTTCCTACGACCCCCCGAGCCGCCCGCTGCCCCAGTGTCGTTGGTCCTTTTGCTGACCATGGGTGGTCTGAAGAATGTGTCGACGAATTTTTCCGTTTTTCTTTCGGCTCTCGGCGACCGTTCACGAAGGGGGAATCCTTGGCATCCTTGTATTGTCCCGAGGGCGAGCCAACATTGCGGCCTTTCCACTTTTTTTATGTGGGGGTTCCACCAAGATCGCTTCCGGGTCCGGCCTTCGACGTTCCCCCGGCTGTCCCATCACGCACCGGGTTCACATTGGTTTCTGACGGGATCCTACATCGATATTAGGTTGGCGTAATTTCGGTTTGTTCAGTCGAGCCCTTATTAGCCATGGTTGACCAACTCTTTGACCCTCGGACGTCCGGAGGTTCCCAGTCGTGAGAGCGTAGGGTGCGCGCCGAGCTTTCTCTGCTGTTGTGTTTCACCGCTTTTTCTGCTCCCCTGAAGCTGACGAATTCCTTCGGACACGGTAATTCTAGTTGCAGCAGCTTTCTTAACCAGGTTGCTTTAATTGATCCTCCAGTCATTGCGGACCATAGTTTTTTGTCCCTTTTCAGACCTGGTCATCTGGCACGCAGGAGGTTGAGTATTCTGTCGTGGTCGAACTAGATAACCCACCTCCTTCTCCTTTCCCGGTCCGGTCATCCTCACCACGATTCTCGAACGGGTCGGAAGGTCGTCCAGATGTCCTTTGTCGTGCGCGCACAACGCAGACTATTAGTTACGCACCGGACAGGCATGCCGCCTCTGCTTCAACCAATGGCGCTGCATGCTAAGTAGAAGCTGGTTCTCCGGTATCCTTCCTTTGTTGTTTTTTACCGAAAGATGCCCAACAAAGAAATTATACAGGCCCTCTGCCTTTGGGCGGCGTGGAGAGGTCCCTCCTTGGCGTTTGCGATTCTGACGATCCTGCTTGTTTGCGAGGCCCGACGTCCGAGGCCGGCGTTTCTCTTCCCACGCGCCGACCCGGTTCGCCGCAGAGTGTTCTATGTTGTCAGATCTTCGCCAACCAACCCTTTTCCGGCGTGCCTCGTCGATTCCCATCCTTCCAGCGAGACGGCCAGCAGCCTCACGTTTCCAGGTGGTCCGGCCCCGATTTCACTTCCTGATACCGGCGCCGATCATTTTCCCAAATTCACCAGAGCAGTTGATTACCTCAACCGGGTAAGAACACTTGTTGCCATCATGGACCGTTGTACACCCCGTACCTGTCCCGAAGTTCTTCGGCAGCTCAAGAACGGTAGACCTGTCCGAAGAGGCGATGACCAAAGAGCGGCGCACCCCTAGGTTCGTTTCCACTCCACAACCCGCCCGCGCGTCCGTCGGCTTGAGCGTCCCTTTCCCACTTTTGTATCGAGGAAGCAGTCTCTCCCCGCTGCTCGTCAAAGCGAAAACCCTTCTACTCTTTCCTCCCTTTGATCCCGTAAACCCGGTCACAAACATACCCCTGTGCGTTTTTCTTCGTCCCCCGGGTAATGCCGCTCTATGCGATATTGGTGAACTCTGTTCCCCTACAAGATCGATGATAGACGGCGGCCGCATGGGCTAGCAGCATTCCCTTTTCCGTTCTCGGGCTCCGACCATCGTCGGCCATGTCCAGCTCCTTCTCTACAGACCTTGACACCTGTTCCTCACCTGAACTCGCAGGATGCTCACACCTGTTCTTCGGCGTTGCTGTTTCACCCAAGCGTCGCCGAGACTCGCAGGCCCGGACGCCTTCCCTCGCAGATATCGACCAAACCTGGACCAGACAAGAGATGACTCGCCCCATTTATAAGCCCCGATCGACCAAACGTTGTGGGGACGCTCCGGCACTGGCTCTTTGCCCCCCTACCCGACCGCTTCGCGAAATCTCTATCTTTGACGAATCACCGCCAGGGGTGGTTGTGGGTCACGCGCACACTTGGGTCTAACGGTACCGCGACAGGCACCACCGGAATTTCTCAGTGACCCCCCTCGCGAACCCAGCGCGATTTCTGGTGTTGCAACGCACACCACCTCGGGCA
>Ga0179593_1639506_pt1 | contig 11168 bp, 16 predicted proteins | sample CZODoug2_1_08_16_FD_185931 | JGI IMG/M metagenome (GOLD analysis project Ga0179593, IMG submission 185931) | Vadose zone soil fungal communities from Angelo Coast Range Reserve, California, USA - CZODoug2_1_08_16fungal (PacBio error correction) | ecosystem: Environmental > Terrestrial > Soil >... | reverse complement strand
TTCGCCAGAGTCTTTCTTCCCTCCAATTTAAAGGCATCTTCCTCGCATAAGGCAGCTGCCTCGGGACCAGTTGACTTCACTTTTCCCCCTCAAATTACTCCTTCCCATTGCGGACCGAATAGGAACGCTAGACTCCTTTGAAACTTTTGAATTCGTAACTAAACAGAGTCTCAGAGAACGGCTAACCCTTTTCTACCCCTCTTCTAGTACGAATTCGTCGGTCTGCCCTGAATCCAGTCAAACCCTTCGGTCTTTTTCATTTAGGGAATGACCGCAACCGTCTTTCTATTAGGTTAGATCACCACGTGGACCCTCCCTGCCAGTCCTTTCTCGCCATTTTAGGGCTAAACTTGTTGTGTGAAAACCCCCCCTTTTTTTTCCCACCTTGAGTAGCTGACGGTCCTTTTTACTTATATGGATCTCAAATATTTTTGAACTTCATCAATGAATGATTTTCGTCTCCCCTCAATGGTTGTTCGTCGAGCGACTGCGAGAGGATAACATCTTAGCCGTGTTATGTCGATTGTAAGTCTCCCCTTCGTTTCTTTTTTAACTTTTTTTTTTTCTTGACGTTCCCTCAAAGACATGGCAATGGAGACTCCTCGTCATCACGCTGCATTTCTAAGCACGAATAAAGCTCCCCCCGACGCCTTCCTGAATCTTTTATTGAAAGTATCGTGTAACAAACGGGTGCCTTTCTTTTTGGGGTTCTCCTTTCTGATTGTGATCTTGTTCCAGTACAATCAGAATCTTTTCTCCGCTTTCCCGAGTCTTTGAGTACTACTGTTTTCGTCCCCGGTCAAAGTTTTCCTCACTGTTCAGCTTCTTCCTTTTTAAGCAGGTTTCGAGGGGTTCGGTGCGCTTTTTTTTCCTTTGAGTGAGCGATGGTGAGTTAGGTACTTCGGTTAACTTTTTCCTCCAAAGCTTTTTCCCGATGAGTTTTGTAGTTGTGCACGATTATGCACGTGTTTTATGGTTTTTCAACATGCCTCCAATGACTCAAGAGGAGTCTCCACTGATGTCTGCGTCTCGGTAGTTGGCGGACGATAATTAGGAGACTTTCCAGCTCCACTTCCCAGAGCTCCTTCAGAACGGGGCAGATCTCCGAATATAGATATTTCCTTTTTTTTCCGTTTCCATTTTGAGACTCCCTTTGGCGCGCCCGAGTAGACCCCCCCCCAATCCGAGCGCGTAGGTTAGCCTTTTCCTTCCACAAGCCCTTGCCGCTCCGAGTTTTTTTAGATGCGGCCTTCGTTTTTCTCCGGTCCGGCCCGTTCTATCTGCAATCTTTCCTCGTGTTTAATCAGTTCCCCCTATGCAACTTCCCCCCGAAGTAATCGGTTTTCTGGTAGTCCAAGGCTCCCACTCCCACAGGGTCCTCCTGCCGCCCTGCAATTTGACCCATTGTAGTTCCCCATCTCTTTTTCCACCAGTGACGTTTTTTTGCAAACGGCTCGGGACAGTTGGCATCACGCTTTTTTTTCCCCCCCATGACGCGTCTTGCTCCAGCGGCATGCGGAGACCTTGTCGAACCTTTTTTTACCCTGCCCCAGCAACTTACCCCCAACGATCTCCATTTTTACCCCTGGATCCAAAACCCTTCTCTCTACGTCCTGATTCTCAGCACCCCTGATTGGATCCACTTTAAACAATTCTTCCTTCCAATATGTCCAAATTCGCAGCTTCCTCGTCTGACGCCTTCCCGGAACTTCCAAAATTACCTATGATTTCTTTTTGTTCCCTTTTAGAGTTAGCCAAGCCGCAAGCCCCCTGAGGTTTTCTGAATCTTACTGCGAACGGCTCACACGAATCGTTATGGCATTTGAAGACAAAGTGATCGTCCCCCCTCTTTCTTCCTTCGAACATTCAGGATTGATCGCTGGGATTCTTCTGCGTCCCATCTTTCCAAGCGGTCTTCTTTGATTTGGGGAACATACCTCCTCTCCCCTTTTCTGGGACTGCGCTGAGCGGCTCGCGCAGAGTTTTCTCTTTTTTTCTCCTTTTTTTTGACCCATTGCCGACGATCTACGACATTCTTTCTACTCCTTTTCCGCGGCCGGCCCTCTCTACCGATCTCCTGAGTCGTCCACGCCAGCCAACACCATCGGTCATCTCTCTCTTTACCTGTTTTGTTTTTGCTCTCTCTTTGCCCTTCCGAGTTTTATTGCGTACCTCTCTTAGAATTCTAGTCTTTCTCCTCTCTCCAGGGCACGAAGGTCTCAGTCTAATGTCGTAGATAGCCCCCATGTCTTCTTTCTCGACCTTCCTACCGCTGATTCCTTAGCCCTCGAGCCTCTCGAGATTCTCGTCCTTTTTCCCCCGCGTCGAGTTTCATGGAAATTTCCCTTATTTATTTTCCGAGGTTGCCTCCATCCCGAGAGCAAGGGGCCCTTTTTGTTGTTTTTAATGTTCCGCCCCCCTTTTCAAGCTTTTGGTTGGTTGGCGGGTGTTACCTTTCGAGGTCGCTTGAGGCTCTTATTAGAGCGTTACTTTTAAGCCCCGATGCTTCCCGTCGGCAGGAACCTGGTAGCCACGGCATATCAATTTTTTCGCTTCTAACCTCCCCCTTTTTCCCACACTTCTGACCTTTCAGAGGTTTATTTTTTCTTCAAGGGTTGCGGCCTTTTTTCTTCTCTGACTTTTAGGATTGTGGCATCTTGAGTCCGAGTTTCATTCCAAGTGTGTCTCCTTCCCCTTGTTTTTCAGGCCTCAGTACTTCCCGATAGAAATTTGTGCCCCCCTTCCTTCCGCAAGGAGATTTTTTTTAATGGTATCCTTCCCCCCTTTCGAGATCTTGCCTCTGGACAGAATGCGGAATGGTTGCGTTGGTGCCCCCCAAAAAGCTGAGGACACCTCCTCCTTTCTCCAGTTCTCCGAAATCTTAAGTTGTTTCGCTACCCCTGCGTCGACAACTGGGCATGTGCCGGAGGATGAGGCGGCTTTTGAATGATTTGGCGGTGTCGCCATCGACTCATGGTTTAGATGGGGATGGCGTCACCCCCTTCAGACGGAGCATTTTCTTGCGACGGCAACCCGCGCGTGGAGCGAACGCTGTTCCAACAAGCTCTCCTTCTTTTCCAGCTTTTTCAGTTTCCAAGCGGCTAACCTCCCCTTTTTTTTGACATTTTTTCCTCGGGGCTCTCGGAGCGGAGTCCAACAAGCACCAGCCGTGTACACCGTCTGATGAGTCCGTCTGACGCCTTGGGAAGATGGTCCCCTCCCCAGATCAGAAGTCCCCCCCCGTTGTCAGAAAGACCCATTTTTCGCCTCCAAGTTCCCTCGACTGTTCTCTGTCAGGTTAATTTCACAGCCTCCCCATACTAGAAGCACCATAACGGGCGTCCTAGAGATCGCCCGATTTTTTTCGCGTTCATACGCCCCTCCCCGAAAATAGTTCCCAACCCCCCCCCCCCCCCCCCCCCCCCCCCCCCCCATAACCGCACCCCACGAGAGATTCACATCGTCCCCGACGCCCTCTCCATAGGTTTTTTTTCATCGCCCTTTTATCCTGACGTACCGTTACGACTGCGGCTTTCTTTGCGTTTTCCCCCTAGGAACTTTACTTAGCCTTACTGGACCTGCTTCCATTTTTTCATCCCCCCCCCCCCCTCACGGTTTGGAACCGTCTCTCTTTCAAGTCCTATGACGTCTCTTCGTAGCGTTTCCAGTTAGTATTGACGTGCAGCGTCCTGATGCTTCTTTCCTCCTCTAACTTCTCGTTGAGGCCCTTCCTCAGTCGTGCACCGCCAAGAATTATCTCATCCCCCATTTTCCAATCGACATAACCCAAACCCCCCATTTTTTGTCTTCTTTATCCTCCTGCTTCGCTAGACGCACACCCCCTCGACTTCCTCCCTTTCCTGGAGTATTCCCTTGTCTTCCCGATGAATCGATCCCTTTTCCCCCTCTTACATCCTCCCCTTCCTTTCATGGTTAAATTTGGTTTGTAGGCACCAAGTTGCTTTCAAAAACCCTCAAATGTCCTCTTTTGTTGGCCGTGTATTTCGCCCGCCGTTATCCAAATCAAACCTTTCATTCTTCTCCAACTAAAAGGCCGACAGTGGTACACTCCCCTCCGGATTTCCCAAACACAACCTATAGTTCTCCCCCCCGCAATCTCTCGATCGTGAACCTCCCTTTTTGTTTTTTTTTGCGGGCCACACGGTTCCCCGATACCTCCCATCAGTCGCTGCCACCCAACAAATGGTTTTTGAAGTGAAGTCGATTTTTTGTTTCCCCCCTTCCCCTCTCAGCTGTCATTGGATCTAAGGGCGTCTGTACAGGTTCCTAAGTACCTTTTCCTGTTCGCTCCCTTTTCCCCCCCGTTGTTGTTGCCTTTCCGGCCCTTCATTTCCTCTAACTACACCCTCATCCTCGCCTTTTTACAGCCCACCACTCTCTGCGACTTTCCCCCCCTTTTGAGTCCCTCCAACGAACGGATTTCGGAACTTCTGAACCACCTGTTTTCCGAACGACGCGAGGGCCCTTCGCCGAATTCCCCCCTTTTTGGCAGGTATTTACGACAAACGATTTGTGCATTACCACGTGATCGCAATCGTAATCTGTACCGTTTTTTCCGGTATTTCTTGGTATCAGTACATTTCGGCGCGCTTTCTTTGCTGGAAATGCCAGCCCCACCTCGTTATGAGAAAAATTCTCGGTCTTAACCGCTCCAATGCCCCCACGACGTGGTAGGAATCCCGCCCCCTGCTTTTTCTCCCTTTTTTGGCCGCTCCCCCCCTTTGCTCGAAGAGCAGCAATGAGTCTCCTTTCGATCTTTCCTTATTTCCACAATCCGATCAACGGGCCGTAATAAATGATTTCTTCGGCCTTGAGTCGTTTTTTTGAGACTGGTCTGGCTCTTAAAAACCAGACGCCCCTACCCTGAGGTCTTACCAGATGGGTAGTCACCCCCCCCGATACTAGTTGTCTTCTTTTGCCCCAGGTTATTTTTCCTCAACCCTCTTGCCATGGCCGACTAATCGTAGATCCCATCACTTCCTCTTGACAGACTACGGGCAATAATACCACGCGACGACGTCGAACTTTTTTTTTAGTCCGGGTACGGGTCTGGTTCTGGTTGGTGTAGAGTGAAGGACAGCTTCATTCCCTCCTAAGTATATCCGACGGTGCCAAGAGAAGCTCCCAATTTTTCCCAGTCGCGTCCCTCCTTCGCGGGCTGCGCGGACGTCACTCGGTGACTTTATGGCCCGGACTTATGAGCAGGGTGAGATTTGACGGTGGTCGCTGTTTGCTTGAGTTTGGGCTTTCTTCTTGAAGTTCAACGCGAAGACCATTTGTTTTGATCGCGCGCAGAACCCTAGTGGTTTCTTGAGGAAGTGATTGTCACTGGATAACCTCAATTGACAGACGATGGCGTAGAAAAGGTGGTAATTTTTTTATGACGAGCATTGTGTCTCCGGTCCAAGAAGAGGCGCCGCACAGACTCGGATGCCTTTCCGCGTCTCCCCTCACAGGTGAAGATCTTAATCTAGAGTCCCCGTCAGGGGCCCCAGTGGTCTTCGGGACCCCCCTCTTTTCTACCATTATCCGAACACATCGATCCCGTAGCTTTTTTTTATCCTATTTCACGAAATTCCCCCCCAGGATGGCCGCTACCGAGCTATTTTTTTTATTCCTGCATCCTTTTGTCTCGATTTCAAGAGTGTTCGACTTCGCTTCCTGTCGGTTCTTCCAGCCCCATCGAGCACCCTCCCTTCTTGCCTTGCGAACAATACGCCAAATCAGTTGCCCGCCCTCCAGCCCTTCCTGGCCACATCTAGCCCCCCCTTTTACCCCCTCAGCGGAACCAACTGCCTGAGCAACCGTCTCTTGAACATGCTGAAGTTTGGCCCGCTTTCACTTCCAAACTTTGCGTGGTCTTACCAGCTCTCCCCCTCCGATGCCTCCCTCCCCCCTTCCCACCCCCATCCCGACCGTTTTGTCCCACAACGGCGAGCTTCCATTCCCCTTTTTGAATTCTTCCTCTAACACAATCTCCTAAAAAACCTTTTTTCTCTCCTCAATTCCTGTCCAACCCCATCCTCAGCGACTAGTGCTATACTCTGAATCCTCCTTTTTCCAGGACCCCTGCATCCCCAATAAAAACTGAGTTCCATTTGCCTATAGGTCTCTGTAGAAATGCAAAGAACCCCGAGGGAGGCCTCCTATAAGTTTTTCCTTTTGACTCCGCGGATGGCTTTTGCATTACTCCTAGGAATCCACAGAAGATTCGGCTTATTTTTTTCGCAATCGAGACCCTTCCTGCCCTGCTCTTGGAACACGGATTACATCGAGAAAATCCCCCTTTCACATTTCCCAGACCTCTCCATTATGGCGACTGCTCTATAGTGATAGGGCTTAATTTCTCTCTGTAGATCCTTGATGTACTCCATCCGAATAAGATCTCTTCATTAAGCTTCTTCCTTCCGGCCAGATAATCTTTCCTCCTCGAAGACATCGCGAGTCGATCCTGCCTCGCAACTCTCTTTCATATCTTTCTTCTCCAATAATAATCCTGTTGTTGTTGTGAGACCCGGTCCAGCTTTTTCTTCATCTTCTATAGATCTCGTAGTTTCTCTATCACGGGCCGGTCCCTCTCAAGAGATTATGAGAGAATTAGTCGATAGGATTAGGCACCTGGCATATGCCGCCCCCAATCGCCATCTCCCGATCCAAGTAGCCCCGACTTCTTTCGCCTGTTAAAGACCTTGATTTTTGCTAGATTTTATCTTGTGTACTCCCCCATCTGAGTAAGTCCTTTCATGCTTTTAGAGACGCCTCGCGTCTGGCTCGCGGCTTCTTTTAAGAGGTGCTTAAATGACCCCAAAAGAAATAAGATGCTTTCTTGTTTACCCGTTTCATTGATTTTGTATTCTCCCCCATAGCTTTTCTTCCTGGGCATAACTATCCCCCCCCCCCCCCCCCCCCCCCCCCACCCCCCCCCCCCCCCCCCCCCCCCCCCCCCCCCTCCCCCCCCCCCCCCCCCCCCCCCCCCCCCCCCCCCCCCCCCCCCCCCCCCCCCCCCCCCCCCCCCCCCCCCCCCCCCCCCCCCCCCCCCCCCCCCCCCCCCCCCCCCCCCCCCCCCCCCCCCCCCCCCCCCCCCCCCCCCCCCCCCCCCCGCCCCCCCCCCCCCCCCCGCCCCCCCCCCCCCCCCCCCCCCCCCCCCCCCCCCCCCCCCCCCCCCCCCCCCCCCCCCCCCCCCCCCCCCCCCCCCACCCCCCCCCCCCCCCCCCCCCCCCCCCCCCCCCCACCCTGGTGGAACATCGTTTTTATTTTTTCCCAGGGGTCAGCTGCCCCGCATTTAGGCTCTGAAGCTCTTTTGAGTTGGCATCTTATTGAGTCCCGTACTGGGCAATCTCCCCCCCATTTGAGACTTCTGAACGAGGCTCTGGATTGTGTTTCCTCACGGTTTTGCCCCGGGAGATGTTGTTACGTGGTTCTGCGCGGTTCGCTCCTCCCTGCATGCCCCGGGAAGCACAATCCTTCTTTGATGCCCCCAGTGCCAACCTTTCCTCCTGGTACCCCCTCCCGAGTTTCCGAAACTTGTCACGCTGATCACCAATTTCCGCCGCTTTTTCCGGAATTATGGAGTCGTGACCTTTTCGAACGTGGTATCCCATTTTTCCGCCCCTCCCGGCCCTGTTTAGTCTTCTTCTTCCGCATAAGGATTCCTGCCTTCCGCTTTTCGTCTCCTGGAAACTAGAGAGTTTCCATAAAGTTCCTCCAGATAACAACCCCCGGGTTGGGGGGTGGTGGATCCCTTTCAAATGCTTCGTTAGATTCCCCGAGGCTAAAAAGAGACCTTTTCGAACCGGTTCCTGGTCGCCAGTCATCTGCGTTCTCCCCCTGATAAACGGCTTAAACAGGGTTCTCGGCTCTCCGGCCGTTGTCCCCGGGGCCCCTATTAGGGCGCGGCGCGGTGCCGCCCTCCAACACCCTGCTCCTTATCGCCTATTTTCTTAGTCATTGCCTGGCGTCAGGCTTCCCTTACCATGAAACCCTCCTCCCAATAACTTTTCTGAAAAGCCTTCTGGGGACTTCAGAAGCCCCACGAACGCCTCACTTCCCCTACTTTAAGAGCCCAAATCAGGAAATAGCCCCTTCCCCTTTCGAATCCCACATATCCACCTCCGTCGATTAATCGCCTTATAGCCGTATCCACCAGGTTGTCTTCTTCTTTCCCCATCCCCTTAGCGATCCTTCCTTCTTCCAATTTGCAGGCTAAATCCCTACCCCCCTTAATTCGATTTCCCATATATTTCCTTAATAAGATGAAGCTTTTCTTCGTAGAGATAGTTTGTTAATCCTCTCTCCCCGGTATCTTATATGAGGCGAACTTCCATTTTTCGCCCTCATAAGTCCTTTTCCCGACGCCATAGATCGTGACCCCCCAATCTACCAGACCAACCCCCTTCCGGTCTTTTTTTAACCCCTCGCCAATACTTCCCCAGCTGACTCACTGACTCTTTCCGTCAGCAGCCCCATTCAGTTCCCTTGTTTTATTGTAGTTGACCAATCTCATCGTATCGCCCCCGCCTTCTACCTTTTTCTCAATTGTTTTAGGCACCCACAGTAGAACTGAAACTTCTTTTTTCCCTGTACTTGACGACCTCTTTTTCATTTCAGTGCCCTTTTTTCTGTCAAGAGCCTTCCTCCACCAACCGTATTCCCGAATTTTCCACCTGCGATTTTGTAATTTCCCTCCGCCGTACTTTTTCCCACAAGTGGAAAACATCTTGTCTAATCGGCCCGTCTCTGTACTTCCCTTCGTACCATGACCCTTTAATTATTTCCCTGGAACCCCCCCCCTGATTTAGCCGTGCACGTCGACTTCGTTTTCCCATTTTCAACCCCGGCCTCTCTCTTCCATGGAGGGTACAGTGTGGCTTGACAATGGGTTTTAATTTCCCCACCCCCTCCAGTTTTTTTTTTAGTCTCGATGGCAGTACCCTCCACCTTCAATCCCATGTCAGTTTCTTTCCCAAGCCCCGGGAAGAGACTCTGACCTTTTTTTCAACCCTTAGTCCCCCCACCTGGTTGATCCGGAAGCGAACGATTCACCTTTTGGGCTACTGTTTGTGATAGCCCCAGAATGGTCCCATGGAAAGAATGACTATCCCCCGTTTCCCGAAGCCTCACTAATTTCCCCTCGATTTTACTGTGGCCCAAACTGTCTTTCTTGCTTTCAGTCCAACCCGCTTCCCTTCTTCTTTTTGATAAGCAATACGTGCGTTGACCCTTTTTCTTCCCGCTTTCACTTCAAAAGACCCCAAAGACTTCGCCTCCCGATTGCTCCCCTTCTGGCAAAACTTTTTGTGCCGAAAAACACCCTTGCGTTCCGCACTTCTCTTCCTGAGTTCCATGGAGACGTCATAAATCTTTCCTCCGCCCTTTCATACTCTCTGCACTTCGAAGATTCTTCTTCGCCGACGCCTTTTGCGCCCCCACGACCCTTCCCCCTCCTTTACAAGGAGTCCCTTGTTGTTATTTCTCTTTGCTCTTTTCCATACTTACTTCTCTTTGTTCCCTGCCCAGTCCCCCTGGGCAATGTTCTCTAATATCGAATCATACACCGGAGTACACTTACGGCTCTCCCGCGCTTCCCCCTCGCATTACGGAAGTCTCCCTCTATCGTTACACGAACCTCTTTGGTTCTTTTTTTTTAGTTTTAGCCGGCAGGGTTTTGAATAAGGTTCCCTTCCCGCTCTTACCTATTTCCCCGATAGAAGAATACGATCGTTGACCTCTCTCGGATCTTTTTGATTTCGATGACCTGAACTCTTATTTTTCTGCGGTCCTTTTTTTTCTCGGTGACTGACGTTTTTTGATTGCGTATCTGTTTCTCCCTTTTGAGTAGGGAATTCACGCGCCAGACCACTCTAGATCTCTTTGCAAGGTAGGTTGTTCCTTTTCCGTAGTTACTGTGAACCATTCCCTTTCCTTCTCCTCTTCGTGAACCGGCGGTATGCTCTTCGTATTCTCGAGCGTTTCGTTCTTCCCCCCCTCAAACATCAGCGTCCGGGCGAATCTCTGCGTTTTCCCCCCCCCCCCCCTTCGGCCGCACCGGTCATATTTTTCTTCTCTTTTTTCCCGTTGATCCTCCGGGTTTTGAGCTTGTTTGCTATTTTCGCGACCCCCCAGATAGACACGATCCTCCCTTTTTGCTGTCGAGGTTAGCCTCTCTCCAATAACACGCTCGCTTGCCGCTCATCTCGCTGCTTCCCGCGTTCTCGCCACAGGTCCTCCGTTCGCGCGCCTTTCTTGTACCCCTCAGCCCCCTTTGATCCCCCTGTGCAGAATAATGCCGCCCCTACACCGCCAACTCCTTTCCCGCCCCCAAGGGCAGCTCCAGCTATTTTTAGCCACTTCTCTTTACCCCAAGGAGAGAGTGCCAACAGAATGTTTTGCAGTTCCAACGGCTCTTTCCTTCTTGACGTTTTGCTAAAGGCTTTGTCCTATTCGCCCTGTGATTTTTCCCCGGCCATGGCTTCCCCCTCCACTATCCTCCCCGACCCTCCGACAAGATATCTTGCGCAAAAGCCGTTTCCCCCCTTTTTTTTTTCGAGCTTTTCCAAGAGCCTCGTGTTATCATTTGAATCATTTGCCGCAACCTTGGCCCTTCACATCCCACCCCCCCTCTTCAAAATACTCCAGCGCGAATATCTTCATGACGCCCCTTCGCTGCAAGCAATTAATGCCCACCCAACTTAAATTTAATCGTTTCACACTTTTTCTCTCTTCAATGCCGAAACTGCCCCTGGAGCAACTTTTCCCCTTCCCCTTTTACCTTGGAACCCTCATCCAAGCTCTGGTGGCCTATCTCTTCCCCGGAAGGAATACTGGCTCCCCTCGCTTACACAGAGTCCCCCTTAACATTGAAGGCTTTCTCTTAGCAGAAACCGGCTGGCCTCGCTCCCAGTTTACCTGCCACCAAGAAGAGAAAATTTATTTTCTTCTTTCCTCTCACTTTTTTTTCGGGTAAGACGAGACTCCAGGCTATTTAATCCCCATCCCTTTTAGTCCTTCCCTTCTATTCTCCCATCGACTTCTCAGCTTTTCTTTAGTCCCAGGGATTAGAGATCGAGTCGGCCTAACAACCCTCTCTTTCATCCCGAAAGGTTTTTGCTGATGACCGGTCGAAGTTGTTCTTTCTTGCGACGACATCG
>Ga0179593_1632120_pt1 | contig 11168 bp, 8 predicted proteins | sample CZODoug2_1_08_16_FD_185931 | JGI IMG/M metagenome (GOLD analysis project Ga0179593, IMG submission 185931) | Vadose zone soil fungal communities from Angelo Coast Range Reserve, California, USA - CZODoug2_1_08_16fungal (PacBio error correction) | ecosystem: Environmental > Terrestrial > Soil >... | reverse complement strand
GTGTCTTCATCGCGACCCATTTTTCCTCTGCCCCCCCAACTTCTTTGTCTTTTTCCCCGGAATTAGTCAACACCTTCCGCTCCTGGGTGTTCAAGCCAAAATCGTATCCGCGACCCCCTAAAAGGAAAATCGACCTTCCCCCCTCGACTCCCTTCCAGCCGTATAGAGTGCCACCTGCAGATTCCTTCCCAAACTCTCATCTCGAAACTCCTTTTTTTTTTTGGTAGCACTTCCTTTTTCAAGACCTTTTTCTAGCATTTTCGCGTAAAGCTAGGCCAATCAACATAGTCTCAACCTTCTCTAACGAAATTATCATTATTAAGCGTAAATACTTCCGCTCCCACTCGATTCGAATAAGGCGGACACTCGTCCTCGTGATTTTGCAGCTACTTCTCACTCACACGCCTTTGTGAAAAGGTATCTGAGACCCCCTCCACGACCCCGCCCAGACAAGTAGAGGAAGCGACTTTGGCCCTAAGAACAATGGCTGATCCTCGGCATTTATAGCAAAGCCAAATGCAAACGCCCAAGACGCCTGTATGCAACCTGTTTATGACTTTTTCTCGCCCACGAGGTTGACCTAATCCCGACTGACCCGAACCCCGTTCGGCGGACCCCCCCACTTTCCCTCGGTGGAGAATGGAGAGTTTTTCAATCGGTAAAAAGTTCCCCCCGGCTTTAAACCTAAAAGTTCCCAGAGCAAGCATCGCAATAGGAGAATAACTCCTGGAATTGGGCTCAAAAGCTAACGTTTTGCATGCGTTGTGTTTGAGTCCATTTGTCTCGGGACAGGGTTGACCGGAAGATTTTTTGTCGCGTCGTACGGTTGCGAGCTATATAGAAACCCCCTCCCTCCTCTGATGTGAACAACCTCGGTCGTAGCCTCGCTACGCCCCCCAAGTTTTACACGCCACGCCCCTGCCGCTAATGCTGGTTCTTTAGGTTTATAGTTTGATGTCATTCTTAAGTAGCAGTCGTGCAGATTTTAATATTGTGTCACTATTCCAGTTACGTTGCGTCCGGCTTCGGGCGGTCACGGCTATGATTTGACAAGCCCTGGACCCGACCCAAGTGTTGCCCCAGGTTCTGCTCGGAGCATGTGCGCCTTCTTTTCCCAGACTACAAATTCTTGGCATCGGTTGATCTTGAGTCGGATTTGAAAATCGTCCCCCTCGGTTATTCACGTGGCCACGGCAGCTGATATGGGAAACATCCTAAAGGCGGTTCCGGTCGTAGAACCAGACTTCAAAATTTGCATAGTCGACGATCAAGGCTTGGTTGGAATCCCGCCGCCACCAGCCCATTACTATCTGTTATCTCCCCGAACCGACGCATTTTTTTTAGCCCCTGCCAAAGATTTTTAGAGCTGCGCTTCCTGAAATCAAGAAGGCTCCATGGACGTACTTCGCCCCCGCCTTCTACGCCCGTGGCTGCCCCGTTTTCTGCATCAGCTGCTCTCCCCCTCGGATTCGCACTCCAGCTGACGGAAGTTCCCCCTTACACACGGCATGGCGCAGTACTTTGGTTTAAATCCGCCACGCGCCTTTTATTTCCACACTTGCGGGAGCAATTTTTCCACGTCCAGGCGCAAACCTCCTTATGATCGCAAATATCCGCCATCGCTGTCCATCCGCATACTACTTTCTCTTTTCTTACTGCGGCGCAGCAAGAAATCAACCATGGTCGTCCCCATCCTCCCCCAGCTCACCCCACCCCCCCGTCGACACCCCCTTTCAAAGCCGGCTCTCTTCTTCATCCTCCTTTGTTGCCAGCGATCTGCTCCCGATTTTACGGGGAGTTCTTTAGGCTGAGGTGGTGTCGGTTGGCGGACACCTTTTGTGATTTTCCCTTTTTCTTCGTGACGGATGTCTCTTTCGGAGTTCGCCTGGGATTCCTAGTTTTTTTTGCTCTGGCTCCGCTGGGGGGGTCGACATCGCCCTTGACTTCGCCCGTCTAGTTCCCCGGCCGCTTTTGGTAACTATTCCTGTGAGTTGGCCGTCCCCTTTGGTATGGCCCGTCTGCATCTTGCATCATAGTGTATGAATATATAGTCAATATAGGGAAGGCTTCCTGTCGTTCTATGCGAGGCCTGTGAATTAGGTCTCTTTGATTTACCTTTTGATCCTAGGAGGAGCTCGTCTCCTGGGTCAGAGATTTCGAAAACAGGGAGAGACCGTCGCGGCTTCCCCGACAAATCCTTTGGACTGTGCTTGGATGTTTTTTTGGCCTTTGCTTTTGCGGTCGTAAATGCCTTGAGGCGAGTCTTTTTTTTTGTTCGCTCTCTGCCAGTGCTTTCCATTGTTGTCCTGATTGCCCCTACGGGCACACCGCGTGTGCGCGGGAAGCTTTTTCCTCCCCGTCGACGATTCCTTAGCGCTTCCCAATGCAAACCTTTAGTCGCGTCCGGACATCTCCCCCCCCCCGGCCCATTAAGCCAGCGCCTAAACCTGAACGTCCAGCCTTCTCTTTGAGTTCTTCGGGCTTAACTGATTACCCACCCCAGCGTCTGACCAAGACGCAGACAAACCCTTTAACAGCGCCAGTACCCCCCCCCCGTGCTCCCTTCAGAGGAAAGACCTTTTTGCGCTGAAGACTTATTCATCTACCCTCCCTCACCGCCCTTGTCTATCAACTGGGCGCGTTGAACCCCGTGCCCCCCTTGGCTGACGAACTATTCTCTCCCCCTCGTAGGGAAGAGACGGCTCCGGACCGAGATTGCAGTCACATAACAACGCCACCAGTCCTCAAACTATCAACAAACACAGTTATCACTGTCCCCCCCCACCTACTCGTAAAACAATTCGTTTACTCCCCCCCGCTAGGAAAAATCCTAATGGAGTGTGATTAAGAGCTCGCCCCACCCCCCGACCAAGCCACTCGCACCCTCCCTATCAAACCATTGCTAAATCTTATTTCCCACCTCACGCCTCCTTCCTCCTTGAAAACAGGGACCTCTGTGCGGCTTTGTAGGCGCCAGACGCAAATTCGGTGAATCGTGCTACCTACCCTTGCCGTGCTGCGCCTTTCCCCTGTTGCGTTTTTCAGGCGGTCATCGCCCCTTCCCTTAACTTGTCCCCTCGTTGTCCTTTACCTTCCTATCCCAACAGTCTCAAGAGAAGGAAGTGGTGTCTTTGCCTGCTAACTGATTTCGATTTCGGGCAGCGGCGCGGCGGTCATTTTTTGAGCTAAATAGCCCCTCTTTGCGGGAGCCCATTTGGGCGGGGAGGTGATTTCGGCGCGATCAGGAGGCCGACGAAGTGTCTGCACCAGGTGCTTTCTCTGAATTAAAGAGGAGTCTTTATTTGGCCCTGGTCTTTTTTTTCACTTCTTACGCACCTGCTTGTGATTTCTATGATTCATTGAATGCCCACACGACCCGTCGGTTCTCCCCTCTCATCCGTGGCCGTCGGTGGTTTTTGAGGATGACTGTTAACTTTTTTGCGCGTCCTTACCTACACGAGCCTGCTTGCTTAGTCCCTGCTAAATTGGTTTCGAGCCTGCAGTGGGACTTTCTCTAGCGGAGTCAGGCCCATCGGTGTTTCCCCTCAATCGGTCTTCGACATCGGTGGGAGGGCCTCATTGCGCGATTGCTGCTCTCGCTAGCGGATTTGCGTTGCAGGTTTTTTTCCGGTTTCAATGCGTACGCCTTTTGTTCGGATGTCGTATCATGAGCACGTCGCCATTGCGTTCGGGAAGCGTAACTGGGGGGCCCGCGCGCCTTTCTTGTTCCTGTCTTAGCTAGTTCGTTAATTTCTAGCTAGGTGCATCATTCTGATGAGGTTCGTTGACCTCGACCGAGGGCCTGATCCTGGCTAAGTATCGGCCGACCTTAGAGGATGATTTTTTAGTGTTACGGGGATTCTGAGACCGATACCCCTTTCCGGGTTGAACTGGCGCAAGTGCCTAACCTAGCGCCGCCCCCGACCCAACTCCCCGCCCTAAGGATATTGTTTCCCGATTACGCAGGCCCCCGTCCTAACGGGCTTGAGGCATAGAACTTCCGTCAAAGTCAGAAGGCTTTAGAAAAAGGATCTCGAGCTACAAACGTTAGTCCCCGTAGGACGTAAGGCTTTCTGGGGGTATTCATATGCAGTCTCTAACTGTAAAACAATTACCTTAAACAACCCGGTATCCTCCCCTTCCCCCACCTACAATGGACGCGAGCTTCTTAGATCATCCAGGAAGATGAGTTACAATGACTGATCCGGCCTTTCATCGTGTAGACCAGCACATCATTCGGGGAACGCCTGCGACTTTTCTGTGTGCACCGAATTCCCCCCTCCAACACCATCCACCTGCTTCCGTTGTCGCTGTACTTGGCTTCTTCGTCGTAGCCAGGTTTGATGTAGACGATGAACTTGTGGTTTTAATCTACATAAGAAAAGCAAGTTTGGCCTTACAAAGAAGTTGATGGCCAATATTCGGCGCCCGCGAGCTTTCACGAGTTGAGAAATAAGCGAACGTGCACTTCTGGAAGCCCCCGAGGATTTTAGGACTGCTGCCCACAAACTTCGTACTGCAGGATGATTTACGGCCTGCAATAGCCCAACATTTTCCCCTCGTGTTACCCGACTCACGCAGGCTGTCCGAGCCATGTTTGACCGGGAGCGTAAAGCCCCCTTCGCGTCAACGGTCGCTTTTTACCGTCACGCATCCAAGTGCCCCTCCCGTTGTAGACCGAGCGCCACGAGTTTATTACCTATTTTTGGACGCCGGCGAGTACTGAGACTGATCCTCGCGAGAGCGAAACGGATCTTAATACCAGATGTTTGCCACCCCTCTTGTGAAACCCAGACCCCCTGCGTTATTTGATACTATCCCCCTATCGCGTGCCCTTTCACTTCTCTCTCAAGCGGACCCTAGATTTTTCGCCCCTTCCCTCAATAGATGGGGAAGAATCTGACTGAAAAAGACTTAGTAGATCGTCCCGAGAGGCCATTGTAGTACGCGTCAATCCACCTTACCCCCACCCCCCAAAAGATCCCGCGCAGGCTACCCCCTTGCTATTTACAAAGATTGACTTTCTCTATTCAAAACACATTTTCGTCCCTTTACCCTTTCCCAAGTCACAAACCAAATTCGATGGCGTGATGCTTCTCTTTGGCCCAGTGCGACTTTGTGTCACGCCAATGGATTTCTTGGGATGATAATCAGGGAGAAGATGCCTGTCAGAGAGGCATTTCCCAGTCTGTTAAACGGAGGAGGAACTCAAACTAACTCTCGCGCCGTCCCCGTAAGCTCTCTCTGCGTACATCCACTTTTTGTGAGCTTTCTTTGAAGATTGGGAACCCCCCCCAGCGCACGTTGGCCCATCCTTCAAATATCTACCCCTAGACCCCCACCCATTCCCCCTGAATATTCCTGCGTCCATATCGTCCGATGTTTGGCCCTCACATGGAGACTACGACTGTTTTCCGGTACTATTCCGCACACGCACTGGTCCCCAACCCCCCAAAAGCAGCCAGTCCGCGACTTTTGTGCAGGTTACCTAGTCGGCTCCACCTTTTGTTTCTGGGAACCTTTTGATCAGTTGCCAACTTACGGAAACATCGGGCGTCATTTTTTCCCTCGACAGAAAACTTAACCCCGTTCCCGCGCAAAATTTTCGCATTTCGTCCACTTCTAGCATCCTTACGAACTTCCCCTCCTGAGACTGTGACTTGTTTGTCAGGTTGTAGGTAAGTGCCAGTTGCGTTCTACCTATCGCACCTCTGTGTGTGAGAGCTTTTCCCATTTGCGCAGTCAAGTCGCTCTTGTCCAAATAAAATTGGTCCTTGATCTGTGTCACTTCAAATTGGGGTCCCTGCCCAACAAGTGCGGGTTCGGCGGCAGGTACGCACAGATGGTGAGTAGGTTTTTTTCAAGTCGTTTCTCCGGAAACAAGTGCGAGGTACTTTCAGGAGAAATCACGCAGGTTTTTTAACCCTGTATGGATTCCACGCCTCTTAAACCCCTGCTGAAAACCTACCCCTCGCCCGCCCCATCAAGATCCTCCTTAGGCTCTCGAGGAAAAGGTATTTCCTAGACACCTGGTTCTAACAAATTTCACACCGTCCAGACCCCCACCACGTTCTGTGTGCGCGGGCCCCCCCCCTAAAAAACAATCAAGTCAGTTGACTTTCGGAAAACCGTATTCTCCCCCATAGCAGACGTCAGGAGCCATTGATGATCGCAATCCCGGAAGCCATAGACCCCCACATATCAGCGAGAAAAGATCCCATAGTTCACCTCCAGGTCGTCCTTTCCACTCGATTTTAAGTCGCCCAGCCCGCCTTCATTGTGTGTCTCCAGATTGGTTTATATCAAGGACGTCCCTCCCTATCAAGCTTATTTCTGGGACAGTAGGTGATTCCCGGAGGGCCGGTCGTACCGGATCGGTGGCAAAGTCAACAGTTCTGCCCCCCTTCAGACCAGGCCCGTGATCGCCCCCTTCAAGGAACACCTATAAGGCGGTCAGGCATTTGCACACTGAAGGCAATCGGTCCCGTGGTTTTCGCCCGAAGCCAGACGAAGCCGTATTTCCCCGTCTCAAGCTTAGTCTTCCAACGAGATGCCTCTCCCCTATACAATGTCGAGCTTGGAAAGTTCACGATATCTCCTTGACGACGTCCATCCACTTCCCACCAGACGCATCAGGAATTTCCCCCTGCAACGCTATTCGCGTTCACGCAATTTCGCCATCCGCGCGACCCTCCCCAATTTGCCCTCGATGTCGTCCCTTTCTAGCCGCTCGGTTTGCCTGATCGCCCTACCCCTCCCCCTCCGATCCTCGTACCCCCCTTATACTGATAAGCTACTTTTTGAAATGCAAAGTGAGCTGAGCCTTTAGGAACACGTGATTCGCCTTCATCGAATAGAACCAGCCCGTCGAGCCCATCCCTTCGAAGGATCCCTCCCTAATGGGCCCTTCGTAGTTGATAGTCCCCCCAAATTTACGTAAAATACCAGCAGTGTGAAGAATTTATCCCCCCCCCTTGAACATCAGCTCTATGTCCCCTTCCCCAACAATTGTTTCCGAACCCATTCGCGATGGTCTGAGACACCAACAAGAAATCCCTCAGGGGTAACGCAGCCCAGAGTGCGCTGAGGCGAAATCTTTGGCCGAAGACTTGCGGACATCGGACGTGCAGGTTTTTTCAACCCACACCACGTCATCGTGGAACCCTAGTGGCAAGATCGCCAAAGAGTGAAACCATCGCGGCTAAAACTGCTACGAGCATGCATCAACCCCCCACCCCCAAGAGTTAGAGAAGGAGTCTCCTGATTCTTTACTGATTCTGGATCCCCTACCTCAGAAGATTCCGTTTCTTTTGCAATTTAGTGGGGTCAGTGTTCCCAAGCGGGCAGTTCTCGTCAATTTTTCACGATTTTGGATGGATGACTTCCGTATGAGTAGCGAGGTCGGCGTGACAAATGTCCGAAAGGGTCCCACGCTGGAGGTCGCATAGCGCAAGTTTCTTTCCTGATGCTACTGCTTGTATTTCTTTTTCCTATTTTGCCTTCTGTCCCTTATCATTCTTCCGGCTTTGGGAAGCCCCTTTTCTAGTACTGTTCGAGTTACTTTTGGCGGCCTGTTGCTGCTTTTTATTTCCGAGACAACCCTTTTTTCTCCCGAGGTAAGGTGTCCCTGTGACTTCCGTTCTAACCCTTGTCTTTCTTCCACATTGTGGCACCCGCTTCAGCGGCGTCGCCTTGAGGGTCGAGTCCCAACCTTTATTGCCTTTTTCAACTGACTGGGGTACAACAATGGAATCCCTGTTTTTTTTAACCTCAAGGAGCGGCTCATTCTTTTTTTGTCGAACTAAAGACACAATCACCTTCTCGGACAATATAGTTGTGAAGTCCGACGTGGCCTTTCCCACTTCCACCCTCTGTACATCAGGAGCTTCCTGCCCAACAATTTTGGAAATCGAGAGTTCCCTACCGCAAGCCTCCACGTGGCTGAACGATGGATATATAAAGCTGAGATGTCAACCTGGATAGATCCCGCTGGGACGTAAATTCCCACCATGTTGAAAGTCCCACCCCCCAAGATCCTTTCCCCCCCCGGGCGCGGTTTTTTTCTTCCATCCGTTTAAACGTCCGCACTTGCAAACATTATTCGACATCCGCCAATCTGCATAAAGTGCGACCCACTTTCCCGGTCTCTAATGGTCTCAAAGCACGAGGCTTCCACCTTTTCTCCCCTCCCGGCCTATCCCGTAGAACGTTACAAGTACAGATTTCCCTCCTCTTCTCATCCGTTTTTTTTAGGTTCTATCTCTAAATTTATAAAAGGGTCTTTTGGATGCTATGAGGTGCCTTTTTTCTATTTTATATTCTCTTGTGAGAAAATTCTGGGTGAGATTGGTTCGTGCTTTTGGTATGCCGCACGTTTGCCGTAATAGCACGGAATTCAGAACTGTCTTTCCTCCTCAGTTTTGGAACCCTTACTCTTGGGGATTGGCACGCGCAATCCCATTTTGTATTGGTGCCCGGCTCGTGATCCCAGGGATTCGAGCAGTTCTTGGATCCCAGTTGCTTCCCGTTCGCTCGGAGAGTTTTTTTCCGGAAGCCCCTGCAGGCCCGCCTTCTTTCGACTTTTTGTTTTGAGTTCTTTTTTTTTTTCCTTTCTTCTTTTCTTTTTTCTCTTTGATGTATTTTTATTGTGTGGTTGTTTTTCTCTCTAGTTATGCTCTGTTTGTGTTAGGCGTCGGTGCTCGGCCGTCACAGATGTGAGAACCATCGGTTGGTGGTTTGCGTCCCGACTTTTCGTCCTTCCTTGAGATCATCGCTGACCTTGGATTCCATCTGTCAAGAAGATGACCCATTTCCTAAATTCTCCATAAGATGAGCTTTTCCCTTTTCCGACTTCCCCGCTGAAGCTCCATGAAACCCTGAGGCCCCACCACCAAACTAGACCCCCCCCCCACACCCCCACCCCCCCCCCCACCCACACGACCCACAAGTCCCCCCCGCACAAAATTTCTCCAAGAGCCAACTCCCCCCGACATATTTTTTCTATACGCCTTTTTCTCGGCTTCACCTTCTCCCGCCCCCCCAAGACGCCCCCCCCATCCCCCTTCGCGATATAGTTAAAACACGTCTTCCCCCCTTACTCTTCTGTTTTTCTTACAACCATATAAACCTAAATAACCAGCTTCAGCCTGACCCGTGAAAACTGGCGAATCTAGTCGTCCGGCCGTTGTACCGCCGCTGTAGGCCTGTGTTGCTAACCGTGCGCCAAGGACTCCAAATCGTCCGTGTCGCGGAATCCCCGCGTCCCCTGTCTTTTTCACCAGCCTGACAAAGGGGCGGAGCGTCTAGGAAAAAGGACAAAATTAACACAGGGAGAACCGTGGTCACGCCCTTGGGGGGACTAAGGATAATCTGGAGCATCTTATTTTTTTTAATGTTGGGCCTCAAAATGTTTAAATTGTTGGCGAGGATTTTGGCACCTTACAACAAGTAGAATGTTTTTGTTGTGTTTGCGCCTGCCTTAGCTTATGTCCCGTTCTCCGTCAAACTTTGTCTCCCCCTGACCCCAATTTGCTCCCCTTCCTCGGGAGTGGCTTTTTTTCTCTTTCTCAGACCTCTCATTTCCCCTCCGGAAACACCTTTTTTCCTCCTTTTCCCCATTTTTCTTGGGTGCTTTTCTTATCTCCTATCCAGCATTGTGTAGGTTCTTTCCCCACATCAGCGCTTCCCCATTCTTCTCTCAGTGGCTTAGAATCTGACGTTGGACTCTTTTTCCTTCTTATCAGAGGGTGCTACGTCCGTTTCATCCCTCCTGCGGATGTCTTCCTCCTTTTCTAGGTTCTTCCTCCGGGTGTTTTCTGCGACAGGCCCATCGATCCCTGCTTTCCGCAGTGTCTCCTCTCCTTGCCTTTTTCCTTTGAGGGACGGTCTTGGTGCGTGCCCCCGCTTTTTATGAAATTTCCGGACTCTTTTCAGGGGATAAGATCTTCCTGCTTTAGCTTTCGAGAATGATGTAGTCGCTTTTTTCTTGTCTCCTTTAGCGATTCGCGTTGCACCTCCTCCATTTTGTATAGCGCCCTACTGGTGATTAATTTTCTCTGCTGCGACTTCTGAGTCTTTGTCGCTTGCTCTTACCGATGGCCGACTTTGTGATGTGACCATGCACCCATAATACGTAGCGACGGGGGGTGTGGAGGTTCTCTTTTGTCGAAGGCCCACCTGGGAGTACCCTCTCCTTATTTCTGGTTCCCCCCGATGAACATTCATCCCTTATCGGGGAGTTCTTTTCAGAAAGACGAAAGGAGTAAAGTTTTTTTCTTTTCCCGATGGCTCATTTTAGACTGACCTACCGTTGTTTTCGAACAAGGAGGTCTAACCGTGTTTGTTAGTTGGATGGGTGAGGAGGAGGGCTCTTCCTGAAAGTGCCTCGAGCACTGGCCGCAGAAGCAGGAGATCAGACTGTTCACTGCAGCTTAGTTTGAGGGAGAGAGCGTTCTGGTGCGATCCCCTGTCCGCATTCCTGTTTTCACGCACATCCCGCCTTGGTTTTTGTTTCTTGGTGCCCTTGTGTGTAGGGAGTGCCCTAATAGGCACCAATTCGCCCCCGTTTTGTTCCCTTAGCCTTGTTGAATAGATTTGAAAGCCATAATGGTCTACCCCCCCCTTTTATTTCCTTACTTTCCTTCTGACTTTTCTTGACGTTTCTGAGACCCTTGTGTACAGTCCCTGTGAAACTGAAGAGACAAACCCATACTATTTTCCCGACTCCCAGGCTATCCCTAGCCTCCTAACAGTGCAATTTTTTTTTTTTTTTTCCGTCTCTTAACATCGCCTCACTGTGCGCGATTCCAACCGCCCTCCTCAAACCCATTGTCCCCCCTGATTTTATTTCCATGCTCGAGATGTGCATCTTTACTGACAGATTTTCCCTTCCGTTGAATTTGTCCCATCCGGTGAAACCCCTGTTACCCCCAACTCTCCTTTTAGCGACTCATTTTCCCCAAGTGATCCCGCGCTTTTATGCAACATTTTGCAGCCTGTAGTCCCCCCAACCCCATTCCTTTTTGCCTGTCCGTGTTTTCCAACCAGTTCGGGTTTGAAAACGCCGAGGAGGCGGATTCTGCCGTTGGCGGACCCGGGGAGAGGCGCAAATCGGGTTTCTCGGTCGGGGAGGTTTGTGGACAAACGGTTCTCTTCAAACCATTTTTAAA
>Ga0179593_1604694_pt1 | contig 11168 bp, 14 predicted proteins | sample CZODoug2_1_08_16_FD_185931 | JGI IMG/M metagenome (GOLD analysis project Ga0179593, IMG submission 185931) | Vadose zone soil fungal communities from Angelo Coast Range Reserve, California, USA - CZODoug2_1_08_16fungal (PacBio error correction) | ecosystem: Environmental > Terrestrial > Soil >... | reverse complement strand
CTCTCCCTTTTGGCCAATCATTCCCTTTTTCCTCCCCCTCCTCCCGAAATTGGACTTCCCTCTTCCTTTCCCTTCCCCCAACCGAGAAGGTAGGATTTCCTTCCCCCCCCCCCCCTTTTTTTTCTTTAGGTCGAAGAAGGTCGACTGGTTTTTGGAGGAGCCCCTTTTCTCCGTCTTTTTTTCGGGGTTTCCCCACCGAAAAGGTCAGGTTTCGTTCCCCTTTTTTTGAAATAGCAAAAGTTTCGTCACCCCAAACAACTTTTTTTTGGAGAGAGGACAATAATCTTTTTCCCCCTCTCTTGCCCAACTCTTCCTCCCCGGAGGATGGACCCCCCCCCCCCCCAAAAATTTTCTTTTCCATCTTAAGTTTTTCTTTGGAGTCTCACGCGCGGCAGACATTTTTTTACCTTTTTTGAACTTTTTTGCATCATGGGAAGGGGAATATCTTTTTATCCGAAGGTCCCCCTCCCCTTTCTTCTTGTTTTGCTCGTTTCCTTCAGTGCGCTGGAATGGGCTTTTTTTTTTTCCCATTTGCAACACCGCGAATATTGAGAGGGCCTCTTTTTTTTCTTTTTTGCGAGTTCCCTTTTTCCTTTCCCTTTTAACCCACCCTGCCCTTTTTTTCCTCCTTTATATGGGCCCCCCCCCCCCAAGTGGTAGCAATTTCGAGATGGAGAGCCCCTTCCCCTTTGTCGTTTTCCTTTTTCCCTTAGCCGAAATGTCGTTCTCTTGATGTCCGCCACTTCCCTCTTCTTTTTTCCCCCCCCCTTGAATCGCAATACGCCCCCCGCCACTAGCCCCCTTTAGCCCACCTGGCGCAGCCTCCCCTATGACTTAGAGAGAAAGAAAGGCCCTTTTCCCAGCAGGGCTCTTATCGATTCCCTTTTTGCTGTTCTTGCCGACAATACCGTGATCCCCCTCGGTCAGAAATCTTTCTTGGTTGATGATTTTGATTGCTGCCGTGTCTGCCCTTTTTTTAGTGTCCCCGCATTTGGTCGGTTTTTTCAAGCGCTCGTCCTTTTCCCCCTTTGGGAACATGACCCCCCCGGGGTGTTCTTTTTTGGCGAGCAGGCTTTGACCCCCCTTTTTTAGGCAGTTTCCTTCTTTTTCCCCAAAGTGAGGTGCGATATTTTCCCCATCCCCTTCTTGGGGCGTTTGACTCCGGCCACCGAACTCTCACTGGAACGACGTTGCTTTCTTTTTTCCGGCCGTTTCCGTTCTTTCCCCTGTTTAAATTTTTGTCCCTTCCTTTTGTTGCGGGAAGACGCGTGCTGTCTTTCATAGTCCTTTCCCCCCTTTTCTTTTTCAGAAAGATGAGGCTCGCCTATTTCCCCTCGCTTCTTCGAGAAGTTCCTCTTGCTTTCCCAGGTTCCATATTCTCTCAGAAGTCGGAATAGGTTTTGGTTCTTTCTTCATTATTAGGTCCCTCCCCGGGGGTCCCTCCTTCTTAGCCGGTTTGCCCTTCCTCACAACTCCGAATCGAGCGGTTTTTTTCCTTCGCTTGTCGCCTTTTCTGCGTGCGATGAGACCTTCCTTTCGCTTTCTCAAAAGCGTCTTTTATTCAAATGCGAATCTTCTCGACGTTTTCCTTTTTAGCAAAAAAACAGTTTTTTTTTTTCCCACCAGGCGTCCCCCTTTTTCTACCAGAGGTTTGTTCTTGCCCCTTCCGCGCCCAAGGCGCCCTAGTAAAGTTCGTTTTCTCTTGATGACGCTTTTCCTTGTTTGACCGCTCATAGTCTTTCTAAATGTCTGGCCTTTTTCCCTGTGAGTTTCTGCTGCATTTCTGGTGCCGGATTTTTTTCGATCGGCGATCTCTATCAAGGGATGCTCTTTCTGCCACCTTTCCCTCTTTCCTTTCTTTTCGCCAACCTTTTTTCAAATGTCTCTCTTTCTTTTTTTTCAGTGCAAGGTCGATTTCCTTCCCTTTTTTCTGTCTTTTGCTTTTTGGCATTACGCCCACCTCCTTCGCCACAACCACAACCGGCTGGTTTCTCTTGATCTTCCCCCCCCCCTTTTTTTTTTTCATAGAAGTCCAAGTTCTTTTTCGCACCACCCCCCCCTTTTTTTCTGTTGTTTCTCCCCCACAAGACGGCGATTTTTTTCCCTCCCACCACATTCCTTCCTTTTTCATTCTTTTCTGCGTGAACTGCTGAGGGCGTTTTTTTTTCATGAACTTCCCCCCCCCCTTTCCTGAACTGTTTTTGTCTATGGCCAGTGAAGCCTTGCTTTTCTTTTCTTTTGCCTAGGGAAGATCATGACTTTTCCCCCCCTCCCGGCGAGTGATCCCCTTCCTCCTCCCGTGGTTTTGGTAAGGAGCGATCCCCTGCCGCGATGCCGTCACTTTTTTTAGTTAACTTCCATCCCCCCCCTACAGGAGTACACTTTTCATGACTCCATTTTCATGATCTTTTTCTTCTCTGGGGCGACCACGTCCCCTCCGCCTTTTTTCTCGTCATGAGAGCAGTTTGTGTTTCTGCCTTCTATGTTGTCCTTGTGTTTGTCTACCAAAGTTTTCCCCCCCCCTCCTCTGACGCACAAAATAATCTTTTTTTCCCCCTTCCGGAACGGACTGCCTTTTTTCTCTGGCTCCCCTCCTGGTGTTGTGCTTTTGTCGGCTGCGGTTATGGCGTTCCTCTCTGACCTTTTTCTCCCTTTTCCAGTTGCCGGCAGTAGACATGTCTTTTTTTTTTTCCGCGATCCTTTTCTTCTTGCGAACCCGTTTTTCCTTGCAGATCGGGGTCCCTCCCTGCTGACCTCCTTTTATAGCCCGTCGACAATTGATTCGTCTTTTTTTCTCATGAATCCCCTACTTTCTGGCCAGTCCATCCCCCCTTTCCCCATTGATTGGTCGCTCGAGCTTTTTTTGACACGGACCTCTTCCTTCCCCCGATAAAGGTACGACTCTTCTCTTTTTCAGTTTTTTTTTTGCGCCTCATTTTTCATTCTCCGACCACATGCAGGTCGTCCTCTTTTAAACTGGTTTTGGGGCTCCCGTTTAGCCAAGCGGCCCTTTTTATTCGTCTTTCCATTTTTCTCCCCAAGAGAAGATTTGTTTTCTCCCTTCCCTTCGTCTCCCTTTCTCCCCTTGAAAGATCTAGGGGCTCTTTTTCGGGAGTTTTTTTTCCCTCTTTTCGCACCTTAGTGCCCAGGTTGTCTTTCCCCGAAAGAAGTCCTCCAACCTCTCCTCCGAGACGTTCTGCTTTCTGATCAACTGACTCATGCCTGCGGAAACGCTCCCGTCTTCGGGATAGCCTCGTCCCCATCGTTCGAACAAATCGCTCCCCCTTGTTCCTCACCCCGTTCCCCCCTTTTGTCGGATCACCGCTCTTTCCAATTTGAGTTTTCTGATGAAGACCTCCCCTTGACTTTTCCCCCCTCCATTGCGTACGTCTTTCCCTTGGAAGCCGGAACCTCCGTTTTCTTCAGAATCTGTGGTACCTGTTGTCCCTCCTGCCCAAATTCCTTTTTCCTCTTCTGGGTTTTTTAAAAAGTGCCTTCTCCTAGTTCCGCGCGTTTAGCCCCCCCAAAAGACGAATTTTTCGAGGATCTTTTTGAGTGTTTTTCCTTCTACCAAATTTTTTCGGGACTCTTAATGGCTTGCAGCAGGCAGGCCCCTTCTCTGGTTCCTTGCCCTAAGATTTCTAAGATTTTGGACCTCTTTTTTTCGGCTTATCCGCCCTGACATTTCCGGCTGTCTTTCCGAACCACCCTTGGCCTTTCTTTTTCTTATGAGCACGAGGAACCGCTTTTTCCCCTCAATGAGAGTATTTTGGTTATCTTTTGCCCTGTTCTTCTTCTTCATTCCCATCAAGGCTTCGCTCTTTTTTTTCAGCTCCTCCCAAACGCGCCGACCAGCATTTTTGCGCGACTTTTTTTTCCACCGCCCCCCCCCCCTCCTTTTTCAGAAATCAGGGCCCCCCTGGAGACTTTTTTTCACTCAGATTGGGAGCACAAGAACCTGGTCCCAAACCTTCTCCCTGTTTTTTTTTGCCGATTTCCAAGTCCCCCCCTTTCCACCTTCTTCCATCAAGAGCAATGAAGGGCTCCCCACGAGGCAGAGATCCCTTTCCCCTCCAAGAGCGAGGGTCCATTGTCCTCTTTTTTCAGGTCCCTTTTTTCCTCCCCCTTTGAAAAATGACCAAAGCGCCTTTTTTTTTTCCATCGTCTTTTTCTTGAAACAGCGAGCGGGTTTTGTGCTTTCCTTCCCCTTTCCCCCTTGACTAATTCGAAGCCTTCTTCCTCATCTCGCCCCCCCCACTTTTTTCTTCCTCTTTGCGATTTTCGAGCATTGCGGCCCGTTTTCTCAACTGTGGTGGGCGCTTGTCCCCGGGCGAAGTGCTTTTTTCCCCCCACATCTCCCTTTTGCGTTCCTATCCGAACGAGGTGTCTTTTTTTCTTCTCGGGGGCTCAAGAGGTGAAATGTTCTTTTTTCCGGCGGTTGATGAGGTTTTCTTCGGGGACGTGGCCCCCCTCTTCTTTTCACTATTAGTTTACTAATAATAAGTTTTCTTTATCGCCTTTCTTTTGCTTCTCTTCTCACCCAGCAGTCCCCCCTTTTTACGACCGCACTTTCCTCACCCTTTTTTTCTCCTCGCCTGAGACACTTTTTTTTCCCTCCCTACACCCCCCCTTTTTTTCTTTTTTTCGCTGTGTGTGGTGTTCGGACTCCCCGTGTGAGCTTTTTTTCTGTGGTGTCCGACAGCGCCCAATTTTTATGTGCCTTTTCCCCTCCTCCTTCTTTTCGCCGCGACATCGCACATTTTTTTTCCCAAAAATTGGCTTTCTCTTCTCCCCTCTTCCAGTGGTTTTTTCCCACCCTCCCCGTTCCTTTTCTGTTCGCGGCTGGATCAAAACAGACGGTCCTTCCCCAAGAACAAGTCAGATGGCGAGACGCTTTTCTCGTGCATTTTTTTTCCCTCTTTTTTCTTTCCATTTCCCCCGAACCATCTCTTACCCTCGCCGGGGATTCCGTATTCGGAGATCTTGGAGTGTCATCTTTCTTTTTTTTTCTGAAGGGCCTTCCCCCTCTTTTAATGGAGTCCATTGCGGGTTCCCTTGCGCGTGAATCTTCCTTGCTGCCCTTAATTGTTTAAACCGGCTCCAGTTTTTCCTCTTATGAAGTGGATAGGAGGCCCTGGTAGCCACTTTCGTTCTCTTTTTTTTTTTGTTTTTTTTTTTTTTTTTTTTTTTTTTTTTTTTTTTTTTTTTTTTTTTTTTTTTTTTTTTTTTTTTCCTTTTTTTCGCGCGCCCCATTTGCTTTTTGAACGGTGTCAGGCGTCCTTGTCAGCGACTCCCCCTTCTTTTTAAAGACCTTGCGGATATAGGATCTACTCACCCAGTTCTAACAAAATACTCGTGCAACGAGCCGCGTTCTTTCCCTAGAGGAGCAAGAAAGGCAAAGGTTTTCCTCGTTTCTATAGGCATTGTTGTCTTCCTCTTTTTTCACCCAGTTCTCTCGATTTGTCCCCCCGCGGAGAAAATATTGATCCTCACGACTCGACCTTTTCCTTTCTTCAAGAACTTATCTGTAGGTACCTCCCCTTTGCTCCTGGCCCTGTCCCGCCCGTCCAAATTGTACGTTTCGACCGGAAATTCCTTCCTTGCCGAGCAGGCTTCTGCCCGGCAGGGCAGTCTTTTTTGCCCAAGGATTTCCTGCCTTTTTCGGTTTTGATCGCCGTCTTCTTAGTCGGCCTTCCGGCCCGACGCAAAGACTTAAGCCCTTTTTCTCGTGCGTCTCACCCCCCTGCCCACCATTTTCCCTGTTAATCCGGTGATCGAAAGCCTTTTTTCCGACCCTGTGCTTTTCATTTCAGAGATAGGCTTTGAGGCCCTTTTCGGCGAGCTTCCCTCCCCTTCCCTATTTTCTTCTCTTCCTTCTTGCGACGCTCATGATTCCCCGACAGAGACCTCTCCCCCCCTTTCTGGGCGGTCTGTACGACGGGACGTTTCGTTCCCGAAGCCCCCTTCCTTTTCCCAATTCCCGACTGCGCGGAGTCCTCCTATTTCTTCGAGGCCATCGTGCTTTCTTTTGCCGGTATCACCCCCCCTTTCTTGGCTGATCCGATTCAAATGGCTTTCTCCGAATGTGCTCCTTTTACGCTTGTACAGCCCTAAAGCATTTTTGCCCCATCCATTCGCGTGGACGTTTCCCTTTAGCTCTCCCCCCTTCCAAGTAGATCGTAAAGTCTTTTCTTTTTGATGACGCTTTTTTTTTCCCGTCGCCCAATAATGTTTCCCGCTGCCTTTACAAAGGCGACTTCCTTGCTCGGACTGGTTTCCCTTCCCCCTCAGGGCGATAGAAGATAATCGGTCTTCTTCGGTGCCTCGATCGCCCGGGTCACGCCTCCTTAGCAACCGCCGGCCTTTTTCCTTTCCTCGCGTCCTTTTTTCAGGGTTTTTGCCTCCCTCAAAGGGAGGCTGTCTTTTCAGGAGGCAATGCCTCCTTCTTGAAAAAGCGCCTTCCTTTCCCCCAAAAACCGGCTGTTTTATGTGACGCCCTTTCTCGAAGTCGTGGCGCCGCCTGAAACGCCCCTTCTCTGTCCCACACCTTGAGGAATTGTGTCCTACAAGAAGGAGAGAGGTCTCCACCCCCCCTTTCCTCATGACTTGCGCTGAACTTTCTTTTGTTTGGGATCACTCCTTCTCGAACTAGACCTCTCCCACTGCCGGATGCATTTTGGACTTTTCCTGTGGACGCTCCTTTTTAGATTTGAATTCGTTCTCCGAAGCCTGCTTGATTCAAGTCTCCTTTTTTCCTCATAATAAGTTGTTTGTGTTTCCCTTTGATAAATCTCTTCCTCTCCTCCCTCTTAGAAGAGTTACCTCCCTTTCTTTAGGCTACAATTCCCCCCTAAGATGAATCCCTGGACTCCTTGTTCTTCATGTGCCAAAACGCCCCGACTCCCTTTTTTCATGAGAGCCTTTCCCATTGTGGTGAGTGCTCGCCGTCTTTTTTCCACGCAAAACTTTTTTTCGCGCCACCCTGGCGAATTGTCGATTTGGCAGGAACAGGCTCTCTCCCTCATAACCGACCGGCCAATCCGGGTGTGTTTTTACCGATGGCTTTGCGTTTCATTTTTATGACCGCGACCTTCGAAGCCGTTCCCTTGGAACTGTCCTCTTTTCGAAGAGAGAATTGGAAATTCTTTGGAGAATTCTTGTACAATTGACCCGTCTATTTCTTGCCCCCTTCACCAAAACCTCTCGCCTATGATAGTCACCTCTGCCCTAAATTTGATTAGTCCTTTCCCTTCATTCCGATCAATTTGGCAAGGTCTCTTGCCGAAATTTATTTTCGTTCCCCGATGATAGGGAAGAACACCCTTCCCCATGAAGTTCCCCTTTTTCCTTTGGATGGGTCCTCCTTTTCCTTTCCAGAATAGATGATCTCCCTTCCTCATGGGATTCCACTCCATGGGGGGGGACCTTTTTTCCCGAGACAAAGAGGCTATTGCTCCTCTTCCCTAAATAGAAGTCTTTTTTTTTTCTGAGCAAGAAGGTTTTTGCCCCCGAATTCTTTTCCTTGGGGCGGCGCCTCGTCCGCTTCGCGTTTAGGTTAGACCCGGCCCTCTATCCTAGACTGGTTCCGAAGGCATAGGACTTCCCCGCCCCATCTTCCCCGAGGCGACTTTCTTCGACTCTTTGAAGCATGAGGCAATTCGACGTCCCTCTTTTTCAAATGACGTCTTTTTTAGAATCGAATACCAAAAAATCTTCCCCGCCTATGCTAGAGAAATCATTTTTTTTCAAAAACCTCTTCGTACCCCCCATGTTTTTGAAGTGAAGACGTCTCCCTCCCCTTTTAGCACTCATAAAGGAGTTTAATTTTTTCCTCCGCCGCCGTTTCCGTTTACAAAAGAAAGATCTTCGCAAACTCTCTCCTAATCTGTCACTTTTCTCCATGAAGGGGAAATTTTCCTTCTAATGATCTCCCCAGGAGATTTCCTCGGGAGACCCTGTAAGTTTTACTGAGGGTTTGAGGGTATCTTTTTCTTTTTCAGTTTTTAATTCCCCCCGACCCCAAGGGCTTTGAATCTGTTCCACTCTCCTTTCCCCCCTGGGAACTCTTCTTCAGATTGTACCCTCTTAATGTCTTGAACAGAAAGGCCATTTTCCAAGCGGAGGTTCAGCACAACAATTCCTTTTTGTCTGACGCAACCCCCCTTCTTTCTATATAGTCATGCTTCTGCTCCGATTTCTCTTTTTTCCACTTTTTGTTTCGTGGTCTTTCCGGTATGGCGATTCTCCCTCCGGCGATTTTTTTTTTTTGGACATCAAGGCTTAGCCCCTTTCGCGACCTTCTCCCCCCCGGGGGTTTCCAACCCCAGCATGGGGGCCTCGGGCCGGAACTTTTCCCCCTAAAGAAAATACATTCGGAAGGAATTTTTCGTTCCCCCCTTCTCCTTGTGAAAAAATTTTCATTTTCCAGCCTTCCTCCTTACAAAAGAGACTGTGCCCCCTTCCCTTCTTTTCCAATTGCCCTCACGCGTCCTTCCCTTTAGAACTGAAGGGTAAGAACGGGTCCTAAGGCTCCTCATCTGAGGAACTTTCTTCTTTTCGCTGCTGAGTTTTCGGTTCGGCCCGTCCTTTCCTCCCCCCAGTACGTGGTCACTGCACAGCGAGCTGAGGCAGCGTCTGTTTTTCTTTTGAGGTCCCCTTCCTTTTTTCCGCCTACCTTCCCCATTCCCAGGTGTCGGACGAGGGTTCCCGACATACTTCGCCCTCCTTTTTTTTTTATTGTCATCTATCATACCTATTTGGACCTTTTCCCTCCCTTTTTGCGGAGAGAAGGGGCACTTTTTTCTTTTGGGAGCTTCCCTCAGTGCCTAACGCTCCACGGCGCCCCCTCCACTTAAGCGACCGTCCCCCTTCAGACCGAGGTGTCTTCTTTCCCTTCCGGTGGCGAATTCGTCTGGTGATAAACGGTTCTTAGTGCGGTGCTTTTGGTGAGATCCCTGGAAGCGGCCGTCTTTGTCCCCCTTTGACCCTCATTCTCTTTTCCTCCTTCGTATTGTTTTTGTTTTCTTTTCATATCGCATCTTGAGGGACCCTCTTGTCCCCGCAGACAGAGGAAGCACAGCCTCCTCCTGGTATAACACGCCTTCCTCGCCTTTTACATGTCCCCTCCGAGCTTCTCTTTTTTCCTCAGGTGGGGGAGGAGCTTTGTTTTTTTCTCCCCACTTCGCCCGGGTGTAAGACAGACGTTCTTCCTATGTTCCGAGACTCCTCCCGCGCGCAGCGACCTTTACCCCCCCCCCTTTTGAGGATGTTAGGAGATCGTCCCTGAAGAGGCGGCCGAAGTATTCCTACACCTTTTTCCCTTGTCTTGAATAGATCCCTCCTCTCCTACACCAGCCCCCCATTCTTTTCCTCTTCAGAGTGGTTTATTGGACAGGGACTGTGCTCGGGCATCCTGGACGGGCTTTTTTTTGCTCCCCTCGGTGCTCTGGGGATTCTTTTTTTGATCTATGCTCGTGTTCCCTTTCCCTTTCCCATGAAGGCGTCTTTCTTTGCTCCTTTTCCTGTGCTGCTGCTCTGCGCAGGGCCGTTTAGTGCATATTCCTTTATTCCCCACCAATTGTTTCAACAAGGCCATGATTTCTGCCTTTCTCTCTTAGACATTCTTTCGCGCGATTGGCGTCCCCACATGATGTCGGCAGTAGTTTTCCTTCTCCTGGGCCGAAATGTCGTGTCCCCCCTCCGTGATGTCCGACAAAGAACTTCCCTATAGGAGAATCTTCCCCTTCCTCCACTAGCCACAACCCCCTTTCCCTCGCATTTCTTTGCCACCTCGCAGAGTTCCCTCTAGAGCTCCCTCACCGTTGTGTTTCGGTCTTCTAGGCCATTGGATGTACCCCCCCCCCTCTGAATCCCATACCGTTTTTTCTCCAAAATCGGAGACCTGGGCCGTTCTTGCACCTTGCGCGGATCCCTATGAAAGCCCTTACCTTTTTTATTCCATTGAGTCGGCTTTTCCCCCCCCCCTCCTAATCCCTGTAGGCTTGTTCCTTGGCGACAGGAACCCCCCCACGTCCTCCCCGGATTTTTTTCTTTTGTCTGTTTTCCCCCGGTCGTCATCAGATTGGGGCCCCCGTTGAGATATGGTACAACAAGTGACTTTTTACGCTTCCTCTTCTTTTTCGCCACCGCGCACCCTCCCGCACTGGAAGAGCCGAAAAATCTTTCGTCGGAGGCATTTCTTTTACCGTGACTTTTCTGCGATGTCTGAGCTCCCGGCTTTGCGGGACCCTAGAAGAGATATCCCTCCCCTCATGGAATATTTTCTTTCGAGAAGTTCTTTTTTCCCTTTCCATATCTCACTTTACGCGACAGTCGCTAGGAGTATGGGTCTTTCCTTCGGAGTACAATCCCTGTCCAAGTATATGGCGGCCGATCGACGCTCCCCTTTCTCTAGAGTCGCCCCGATCTCCCTCTTCCCCTGATCCGGACCACGGCGTGTCGCTTAATCACCAAAAGGTCCCCCCCAATTTTCCCTGACTTCCAAGACGAGCCGCCTGTGCTAATGTCCCCCAGTACGTAGTCCTGCCCCTTTTCCTTATTCAATCCTAGCGAGTTGACCGTTAGTCGCAACCCCACGACACGTCGCCTGTCCTTCCTTGATCGGCAGTTGATGACGCCCCCTTCCACTCGCGAGCTCCCCCTTTCACCTTTTTCCCTTTCGGTATTTCTGAAAAATTTTCTCCCTTGGGGAACGCCTACCCCCCGACGGGAGATATTTTTTTGACCCCGGACCGGTTGACCCCTCTTTTTCTCCCTTCGCCTCCTCACTAGAAACCATTGATCTTCTTCGGCCCCCAGGAGGGAAAATTTTCATGACAGGCCTGTATCGTCGGCTGGTCAGGCAATCAATTAAGCTCGCATGACCCAGCGCACACACAAAAGGATTGGATTGAAGGTAGCCGTTTGCTAAGCCATTCGTACCCCCCTTTTGAGAGCCAACCCCCTGATTTTCGTTTTCTCCGTGATACGCCGAAACCGTTTTGATCGGCTTCCTTCCCCCATTAATGATCTCATGCTCTCAAGGTCTTTTTGGGACCCCGATGATCAGCCCCCCACTCTCCTTCATTAAATGGACTGATTTTCATCTCCCCTTCTCCTTTTTCGGCCTGAGATTTCAAGAGGCGAATCTCATCCTTCTATGATAAAGT
>Ga0179593_1340798_pt1 | contig 11168 bp, 11 predicted proteins | sample CZODoug2_1_08_16_FD_185931 | JGI IMG/M metagenome (GOLD analysis project Ga0179593, IMG submission 185931) | Vadose zone soil fungal communities from Angelo Coast Range Reserve, California, USA - CZODoug2_1_08_16fungal (PacBio error correction) | ecosystem: Environmental > Terrestrial > Soil >... | reverse complement strand
CGCCCTCGAGCAGAAATCTGCTTTCGCTTTCGTTTCAGTACGTCGCAGAGCTTTGTCCCCTCCTCCTCCTGCGTCCGATGATTGCCGCTCCCTCCTTTCAACCGTTTCCCGACTTTTTCACCGCCGTTGCGCCTGACGCGTTTATGCACGCACTCCTCGTCCGTGGACTTCCGCCCCTTCCATTAAATGTTGCTACTCAAGATTGACTCGCAGCCCGTGTCTCATTTTCTTCGAGATGGAACGCTGCCCTTTTTAATCTTTTTCCCCTCCAGTTAAATTTCTTCGCTTCCGAGTGGGGCACCGTTGAGGTAGAAGGCCTTCCCAGAACTCGTTCTTTTCACCTCCGCTCTTTTTATTCCCCGCTGGCCGTACGCGCCGTCGGGGCCCCCCTTCGAGTCGTTCCCCCTTCTTCCCCCGAGAGTCCCTTCGAGTAAACGCACATTTCCCCCCTTGCTGCCCTTACGGCATTTTTTTTGGGCTCCGAATTTCCCAGGAGTTGTTCTATGGATTACCTCACCGCTGCCTCGCAAAGCTCTTCTTAATAAAAACGCTTCTCGTTTCGGAGTCCTTTATGATTTTTCTCCTGGCTCCTTTTAGGTGGGCATTGTTTTTGAACTCAGCAGGGTTTGACGAGCCGCGGCAGTCGCCCCCCCCCTCTCCTCTTCCCGTTCTTCGCTAAAGGCCTCTGCTGCTAAAGAGACTTTGCTATTCCGAGCTTGTTCCGCCCGCTCGGACAATCCACTCCTTTCCCCCCCCGACGTTTAAAAGAGCATGGTTTTTCGTAATTCATTTAGCCTTTGCTTGCCTCCTCCACAACTCACACACTTTCTCCCCTTTTCAAGAACATAGATCTGGACCCCTTAAAGCGACCCGGCTCTTTTTTCGCGCCTTCAGTATCCGTTTTTTTGTCGGCTGTTTCCCAGGAACTGCGGTATCCCCTCAACTTTTCGTGGTGACAAAACCCTTTTTTTTTCTACTTCTTTTCCTCGGCAAGCCGTTTCCAACCGCCAGTCAAATGCTACTTTCCTCCTCAACTCGAAGCCCTTTTGTGTTCCCAATGTGTCTTCGAGCTTTTGACAGGAGTGATCTTAAGAGATTTGTCTCTGATCTTCAACCCACGGGGTTCAACATTCCTGGTTTTGTTAGTAAGTTTTTCGCGCAGCAGCGAGAATACTTCATTCTCCGACGCCGCGTCTTTCGTCCCTTTTCTCTTCCGGCCACATTTTCTAGACCCAACATGCTTTCACCCCTTTCCCTCCGAGCGGTCACTTTGCCTCGATCATCTTTCAGCCCTCATCGAATTTCCGCCCTTTAGACTTTGGTGTGGATTTTTAACCCCGGCCCAGAGAAATCACAATTAGGAAATCTATATTTACCCCCCATCCCCCTCTTTGTTTGCTTCGATGGACTCTGTATGCGGTATTGAGCCGGTTGCCCATTGTCCTTGTTGATGCCATCAAACCTTCGTCGTGGCGGCCCCCCCCTTTCGATCCGCACCCATTAGGTAGTTCAGACTACGTTTAGGCGTAGTAGAGTTTGCATCGAGTCTGCTCCGGGATTGAAAGTCCCACCACTCGTTGTGGGTGTCATGGGCATGATGACCAACCCCCTTTCATGCAGGCTTCCTTTCCGGTTTAAGTCCCTGATTTCGTCCCCTGGTTTCCCCAGTTCTTACAGATGCACCCGAGGCACAAGGTTTTTTTCAGAAGCCTTCCGCGCCTGGTTTTTGCGCCCCTTCTGTAAGAGTCCCCGTTTACGGATCTTTCGCAATTTTTGAACGCATTTTACGTCGCCTTCGCAGGCCCCTTCTCCTCTCTCGAGGTGTGTCTGCTTGTGCGGCTTCATCCGACAGGTTTCCCTCCCTTTGAAGACAGATGGTTATCGAAACTTTTCATTTCCCGAGTTTTCCGCCTCCTCCAATGCGCTATGAGGGCCAAACGCTTCCCCAATTCTTCCCGGGAGAGAAACCGCAGTCGGAGGCTCCCATCCTCTATCACTACCTCTAACCTATCTACTTGCCCCCTCCCATCCCCAACTCCTCTCCTATCCCCAAAATCTCTTCCCACCACTATACCCCCTCCCCTTATACCCACCCCCCCCCTACTCCCTCGCCTTCCCCTACCTCTCACCTCTCTCCCCCTCCTTACCCCCCCCTCTACTCCCTCCCATCACCCTCCCTGCCGCTCTCCACTTCCCTTCCATTTATCCCCACCCTATCTCTTTCTTTTTCCCCTCTCCCCCTTCCTCTTTATTCCCAGTATTTCATTCCCCCCACTCCCTCCACTTACCCACTACTCCCCTTCCCCCCCCCCCCCTTTTCTACTAACCTTCCAATCCACCCCCCCCCCCCCCCACCCTCCAGTCTGTGCCTTATGGTTCCAGTTGAGACCCGACATTCAGTTCGTATTCCTCCTTCAATCTGACACAAAAAACCCAATCTTAGGGAAGGGATTGCAGTTCATGTCCGAAAACGTTTCCCCCTTTAACTAGAACCCTGCGCCCTCCTGTGAGAAGATCGGCTTTTTTAGTTTTAATACCGGCTAGCGAGGCCTCAGACTAGCCGCCAACCCGGTGCTTCTCTGCTCCCCCGACGGTTTTCCTTTGGACACCCCCCTTTTTTTCCGATTTTGCCCCCCGCGCTTGTAGAACGTTTCTTTTTCTTCTTCCCTCTCAGCCGCGGCCCCAGACTTTCCGAATCCATATCGCCCCACTTCTTTCTATTTCCTCCACCCGGCTTCTCTGTCTGGCCGTTCCCGTAGGCTGTCCTCTTCAATCGAGGCTGTATAGAGCGAGATTCTCTTCTTCTAAATTAATGTCGACCCTGAGCGTCCCCTAGGCTTTCCCTTCTTTCTGTCAAGAGGGCTTCTGTACCCCCCCCACTTTCTAGTTGATGGGACCTGTTTCTCCTTAAAGGCGTTGCTGGAAGCCGTGAAGGCTCTGGCAACCCCTTTGCCTCCTACTTTGCGATGGGTTGGGAGAGATGGGTTAGCGGACTTTACGGCAGGACTTTTTGCAAGCGCCCTTCCCAAAGCTCTGCGTGCTCTTATCTTTCAAACGATTTTTTTTTACCGTCTGCACTTTTCTATTATGAGGCTCGACGGATGAATAGAGACCTGGGGTCCCTCCGGACAGCCTCCTTTTTTCGTATTCGGGTCGCATTCTTTTGAACGGTTTCCTTAGTCGCTTCACCTTCAATCGTTGAGCCTTTTATTCGCCCCCATCGTAAGATCTCGCGCAGAGCTTTTCCCCCCGTCTGATGGGAGAATATTCCTCCCTGACTTCAGAGCTCTCTTTACGTTACCCCGGTGCCTTCTTGTTTTTTGCTCTTAGAGGGTGACCCCCGCCCCCCCCAAGCGCCCACGGAATTCTTTCTCAATTCGAGTGTCGGAATTGCCCCCAAATCTCGAAAATCGTTGCCGTTCCTGCCTCCTGGCGGGTACCGTATTAGGGCCGACCCTAGACGAGAAAACCCTATCCCTTTTCTAGATTTCGTCTGACCTTAATATGCCCCCTTGAGAATCGATTCTTTTTTCCCCCCCCCCAGACAGGCCCGATGACCGAGTGTGAATTCCGTCGCCGCGTTTGGTCTCGGTGGGTGACTTTCCCTCCCTCTCTGCGCGTCGTTCACAGTCTATCAAGCCCCCCCGTTTTTTCTTTTTCTCTCCTTTTTCCAGACCAAATTTATGATTCCCTTCCTTGACTGGAAGTCGGGGTGTAGACGACTCATGCCGCCGCGTGTTATCCAAATTTTTTCTCTTCCGTCCCTTGTACTCGTTCCCATAAAGGAATGCCCCTAAGTCTCCCCAGGGTTGATTGTCGGTCCCGGGACTCTTGTTTCACTCCACGAAAATGGTGACTCGCCGCGGGCATTAGGTCTGCTCTTTTTCTTTCCAGGTCTCTTTTTCTTCGTGGCGCCGATCCGCAACTTCTCCCTGTACGACGATGTCGTTGTTGATTTTTTGCCGGCGCGCGAGCCAAGGGAATTGCTTACAGTGAGCCCCTTCACCCTCTTCCTGATCCAGGGTTTCGCCTCTTCTCCCCGTGGCTCGTGCCCCTCCGGACCCCCCCCCTTCTCTTTTTGTTTTCAGGAATCCCCCTCTTTCCCCCTTCCACACGGTGGAACTGCGTTTCACCCGATTGGCGCTTTTTTTCCCCTCCGGCGTTTACCCGTTTCTTTCTCGTACTCTACTTTTTTTCTCGGGTTTTTCCACCTGGTTCTCCCTCCCCTCCTTAGAGCCAAGGGGCTCGAGCATCATCTCCCCCTCCCGCCTTTTTTTGCGGTTAGTATTCTAGCTTCCCTTTCCCTTCTTGATTCAGTGCATCCAACAAACAGACTCTGTCGGCCCCTTTTGCTTGGTGGTACCATGAATGTCCATTTCTTCCCTCCCGAGTCTGACGTTATTCTGCCCCCTTTCTCCGATTCTTTCGTGCGACTCGGAATTTTTGATAGAACCTTGCCAACAGTTCTGCCCCCTTCGATACCTTATTGGTCCCGGGGCTCCCTGCGCTCAGCATTTCTCTGGGTGTAAACACTGTTTTTCCTGCCTCTTCCGGTGCCCCTCTCTTCATCCCCCGTATCGGGACCTACCCCCACTTTGCTAACAGAACCGTCCCTTCTTTTGTATTTGGTTCTCTCAACGATCCTGTTTTCCGTTGAAGTCTGACCTCCGCGCGTTCCCCTTCTCCCCCTTTTTGGGCCAAGCAAGTGTCCAGGGGCTTTTTTTTCTTTTCATTTCCATGCAAAGGTTCTCCCTTCTCAAGACCGCTAGTTGTTTGCTTTTGAAGAGCTCCCTTCCGAACCTGAGACGAGGCTTAGAACCCTTTGTGATGTGCTCCTTCAAACTTTCCTTTACCGAACACCCGCATCAAGTGATTTTGAAGCAGACCCGTGCAAGAACCTCTTCAACAGAGCTTTTCTCTATCCCCCCCCCAGATCGACGAAGTTTCTCTGATTTATGATAACGCTTCCAAGGCTTAATTCTCTCTTTTCCAGTTGGTGTTGTTTTTTCGTTATATAATGACCCTTCGCGTTCTCTCGTAGAGTACCTCTGAAGGCTTGAAGTCCGAGTGTGTTCCTGGCCCTTCTCTTTTCCATGTTTAGTATCTGCAAATCTCCTAGCGCTCTCTCATTTATTTTTTTTGAGCGTTTTTATACTTTTTCGTCCGAACCCGATTGACTAGAATTAGTCCCGTCATATTTAGCTCTAGCATATCCCCTAGGGCCCTCTACCTCCAGTATTTGAGTTTCCCCTTTCGGTTAGATTGGTTTCTCATTTCCCCCGGCTCTCATACAAAGCACCCATACAAAATAGAAAATTTTTCTTGTTCCCCTCGCCAAGTTTCTGGAAGACCCGTCCTCTTTCCATTGATGGTGCGCTTTTTATCTACCTTTTAAGTTTAGGCCCAAGGTTTTATTGCGCCATTCCCCCTGACCCTGATTCTTGTCCTTTTTCTACCGTGGTCCTCCCCAGGTGTGGGCCCCATTTGACGCACGTCAGGCGTTCCCCAGCCTTCCTCTGTTTTCCCCATCGTAACCTATAGTTTTAGAGATGGGACGGCCTAAGAAGATCGGACTCCTCGGGTCCTTTTTCCGTCGGGACACCCACTTTTCCAGTAAGAAGAGCAGCCCACCCGTCCCCCTTGTGGAACGAAGAACCATATTAGGATTTTCAGGCAGTAACCCCCCATGCCAACAACTCGTTCCACAAGCCTCTTCGTTTCATTTTCTGTCGTGCACTTCCCCCCCGTAACCCCCATTTTGGAGAGGATAGAGTAATAACTACACCTCCCACTGAGTGATTTTTTGAATTCTTTGAATTTCCTCTGATCCCGAGTCACTTCTTTCTCCCTTTCATAAACAGGTGAGCTGGCACTTTCTCACGCTCGAAGCTGTTTGGGAGCTTTCCCCATCAGCCAGCTTGTTCTCCGGGAGGGACCCCTTAGCCACCCCACTGAAACTTCGGTGCCTTCTTCCCCTTTTGATACTTAGATCTTAAGCCTTGCTGATTGACCCGGCCCGATCCTCCTCCTGCCCTTCTTCCAGTCGGTCCTTCCTTTCCCACCCTGCAACAGAAGAGGTGCCAATTTATCTGAGAGAGCCGCTAATGGCAATTGATTTCCCCAGTTTCATCACCCCGGCTCGGCATCGCGCTTAATGCTTCTTAACCCTTCTAAAATTTGCTGAGAAAAACCGGTCCTCCCCCCTCCTCTTCTTACGGCCGCGCGCAGGCTTGGTCGCTTTTTTAAAATCGCCCGGATTTCCCCCGCACCCCGCGACTTCTCTAGACAAGCATTCTGGCACCTCCCCCCTTACACCCCTCCTTACACGGCCCGGATACCGCTTTCCTTCTTTGCTCGACACGTTACTTGGAAACATTCCCCTGCCTTTTTTTTTGATCCGGAGTTTGTTTCAGTCCTATCCCCGAGAAATCTCCCTCGGGTTTGGCTGAATCTGCGTTCCAGCGCAGATCCGTTTGAATCCCCTTCACCGACACCCTACAGACCCCGGCATGAGACCCCCTACTATTTCCGAGCTTTTACCGCGTGGAGCAAGCTTTCTTACGGGCCTTACAACGGGGCGTACCGTTCGCGTGTACCCGTCTATGTCAGTGTCCCGGTTTATTTGTTCCTTCTAAAGATGCAAGTCTTAGCTTTTTGCCCCGCTTCGCTGACCCGCTTCCCCGGTTGTCCGGCCTTTTTCTCTTTTTTTTTGTTCGGGGTCCACGTCGCTTGAAACGCATCGGCCTGATTCGGCGTGGTCGACCCGATTTGCCCCCTCTTGGAGCCCTACCCCTCTTCTTCTTCCCCCTTTTTTTCAGAGATCTTTTTTGACGCCCGCGCCTCCGGCCGTTGAATTCAGGACTGCCCCTGCCCGCCGACCATGCGGACTCCTAGACGAGAGGTCTCTGATCTTGATTTCACCTGTCTGCTTTTCGGACGCAGAAATGGAATGATTTCCCCCCTTCCCCCGCAGCTTCTTTATTTTGCGAGCTTGTAGAGTCCGCGCCGTTTTTCCGCTGCTCAGGAAACAGACACCAGTCTCCACCCCCGAAGCCGGTGGGGCGAGCTGAGTCAGCGGCCTGCCCACGCAGATGGCCAGACCTTTAACTTCCGAGACTTGCCTTCCGACGTTCTTTTTTTGTCTTTCACACTCCCTTTATGACCGTCGAGCTTTTTAGACCTCGGCACCTCTGTCGAGTACATCTTCCGTCTTTTCCGGCACATTCCGTCCTTCCCTGCTTTGCCAGCCTCCATCCGTCCTTTTTGGGCAGATGGAGACTCCTTGAACCGCGACGGTTCCGCTCTTCTGTCTACAAAGTATCGGTCTGCTCTGCTTTTTTCGAGCTGTTCGACTTCCTTTTGTAGGTGCTGCCACTTTTCACTCTGAGACGTTTTTTTACTCGCCAAACAAGGGATTTTTTCCTCTTTTGCGGCATACGTCCCTTCCTTATAGCTGCTCCACCCGACCCAGTTCCTCATGTGGGTGCGACCCCCCTGAATCAGAACGTCAAAGACAGTAGAGTCTCGTTGTTCCTTTTACTTCCTTCCCTTGAAGATCACCCCCCCCACAAACTTAAAAATTCACCTCTGTCGATACCTCAACTGACCGCCTCACGAGTGATCTCCCATTTCTCGAACTGTTGCTGGACGGGTTGTCGACCTTTCAAGGTTCCATTTCCCCCCCCTGTTATTCGGCTCCGTGAGAGTTTCACCCTTTCACCTTCCTCCCAACCCCCCTTACGAATTCCGCGTTTTTTTTCAGCTTAGTTTTCCCCGGGGCGGCAAGATTCTTTCTCCTCCTTCTTTCCAAGGCTCTTTCTCTCTCGAGACGCCGCGAGAGTGGCAACTTTCCCGGTCGAGAGGTACCGCCTCCTTCTATTTCCGCCCTGCGCTTTTTTTCCAGCCTTTTCCCCCGCCCGGGCGGGGGAGTGTCGCGGAACCTTCCAAACCTTAGCACCTATGACGACCCTTCTCGCCAGAAGAACGACCTGTTCCTCTCCCGAGCCTCCCTCTGTCGGAATTTTTGTTCAAAGTTCTTTTCTCCACCCGTCTTCAAGAATCATCGAGTCCGATATTCTTTTATAACCCGACTTTTTGTAGAGAGATGACATACATGATCTTTCTTAATTTGGTCAGTGGTTCCCCCAGACCCCACCTTCGTGCTTTCAGGCGGCAATTTCTTTTCCAAATTGTACGGCCAATAGATTTCTAAGGTCAGGACCCCCCCGATGATTCTTTCTCCCCACCTGGTTTCTGGGACCTTTGAGTGTCAACTTTTTCCTAATAGGCGCGATCGTAATTTTGGTTGCCCCCTAAGGGCTTCCCATCCTGCCCCTTCTCTATGACGGTTTCCCCCGGTACTTCGTGATCTAGCTCTGGCTTTTTCCGCCTTCCACTTACCCGAGGCATCCAGCCGTTAGCAGCTCTCGGTCCTTTTCAAATTTGAAAGTCCAGGATTCCCCGGCTCAGGATGCAGCTTCCTTTCCTGTCTGTGGAGGGGATTTTGGAACCTTTTCCGTCCCTGTCCCCTTGCATAATAACCCTCTTCGGCGAACCTTACCTTGAGCCTCGCCTAAACCCCTGGGGGTCTTCTCCCCTCCTTTGGTCAGCGTGAACTTGTCTTCCTAATTTGGTCTGTTTCCACTTTTTTACCCGTCTGTTGGTGGTTTTAATTTTTTTAGGAGGGCAGTAATTTCCTTACCTCTCGGCGAAGCGAACCAAACCAACTTCAGGGAGCTCCTTCTTTTTCGACCCGGTCGCAACTTCTAGGCCACATTCGCCCTGTCCCTCTTTGAGTCACGCTCGCCATGACCCTTCCTGGGATCTTTCCCCAAGATTTTCCCTCAGTAAGAGATCACAAGTGCCGCGTTCTTTTACCTTCAGGCCTTCAATGCACAGCACGCGCCCCTTCTTTCCCTCATCTGCTCTCCGTAGTTTCACGTTTGCCTCCATGAACGTATGTTTGTGCTGAACTTCTCTTTGTCAGGCTCCCTTTCTCCCCCCCCCACAGCTGCTCGAGAGTTGCTACCGCTGCGCTTTCTCTTTGTTTCTTGAGCCCACGGAGATGTCTTGAGGTGAGTACTCGACGCCGAGCCGAAGCTTTGCGAAATTCCCCTTCCCTGTTGCCAAAGACGATTCCTTGTCGTACGGCACTCTTTTTTAGAGTCTTCCCCTTTTGGCGAAGGTTTTTTTAACTTGGTCTTTTCCCGCTTTTCGGCGGGGCCTCCGTCGTCCTTCCAAGCGCGTAACCTCCGTCAATTTTTCCCTGGTTGCTTTTGGTCTTTGCCTTTTGAACGGGCGTCCTTCAGTAACCCCCCTCCTTGGCTCTTCGTTTTTCTATCAAAAGAGGGTTTTTGCCGTTTATCGTTCCCGAGTTCTTTTAGGGCCTTTCTTTATTTTGTGGTCTTCTTTCCCCCCTCCCCGAGGCGCCCTTTTTCTATTGGTCCCTTCGGGTCCCGGTGACTTTTGCGTCGCGGCCTTCATAGGTCTAACCGGAGGAGAGGCTCACCTCGGAGGTTCTCCGCGCGTAATCGAGTAATTCTCTTCTCCCTCCCGGTTCAGAATTTTTTTCCTTCTCTAGACAGACTTCATTTTTAAGTTGGGCTTTGCGCCTTTGACATCCTCAGACCCCCAAGGAGGGACTTCCCTAACCAGAGTGTCGATGACTTCGGCGTCTCTCGACCCACTCAGTGCCTCGTCCTTCACGACCCCACGCGCGCGGCCTTGAGTTGGGCACCCTCAGTTTTTTTTTTTTTTTTTCACATCGCCTTTCTGCCCCTCTAGCGCACCTCTTTGCTCTGAGCACGTTTTCGTCAGGCGCCCTGCGGCCTTAGTTGGTTGTCGATAGGGGATACTTGGACCCTTTCCCGCGCACGTTCTCGTCGAAGCCCCCCTTAGCGCTTATTTCCGAGTCCTTATTCTGTTTGACCTTTTCCCGTTTTTTGAAGGTGAAGTAGGGTCCCCCCAGATCTCTACTTGAAGTCTCGTGTAGCTGGATTTTCTTGTAGGTTGCCTTTTGTTTATTCAGATGTTTCTTGCTGTCCCTTTTCTCTCTGCCCTCCATCGCCCCTCTTTTATGCGAGGACTTGCTTGCTATTCTGCTGCTCTTTTTTTGGTAGGCGTGGCGAAGAATGCCCCACGATGGGGATTTACGCGTCCGATCCGTTTCCGAAGCTTAGCCCCTTTTGCGGTTTTTCTTTTATATTTTTTACCTCTTCCGATGTCCTTTCGGAGGCGAGCTTCCCCTTGGTTTCTACGTGCAAGCGCACGGCTCGGGCGGGTTCAAGGTAACGAAAGTGGCCTCTCCAAAAGTGTAGTTTAAACTCTTTTCTCCTTTTTTTCCCTAAATGTCGGCGGACCACGCTTTCTATCGTAATCTCCACTTACGAGTCTATGGCGATCCAGAGAACTGGTTTTTGCGCCCAGGCCATCCTTCCCTTCTGAAGGGAATAGAGCAGAATTCATTTTCCCCCCCCGTCCTGGTGAGGGTATTTCATATTCTCGAGAAGTCCGCCCTTGATCAGTGACGACTTCAACTTTTTTTTACTTTCCGCGTTTTCTTTTTTTATTTGTCCATGCCGCATTGTCCCTGACCCCTTTTTTTTTTCTCCCACCGTTGACAAGAATTCGGTGCTACATTAGTTTCCCCCCCCCTTTGGCGGTTAAACCAGGCCGCGGACGTTGTACTGGGCCGCTAGCGTCCTACTAAGTTTTTCGAGGTCAAAATCGTCGGATTTTCTGACTTTAGCAACTCGTCCCCCCCCCCCAGCTCTTTCTTTAAACACCTTGCGCACACCCTCAGTTGCCTTGTCTATTTTGGTTTTTTCTCGCTCCCCTGGGCGGATCGGCCTCATCGCCGATTTTCAGGTCCCACCTTTTTTTCTTTTAAGCACGGGTTATGGGGGCTTTTTTGAAGTACTGCTCTTTTTTCCCCCAGGTTAGGCCTCTCCCAATACCATGCTGCTTGGAGCGGCTCCCAGCGTTTTTTTCTTAAGCTTTGACGATTTCCTCCCTCGTTTTCTATTTCTCCCAGAGCAGACCGCCCCCGATTTCCCGAGGCCTCTTTCTCTTCGATCCGCACAGTCTGGCCAACAGCCGCTTCCTTTTTTCCCACTTACCGAGAACTTGCTCAAAGACCTCTCTACTCCGGCTCTCTCCTCAGGAGCCCC
>Ga0179593_1340652_pt1 | contig 11168 bp, 8 predicted proteins | sample CZODoug2_1_08_16_FD_185931 | JGI IMG/M metagenome (GOLD analysis project Ga0179593, IMG submission 185931) | Vadose zone soil fungal communities from Angelo Coast Range Reserve, California, USA - CZODoug2_1_08_16fungal (PacBio error correction) | ecosystem: Environmental > Terrestrial > Soil >... | reverse complement strand
ATTGCCATGATTGCCATCAGGGTGTCCCTTTTCCTGTCCGGAGGAACTCCCTCTCCGAGATGTACTCCTACCACCTGACCCACCGTTCACGGCTCCCAACATCTAGGCGGATTATTGTCACGCTGAGACCTTTCGCAAGAGAGGATGATTTTCCTCTGGACCGATGATCGTTTTTCTCTCCCGCTAAGCACGCGTCCAACAACCTTTCTTTTAGTAGTCAGAGATTCTACCCTTTCCGAGCCTTTAGTTCCCCTTAAGGCTGAGTGAGTCACCTCCCTTCCCCCCCACTGACTCCCTCGGCGGCACCGCATACAATTTTTTCTCTGAATTCATCTTATTCATTACATTTTACGAGTTGTCAGATTCTCCTGAGGGCCCATTTTTATTCCCTCTTTCTAAGCCCCCCCTCCTTAGCCCCCCGCCGTAGGTTTCTCTATGTGTAATTGCTCACCAGTATTTAAGAAACTTCCGCGTAAGCCAAACACCCCCCCCCAACCCTGGTCCCTGGATGACTTACGATGGATTACCGTGAGAGAATAGGAGTTCTCAGTGAAGAGCCTTAATTTCTTTCACAGTAAGTGGTCTTCTTTCTTCCCAAATCCCCATCCATGCTTTCCCCCGCTTTTAGACCCATTTAAAAAGATGAGGTCCGTATCCGTGCGAGAAGAAGGACCGGTAAGTTCCGGTCCGTGTTTTCCTGACCTCTATTCCTTCCCTCCCACGATAAGTTTTCGCCTTGCCCCTCACCGTCCGCTGCTTCTCTCGGCTTTGAGGGGAGACTTCCCGGTGATTTCTGGGAGACTAAGGGAAACTGAGAATATTGGGTTTTCAGTCCCTCGGGGCCCAGTCCGGAGCTAACCTTTTTCTCTTGGGGATAAAGCTACTCGCTTCTCCCCTCCCCCGCTCCCTGTATGATGTAAGAGCGACGAGACCAAGTTTTTTCCAGGTCCGTTGTGCAATCGGACTGATCCCCAGAAGGCGGTTCTCCCTTCTCCCTTTCCAGTCCCCTTCCCCTTCTCAATTGGCTGACCGCCCTGAGCTTCCCCGGAGGAAGGGGGCCTCTCGGGTGAACCGGTTCCCCGGGGGGAAAGCACTTTTCCCCCCCCCCTTCGCTCCCCGCGGCAGAACCCGCCTCGGCCCGCCCCCGTTCCCCAGTCCCCATCCGCCCGTTTCAATTCCTGTGTTTTCCTAGCGCGACGGCCTGGTGTTCCGTTGTTTTCGATCTGGGCCTCTTAGAGCGAGTCTCCTGAGTTAACTTTCCCTCTCGTAATTCTTCAGGCAGCATATCCTGCTAGCCATTCCCCAGTACGACCACAGGGCAGATCCAGAACTCCTCTAAGTCCCTTCGAGATAAAGGGATTTATTGGGCCTCCCCCTCCCCAATGATTCTCCTTTCTTTTTCTTACGTCCCTTTTCCGGTGCATTCCGTCCCACCAAAAGACTTCCGTCGGGGAAAATTTCTCTGACTTGTCCCTGCTCCTTGACCGAAGGAACGTCGTATTCCAGGAATTTCTTTCAGCCTGGGGGGTCCCTTTTTCGTCACCCTTGCGTAGTTCGGTAAGCCTCGGCCCCCCCCGATGACGGGAGAAAAACAGGAAGGTTTCTTTCCTTTTAGTTGGAAGTGGGGCAATCTTCCCCTCCCCCCCTACGAGACTCCCCATGATGGCCTGGGATGAAATGCTTCTGGGTCCTTCCTTTAAAGGAGTGTATGACCTGTCTTATTGCGAAGACCGGACTTAAGAGGAGTCTCAATCCTACATAATATCAGTCCTCCCTTTTCCCACTATTCCGTTTCTCTTGTACGTGGAAATGGGAACAGACCCACTCTCCCCTAGTACCCTCGGGTGACCTTTTTTTCAAGTGGACTTCTCCCCTAGCTGTAGGATGGAGTTTCTCGATTCTCTCTTCCCTCCCCCGGTCCTGACTCCTCCTTCCCGACGACGGCGGCGCCCAGCGTTTAATAGACTGTCTTCTTATCCTTTAGACTTGAACTCACATTTACCTCCCCCTCGTTTTAATCTAGAGGTTCGTGACCTTAGCCTTCTCAACAGAGGTCTCGGAACTCGCCTCTCTCTTTCATAATCTCCCTTCCTGCACTCTCTCGCGAGCCCTCAGACCAAGAGCGATACGACGTAATCCCGAGGTCCCCGAGACGAGGGGAGATGGTCACCTTTTTTTTCCTTCTCTCGGAACCCCTTCCATATGTTATGGTGCTTCCTTTTTCCCGCGGATTTTCTGATTTCTCTTCTGCTTTTCGGCCTGCCGTGCCCTTCGTAATTAGTCACGGTTCTCCACTAGTCCTTCCCCTGAAGGTCCAGGAAAGAAGCATTCTGGGTTTTTCGCGAGATCCTAGATACCTGTTCTTTCTTTTCGGTTCATTTCAGCCCCTACATGCCCCGCCTAAGCCTCCTCGGGTGATTAATCTTTCTTTTTCCCCCGATTCTTGCATCCTCCCGGTTTAATACCCCCAGGTGGTGACCCGGCGGAGGACTTTACGGCGAAACTTCTCTCAGTTCCTGCTAGCCTTCCCTCCCCCGCGTGCGCATTTCACACTTTCTTTCAGCAGATTAACGACCGGTACTGCCTCGTTCACACATGCTCGGTTCAGAGGGACTATCCCTTTGCCTAAGTGTCCCCCTTTTCTCACAAGACTCCCAGTTCCTCGAGATCAGTCTCCCTAATCAACGTGTAAGTATTTTGGAATTTTCTGATCTCTCGTGATTCTCTCAGCTTAGCTCGGCTCCCCCCCCCCTCTTTTGAGAAACGCTGGATACACACCACACACTAAAAAAATGAATCTCATAATAAAGGGAGTTCCCGTTCCTCCCCTCCTCCTGTGCCTCGCTGAAGTGCAAATGAATTTTCAGACTGTTTTTTGCGAATGGGAGGATCGTCGTTTAAATTCCTTGGACAAAGAGGAAGGCTGTTCCTTTTACCCTGCATTGCGAGATTACCTATGATTCACCCTTGAAAGGTCATGAGACGTGCATCTCTTCGGGAACTGGTTCTTCTCCCTTCCGTAGAGCTTCTCCTAGCCTCCCATGGTTTATTATCTCTTTCCCCCGAACCGGACAAAGTTGTTCTATTCGCATCGGTGGTTCGGACTTTTGAGGAAAGTTCACTAGTAGAGATGATAAACCGGCAGTTTCCTCCCCCTCTTTAGGTAAACTTCCCAACACATCGGGTAGCAGTTACCTTTTTCGTCCTTTAAGAAGGTATCCCAGCACCAAGCCCCTGCACGGGACTAGAGGAAGTGAGTTCTCTCCCCCCGCAACGATTTTCTCCTTGATCATCAACGGTATGGAAAAGATTCCCTCTCCTCGGCATAACTATCTAATTTTTTTTTGGGAATCAGCCCTTTCTCCCCCCCCGTTTTCCTTTCCGGCGACCGCACTGTACAAGTACCCACGGATACGGACACGGATCCGGGGGATTATTATTCTTTTAATTATGAATCGATCCCTCTTCCACCCCCGACGTTTGCTGAACTGGCCCCAAAGTCGGGAGTTCAAGATCGAAACCCCGAGCTACTCTTGCCATTGTAGGACGAACCTATGTAACCCTATCCCATTAAACAGAGAGAAAGTAAGGACGCCCATTCCCCTCCCCTTTCAGATGAAATATTCGTCAATTTAGTGGCGGATGGTTTTCATTGCTCTCTCTCCCCTCTGTAGCGGTTTGCACCAGGCCCCCTGGGGTTATATAGAACCGTCGCGATTCCCGGGCAAGTCCCTTTCTTTTGAGGTCGTCCACGCAAGACCCAGAGCCGATACTCCCGAGTCTTCCGATTGGAGCTGGGAAAGATTTAACCCCAGTCCGCAGCTGAAGTTCCCCTACGGGCACGCCTGTTCCTTTCGGCAAAGGTCGTTCATCGCGCAAGCTTGACCTGTCCCCCTACACCCCCTTATGCGACCGGGATTGTCCTAGGGATTATTTCTCTTTAGACGACCACCTTGTCAGAGCGAACCTTTCCCCAGGAACGGGAGCATCCTGGTAGGAGAAGGCTTGTTCTTTTCAGTCTGAAGAATTTACCGGTACTTCCATCAGGCTCCCCCCAGTCTCCGACCGGTCTCCCCTTACTTGTGTAAACCATGAGAGGAAGATAAAGCCGCGGACTTCTTCCTTTTTAATCTGCTGCTGATTGGCGCCGGCGCCGCCCACCCCCCTCCCCCTTCCTTGCTCCCCTTCAGTAAGGGACTCAAGATTGCGTCCCACTGGTCATCCACGTCGAAGAGCTGGGCGCCCTTTTAAAGCCGTCTGCACCGTGCCCTTTTTTCTTGCAGCTGACTCATGTCGCCTCGACGGCCATCGTCATATGCGCCGGGCTTGCCCCGATTGATGGCGCTCCTAACCCTAGCTTCTAGATCGGTGGTCGCTGGTTATTCTCTGGTTTCAGCAGCAATTCTGGTCAGGTCCCGGAGTGCGTAGGAGCCCGAAGAATTCTCTCCTTCTCTTTTTTCAAAGCTTTTTGCCACCGGGTAGCGTAACCTTCAAAAATATAATGGAGCCCATGTTCACCCCTCTTGACCATTTTCGGAGCAGCGGCAGAAGGGACGTGTCAGCGTGCCGGGCGATCCGGTACAGGCCATCAGAGAGGCGGGTTCCCCCCTCCGCCCACAGACGGATTCAGATCGGCGTCGTCCTTAGGCGCGTATCCCGGTCGTGGGGCGGACCCTTTTTTTCGAAGGCGCCTGATGTTGTATTCCCTGAGGGGCAGCCCACGCATCCCCCTGGTAAGTTTGATCCTTCATATTAGTCGACGGCCTATGTGACTGCTTAATAGAAGAGAAAGTGAGGGCGGTGACCATCTCGTTGTCTGATTCCGTCCTTTTAGACCGTCACGGGACCCGTTTCTTTTTTTCAGCTCTCTCCCGGCTATGAATTTAGCGATAGGTGCAGGCGTTCCTCCCCAGGTACATTCCTCCCCCTCGGTCCCAGGTTTCTTGACAAGCCCCCCTTACCCTTCGCTTTACTTCCTTGAAAAGCGGCCCCTCGTTCCCCTTCCCGAAAGTTTTCTGCAAGCGCACAGGCCAGAGTAGATTTTTTTTTTTTTCAGAATGGGCATATTGGCGCGTCAGTGAGCGCTTTATTTCACCTCGCGCGATGTCAGCGAGCGCAGCCCCTTGCTAAAAATTTGCTCCTCCCCGGGTTTGCGCTAGAGGATCTTTTTCTTACGTTACTACGGATTTTCCAAGGATAATTGGGCTCAGCTTGCCGGTCGTCATCTGGATCTAGGTCACAACCTCACAGGCCGTGCTTTTGGACCAGATTTCTTAATGAATTGCCATGCTAGGATGACGAAGGACGTTATGCACTTCCGGGAAACACGGCCGAGCAGCGGGCGCCGGACGGTCTCCGGGCCGTTCTGCATCACGGGTACCCTTTTAGATGACTCTTTTTAGAGCAGCAGCCCTCACCCGAGGTTGGAGGGAATTTCGGAACCCCTTATGATTCCGTCATCCTCCTCGAGATATCGTCCGGCGATGGCATGGATGCTTGCGTTCCCTTCAGGAGTACCCGGCTTTTTCTTCAGATCCATGTTACGGATAGCCCTTTGACTGGAATGCTGAGCAACGGTCTCCCTCTATACCAGTTTCTTGGACACTAACCCGATGCCGGTTCGGGCTGTTTGAACGACTTTCCATCCCCCGTTAAAGGCTTTTTCCTGCCGGTCCCTTGGCGATCGCTCGGGGGATGCGCGAGCTATCTTCCGCCGCGCCGGATGTCAAGAGGACCTTGAGTCGCCCAGCGTGGGCAGACGTCGGTTGATCCCCTTTTCTTTTTCAACCCTCTTTCTTATTTTCCTCCTACCCCTTTTTTGATTTCGAGATCGCGGTAGTCAACTTCCCTGATCAAGCCCCGGTAGATGCCCCTTGGGCGCTCCCGTCTTTTCCTCCGCTCGTTGAGTCCTGATTCTCATCTCTCGCGAACGCATCCCGAGCGCGCTCGCCACGTTCCTTTTTTAGCCCTTCCCCCCGCACCGAGGATAGGGTCTCTTTTTTTCCATGCCTCGACTCTTTGGCAACTTTTTCCCGTTTCCTTCTGTCGTTTGGCTTTTTTTTCTTCCCCCCACGGCCCTGAAGTAGCATCCGGCAGGTCCCTATGGACACCCCCTCTTTTATAAGACACCTCTACTTCCCTTCTCTCTGAAGAGCTCTCCTCTCAGAGTAGGTCAGTCACTCTCCCCTTTGCACTTTTCACAATGAACCGCCTCTAGTAGTTTCTGGCTGCCGTCATAGCGTCTTTTTCTCCTAGGTTTTTTAATGACCCCTCTGGTGTCCCCGGAGGCCTTCCTCGACCGTGCTCGGCGTCTGTTCATTCAGAGACGTGCTCTTTTGGTCCTCGTTTCCACCTTGAAGAAGAGCTGGCCGCCTGATTTTTGCCTAGATTTTCCCCCGGTAACGGTGATTGCCTGTAAGTGAGAGCCCCCCGTAATCTAGCCTCTTATCTCGGTTCTTTTCCCCCCTCAGGCTTTTTTAGATTTCCTCGGCATGTGGATAGGTTCATTCTACCGTGCTTTCCCCTTGTTGGCGCGCGTGACCCTTTTTCTCCCCCCTGCCGCCCATATGACATTTGGCATCACCGTCTACCGCTACCTTTTGTTGAGAACCCAGTGTTTCCCTCCTTCTTGGTCTGGGGACTTCCTCGGACTAGAGTTTTTTTCAGGTACAAAAGTCTCCTCGCCCCTTTGATTTTGAACGTCCCAGGAACAGGCGATCCTACCTCAGAGTTCCTCCCCTTATCAGCCTTTCCCCTCTGCAGAAGATTAGGGTTGCTACTTTTACGTCTTTTCGCCTGAAGACCCCCTGTATCTGGTCACCGCCCTGGCGTTCTCTCGATCCTTCTTTCGGATGGACCTTTTTCGCCTCCACTCGATCGATTCTCTGTTTTTTTGTCGCCCCCCCATTCCGGCCACCCATCAGGTCGCCTCTTTCCTTACGAGTCACCCCCGGACCAAAGCCTACTGCCGACGCTCTTCTAGCGCGCTTACCCTCGCTCTTGGGGGAAATGAAGAGCCCCCCCCTTGTCCGGCACCCCGCTGACCAGGTCCCGTCTCTTTGGTTTTTTTTTTTTTTACCGTCCTTGGGACTGGTAAATCCGATTTCTTCCCCCTGCTCCCCGGGACTTTTCCCCCCCCTTGCTTAGGATGCACCCCTTCTTCTCGGAGGTCTTCGGATCTCACGCCTTCTTCGGAACCTCACATTTGGACTTTTTTTCCCCCCCTAGACCTCCTCGATATTGAGGAAGGTCCTTCTTTGCCCCGTCATCTGGCCCCTCGCTTCACTTTTCCAGTAATCTTTATCGCGTCATGAGTCAATGTTCTCTGACGGTCTTGATGTCGAGATTTCTACCAAGGAATATCGCTAGCTCCTGCCACCTTTTTCCTAAGAGTCTTAGACCCCCTTCTGCTGGCAGGGATCGGCGGGTTTTCTTCCGGAGCTTTCGCCCTCATCAAGGAGACAGATTAGAAGATCGTTCTCAGTGGAGCGCTCAGTTTTACGTGACACAGCCGAAGACCAGGTCGTCCTTTGACTATCTTGTGCGTAAAGGTAGTGCGTATTCCTCTTCAAGGTTCCCCCTTCCTGCAGGCCTCCCCAAATTTTTTTTTAAATGTGCTGCCGAATTCTCTTTATTCTTTCCCGGTGTTGTTTGAGTCTCTCTTCCCCCCCCGAGGAAAGACCTTTGCACTCCGGGGTTCGATCGAAAGGATGAAATTTGCCGCGACTCTTCCCCTTTTTTCCAAAATAAAGTGAACTAGCCCGGCGAATCCGGATTCTGTTGTAACTCGTTGATCATTCTCAGCGGTCTAGAGTTTGGGCTTTATGATTTGTCAGACCGTCACTCCCCCTCCCTTCCTTGAGACAATGAACTAGTCTTCAGAGCCCTCTCTGAGTGGTCCTCCCCCAGTAGAGACATTTCACCTCGCCCAATTCCATCCTTAAGGAAGGTCGTGCACCTTGCCTTCGGTGTATTCCTCACTCGATGACTGACTTCTCCGCGGGCTAGGAGTGCCTAGCCTTCTCCTCCCTCCCCAGTAACCTTCCCCCCCAGTTCCCCGCTGCTTTTTTTCGATATGCACACTTCATTTGTGGACCTACAGCCCACTGTCTGTCAGCCCCTGGAGCTACTCTCCTTCGTCCCTACGCAGTGCCCGGAGAGTTTCCCTCCGAAGGGTGCCCCGTACTGGTTTGTCGACAAACTGCAATGTCGATGGAGCCCATTTCACCCGATCTTCTCCGGAGACGCTCCAGGCCCTGGTAAGGTCCTGATTGACTTTTTCATGAAGGTAAAGCCTCCCCAGGAGGGAGCTCTTTTCTCCGGCCGAGGCGGGTGCTTCTTTTTCTTTTTTGAGCGGTTTCCCTTTTTGGCTGGAGATGACTAAGAAGCGACCTGTCTGGTTTACTTCAAGCGGTGGCCGACAACGAGCCTTTCCCTGTCGGGATCAGGTCCGGGGGAGACGGTCAGCCGGACCGCTTCCCCAGCTCCTTTTAAGAGCATTGTAGGTGCCTCAGTTGTATTCGGATCGATCCTTTGCTTCAGTGAGAAGTTCGCATCTGTGAAGGAGCTGCCATTGGACTCTAGAGGAAGGGGCCTATAAGATTTTCCCCTTGGAAGGGCATCCCAGGCACGGCCTTTTTTTTTACAAGCCGCATAACAGCTCTTTACAAGAAGCCGGTCCTCACATCACTCCCGTCTTTTAACATCCTGGTTTTAAGCGCCCTTAGCTTGGTACTTAAGGGGTGTTGACCGTTTTACGTTGAGAGGCAGTTGATTTTTTGTTACCCTTCCGAGCGTCCCCGACGAGCTCCCCACCGATTCGCTCTTTTTTCCACCCGGACCATACCGAGGTCGCCCCTTTCTCGCTCGCACGCTTCCACGGAAGAGATACGGCGTATTGTCTAAGCCGGATTCTTTCGATATTGCTGTCCATGGGCAGTGTTCCGACTTCTCGGCCACAACTTCGTCTTCTTTCGTATGAGCATTTTTTTTCAATTTCTGAAAGCTGCGAAGTGATTTATGCAGGAAACACGTCAGGCCCCTACCCTGTCTAGGAAGAGCCCTCACCACCTGGTAACCTCCCTCCAGATCCTAGGAACCTTCTATGTATTTAGCAAATGAAGGCTTTTTTTTTTTTGCACTGAGAGAGGAGCCCGCCTCATCAAGCATCCTAACCTTCTTTGAGTATTGCGGTGCAGTCCACTGGTCCTTTCTTTCTGCTGCGACCTGTTTTTCCCTTTCCTTTAAGCGGTCTGAACCGGCTCCCACTGCCTTTTCAGATAACGGATACTTCCCCCCCCTATTGCGTTTCTTTAGAGGAAATGTCCATCTTGTTCCTTTTTCTTATTTTATTTCTCCCCGGAACGTGGAGAAGACTGAGATTTGTGTTGATTCCTCTCTTTCTCCCTTCCTCCTCTTTTTATCTCCTCTTGACGTCCCGCGCACAGAGTTTCCTCCCCCCCCCCTAGCTTTTCCTTTCTCTTGACCGACTCTCTCTTTTACTAATCGATTTTTTTTCTCTCATCTCCTAGTTGAAAGTAGGACTTTTATCTCGCCGGTCGAGGCCTCGGGTTTTCTCCCCGCTTTTTCTCCTTCTCGCGTACAGGTTCTTGCACCCTATCGCTCACGCCAGCCTACTGAGATCGAAACGTTAAGCTAGCCTTACGCTTTGATATGAAGGCCCTCATTCATATGTAAAAAGGACTTAGTAGGCTGTACGGCCAGCTCTCGGAGTTTTTTTTTTTTCCTTTTCCTGCCTCAGTGAAGTCTCCTCCTTCTTTTCGGGATGTGAAACTCATTTCCCCATTAATTCCCGCATTCCCCCCAGAAAGCGAGACTTTTTCGCTCGTATTCTCTATCCCCCGGGATGAGGCCGCTGCCTACTATCCTTTTTTCCCCCCCTGAACATGCACTCCTCTCGAGGTTTCTTTCTGATTTCCTAGCCCCCACAGATTCGCCTTTAGGAGAACCAGTTCTTTTTTTTATAGGATAGGAAGTGGACAGGAGCGCAGCTCCCTTCCTTTTTACATGAACGCCCTACTTAATGAGCAAGGTCCACCTGAAGGTCGAATGGCCCAGCACCTTCTTCTTTTTTTTTCCAGAGGTGGAAAATGAACGGTTACCGGCCCCCGATTTTTTTCCTGTCGAAGTTACGCCATTCCCTTATCTCACTGTCCCCTTCGCCTCCGTTCTGAGTTCCCTTCCCGGGCTGACCCCTTCCTTGCTTTTGAGACGTTCTTTCTTCTGATGAAAGCTTGCTCTCTTTCCCCCTTCGGCAAATGACGCGCTAAACTCTCCCCTTGAGGAGCCCCTCCGCGCGCTGCAGAACCTTTTTTTGTGATTTTGACGTTTCACCTTTACTCGGTTTGAAGAGTTTAATTCAAGTGCCGTTCAGAGGCCAATTTCCTTTTCTCCTTGAGGGACTTATGATGCAGAGTCCTCTCCCCCCCCCCCCCCAGGAGCCGTGCAGTCGGCTGACGCCCCATCGCGCTCGCCCTTGACACAAAAGAGTTCGTCCCTCCCCATTTCCCCTTTCTTTGATTCTCTTCTCTCCCAGGTTTTTTTCCAAGGAGGAGGCCGTCTCATCCCTTTTCTGACAAAGGTCCTTTTCGTCTCTGAGGTAAAGCATTGCCGGTACCACACAAGATGGTCCTTCCCCCTTTAACTTTCAATCAGGCTCGACTTCACAGAAGAACGACCGCCTCCCGGCTCTGATCGTCGTTACTGTATTGGACTTCCCTGAAGATCTTAACCGGTCTGACCCCCTCTCAATTTCTTGCTCGCTCCAGGTAAGCATAGGTGGAATGTTTAAATCTAAACTTTATTTAAGGTACTTACCTGATGGCACGTAGGATTCCCAGTCCACCCCCCCTTTTATGCTTTGCTTTCCGTGGGAGGGATCGCCGCGCTCATGGGAAGCTCCGTTGCTGACTGCCCGTCTTTTGCTTGACACCCCCTCTTTCTCTAGATCGGGCCAGGCTTTTTTTCCCTCACGCGATCTCACGCTGGTTTCCCGTCAGTTCCCTGAGTCGCTGCCAGGGATGGTCCCTCCTCTCTTTATCATGCGTATAGCTCCCCTAAGTCCTCCTTTCTGAAAAGCATTTTTATTGGAATCCCTTATCAGGTAAGGTTTTGAGTTTGTCGCTTTCCCATTTAAGTCCCCGTCCATA
>Ga0179593_1322684_pt1 | contig 11168 bp, 8 predicted proteins | sample CZODoug2_1_08_16_FD_185931 | JGI IMG/M metagenome (GOLD analysis project Ga0179593, IMG submission 185931) | Vadose zone soil fungal communities from Angelo Coast Range Reserve, California, USA - CZODoug2_1_08_16fungal (PacBio error correction) | ecosystem: Environmental > Terrestrial > Soil >... | reverse complement strand
TTTTAGGATTTACTTGACGAATTTTTGCGTGTGTGCGTTTCCCCTTCAATTGATTTGAGTCTTACCACGCTTCGCCCTCGAGTCGTCATTTGCCCCTTTTCCGTCTAAGGCCTCCAGCCTCTCTGATCGAGTGGCAGGAGCGCTGACCTTGGTCCTTCTTTCTCGGTGTATTGGGTTCTTCTGACTTTGCTGGAGCGCCTTTCCACCCGTCTAGTGCCGAGGCCCAACTTTCCTTTCCCCCGGATTTTCGCCGCGACGGTAACGTATCCTTTTTATACTTTCCTCTGACTCACTTCCCCCCCCTCAGGGAAAGCGTTCTCCTTTAGAGGATGAGGATGCTGTTGTGCTGTCATTCGCGAGAAAGACTTATGTACTTCCTGGTTAAGTTTTACTGTTTTGGTACCCTGTTAAATTCTTATCCTTCTCCGTTCGGCTCCCCCCTCCAAAGGATTCCCGAAGTGAACCTTCCCTCTCCAACCACGGCCTGAAGTGGGTCGTTTCCTGTTGATATGTTAAGGCGCCTCAGTGTTGAAATGCTGTCTTTCAGGAAGATCCGGTTGCTCGTTCCTTCTGTGCATGTGTCTCGGGATGTCGACGTCCGGTCTGTCCCGCCAGTCCTCCCTTTTTTTTTGCCGCTAGGAAAGAGTGAGGTCTGTGTTTCCCTTTGGTTTAGGACACCTAAGACTCCAACTGCGAGAACTTTTTCTTTGTCCCCCCCCACTCCTGTAGATCAATCCATTTTTAAATGTTTTTCCCACTTTTCATTTCTCGCCAGCAAACCATCCTAAAATGGAATCGCTGTTAAGTCAGTTTTATATTTTTTTTGTAAAGGCCCTGCCCTGACATTCAATAATAGGTTGCTCCATTTTTCCGCTCGAGCTCTGAAATTGCTTCTCCTTTCTGGGCAGCTTCCCTTGACACGGCCCGCGTGGATTGTGGTCCAATGGTCGGCTTGCGTCCCCCGCTTTTCCGAGTCACCACCTGCCATTTGTGCCCACCCCTTTTTTGGCCGAACGCCATTTCCGTGGCCCCCCCCCTCAATGCACCCCCCAAACGTCATCCCCAGCCTTTCCAGTTTCCAGTGTGCCCCGGGGTATCGAGTAGTTCTGAGTAATTCTTTTTTTCTGAAACCCCTCTCTTTAATTCTCTACACGTTTCAAGTCGGTCGTTTTGCTCTTCCCCTAAGTAGCCCCCAACCGAAAATTGTGGCCATAACGGCACAGTCGCTTCAATATTTTCGCTGTCGCAAAAGGGACATGCTCCAAGTCTTGCACCTACCCCCCTTTTTACCCCGTGATATGTGTTTTTTCCGCCGAGCTAGTCGACGGATCTCGACGCTCCCTGCTCTGTTGCGACGCGGCCATACTCATCTCATAACGTATAGTATGGTTCCTTAGACCCCCCAGACAGTAGGTCTAAAGTCGATTTTCGAGATCGTCCATGTCCCCCCAGGGCGGCGGTTTTTCACATCAACACTTCGGACAGGCCCCCCCTCTCAGTGTTATCCGGCTAAAATTTTGTAGTCGCCCTGCCCTCTTTTTTGCGCACTTTCCAGTTTTTTAGAAGTGAGACTAGAGAACAGCCCCTCGGTCTGGTCGACCGGTCGTGTTTCCGATGCTGGTCTGCCAGCTCAGTTCGTGCGGCGCCCCCCCCCCCAAAAGCCGAATCGCCATCCGCCCTGCCGTCAGTTTGAGTGAGGTTCCCCTCGGTATTTTTTAGGCATCGTGCCGAGAAAAGGATCGCTTCGCCCGGATGCCCTTTTGGGTCGATACGCGTCGTTGAGTCCTCCCTCAGAAAGAAACCCGCTTTTTTTATGTAGTCCCCTTCCAGTCCGTTTTTTTATCGTCACGCTGTCGACTGGCTGGTCCGACTATCTCTCTTTTTTTAAGTTTTTTTGTAGCATCTCTTGCTCTAGCTCTTTCTTCCTTTGCGATTTTTTCTTGGACTCCCTGTGACCCCTCCCCCCGTGTTGGTCGTTCTTAGGGGAGCGTATCGCCCCTCCGGGACCTCCACACTGCCCCGCCTTTGCTATTTTCGCATCCTTTTCCCGGTCCCGTCCCCGCAGTGTGCAAGGAGGACGCCTCCTCCCTGACAGTTTTTTAAACATGAAGCTGTCTTTTTTCGGTGTTAATTTTTTTGTGGGTTGCGCCAGTGTCTGTTCCTCCATCTGGAAACTCCCGCGCTTTTGTTCTCTCGGTTTTGTCTCGAAAATCTATTCCCGAAATGGCAGCTTGCCCCCTCCGTCGCCCCCTTTTACCAGGTGCTCTTTATTTTCCTTCTGCTGTTGATGGTGACCACTGGTGTGCATTGACTCTCCTTCTCCAGCCTTCCCGTTGAGAAGTTCGGTTCGTGCTACCAGCGCGGATTTGCCGCTGTTCAGAGAGATCTTCTCCCACCCTTCCGATCCTGATCGACAGGCCTTGCTCGCGGCGACGAGATCCGTGTAAAGTCACACATGCACTTCGATGCCGTACTTTGCCCCTCGACCTTGCGTCCTGGTCGGCTCCACGCTCTCGTTTAGCGGATGCTTCGTTCTGCCCGGCCCTTCCTGGTATTTAGGCTTTCGCGATTCTGAGCACCCTCTGGTTGGTCTCCCCGACTACCCTTTTCCCTCGGGACAGGTTTCTTTTTTCCTTATCGCCCCCCCGTTTTGGTTACGGCGCTTAAACTGCAGTCGTGTTTGACCTTTTTTTTGGCCTTGGCTTCGTTCACGCCGCCTGCTTCGCCGCGTGGTGTTGCCTGCTTGGTGCCGTGCGTTTGTGCTCGCGACAATTCTTCTGCCACCCCCTTCCCAGACGTCCGGCCTTTTCCACTTCCAGCGCGCCCTGTAGCCTCAGTCTTCCTGTCCGGATTCAATCCCCCCTTCCTGAGAATCTCCCTTTCAGCCTCTTCTGTATGTCGATTCCTTTTGCCGACCGTATTTGCTACATCTTTTTTCCTTTATTTTGTCTGGCCGACCCCAATAAAAGTGGTCCAAATGGGGCCCCTGCTTCCGGGCCTGCCCCTCTGATGTTTATGTTTGACCCGTACTGTGCTCGAGTTTGACTTTGCGTGGTCCGAGGCCCTTTTCTCACGTTGAGCGGCAACACCGCTTGCTCTGTCTCCTCTTCGCACATCCGAAAGCACCAGAAAATCCCCCCGTGATCACCCTTTTTCTTTGACGTTTTTCAACAAGTGCGCTCTTTTTTTTCTATCAGGCACCACCCCTTCGCTCAGTTGAGTTATCCTTTTTCCTCGAGTCCGGGAGAAGCGCGATTTTCCCCAGGGGACCCTTCCGTTTTTTACGCCGCCCGCCGTGTTCCCATCCAGGCGCATTCTATTTCTCCTTCAATATATTTGCGGACCTTCACAGAGCTGGTTAAGTAATATCTTTTAGGAGCACTGGAGACCACATTTCGGGACTTACCAGTCTCCGGAGATTCCCGTTTCCCGTGTCTCCGCCCCCCCCTTGATTTCCTGGAATGACCGCTTGTGTGCGACCCCATCGGCTTCCCTCCCAATTCGTCCTGAGAAACACCAATTACCCCCTCTTTCTCTTACTCGCCCCCGTACCTTCTCCCCCGCCTCACCCCACGCGATTAGATCTCGGCTCACTATTTTCGACGTCCATCTTCCCTTGCCCCTTCCGTTTTTCATATATTTTCCCAACGTCTCACTGTCCCTTTCTCATTCGCTTCCTTACAACCCGCGACGACTACTGCAAGATAATCGATCACACTGTGGCCATTTAGCTTTTCAACGTTTTGTTGTTTCGCCGGAGTCTTTCGGAATTATATAACTGTTTTTGTTGTCCCGTATGTTGCTTATTTTTTCTATTTCTAGAATAGGACCGGCCTTAGGTTGAAAACGTCTTTATCTGCATTTCTGATCTGTGGGTCTTTTTCCAAGTAGACCCGACCTCCTCCCTCACTCGCATCGCGGTCGCGTCTCCCCCTGAGATGCTGATTTTTTCTGAGGTTTGTTTTTGTTTCATCGAGAACCTTGGCCCGCGGCTTTCTTACACCTCGCTTTTTTCCGGAAATCCTTTTTCACCATTTTTTTCTTAGGCAACTCCCCACATCGTCCCCCCCGCGAGGTAGTAAGCGTTTTCCCTTGTTTTTTCCTAGATGATTTTCCAATCTTCTTATCCATAAGGATCAAATTGTTTGACTCGAGATGAATTTGTTAGTCAGTTCATTGGTTTTTCGGGTCCTTTCACTCGGAACTTTCATCTTTGTTTAAGAGGACCCTTTCTTGACCGGTAACTTTTTCCATTTTTTGATACCCTTCTGTCTTTGCCGACATGAGTAGCCGGAACCGCGCCCCCCACCCTTTCTGATTTTTGGTTTCCTGGATTGGCCGCGCCCGCCGTGTGAACTCTCTTTTCTTCTTCGGTTCCCGGATTTTATGTTTTTTCTCTGGGTCTTTCGCGTTCTTTATTTTCCTCAGTTCTATCTGGTTTTCAGATAATCGTTAGGGGCGAATGCGGGTGCCGCGGGCCACTCCCCTTCTCCACTGCTCTGAACCGTTTCGGGTTCCTTCATTCCCACCTGAGTTTGGCCTTCACCTCCGCACTGCCCCAAGGGTCTTTTCGCCAGACCCAATAGACAAAAATGTTCGGATTCCTTTAGGGAGCACCCCGGCAGAGGAACTCATCCTCGAGGGGGCTCAAGTCCCCTGGGGCTTTTTTTGATATTCTAGTCCTGCTTGTCCAGGGTTGCATTGGACGTGTTTGCAATGATTAGTGGCCTCTTTTAAGTGCTGGTCCCCCGGATTTCGAGTTAGCACTTATTAGCCGGACGTCACCCGGAACCCGTCTTTTCAGCCGGCTTTTGACCGAAGCCACTTCACCCTTCATCCTGACGGCCATTGATGTCTCCCTGGTGTATCAGATCCAGCCCTCTTCTCGTTTTGAAGGGCTTAAAACGTCAGTCCCCCTTCTCCCTTCCAAGAGTTGATATTCCAATTATTTTCTCACTACGACATGCGCAGTAAGGTTTCGAAAACTTACCCTACGATACTTTTCTGCTTTGAAACTGCGTACCCATTTTAACTTTAGGAATAGAATCTAATTTGTGGTACTTCCGCTCATGTCTCTTTAGCCGCGAGACCTCGCTCGTCCTCTCCTTCCCTTCAGTGTTTGGTCCTCTTTAAACCTCATAGCCTCCCCGAATTTGTCTTGTTCAGCTCAAACAGAACTAGGTTCCTCGGTTTCTAGTCTCGCATTTCTTCTTCCTTTCACATCCCCCCCCTTTGGAAAAGGCGACTCTCCCCATTTTTCTGACGTTCCCTTTGGTCCCGTCGCCGAGCAGAGCCTTTGCGACTTTATTCTTGATAAGGAATTTTTCGAGAATCCAATTGGTCTTTTTTTCACCCCAGCTCTGCGAGTTTCCAGCGGGCCCCCGCCTCTTCTTTTAACTTTCCCGAGAGTTTTCGTCCAGATCGTCGCATTAATGTTCTGAGGCGTGCTATCGTCTGTATGCGTTTTCGTGTGAAGCCACTACGATTGCTCCCCGGATGTGTGTCGGCTCTTTACTCCTTTCTACAGAAAACCCAGTTCCCCAACACTTTTCTTGTCGTCAGTTCCATCTTTTTCAGTCTCTTTCGCCTCCCCCTTCTCGAAGCATCTCTCCTCATATCTCTGGAATCGATTTCCCCCCTCAGGCGGACCAGCGTGTCGATATCTGCTTTACTGGCTGACGGAAACCTCCCACATTCGTGTGGTCGTTCTTTCGTTGGCTTCTTCTAACTCCGACGTTTGAAACTCCCAACGGCAGAAGGGGAAGTCTTTTCCTTTGCTCGTCCCGAGGCCAGAATGCCCCTTTGAGGAGCCGCACGCTGCCAATGAAGCGGATATATTTCGTAAACTTTTTGTGTCGGTTGTAGTCCTAACTGAGCTTTTTTGAAATAAAACCGCAGGAATGGTTTCCCAACAGAGCTGTCTGCTTCTCTGTGAAAAAGTCATTTTTTTTTACCATTACGTCTGCCCCCCCCCTCCTTACTTCCTCTCTGGATTACAATTCTTCTCCCACGTGAGGGGACGTCGGCTTGGTTTTCTTCTTTTTCCGACACTGTCGCGTGTACATTTATGCTCTTATAATTTGGGGACTCCGTCCTGGGTTGGCTGTTACGTACTGATTTCGTGCTCTGTTTCCTCTTTAGTCTCGACCACGCCGCGTGCTCGGCAGATTTCCTTGGCGTTTCCTGCGCGATTTAGGGAATTCACACTTTCCACTGGTCACCGCCATCTGTGCAAGACGTGCGAGTTTTCATTGACTACGCTCAGAGGAAAGCTTTTCGTTCCGGCCTTTAATTTTGCTAGTGGTCTGGGTGACTGAGAGTTCTTTTTTTTTCTTTTGTCTTCTTCTTCTTCATTGCCATTTTTGAACGCGAGGGAAGTTTTATCTTAATTCTCGATCAACCAAGTTTTTTTTTCCGCCGCCGGTCTCTTCCATGGGGTGTTTTTAGGCTGTAGGTAACACGCCTCCTTGACACAGAGTTTTTGGAAGATGCCGTTTTTCCTGCGAACGGTTGGCTGATTTCATCTGTCCCTCACTTCCCAGCCGTCCTCTTTGGCCAATTCCAGTTTGGTGACCCTTGAAAGCAGAGTTCTCGTTTCGGTCTTTCTATCGAAGGCTTTTCGCAAATGATGGATGATGCCCTGTTTCTTTTTGTCTCCGAAGTACTTCTTCGAAGTGCCAATATTTTTTTTTTTCGAAACTACCAGTTTGCACAACATGGATCCCTTCAGACTTAAGGGATTTTTGATGACTACCCTTTCCCACCTTTTAGCCATTTTCGTGGGACCCGAGTTATCGCCCACATGGAGACCTTAACTTTTATTACCGCTGGGAGGGTCCAAAACGACTCCTTCTTCGACTCCCTTCAGCAAATGCACCAACTAAGAGATCCACGGCTCTTCCTGTTCCGTTAACATTCTTTATTTTTTTTCACCTTCATATCAATTTTTTTTTTTACACCTCCACTTCGAATACGTTTTTGAGCGTTGGTGCGTCGAATTTTACTTTTTTTTGATCAGCCCAGAAGAGCGCTTTCCAGCGTGGACAGAACCCTCAGAACAGCCTTGCAAACCCCACTATTTTCCTCCTCCTAAAGCCCCGACCTCATCAACCCCTTTGATACCCCCTTATTCTTAAGGGTCCACTAATAGAGGAGTCCCCCCCCCCCCCCCCCCCCCCCCCCAAATGGAGAACCCCGGATGTTTCGTCCTGATTCGTTTTCCTCAATTGGTCTTGCCTTGACCCTTTTTTCATCCCCCTCTTCCCTCCCCTTTTGTATCGAACCCCCGTGACCCTGTTTCATCGCAAGTTCTGTCGACTCGTAGAGGCTGAAGATTCGTTTGGGAATTCCCTTCCTCGCCCCGATGGTTCATCCGTTTTCCCGTTCCCAGGCCTTTTCTCTCGACACCACAGCTGACAGAATTTTCACTGGCCCTCATTTCCGGACATTCTTCCATTCCCGTTTTTTTTGTTAGAGATTATTTTTTTCATGCTATCCTTGTCTCCTGTCTGTTTCTGCTCTTTTTCGAGTCTTCCAAGGTTTGAGGTTGACTCTCTGCCTCTAGGGAGCAGTGATTTTACGTTTCAGGAGTCTTCCTGGGACTGATCGCTTTATGAGCGTCGAGGAATTCTATTCCCGCGGGGTAATTGTTTTTTCTATTGTTCGACTTGCTGGATAGATTTCCCCTTGTCCCGTACATTCATTCCTTCCCCTAGAAATTTTTTGAATGTAAACTCCTGCTGTCAAGTAAGCTTCAAGGTGCCTCCTCTGGCTTCCCTTAAAATGCATCATTTTCCCAGTCGTTTTATTATTTTTTTTGGGCTTGTCCTTAACTGAAGCGTTTTTTCGGCGGAATGGCGTACTCCCCTTTTCCCTTACCCTCTCTTTTTTTTTCCCTTCTCCGTCTGCTCGTGGCCGGAAAGTCTGGGTCAGACAAACTCTCCAAACTTGCGGGTTTTAGGTTGCACGTTATCGGATTTGTTTCTGACAGAGACTCTTTTTAATTCTCCTTTCAGGAACTGTCCTTTTGATATAGGATTTTTATGCTTTTCTATGTTTATGTCTCCTTCGGTCTTGTCCTCCATCGGGAAAGGTTTTTCCAGCTCCAGTGGAGGAGGCCTGCTTGTGTTTTTTTTCCCCCGCCCTGATATGCGAGCCTTTCGTTTCTTGTTGTCCCCCCCCCCATCGTCTTCATTACAGCCTTGTTTTTATTTTCTGGCCCCCCCCGTGGCTGCAGCACCAATACTCTTTTACAATGTGCTTTCGTCGTGTTCTTTATTTTTATGCCACAAGGACTCCCCGATCATTTCGATTGTGCTTTTTCAAGGACTGCGTTTTCCTGACGCTGTCTTTCTCAATCTGGGCAGCTTTCCAAGTCCTTGAGGGGTTTCCCATTCTTTCCTTTCGTTTTCCCACGCTTTAGGCCGGCCCGGTCCCTTACCCCCCCCATTTTGGCTACGCATTTCTTTGGTTCTGACCTTTCCACTGACCCCCCCTCAGCAGCGCCCTGCAGTTCGTCTTTGAGCCCACTTTTTTCTAGCGATTACGGCGCAGCTGTTAAACCTTCCTATCTTTTTTAAGCTTCATCCCACCTTAGTTGGAGCCCTCCAACTAGTTGATATTTTAATTTAGTTACCCTAAGACCACGGAGAAGTTCCGAACGGCACCAAGACTTCTAGAGAGTTTTTTTTCAATCTCCGTATGTTCCTACCCGCATGACGTAGAGTTTTGCTTTCCCCCTCAGAGATCCTGTATCCCTTTCTTTAAATGCGCCTTTCCCTGACGTCTTGGCTTACGTTTCTTGAATACCTCCGCGTCCTCGGTCAGCCCCCCCAGGAATTCGCTACCTGAACTGTCTTTCGAGCTCGTCCAGTCCTTGTTGGTCCCACACCACTATGGCCACGGCCGCCACGCCTTTTTTTTTTTTTTTATCACTTTCTGAGCTTGGGGGTGCACCTTTCCTCCTCTGGAGAGGAGATCTCGTCAGCCCTTTGAGAATTGAGACCCCTGCTTTTCTGTTCCGAGGATGGCGCCCCCCGCTCCTTCTTTAACCTTTCCACGACTTTTTCGCCCTTATCACGGGGCGATGTTTGCCCGCGTGAGGCTCTCCTTGAATGTTTTAGTTTTTTTTACCGAATGCACCTATCTAGTCGCTCGCCTGGTCGGTGGCTTTCCTCTTATTTTTGTTTCCTACAACTTCCCACTAAATTTCCCCCCAAAACCTTTTTTCGTCATCCCTTAGGAGAGAAGCTTACAGCTTGTTTCTGGATGCTCTCTCCTTTCCCTCTCGTTTGTTGTTGTTTTCTGATTTTCTATGCCTTCTCTACTTTAGCGTTGTCAGCCTTTTCTAGACAGCGATTTTTTTTTTTTACGGACCAGAAAAGCGTTTTTGTCGTGTTTTTATTTCGATATTTTAAATAAGAATCTTACCTCCTCCCCCCGTCATGGCCTGTCGAAGCGCTCGTGATCCGTTTGTTCTTTCCCTTTCTATTGTCCAGGGTTTTCTGCCGCACCATTCAGTCTTCTATTGTCGAATCTTGCTTGATGAGTTGTTCCACCTCCTAAATGATGCGGTGCTTTCCTAACTTTTACCCCCACCGCCCGCGCATGGTTTCTCCTCTGCGAGGGGTCTCAACCCTTGAAATTTTTTTTGCGCCCCCCTGCTCGGCGTTTTGCAAGGTTCCAACCTGTGTCTCCTTCTTTTTTTTTCTTTTGATGAATTCGTCCGGTAAAGAGTGGTTTTTGGTGAACCCTTCTCCTTTTCCTGGGACCTCTCGCAATACCTTCAGTTTAGACGTTTTTTTCGTTCGGTTCTCCTGACAAGCTGAGGCGTTCTGTTTCTCTGAGTCTTAAGTTGTCTGACCCCTCTGCGACGCTCGGGCAGATGGGCCCTTCCCCTCTCTCTTTGGGGAATTCACCACAGCTCCCTCTCCCCCCCGTGTTGCACTTTACGTGCGCCTGTTCGTAGAAAGCTTTTGCGCGTCTGGGTGCTTCTTCCCCTTTCCGGTCTCCTTGGTAGTTTTTTTTTATTTGCCGCTATTTTTCAATCCGGTGTTTGTTTTTGTTCCGACTTGAAGTGTATCTTAATTAAGTTTTTCCTTCTTCGAGTTATTCCACCTCTCCCCCTTGTGTGGATCAGTTCCTTAAGTATATGTTCCTTTGGCGCCTTTCTTTGTAGTATCACGGACCTGAGTATACCCCGAGGTTTTTTCCGATGTTTATTGTGTTTTCCTAACTTTGGCGGTCTAGACCGTTGCCTGACCTTGATTTCGGTTCAGGAATTCTTGGATTCGATGCCCTCCTTGTATACGGATTTCTTTGGTTTTTAACCTCTCGTAATCCGTTCGATTGAGGTACTCCCTATGATTTGCCTTTTTTTGCTTCCCGACGTCATCCCTCTCTTCCCCCATTTTTTCTGATTTCTGGCGAACTTTCCCCCCTTGGGGCGCACTTGGAGACGTTATTAGACGTTTCCTCCACTCTATTTTTTTTATACTGTTCCCCTTAAACCGCTTTCTCGCCGTGTATGGGCGGTTTCTTCCTGGACCCCCTTTCGCAAACTGAGCATCAAAAACGGTTGCTTTCGTTCCAAATACCGCCTCGCGTCCATCCCCCTTCGTTCAACTGTCCCTACCCCAGAATTCCCCGTGATTTACTGAATGAAGACTTTTCACCTTTCGCTGTCACCTTGAATTACAGTTTTGACACATACCCTTTTCTTCTTGGCTGCGTTTTCTTGACATTCCTTTCGCTGAGATTTTTACCCTTTTTTCTTTTTTAACTTTTCCTTTTCGTCCGATTTTTCCGCCCTTTTCCCTCCTTCATTTACGAGAAAAGTTGCATCACTCCTAGCCTTTGGGACAGATTTACAGGATGTCCTTATCTTTTTCCCCTGGCGACCAATGTTACGTGCAAGTAGTTTTCCTCCGTTTACTCTCAAGTGGAGGGAATCGTTTTGGTGTGAACTTTACCTTTCCGTATTAGTATTTTTTTCACCCAAAGTCCAAGCGTTCTCTCCCGTATATGCGCTCTAGCTTTTCTCTGTCTTGCTTTCTAACCCCCTTTTCCGGTCCCATGTCTGAATCAGAATATCCTGCGACTTTTCCCCCTCACTGCCATGTTATTTCGTCAACCTTTCAGACCGACTTAGGAATGAGCTTCCCGGCCCC
>Ga0179593_1794146_pt1 | contig 11169 bp, 14 predicted proteins | sample CZODoug2_1_08_16_FD_185931 | JGI IMG/M metagenome (GOLD analysis project Ga0179593, IMG submission 185931) | Vadose zone soil fungal communities from Angelo Coast Range Reserve, California, USA - CZODoug2_1_08_16fungal (PacBio error correction) | ecosystem: Environmental > Terrestrial > Soil >... | reverse complement strand
GGTGGGGAACCTCTCCGTCTTTGCCGTCGCGAAACTTATTTTCTTTCGTCAAGTCACCAGCTTTTGACTGATGATTTTTTCCTCTTTATGCTTTCTTTTTTGAAACTCTTCCTCTTGATGCTGATAAAGTGTTTGGTTTTAGTAGCGGCAGAATGACTTTCCCCGCGCAGGGAAGCCGATTCTTCATCCCGTGGGTTTTTTTTCCTTTGACTTCTTGTGTGTTGCAATCCCATCCTAATAGCCGCGTTCGGTGCGGCCAAATCATTTTTTCGTCTCTTTTTCAAAGTGACATGTTAAATCACCCTGGTCCATCCTCCCCCTCTGTCAGCCCCTCGTTCGGGAGAAGTACACCTAAATTCCAACTTGCCCTTGTCACGCCAGGTATTTTTTCTCGGTGTTTCCCCTTGCCCTTGCTTGAGCGTAAGGAACTTGGTTGTGGAATGACCGCCCCATGATGGCCCCCGTCGATTCATTGAGTCTTTTTGCCACCCCCTCCCCCTTGGTTCCGTAATTCTTTCCGCCTTTCCCTATTAAACTCTTCTCTGTGGCCCTACTCGTTTTCCAAAAGGGAACTCATTGCCTCCTTTCACACCCCTTCTGCGCCTGAGTCCCTCATTTTCACCCTACATTCTCTCTTCATCTTATTTTAATTCTAAGTTGGTTGTCTAGACGCCGGAGTGATGCGTACGTTTTGACACCTGCTCTCCTCCTCCCCTAGGGTTGTCTTCAGGGTCCCCTTTCAGCACGAGTTCTCGAGCATATTTTCATCTTACCTCCTCCCCCTTCTCTGATTATCGTGCTTCCAAGGCGGGGAAGGGCTTGTTTCACCTCCTTTGCGCCCACCCCTATCGACTCAAACTCTTGCTTTCCTTGGCTCTTTTCCTTCTTTTATCCTTCCAGGTTTGTAAACGCTCCCCGACCTTTTAGGTGAAGGCCGGCCAAGGACCCTCTTGGCGGGCCCGTCTTGCAAGTGTGGACTCCCCGGTCCCGTCCCTCTTCTGCCCTCCCAGCGTTTTCTCTTTGATTTGGAACAGTCCTTCTGATATTTATACCCGCCTGCAAGTTTTCTCCAGCCAAACCCTGCTTCCTTTTTTTAGTTATTTATGATCCCGCTTTCGACAGGCCTCCGGCAGCAAGGATGAACGCCTTACTCCGGCCCCGCTCTTTTGTTTTCACTCAACCCCCCCTGCGATAAAAAGACTTACCCATTATCATCATTCAGCGGGCTGATTTCCCGTCCCCCCGCCTTCATATTTTTTCTTCTGGCACGATTGTCCTTTTTTTTAGCCGCCCCCCGCGGCACAAAACTTCCCGCAACACACCCCCCCCCCCCCCCCCCCCGATCACACAGTTAGCGCTTTGAACTTCGGGCTATAGCTTCCCTTAGTTCTCGTAGACGTTTTCCCGAACCGTTCAGTGTGACCATTTCGAGGCATTTTCTTTGACCCTTTTTCCATCTTTTCCTTTTTTTTTTTAATACCTTTCTTCTTCTTTTCGAGATCTTTTTACTTCCTTAACATTCTCCAGCATCGACAAAACTTTGTTTTGAATGTTCGCGAATCCAATGCCTATTGCCTTCGAACAAATAAGATCTTCGCCTCTTTGCCCTTAATTCTTTACACGTCGTTCCCCTGATTATTAGGTGACCGCCCTGTAAGAGCTTGCCGAACATTGTCCTCTTAGTTCATCCCAATCTTTCCCCAAATTCTCTTTGAGGCAGTCCTCTCCATGAAACCGATACGCATTGTGGGGGACCCTCTAGTATCCCCTCGGCTTAGAATGGTTTTCTCCCCCAGATTTTCCTTTCTTTCTCAGTGGCGGCTTTCTTGATGCTTCTCGCATTTCCGCCGTTTTATTCGAAACGGCAAAAGCTCTATTTTGCGGCAACTTTTTCATTTGTCTCCTCAACCCACCCCAACTCCCTTTTTTTGAGCTTCCCCCCTTCTTCTTCCCCTTTTGAATGGAGTGAACAAAAACTTCCGTTCCCCCAATAAGGTTTGACCCTCTATTTCTTTACACAATCCTCCTGCCCGCAATTCTTCATCCTTTTCTCCCCTGATAGTGCCTTCAAGGGACCTTTGCTTTCCGGGTCAATCTTCCAAGACCTTTCTCAGTGACCAATAACACAAAACGTCCCGCTCCCCTTCGTTTTTTAACTGATTTTTTGGGGCATTTTTGCGATGTTCGATCCTTTACCGCTCCCTCTTTTTATGATCGGTCGTTCTTCGCCCTTTTGGAGAATCTCCCCAGGAAGAAGAAGCCTCCTTGGATTTTTTCGGTTTTGAGCTCTGATAGTTGCTTTTGTTCCACTTCAGGAAGCCGCTATCCTATTTCCTCCCTTTTTGTTTGAGGAGATCCCTGTTCTCTCTTAACGTGAAAGGCATTTGATTCTTTTCCCCTCCAGGGCGCGAGGCCCCAACGCCGTTCCCCCTTTCCCTTTTCATGTGTTCTTCCCCCCCCCGACGTATTCCCTTTAGTTTTTTTCAGTCCCGTGAAGTGGCGTCCCCCCCCGGAATCTCCCTTACTCTAACCGAAAGGTGCTGCCCTCTTCCTTTCCACCCGCCCCTTCTTCTTTGTTTCTCTCTACCTGTTCCCCCCTTTGCCCGTTCCGATAGTTGATCTTCCTTGCTGAGAAATGAATCCATGTATTGTAGTCTGAAGCTCCTTTGATGGCGATACGGCTTGCTTTTCGATTGTTTTTTCTGTCCCCTTCTTCTTTTTTTTCAATATTTTTTTTTTTTTCCAAGAATTTCCATTGTCCTGTTCCCTCCTCGTCATAGAAAATTGATTCCCGTTTTTTTGGGGAGGTGTCGTTCTCCCTCGTACTTGTCTTACCACGTTCCTTTTTTTACGATGCTGTTGAAAGTATAGCGTAGAGCCCCACTATCGCCCTTTTGCTATCGTCTTGACGATCTCCAACAATTCTAGACTCTTTTTCGGTATTTCTCTTTTTTTTCCCACTATTCCGCATTCTTTTCTTGTAATTAATTCATATGTCCCAGGGACACTCATTGCCTTCCTGCAGCACGCTCCTTCCTTGGTCTTTCGGTCCCCCTTGACCCCTATACCTTTTCACTTTTCTTTTTCGTCACCCAGCACGGGAGGAAGTCTATTTTACCCTTTCTAATGAGGGTGTCGCCCCCGAAGCGTCAACCTTTATTTCCCTGCTTCTTCGGATGCTTGTTTTCTTCCCTTAAGTTTTTTTCTTCTTCGACGGATTAGAGTCCTGCGTTCCTCTGCCCTTCCGTGAACCCTCAAGCAGGAGATCTCCCAACTGCACGTTCCCCTGGCACCCCCCCCCCTCCCGTCTTTTTCGTAGTAAACTTTTCTAGCTCTATGCATTCGCACATAGGAACTTTTTTTTCTTTTCTGCTGATTTTCGACCACTTTCGTCGGGGTGACCTCTTTGAGTTTTTCCAATTTTCTTCAAGCTGAAAAGATATTTTTCCTTCGTGAAGGCAGTGTATTATTTTTCGATCGACGATCTCTGTAACTCCTCCCCTCCTTTTATGTCCTTTTCTTTAAGGTTTTTTTTCATTGCTTCTTCTCGTGGATAAAGTTGATGTAGGGTGCTGTTCGTCTTGTGCCCTACAGCTGTTAATTTCGAGATAACTCGTTTAGCTTTTCTTGCGTTCCCGTGCCTCCCTTTCTTTACCTGTCTGAAGTTGAAACCTGCAAAGATGTCTCTTCTACAAAAATATTTCTTTCTGTCGGGCACACCCCCACAACCTTTTCCCGCCATTTGAAGTCTTTCAGGGTTCGTTCCATTGACTTTTGGCTGAGCGGAAGACAAATAGTGTGTACTGAAGCCAGATGGTTTTTCCGTTGATTCCTCGCAACCTTGACCCCCAGCTTCAAGATTCATTGCGAGGGGAAGTTCCGTTTCAGCTTCTGTCTGCTAGTTTTACCTTTTCTTGACCTCCCTTCTTTTCCGCGACTGCTCTTTGTTTTTTTTGTGGTTTTTTTTTTTGTTTCTTTTTTTGTTTTTTTTTTTTTTTTTGTTTTTTTTTTTTTTTTTTTTTTTTCGTTTGTTGGTTCTTTTGTTTTTTTTTTTTTTTCACGATTGCAAAACCTTTCCCGGAGCCATCCCCCCCTTTTTATCTCTCTTTTTCCCCTGTTGTTGTTGTTTGTCTATTTTTTGCGGCCGTTGTCCCCACGAATTTTGACACCCTTTCGCCCTCGAGGGTCTTTCCCCCCTTGTTTTGCACCTTTTGTGCTTTTTGCAAAACTCTATACAGGTCGAGAGGACCCACCCCTCTTTCCACTCCCTCCATTCGGCTTAGGACTTTTTACCCCTACCCCGCCGCAAATTGAAGGCCAGGAACCCGGGTCCTTTCTCACACGACGTTGCCCCGCTTCAGCCCCGGGCCCCTTCCGGTAGTGAAGACCGTTGCATCCCTATGTCCGGACAGGATCAAGTTGTGGCTTTGAGCGCCGATTTGCGTCCTTCTTTTTTCTTTTGTTGACGGTTCTATGGTCTCTTCACCGTCATGTCCCCCCTTTTCATTTGCCCGCCACCTCCTCTCTTTTTCCCTCCGCCGTTTTTACAAGTCCCCCTCCCTAACTTCCTCCTTTACCCTCTTTCAACAAGAAAGCGGGACGAACCCTGACCCATGGAATAGCCTCGCTTCATTTGGTTTCCTCGGACATGAATGCCTTTTTCTAGCGACTCCTTCCCCGCCTCCCTCTTCTGATTGAAGCTTTTTCCGAAGGAGAAGAATTTCTTTTTACCCTTCTCCCCTCTCCAGCCTTCTTTCCTTTGTCCTCCCTTTCAGACCCGTTTTTCCTCTTGCTTCCGAAGACCCCTCTCTCTTCCTGACCCCCGACTAGTATTTCTCTCTTCCGCCCCGATACCGTTTTTCATTTTCCCAATGAGCGATGGCTTTTTTGATTTTTTTTTTTTCCCTCATATGACTTCCCACGTCTTCCCTCGATCGTAACATAGTCTCTAACAACTGTGATGTCTCGGCTATTTGAGAAGGCCATTTGTACTTGGGCTCCCCCCCCTTCTTTAACCTTTCCTCTATATCCCTTCTTTTTCGAACGAAACTTTTTTTTGGTAACGAGTCTGCACCGCCTTCCTAGTCCTTGTCCGAACAAGTTAACGGTTTTCCCTTCCGTGAATGAATGTTTTTCCTCCGCTCCCCCCCCCCCTTTCTAGGCCCCTCCCTTTTTAGGAGCATGTCTTCTTCCTTTCCTTAACTGATAAGATATTTTTGCCCCCCCGTACCGTTATCCATCTTTTCTGGAAGAATTTTGTGAGTCCCTTCCCCTTTTTGATCCTCCCTATCGTTTCTCCCCCCCCTTTGTTTCCTCTTCTTATCATCGAATTTGCCTCTTTGACCCAAGCTTCACAATCTAGAGAGAGGCAACGAATTTTTGTACTCCCCCCCTCCCCCACTCCCCACCCCCTCTCGCGGGCTTTTTTTCTCTCCTTCACCTGGCCCCTTTTTTTCCCTTTTGGTACGCGTACAAAAAATTCAGCCTCCACAAACTCCCTTTTGCCCTCAGTGCTCAACCCCCTTCCCCTAGCTTTCCCCCCTCCCCCCTTACCTTCGTTCTCGGCATCCTACACCTGTAGAAAATGTGATTAATTTAAGCCAAGGGAAAGTTTTCTCTCTCTTTATTGCGTCACTCCCGTCCTTTAGTCACCTCGCTCCCTAAATTTCAGACTAGAAGGTGGAATTTCCTTGGATTGATGGTGCTCCCTGTTGAAGTAGAACCTCCGTCGAACCAGGAGCGTTCCTTTTTTGCTCACATATTTTTGGCTTTTCCGTTTTCTCTCCGAATTCTTCGAGGAAGAGGGCCTGCTTTGCTGAAGCGAAGACTGCTTTCTCTTTCATTCATAAAAATGAAGGGTTTCCGCTTCTTCCTCTTCTTTCTTTCCTGTTGTTTTTTCGCCTAGGACCTTTAATTTCCCAACCCGCAGAGGACTCCTCAAGGAACGACCGGATTCTTCCTTAATGTCTTCCCTTCAAAGTAGAAGAGCCCTTCTGCGACCATCTTCTCCCCCCCCTTCCTGGTCTCTTTTTCCCCACACTACATTTTTTTCCCCCAAGGCTTTAGAGAGCTTTCACGCCGTTAGCGGGCTGTATGGACATTTTGGGTGGTATTCTCAATGACTTTCTTGCTCCCTCATCATAGTTCCTTTCCCCCTTCTCACAAGTTTCGAAGAAGTTATTTTTCTCCGTCTTCGGTTCGTTTTTCCCTCTTTGATTGGTTGATCTCTTCTGGTTCCCACTGAGTGCAACCCTTTTTTTCTCCTTTCCATGCCTTTTTTTTTTTCATGTTCCCCTCAACTTTATTTACGAACCTTCGTTTCTTTTTCTTATGATTGGGAGCCTTTGTGCGTCATAAAAAGGAGCCCTTTGATCGAGTCTCCCTTTTAGTCTGCTAGTACTGCGTTCCTCTCCCCCCTTGTTTTTTTTTTTTTTTTTTTTTTGTGTATTTTTATGCGCCCCACCATTCTCCTTCCTTTTATCGATGGATAAACGGTACGGATGAGGTTTCCCCCAATATCGTATAATTCCTTCCCGCCATCTTCTTCTCTCTGGTTTTCCTTCCCTTAATCTTTTTTTTTTCCTCTCGGCTTCCGATAATTGAGAGACTGTACTTTCTCGGCCACTTCCATGAGCGTTAGTCATCCCGTTAAGCGAAAGATTCCTCCCTCTTTTTGTTTCTTTTTCTTCCATTACTTTGCATTTAGGGTGCGACCCGACTGTCCCCCACTTTTTCGCCGAGACATTCAATTTTTTTCTATGACTGGTATGTTACCTCTAACCATGACTTCTCTTTCCAGAATTCTTCCTTCCCTGCCACGGTCCAGCCTATCTCCAAGGCCTAGAATAATTTGAAGAACAAACGTCTCGTGGGTAAGGCTCTTCAATGACGAGGTTTCTTTTCCCTTCTATCTTCGCCCTCTTTATTCGGAGGTCTTAATTCTTTTTCTCTCCTATGGTCCAAATATTCGAGGTTTAGTTTTAATTCACGACTTCAGATGATTAATCTCTACTTCGTTTCTTCTTTGATGATGGTCCCTTCTCTCCTCTATTTCTTCTTCTGCAATTCAGGCCCGCTTTCTTGAGGAATTGGGTGTTCCTTTTCATTTTTTTTTTCTCGTTTTTCCCGGAGTGATCGTTTGAGTATGGGGTTGTCGGCTTTTTTCCTTTTCTGTAGTAATGGCTTTGCCCTAACTCTCCCCTTTTCGTGGTCTTTCCTTTTTTTGCTTTTTCCGTTTTCTCGCCTTTGCAACTTCACCGTGACGTTTTTTGGCAAATCAGCCAAAAAGTCCGTCTTCCTCCGCAAAAAAATATTTTTTCACGTAGGCACTCTAACACCTTCTTTTCTCCCCTTTCCCGGCCGAACTCAAAGTTTTCGCATTATGGTTGTACGAGGGTTGTGAAATTGTACCTGTGGAGATTCTCTTTGTCTTTTTCCGTTTTTTGATTTTTAATTTGGGCAGAGTCTGTTCAAAACTTGTACCGCCGGTTGTGTCTCCGATCTCCTCCCCCCTCACGGCGCTTGTCATTGTTTTTATGCTTCCCACTCGTCTGGAAAGAGGGTGAGCCGCACATTGTTTATTCCCGGCGCCTTCTCTGAGGGCGAAAAGCTTTTCCCCCAACTTCGGGCGCCGTGAATCTCCCCCCTGTTGTTGTTTTTTTTTTTCTCCCCTCAGTAAGGTTGCCCCAAGTCGACCGCCAGAAAGACTTGCGCAGGGAAGACAGCTTTCCCCCTCTAGGCGCTTCTTCCGTTGTCTTCCCCCTCAGCAGCTCAAACTATCATTGAAGGGGTTAAACCTTTGCATTCCCCTTTAAATGGATTGAATTGTGCTATTCTTCCTGTCTTTTTTTGCGTGCCCTTACCTCAAATGCCGCAGACTAGGATGTTACTTACCCCCCCTCTGCGTCATTCCGGTCCCCAATTTCGTGAGAAGGACTTTCCAGCCATCTTGTGAGGGAAATTATGTCTCGTTGTGGACTTGATTTCCGACGGCCTCTCCCTATTTTTTGCGCTCTTTTTTTAAGACTTTTTGCTTTCTTTTCTTGCCTTCCACGTCATTTGAAAAGCAAACCGCCGGCTCATATTATTTGCGATATGACGAGCGTCGTCTTCCACCTCCTTTCCTACCCTACTCCCTGCTTCTGCCCCTCTTTCCTCCCATGAGTAAGAGAAGAAACCTGAAGCCCACCATGATAAGCATCGTGGCATGGCTGATTTTCGGCCATCAAGAATATAGTACCTCTCCACATCATCCTTTCTTCTGCCGTCCTTTTCTGTTTTTCTAATAATTTTCATTCGCAAAATCAGTCTCGGGTCCAGTACCTTCAGACCACCAGTTTGTATCGCCTCTGCAGATCAAACCCCCTCTCCTCTTTTTCCGCCTCTGACTTCTTAACTGGTTGCTCTAGTTCTTCCCGGTTTTTCATGTGCCCAGTCAAGGGCGCGTGCTATTTTTTTGAGGAACTCCTCTTCACTGTTTGTCCGTTCCTTGTTTAATATTGACGTTCCCTTCATTATTCCTCCCTTGACGATTTTCGAGATCAGAATTCCCCAAGTTTAGCGTCGCAGGAGGTTTGAAGATTAGTGGGCTCCACCCAGAGGTCTCTTATATGCTCCCCTTTTTTTGTTTTTTTTTTTTTTCTCTTTGTACGAGTTTGACCTCTCCTTGTCATCGGCCCGTGTGCCGCAACGTTCTTCTAAGTAATAGTGCCGCCTGAAAATAAGACTCCTTCAATTTCCATCCCTTCCTCTTTTTTTCTGTGGCTAGGGGGTAACTTTCGTTTGCTCCGCAGAAGAATGGTTGCGTCAGGCTTGATCAGTAGTGCCCCCTCAGAGCGATTTTTTCTCGGCCCCTTTTTTTCGCGCCGTGGCACTTTCTTTCTTTGTCCCTTCTCCCCTCTTCATCACTTGAATTGCGTAAGCGAAAGCACCTTCCACAAGATTAAAGTTTTTTTCCTTATGGTCGATTGAACCGGCCTTCCCGTCTTTCCATTCTTGGCATTCCGTGCTGTCCCCCTTCCGGACCCTTTTTGATAAAACCTCCTGACGAAACGACTAGCCCTTCTCGCCCCATGAGTTTCTCTTTAATCCTACTTAGAAAATGTGATTGACTCCTCTTCCCAAGGGAAAGGGATCACGATCTTGCGGGTCCCCCTCCTTCCATCCTAATGATTTTTCCTTTTTTCCACACTCCGCCGTAACGACGTCTCTTCTCCCCTCTTTTGAGTGGTGGTCTGAGGTGCTCGCGCTTTTAGACCAGCGGAAATTCGACCCGTCTCGCTACTGACGGTCGATGCTTTCTGGCGGTCTTTCTCGTATTACCCTTTCCAGCTGAGTTGAAGTCATGATAGTGGATTTCATCACCTTTCAAGTGCCGACGCCCCCCTCCTTCCTTACTCTCCTTTCTTTGTTGTTTGAGATGCCCTTTCTTTTCCCTTGCATTATTGAAATTCCCCTAGTGCTCTTCTTGGACCCTCCCCTTCTTCCCCTTATGGTTCCGTTCCCCAGTCAGAAGACGCAAGTCCTCGCAATCTGAAGCGCTCCCCTCGCTCCTGTGTTTCTGGTCCCTTTCCTCCGCTCCCCTTCCCTCGCCCTTTCTAGCTTTTGCTCTTAGCCAGGAGTGGTGGGGGCTTGATAGGTCTTCTACCGTCATTGGTCTTGGACCCGGAGCCCCATCTCGAGTTCCCCCCTTTGCTTCGTCCCCAATCACAGTTTTTCCTTTTCCGGTTTCTTTATTTTTTCTTTTGGAGAGTTTCCGATTTTTTCCTCTTTTTTGATGCATCTTCGGTTCACCCCCTTTTCGAACTGAATTTTGGTCTCCCTCAAGAATTTCATCCTTTTTTTAATTTTCCTTTCCCTTTCTTTTCGCCCCTGTTCTTTGACGTCCCTTTCTATTTGAGAATCAAACTTGTCCAAAATTTATATGATTCTCTTTCGCCTCCTCTCTCAGTCCTTTTTTCCTGATACCTCCATGGCATCGTTCCCCCATTCTTCTGCCGTCTCAGAGGACCCCGGTACGGAGAGCTGGGTTCCATCGGATTAATTTAAGGGCTACTCCATCTTTTCGGATCATGCTCTGTAACTTTACTTGCTTTCCTTCTCTTCCTCTTTCATTTTTCTTTTTTTTCTCTACGGATCCCGGCTAGTTCTCCCAATCGTTTTTCTTGACCCCTACCCAAGCTCTGCGCCTTTCCTCTAACACTTCCCCCTTTTTTATGACGCGCATATTCGCCGAGTTCTAACAGCGTTCTTTTCGCCGACCCCCCTTGTGCTGGTTTTTTCCTTCGAAGTCAGTAGCTCGTTTAAGAATTGGAAGGTCGGCCAATATTATGTCAGAGACAAACAGTTGCCAAGTTTACCTCCGTCCTTTCCCCTCCTTTTGGCACCCTTTTCCCCTTTAGTTTGCGTACGACTCCCATGTTCTTCGACCTGCAACGGTTCTTCGGCGGTTTTCGATGCTGTTTTCAGGTTGGCGTCGGTTTATGGTCCCCCTCTACCGTGCTTTTTTTTCGGAATTTTTTCGTCCCTCCCTCCCTTATCTGTCTTCTTTTGGCGATTCCTTCTGATGCATGTCGTCAATCAGCCTCCGCGTGATGATGTAATTTTTGTTTGTCGTCGCGGCCGTAATTCCGGATCGCCTCGTTCCTTTTCTTGCTTTCTTTTTTTTGTGTTATGGATCTCTTCAACGAGCCGAAGGCGTTTTGCGTCAAATAAGCGGTGCATTAAGGTGATCCCCCCAACGTCCCTTTTTCTTTTCCAACCTTGACGTTCACCTCTCAAAGTCTCTTCCCCGTCGCAAAACCCGTTTCCAAATAAGTCCACAACATTTCAATAATAGTCCCTCCCTCGGAGGAGTCTTCCCTTACCTTTTTTCGGAGTTGTTTGCTATTCCCCTTTGAATTAGACGGAGTTTTGTGTACTGGACCTCTGATGCTGGCGTCCCATTTAGTAGATCTGGCACACCCCACCCCCCCACCCCCCCCCCCCCACCCCCCCCCAAACCCCCCAACCCCCCCCCTTCTCCTTTTTTCCAAGCTTTTGATTCCCCCGTAAAGCAATTTTAGTTTGCAGGCAGGAGTGTTACGTCCGTATGTCGGTGCTACTCGTGATCTTCACCGGCGGGTGCTTCTTTCCCCCCCCCCTTCCTCTTTTTTTTGAGGTCAACTCTGA
>Ga0179593_1724057_pt1 | contig 11169 bp, 12 predicted proteins | sample CZODoug2_1_08_16_FD_185931 | JGI IMG/M metagenome (GOLD analysis project Ga0179593, IMG submission 185931) | Vadose zone soil fungal communities from Angelo Coast Range Reserve, California, USA - CZODoug2_1_08_16fungal (PacBio error correction) | ecosystem: Environmental > Terrestrial > Soil >... | reverse complement strand
TTGCTTTTTTTGGTTCGTCGCTTTCTTTTTTGCGTGTCCTTCCCTCTCCAGGCCCTTCCCTTTTCCCGCGATTTTGGATCTCCAATGACTGTTGTCGCGTTTTTCGACTGAACATATTCTCCCCTTTTTTTTTCTTTTCTTTAAGTGCCTACCCTTTCTCTTTTTCTTTTTGCACCAACCTGCTGTCATTGGGATCTGTTTTTTTTCCTGAATTGTGGAGGAAACACGACGGCGGTCCTTCCCCGTGTGGGTGTGACAATTTTTTTTTTCCTTCTTGGGACTTTCATCACGTCCTCCTCTGACCCCTTCTGTGTCTGAAAAGTGTGTCCCTGGTCCTTTGCCCGGGTAAGATGGAGAGTCCAGGCCCGAAGCATCTCTCCCCCGGGAACTCTTTCCTGCCTGTCTCTGCCCTTTTCCCCTTGTGCAGGTTCCTGGTTTGGGGGTATGTGTTTCGACGGAGAAGATCCCTACACGTTTTTTCTTTTTTTTTCGTTTTTGCACCTTTTTGGACTAGCGTTCTTCCTGCGGGTGTCCTCGAACTGCTAGTTTCGGTTCCGTCGTCGCGGTTTTCGTGAACCCGATTTGTCCGTTCCTTTTCTTTCTTTTTACCCCCCACGCTTTTTTTTTCCTGTTACGCTTTGGTCGACCCCATTGCGGGAAGGAAGCTCGGGACCCCATCTTTTTACCGTTCCCGCCTCTCTGGATTTTTTTCAGGTTAGCCCCTTGGAAGGTTTTTTCATCACGCGTTGTGCTGTTTTTTGCACGAAAAGTCGCCCTTTAAACGGCCTTTTTTGCGCTTTTTTCCGGTTCGTTTTCAATGCGCACGCTGTGTGCGGGCCATCTTGGTACGCGACGCCCCCTTCCTTTTGACTACTCTCCTACTTTTTTTTCGGCATCCCCGTTTTTGTCCATTAGTCGCCGTTAACGGCGTTGTGCTTTCTTTGGAACGGGTCCTTTCCCCCACGGCGGCTTTTCCCTCCCCTTCGGTCATGCCTTTCCCTTAGACCTCAGATTTGCTCTCGCCAGACGTTTTCTCGCTCCGGGCGTTTTTCCTCTATCGGTCCCACGCACCCTGGGTGGACTCGGTTTTTCCCCCCCAACCCTCCTTGGATTTTTTCTTTGTTCTTTTTTTTTTTTTTTTTTGTTTGGCTGGCCCGTTTTTTTTTCTGTTCGGCCTTTCTTGCCTTGCCGGCGTTTCTTTTTACCAACTTGGTGTCTTTCCTCTGCCTTTACAAAGTACCGGGCTGACCGGCCGCGTCGGGTTTCTTCCCCCCTCCCCGCCGGCTGGTGGGCTCTTTCTTAGCCCTACCCGGTTGAAGAATTCGCATCCTTTAGTTTTTCCCCCGCAGTACTTTGGTCCGAGCTTTTTCTTGATTGCTGACCCCATAGGAATCGTCCGAACCACAGGCGAGGGTGACACGATTTCCCCCCCCCCCGGAGGCTTTTCCTTCCGAGGTTCCCTTTTTCTTTTTCCTCCGGCAATACTTGCCCCGTTGTTTCTACCCACCTTTTGAAACTGACCCGCGGGGCGCATGTGTCTCCTCTCTCCTTTCCCATGGTGGGACCTCTTCCTCCCCCGCGTTTTTCTTACGAGGCCGCGTTCCCACCCCCAGTAGTCCCCCTTGTCCACATGGGCCCCCTTCCCCTTTCGGACAAGCGTTTTTTTGACGACTTACTTTTTTGGCATCCTTTTTGTCCCCAAATAGTGCCAACCCCCCGGGCGGGGCCCCCCTTCCATATTGGGCGACTTTTTCCCATGAAAACTTGCACAGGGGACCCCGGGGTGGACCACCGCTCCAATTTTGGGCGCGCACTCTCACGGAGGCTTCTTTCCAGGGTTCCTTCCCTGTGACTTTGGTCGTGCCCCATGTAAGACAACTGGCCTAACCCCTCTTTTCCAGGACCACCCCGGTCCCCCTCTTCTCCTTCCCTTCATGCTTTCGTTTATTGCGCCCCCCTGCGCCTCCCTTTCTATTACTTTCACGTTTTTTTTTGGTGGTTTCCAATAGTTGAACCCTCTGACGCGCCTTCGGAATCGGACCACCAGGGTCACCGCCCTTTCTTTTTTTTCCGTTTTTTCGGTCCTTTTGCTTCTTTTTCCTTGATCTCGCACCAACTGGGGTCCCAAGACACACTCCCCTTTTCGCCGAGGCGAACCCCCCCCCCCCCCATTCACGGGGCGTTTTTCCTCTCCCTCCGGATGGGCGTTTCACGTGACGCCTTTTTTCTCCTCTTTTTTTTGTTTTTTTTTTCAGAGATGAATTCATTTTCCCGTTCTCTTGGGTCTTTTTTCGTGATGTCCTGTTCCCACGATTGTGTTTTTAAGCTTTTTTTCTGTGTTCTTGGTCCTTGTTTTGACCCCTTGCGAGTCTCAGGGGGCCAGGTTTTCTCTTCCCCCTTGATCGTTGGTGTTCCCTCCCCTCTTGCGTAGATCTGTGGAAACTTTTAACGGTTCTCCGGCGTTCGCCCCGCGTCTGGTCACCCTCCCCGTCGTTTTTGCGCTTTTAAAGAATGTCCAGTTCTTCGAGTTTGGTCGCGGCGGCCATTTCCCTCCCCCCTCGCTTCTTCCTTTTTCATCTTTTTTTTTTTTGAACGAAGGTTTTGGTGCTGTCCGCTTGTTTGTTGCTGATTTTTTTTTTTTTTTTAGAACCATTTTTCCTTCAAACCCTGTTTTGGGTGTCAGTCATTGTAGGCCTTTTCAACCTCCCCGGCCACGTCGTCGGTTTTTTTTGGAAGCATGCGTTCGCGGGTTTTTCCCCTCTCCCCCCCCTTTTTCAGCTGGGCCCCTGAGGAACTTTTTCCCAGTGTTTCTTTGCCGCTTCTGGTGGCGATTTTTTGTTAACACACGATTTCGTGCACCTTTCCTCTTTGCAAACTTTTTTAACGTCCGTAGCTTTTCTTCCCAAATGTTTTACGACGGGTTTTTTGGTGTGGTCACGCAGGTCCAGCTTCTGGAAAGGGGGCTGGTCACGCAAAACTTCGAGGACCCCTTTCTCGTGTTCCAGGGCCCCTTTTTCCCGGGGTGAAAACAACAAACCGGTGCGCGGCCGGTTTCCTCTTTCGTGAGAGAGTCCCCTTTTTTTAGAAAAAAACGTACCCTTCCGGCGGCCTCGGTGTGTGTCAACCTCGCTTACGATCCTATGTTTTTTTGGCGCCTTTTCTTCCGTTCGGCGCCCTTTTTTTTTCCCCTGTAAGTTTCCGGGTTTGTTCACCGGACGCGTGGTCCCCGTCACGTAGGCAATAAGTCTTTTTGTTCGGGTGGAGTGGAGGGGGTTCTTTGACGAAAAAGAAGTCTTATTTTCACGTCGAATCCCTCCTGGGCGCCTTTCACGTACGAAGATTTCCCAATGGTTTCTTTTCGAATTTGAGCCCTGGCGGTCCAGGCCCCTTGAAAGACCAGGCCCAGACCCTACGGTTTTGCCGACCTCCTTCCGTTTTTCATGGGCGCGAGTCCCCAGTGCTCTTGGGCTAGTTCTTTTCCCTGAGGAGAGATACACCGGTCTCGGTGAGGGAGTTTCACTTTTTTGACCGTTGATAGGGCTGTCTCGCCTACTCCTTCTCCCCGAATCTCCGCGGTTTTTTTCGTGCTTAACTTTGAACTCTTGCGGAGGTCATTTTTTCGACGCGAGGTTTTCTTCCGATGTTTCTTCCTTAACCCCCCCCATGAGTCTCCCACGTTCCGTTGGCCACGATTTTTACAAGGCTGTTTCCTCTTCCACCAAGATTGCTTCCCTTCCCATCCTCTCGACCCCCCCCGTGAAGTTTCTGCTTTCGATCGGGGGGGCAACTTCCGTGCTTTTGTTATCCCCCCCCCCCTTGCCCCCGTCCCCAGGACCTTTCGGAAGGCGTGATGTCCTCGAGGGGCCTTCCCCCAGTCTTCCCCCCAATCCGCGGGCCCTTTTGAAGCCTGGGGTTTTTTTTCTCTCCCGCTCTCGCTAAGGTACCTCGCCTGGCTTTCGTCGTTCGCTCTTCCTTTCCTTCCTTTTTTTTTTGTAACGTCCCCCCCCCTCCCTCGGACTTTAACGATGGTGGGACCGCCACGAACGTTGACCCGACACGTTTCCCTCCCGGTTTCCCTACCCGATCTTTTTCGAGGCCCTTCGTCTTTCCCAAGACCCAATCCCCGTTGGGGCGTCCCTTTCTTCGCCGTGGCGGCCCCCCTCGCCTCTTCCCCTTGCTACAAATTGAACGGTTGCTTATGCCGCGTGGTGCTTTTTGTCACAGTTTTTTCTCCTGGCTTCCCCCCACAACGGTTTCCCTTTCCCCAATTACGGGGACCTTGGGCGTAGGCGTGACCCCTTTCTGCTGCCCGGCTCCTTTGCCCCTTCCAAAGGTTCTTCCGTCAGCCACATTTCTGCCCGGTTTTCAGATCCGCCCCCCCCCGTCCTGTGAGCTGCCTCATTCTTTACTCATTCCAAGTGGACCTTGCTTTGGCACCCTTGGGAGTGGGTAGGCTCTAATCCACAGGAAACTGAGAGAGTTCCATCTTTTTCCAGTAGAAAACCCCCCGGAAACTCTCCCAGTTTTTTTCCCCTTTTTTTTGCTGCTGTTTTTTTTTCCACTACGCCTTCGTCCCCTTGAGAGACCCAGGTGACATTTCCTCCTCCTCCGTTGTTGTTGTTTTTCTCTCCCTGTCGACTGTTTTTTGCTTTCCGAAGGGCTTGCGTTTTTTTTTCCCGCGACTTTTTTTTTTAATGGATTTTTTTTAGTTAACTGTGACTCTCTTTTCGTTCCACAATTTCTCCCCCTGTTTGATGAAGGGCCTACCCCCCTTTTTTCCCCCCTTTACGGGTGCACCCTTTTTCCCCCACGGGTTGGTCTTTTTTGGGAAATTTTTCCGCATTTTCTTTTCTGTGGACTGTTTGCGTTTTTCTGCCACACGACTCTGACCCCTTTCTCCCGGGTGGCCTCTCCCCCTTCCCTGGCAATCCCCCCCCTTTTTTAGGCAGTCTTTGCCGACTTTTCTTGCCCTTTTTTTGGGACGTGTATTAGGATCTGTCGCCCCGAGCCCAGCTCTTCCCAGCACGGAAAGGGGCCCTCTCCTTTTTCCACTCTCCCAGTTTTCAATTTTTTTTTTGCGCGCTTGCCGCCCGGCGAAGGTTTTCGCACGGGAGTGTTTTTTTTTTTGGTTGGACCGACGAGCTTTGTCCTCACGTCACTGTTTTTTTTTCCCGTATACGAACAATTCGCCGGGTTCCTTTTTTTTTCCTTCTTTCCGGTTCCCCCCATCGTTTCCCCCCTGATGCCGAGTTTTTTTTTTTTACCCCCACGTTTCTCCTCCCGCCCTTCCCGAGGTCGTTTTTATTTTTCCGCTGTAAGAATTCGGACTCCCTGTAGTCATCCTTATGGTGCTTGGCTTTAATGACTCGGTGGAGCAAGCCTCCCCTTTTGATTTTTTTTTCTCCCGCGGGATTTTTTCTTTCCCGGTCGACTCCCCTCCTGAGCCCCCTTTTCCAAGGTCGTACCGATCCATCGAAGATCTGATTCTCGGGCACTCCTCGACCGCCCGGACGAGAGATTTCATCGACTTTTTCTTCGCGGAAACCTCCGGACCCCTCTTTTGGTACATTCCTCCAGAACTTGTAGTGCCAGGGTTTCTGGTGCGGACTGCACTTCTTCGAACGTGACTTTTTTTGCGTTGAGCTAGGTGTTTCCCTTTCCGGAGCCTTTCTCTCGCGCTGGATAAGGTTCCTTCCCTTGTCTTCCCGTGCGTCAACACGCCTTCCTTTTTTTCACCCCACCGGGCCGGAGGGGGGCTTCGTGGACGACTTAGGGCTTTTTGCCGCTCGGCAGTTTTCTCTTCCCGTCTTTTTTTCGGGTTTTTCACCACTTCGGTTCGTGTCGTTCTCCGACGCCCACTTGCGGGCTTCGGACCGGCGGTTCTTCTCCGAGCACTTTCCGTCGCCACCCCCCCCCTGCAGTTGTTCTTTTTGTGCCGCCGTACCTGTCGGGGCGGCCGGTCCCTGGCGGGCGGCGTCAGGGCTTAGGCTTTTCCCTCCTCGAACGTTTTTTTTTCCCTCCCCCTTCCCCCCCCCATAGTTTTTAGGAAGGTTTTTTCCTTTTCCCGGTGCTTGGCTTTTTTCATTCACTTTACCTTTTCTCAACTTTTTTTTCTGCCGCAATCCCCGGGCCCGTCGCCAGGTTTTTTTTTAACGCGTTTTTTTCCCCCCTAATGTTTTCCCCTAACCCACTTCCTGTTTGTACAGATGTTTTGCCGGTGACCACGCTCCTTGGGTTGACCGCGGGGCCCTCTTTTCTTCCTCCCGACCCCCAAATTTTTTCCCCCAAAAGTCTTTGTCGAGTTACATTTGCAACGACGCTCTCTTTTTTCCAAAAATAGCCTTTCCCTCCCTTGCTTCCCCACCATCTTCCCAGATTCCTTGAATTTTTTCCCAAGCTTCAAAGGGGCCCTATTGCCCGCCAGCCCAAACGCGCTCCCTTCTCTTGTTCTTTCCCGGACCCCCCCCCCGTGAGTCGTGTTCCCAGATTTCCCCGAGGGCCCTGTGCCGTACCCCAAGATGTCGGCACCTTCAGATTCTCCCTCTTCCCCCCTCCCCGACCTACGTTTATTCTTTGTTTCTGCCACCCTCCTTCTCGCGGTGTCCCTACTTTTTCCTGTATTCTGTGAACCCACCCCTGCTTCCCCCGGGAATACTTCGTCCTTTTTTTCTTCACCAGACCCGGTGCTATTCACTTTCATTCCCCCCAAGAACCCTCTCAGCCGAGTCGACCCCCCAATCACCAAATCACCTTCCGTCGAGATCCCTTCTGCGGCGACCGAAACATCTTCTTCTTGATCTTCCTTTTCTCGAGAGGAGTTTGGATGATTACATCAGTTATTTCTGTGTAGTTCCCTCCCACTCTTGATGTCCTTTTCCGATTCGTTTAGGCCCTTGTTTCTTGGTCCACTTGGGTTCCCGGAGATTTCAGGGTGCCCCTTGACGAGACACCGGTCGGTTGGCCGGTTTCCCCCTCTCGAAGTAGTTGTTTCGTCACGATTTCTCTTCTTCGCGCCTGGTCCCCCCGCGAATTCAACGTCGAGCCTCCCCGTTGGCGCTTTTTCCTTCCCCAACAGGAGACTTCTCCCTCCTTTGTTTCGTGCAATCCTTTCTTCCTTTTGGCCTTCCTTTTTTTTGGGACGCGGTTTGGTCCGATAGTGGGGTCGTTCGTACTTTCGATTTGAGGACGTTCCCTCAAGTTTTTATTCGGCCGGGGCCCCCCCCCGTTCTTTTTTGAGCTTTTGGGGAGCGATTTTCGCGGCGGGGGTTCTTGGCCTTTAAACGTTTTGGGTACTCGAACGAGTCTGCCGGCGCCGTCCTTGTTTCCTTTTCTCTTTCGTCCCATGTTTTTTGTCGAGGAGGGTTCCCCCCGGGGGACCTGGGGACGTCGTTTTGTCTCCTGGGCCCCCTCCCCGCTTTCCGAGTGGTCACCGCCCCCAAATTGACCCTTGACAATGGGCGGATTCGTGGTTAGTTTCTCTGCTGACCCCCCCCCCCTGGATTTTTTCCCCCGGGCGGCGGAGGGATGCGAGGAGGGAGGCCCTTCAGTCACGAACCCCTGTTTTTCTCGTTTCTGAAAAGCCCTTCCCCCTCGAGTTCCTTTTGTTTGACTTTTTCGCTTTCCTGTCCTCCGTTTTCGGGGCGCGGCAAGGCCGAGGCCCCTCTAGGTGAGAGCCCCCCTTGTTACGGCAGACCTTGGAAAATTTGTTACACAGAGGTTCTCTGGAGTTGTCCCCCAAAGGCAATTCCGGGGCGTTTTCCTGACTTTTTTCCGGACGGTTTTTTTTTTTCCGACGGCTTCCGGTAGTCGCCCACGCGGATCGGGCGTTCGACGCCTAAGTTGACAGACCCTGGTGTTTCTTTCTTTTCCAGGACTTCCTTCTTCGACTTTCTTTTTTTTTTATTACCCGCCGCTGCCCCCCCGACTTTTAGCCAACGACTCCTCCCCTTCTCTGGTTGCCCCTTGTTTGTTGATAGAATTATTGTCTTTTCGGACTTTTTGAAGGATACCCCTTTTTTAGAGATCCAAGGGTTAACTTTATAGGGTTTTTCTCTAATTTCCAGACTGGTCATCACCGGGGCGCCCTTTCCTTTTTTCCCCTGACCACCGTTTCCCTCTGTCCCTCCTGGCTCCCGTAATCCCGGTGGCGGCGCGGCTGTTTCGCCTCCTCCCCCCCTTAAAGTTCTGAGGATCTTCTCTTTCTGGATTTTTTTTTTTTCTGTCCCCACGCTTCTCATCAGGCTTGTTGCCCCTCTTTCCTGAAGACCCTCCTTTGAAAATTGCGGGCGACGTCTGCGAGGATTCCCCCTCATTTTTCTTGAATCCCTGATTCCCACGCCCGTCGACTTCAATTAACAGTTTTTTTTCTTTGCTAATTCTTTTGCCCTACGTCACCCCCCGGCGCCGGCAGTTACGAACGTTCGTTGTTTTTTTTGGCCGCGTCCCTTCTCGCTTCTACCCCCTTTCCCCTTTTTCCGGCTCGTTTGTCTTACCCTTTTCCACAGCTCGGCCCCGGTGTCACGAATGGGCTTCCCCCCGCCACTTTTCCCCTGGGGACTTGACACCCGTACGGTTTTTTTTTTTTATCTCTTACGAAGCCACGGCCGTCTGGGACTTCGTCCCTGTTTGCCATTTTGCTCGTTCTTCACAAAGTATTTTGAGCTGCCCACCTTCGCGGCTTGGAATCAGCGCTTGGGACCTTCACATGGCTCCCCCCGTGAACTTTCCCTCGAGTCGTGTTGTGGTCTTTTGAAGACGCCGTTGCTCGGTCTTCATCTCCTACGTCCCGGGGCAGCAGTGCCCCTTTCATCCACAAAGTCGTGCCGGCGTCCCTCTTGGGACCCTTTTGTGGCTTTGCATTAGGCACACGGGCGAATTTCCGGTCGTGTGCCAGTCTCTTTACGTTCGGTGACGTCCTCCCCATCTGTCGACCCTTGGCAAAAATTTTTTTTTTTTTTGAGTTGCCCACACCGTCACGGTCGGTCTTGGTAGGCCCTCATCACACATCCACCAGTTTTGGAGATATGCCTAAAAATTTGGACCCGGCCTTTTCCTCTTATCTTTTTTTGCTTTTTTTTTTATGCACGTCAGTCCTGACGACGACCAGTCCGCCTTCTTTTCCCTCCTCCCCCCCCCTTTTTTTGTTGTTTGTCTCAGATTTTGCTGGACGTCTTTTTTCCCGGGCGGCCTTCCCTCCCTGTAGGGCGTTCGGGGCTTGAGAGTACTGTGAGCGTTTCCCTTAGACGGAACAGCTTATCCCCTTTTGTTTCTGTGATGGAATTTTCCCCCTTCGCCTCGTGAACGGCCGCAGAGTCCTTTTTGACCCTCTTCTCCGGGAGTCTTCGTTTTCTGGCACCGACGCGGCCTTCGCCAGGGTCTCCCCCTTTTTCCTCCCCTCCCCCGAATGAAGACCCTTTCCCGCCCGACGTTTTTTTTTTTGATGCACTTTTTTTGTCTTTCACAGTGTAGTAGGAGATGACCTTGCCCGAGCAGAGTCTCTCCCCCTCCGGTAGGGTTCCGCCGCATCCACTTTTTTGCACCCTTTTGCTACCTTTTTTCAGCGTCGCTCCTGCCGGTGAAATGCATCACGGGACGGTTTTCTTTTTAACGACCAGAGCGGTTCGTCGTCCTGGTTTCCCAAGTTTTCGCGGTAGTCTCCCCCCCCCTAGTGTCGGGTCGTTGTGGCTTCGCCCCCCCCCATCGTGACCCTGATTTCCCCAGTGATTGTGCTTCCACCTGCGCAGGAACTCTTTTCTCCACTCTTTTCTTTTTTATTCTGGGCCGAAGATCGTGCCGGCACGGGAAGTTAGTCTCTCTTCCCCTTCCCTTGGAATGGTGAGTCGCCATACTCTCCCAAGACCTTTTTTCTTGTAGGCCTCTTGTTGGGACAAGAACGCCCATAACCGGGACAAGAGCGCCCAGAAGTTTTTTTTCGGACGTCCCGTGTTCTTCAGGTTTCTCGCTGATCTTCTTGTCTTTCACGCCTTTAGCCCCGCCGGGACCCCGAGATTCCTCCCTTTCTGGTCCGCGAAACACTTGGAATCCTTTTCTTCCCCCTTTAGCCTCACCTCGTCCGGAGACGGGGTCGCCTCGGGCGCCCAGTGACCCTTCCCCCTGCTGCGGAGTTTTACCGTTTTTTAGCCTTTTCTTCTCTGGGATCCCCCGGGACGTGGTATTCTTTCTTTCCCCGCGTTCCCCTCTGATAGAGTCAAAGCCTTTACTTCCATCCCCCCCCCCCCGCGCCGGAGGGGGCGGCGACGAACGATCGGGCTGGCCGTCCCGGTCATTCGCGTTCTCCCCCCTTTGGGACTTTTTTTCTTAAAACATTCGTAAGCTCGACGGCCCCCTTCTGCTGCGTAGAACTGCGAGTAGGGAGTTTTTTTGCCGTCTCCCCCCCAGAAAGTTTTTGCCCTTTCCCCTGTGCCTTATTACGCACCCGCGTCGGGGCCGTCCCCCGTGGGCGTCGAGTTCTTTCTCCGGATTTGACCTCAGAGCCTCACATGTTTTCTCCCCACAGTCTCTGAACCCCGGGATTGCAGCGGATTTTTCACGAGGGATTTTTAAAGGGTACGTCTTTTCTCCGCCCCAATAACCCCCCCCGTTCGGGTTTCCCCCCGGGGACTTCCTACGGCCATCGCCCCCCGAACCACGATTTTGTCTAGATGTTTGCGGGATTTTTTCCCCCCCCCCTGCTACTAGAGGTTTGTTTTTCTGAAAATCCCCGGCCAGACTTTCCCATTGGTCAGGTACCCCCAGGGGCACCCCTCTCTCGTCAACCCTGTTCGGTCCCACCCTCTATGGGCACGTTCCGTTTTCAAACCCCTTCTACCGACTTTTATCAGGGGCACAAGACCGGGGTAGTGAAACTTGTGGTCCCCCCCCCCCAACCCCTTTTGGCGTTCTCGCCCCGTGCTACCCGACCCTTGGGTAGATTCCCGGCCGACCCATGGCCTACCACCTCGTGATCCCCTCCCCCTTCCCCCGAGATCCAGGACACCTCGTTCCCCCCCCTTTCGGAAACTCATCTCCCCTCTTCTCCAGCGGACTACTCTTTGACCTCTTTCCTTTTTCCTTCCCACGGACTCCTCCGGTGAAAGCTTTACTATTTTTTCCCGTCCTTGAGATCAACAACCTGGTTCGACCCTTCGCCGACTTTGTCGGGCCCCCTTT
>Ga0179593_1722898_pt1 | contig 11169 bp, 8 predicted proteins | sample CZODoug2_1_08_16_FD_185931 | JGI IMG/M metagenome (GOLD analysis project Ga0179593, IMG submission 185931) | Vadose zone soil fungal communities from Angelo Coast Range Reserve, California, USA - CZODoug2_1_08_16fungal (PacBio error correction) | ecosystem: Environmental > Terrestrial > Soil >... | reverse complement strand
TTTTCGTGTGAGACGCCTGGAAATTTGGTCCACCTTTCCCTCTTAGGGTGACCTCCCTTTCCTATAGCCAAAGGTTCCCGACACCTTATGGTAGAGCTTTTTCCCCCTTTCCCTCCCTTCGACGTCCCCAAACGTATGGGCGTCTCGGCCCTGGCCTGACCCATGTTCCCTCCGCATTCCAACCCCGCCCCGTTGTCAATACCGTGTGCCTCCGTCTCCCCATTTCTTAGACTCTGCAAGCAACTTTCGTGCAATGAAAGACGGGGCTCTTCGCGAGTTTTTGCATCTCCCCCCCTGAGTACCGTGCTACTTCTAGTTCCCTCATGAAAGTTTTTTTTCGTGTTTAGGAGGAGGAATCGCCCATTTATGGCCTTCCAGTGCCTGCGCCCTGGTCCCCAAAAGTTGCGGAAAAGTTATCTTTGGGCCAGATTCTCGATTTTCCCTACCCCACTTTCTCTATTGAAGATGTTGAGCGCTCGCGGAGACCTTTCTTTTTTTTCGCGTCTTCCTATAGACCCCGTAAAACGAGAAGAAGACTCCCCAATGCCGAACTATCCCCATTGATCCCTCCCCCTTTAGGATTCCCCCCCCTTCATTACTATCGAACCTTCCTTTCTCCTTGCTCCCTATAATGTAGGACTCGGGCTTCAAAATCCGTGAGCATACCTAAAGAGGATAACTCCCAAATAAAAATTTGCTCTAAAAGTTGCTGGTTAGACTCTCTTTTTCACAGCGGATCTGCTACGGCCCCCCCCAAATCCGCCCGTTATGAATTTCCAGTTTCAGTCGAGATCCGTCCAACATTTTTTTTTCCCACCTGCTTCAAAGAAATTCTACGAGAACCTTCCCCCTTTCTTAATTCAGTCCCAAAGCCTCACCCCCTACGCGTTTTCATATCTACCGGGGCCCAATATTTATGCGCGACCCCCCTGACCTTTTTGACGACATCGGACTGACCCGTATCCCCGCCCCCTTCCTTCAAGTTTGATCGTCAAGAAGTTCTTATCCAATTATCTTTAACCTCTTTTTTTCCTCCAGGCGACAGACCCCCCCCCTGCCATTTTCAGACCCATGTTTTTCCTCCCTCCCCTGGATTTTGTTAGGTATCTCGGATCGATGTGTATAGGAACGATTCTTTTAACCTCCTTTCTCGGTTTTCCTGATTTCGAGAACGACCTATTTTCTCTACCCTTCCCTCCCCTGCTGGGCGTAACCCTTTGATGCGGAATCCCCCCCCTTTTGAGTCCCCGTCCCACCCTCAAGTAGGAAAGTTTGTAAGAATATACCCCCCCGCGTCCCCGCCCCCCTCGCCTTATAATACCGATATCACCTCGGATACCCCGATACTGTCAATTCGAGAAACCATAGCAGCGGACCCGGACCCCACCTTCCCTCACAGTTCTCACTGTTGAGAGTTGTTCCCGCCCGGTAGTCTCCATTCCTTTCACGGCCCCCCCGTAATGGGGAGATGAGTCTTCCCTCCTGAAGGGACGCGGTTTCTCCGACCGGGACCATTTACCTCATCTTAGTGAAACTGTATTTTAGCACCCGCTGCTGACAATCCCACCCCCTTATACAAGCCCCACGCGATAAGTTACGTGAGCGGTACCGGCTCTAGCACCTGTTTTTTCCTTTCTTCGGGCTGACAGTTTGGCGCTGCGCCCTCTTTATTTCTTTTACCACCTCTCCGTGTTCGACCCATCCCCCAAGGACCCCCCTGGGTGAGTGAAATTCTGCTCCTCTTCGACGGGATTCTTTGGTATCGTTTTTCCGTCCGCTGAGCTAGAAAATAGCGCGTCATCTAGACTTGAGTGTTTCGCCCTCCCAGTCCTTTTTTTTTTTACCATAACTGAGGTTTACTCCGTAGTTTCAATCGGAACCCAGTATTTGTTTCACACAAGGCTTTCCTAATGAGTCCTTTGCGTTAGTTTCTATCCCCCCCTCCCCTATCCTCAGCTTATGTTTCTATGCCAGGTCTACCTTCCCGCGCCGAATTAGGAAGTTAGATTTTTGATACTAGAGTGGGTCATTCTTCCCCCAATAGCGTCGGGAATCGGAGATTCTCAATGATGCCTTAGGATACCTCGGTTTTCCCCCCACTTGATGGATTCCTCACCCCTCTGACATCACCCTTTCGGTTGCACTTTTTTTTCCGAGTCTTTCTTGGTCTTTATATAAGACGGGCACTATATCGTCCGCCAAGGACCCCCCTTCTTTCTTTTCGATCCCCAATACCCAATTGCTATTGCCCCGTTAACGGGATGTTCTGTCCCCCCGCCCTCTGTTTCTCAAGTCGGAACCTCCCCCGCTGCTGCGTTCCCTGCATTCTAAACGTTTGCTCAACCGTCGATCAGTCGGCCTTTTTTTCTTGGGTTCTTAGAAAAAACTCTTTCCCGCGTGCCCTTCCTCATTTTGCTTTTCTTACGTCCTTTTGGCCCTTTAGGGAGAAGTCCCTGTATTTACGGACCCCCGCGACCGAGTTTTTCTCGACCGATGCGCTGTCCCCTCCACTCGCCTCCCCCCCGATTCTTGTCGCTTGGGTCTCATGGTCCCTCAATGTATCAACAAAGATGAGCGAAGTAAAACGCGCCAATATAGAAAGTCCTCGGGTCCTTCCCTCCTTCACACTTTCTTTCCTTAAGTCCCCCCCCTAAACCTTAAGGCAGATTCAGATGATAGTCATACCCTAGCATCCCCCCCCCCCCAGCAGGGTGGCTTCAGGAGAGAACTAATGATGCTGCGGCCTCCCACGATCCTCTCCTTCCAAGATCCCTTCCCCCCCCCCCTTTTTCTTCCATATTCCCTTTTTACGGTCTAAATAGGCGCAATATATCTCTACTCCTTTGAGCCCTCTTGAACGGTTTTCCCCCTCTTATATCGAGGGCTCAGGTGATTGCGTCCTCTTTTCGTCTCTCCCCCCCTCCTTCTATGTAGCTTCTTCCGAAAGTCTCATCCTTGATTTTTACAAGCCCCAGGATGCTTGTACAGTCTTTTTTGACCCCCCGTGAGTTTTTTATGCATCGGAATATGCCTCCTTGAGGGGTTGCCTCCTTTTTTTTCTACCTCTCCCTCAGGCTTTCTGATGGTCTCGGGTGCGGAGATACAGTCTGGGTTGAATCCCTTCAGAGTGACAATTTTGACCCTCCCCTCCCGTTGAACTATTATTTCCGAGGAAGGCTTCCCCCTTCAGTCGTTCGTCCTCTCTCTGTTTGGAGCACCTGTTCGGCTTACTTGTACTAACTTTCTCGAAGTCCTCTTAACCGCACTGATGGGACTTCTAACGAGTGTGGTAACGCTTTTTTAGCAGCTCCCCTCCCCCCCGCTCCGGTTTTTTCGTTTGTCTCGAACGATGTTGGGCGCCGGTAGGGTCTTCGCCGCCCCGCGCTGCATCCCTCGTTCAAATGTTCCATCGGGGTCTAGCAAAATAGGATGACGAGGTCGCAGTTTTTTATTAGTTCGACTTTTTCTGCTTCGAGTTAGATATAAGCTTTCGAGCTGATAAACCCCCCATGGTCTTCCCCTTTCAAAGACCTCCCCCCCCTCCCCGGTTTTCGGATGGGTTATCTTGATTTTTCACTCTATCCCTTAGAGCATTTTTACTTCCGGTAGGACCATACTCCGCTAGACGAGGCGTGAATTCAACCCCCCATTTTCTATCGAGCCCTTCCCCCCCCCCTAAGCTTTCGCATATCCAATGGAAATAAGGCCAAGCGATGATGTACTAGTTTTTTCCCTCCATACCCCTGAAACTCACTCAGATATTTTTTCTTTGCCGACGGGTGTTACCCCCCCTGCTCCTTCCCCTTTTTAATTAAGCTTCTTCTAGGTTTTCCCTCTCTGCCCGAAATGAATTTTTTGCTATCTTGTTCTGATAATGTTCGAGGTTCTCGGATAGATATCCTCAGAGCGCGAGCCACCAATCGTCCCCCCCTTCTCTGCTGAGCATTCTTCTAAAAGACCCCAGGTGCCATTGAGAGCCGAAACTCGGATTTTGAACTCCGGAGCCCTTCAAAACTTTTTCTTTAAGGGAAGAACCCCTTTGATAGATCCAGGTCCCACGGCGCCCCCCCTTTACCCTTTTTTTGTAGACCTTCGTCTGACAGTCGGTGGCCTTCAAGGTTCGCCCTTTATTTGATGTAATTCAGGGTAGGCGAACTATCCCTGCCGGGCCCCCGAGCCTCCTTTCTCCCCATTCCCGACCGTGATGCTACCCCCCCGCTCACCCCTCCCGAGTGACCCCCCAGAGCTTCTTCCCCCGTGGTCTATGCGCCTCTCCTGGGGCATCCTGCAGTATTCGGTAATTATCGTTTCCGAGATTTTTCATCCGCGGATGTGATTTTTTTTTTTGGGCATGTAGTGCTTTGCCCTCTGGCGAACCAAGTTAAGACGGCGTTTTGAGCTCCCTTTTCGAGTCCACTCCCACCCGACAGAAAAGCATGCTGTGGGTGGGCATTTTGGTACAGAGATAATTCGTCGTTGATCCTTTTTCCCCCCTCCCCTCTTCCCCCTTTTTTTCCGAATCAACCGATCGTTCTAGACCATCCGAGCCCCCCTCGAGGATCCATCATCACGTTTTACCCCCTCTTACCTCTTTGAGTTTTCTTCCCGGGAGCTGGAACGACCTGGGTTCGTGTAAATCGTCGCCTCCCCTGACGGCGACTTCCATGGCGCCGTTAATGCCTCGAGTCCCCTTTCCGTCTTTTCAGGGCGAACCTTAATTTGTGCCTTCCGACGCTTCGTCCCTCCGGAGGGGGTGATTTCTTGTCATCTCGTATCTTCCTTTCCTCAAGTCTTTACTCCGCTGATGTTGCACCGTCCGGTCTCCTTTTTTTAATTCATTCCTCCAGCGGGAGGTAGTTTGTTTCTCTCATCCTCTCATTTGCGAAACAACGCGTCGAGAAGCTTAGTAGAAGTCGCGAGCAGTTTTTTTTTGCACGTTCTCCGCAGGATCATGAAGCCCTCTTTTTCCTCCACTCCTACCCCTGATTAGGGACACATCGAACGGGAGTTTTTCTTCTCTTTCTTCCTCGCATAGAGTATCTTCCACCCTTTATTCCCCCCCCCATTTGTATCTTTAGGCCCTTTCCCAGGGCGTCGGCGCTTTAGCGCATTCCCGGCCTTTTTTTTCTACTTTCCCTGACTCCTTCTTCTTGTTCTCGAAAAATATCTGAACTCACGGGTCCTCTCGATAGTGTGATAAACCTCTCCTTTGGACCTACCTTTCCCACGCATTTTCCGCACATTATTCCTTCCCCATACTCCTAGCTCCAAGAAGACTGACCAAAACGACACTCTTTCTCATTTAGGTCCTTGTAATCGTTCTAGAAGGACCCTCAACCCCGCGCGATCCTCGTGGCTGTGATGCTATTTTTGACTATTTCCCGAGGATTCCCAGTTCTTCGCCCCCTTTCTTTCCGCTAAGGTTCTTTTTACGGTGAGAGAGACATTGGCTGGGTCCTCTCTCCATGGAATATACTGCCAAACTTTGAAACGTTGCTGACCTCCATGGCCCCCCAACAGCCAGACATCCAACGGTGTCCTTACGGCCTCCACTAGCCTGATGGAAAACTTCCCCCAAATGTTGTCCCCCTCGCCATAATTTTTCCCCTTACTTCGGAATATACCACTTCATACCCCCACGACCCGTAGCAAGAAGTTGCTATTCTTTTCTCTCGAGGGCATTGAGGTCACCTTCAAGCTCTCCTATCTCCCCCCACCCCCCTTCACACGACGGCGCGACGTGGAAGGCCTAAGACTAATGGTCTCTTCTCCCAAATCATATCTTGTTTTTGTTGCGATCTGGCTTGACTTAGTATTTCCCCCCGGTCACCTTCAAGTAGTTGGCAGTTGCGCTCGGGGGTTTTGAGGTTGACGACCCCCCCCACCTCTTTTAAATCGATGCCCCTCCTAGGTTTCAGATCCGGTTGTAGTCTAGGAGACCCCCCCTTTTGACAATTTTATTTGGCGACTTCGCCCTGGGTCTTCTGAGTCCACGCCGCGAAAATATGTGTCGAAGAGTCTCGTTCCCAATTTTTGGGTGTCTAGCGTTGGGGCTTTTCTTGACCCCCCTCTCACGTCTTCCGGCTTCTCGGCAGGGGAAATTGCCCCCTCCAAGGTCTTCGCGCTACCTCCCATTTTCGATGCCCTTTTCCTATGCACTCCCTTTACATTTGCTTCTCGAGAGCCCCAGCCAAGCACCATTTTCCATGTCAACGTGGCCTATAGGTCGCGGTTTCCTCTTCCACCTGTTAGGTGCTAAGTATTCCGGCTGAAAGAATTAAAGTTTTGCTCCGTCCTAGGGGAGTATTGAACTTCCCCCTTTTTCCCCCACCTTTTTTCCTAACTTGATTGCAAACTTTATATGGTGGGCATACTGCGTATACATAGATAATAGTATATCTACACTCGGTGATTATTCGAGAGATGTGGCGGAGTCCGATCTCCGTCGGGTGTTTCCTCTCCTTCATCCAGATCGTCAATACGCCGACTCCTCCACTTCCCCCTCACTCTACATTTGGGGATAACCCCGTTACCTCTACTCGTTCTGCTAAGTTCTATCGACCCGCTGCTCCCTTCGATGTGCACCTTTCCTTCGTTTCGGCACCTCCTCGGCTCCTCTTTTCTTACTCTCAACCCTTCCTTTGCCGAGCGGCTACCATGCCCGCGCTGCTCAGACCGGCTTTTTCCATCTCTCTCCCCTACGGTTCCCACAACTCCAAGATGAGGCAATTTCGCTACTCAGCCAAGCCCTATGTAACATTTGGAACTTCTTCCGCTCCGCAAATTAATTTTTCATCTAAAAAAGCCCTCACCCCCCTCCCTTCCCTCCTCTTCGTAGCTAATCTGGCAATGATTGACTGAGCCTCCCGACCCTTGGTCTCCCCCTCTCCCTCCCCCCCAAATCAGACCCCTTCTGATCGGTTTTTTTACGAATGTGACTTCTTTCACCACCTCCCTGTTATTTTCCGCCCCCTGACTTTCTTGCCCCCCGCGACTAAATAGGCATATTTATCATGTGTTTCTTACGTGTTACTTTTTTTTTGAGTTTCCCTGCATGTGGGAGAGCGATTTGTAATGAGGAACAAGTGTACCCGGTCGATTTTTCTCTTTATCCACGTCCTTGATCAAACGACGTCTTATCTCAGTACCGGACTCTTCCCCCTCCTTTCATGCTGTTCTTAAAAGTATGATGCGTTCCACTGGAGAGACACCCGTCAGTCTCCACGGTTGTTTAGATGACATTACCGGTCTCGCCTAATGCCCCTCTCCTCCTATTACCTTCTCTTTTCCTGAAAAGAGCACAGTCGAGACACCATATGCTTCCGATCAGGCCAATTATATTCTCCTCTCCCACTTTCAGAGCTCTCCCAAGCCTTCTTCTCCGGCTTTCCCCTCATCAACCCGGTCGGTCTGGTGGAGAAGAGGGAGTCTCATTGCTGCCTCTTTTTCGCCTGACCTTTTTAAATGTCCCCTTCCCCCCAACCTTCCCCTTTTTTCCGTGAACTGGTCCTTTTCCCCCGACCTTTTTTTTCGATCCATATCGAGAAAGGCCACCTCCCAGATCTAAGTCCCTTCCCCTCTCGTTGATACCAGGGTGCGCCAGGGCTGCCCGGTGTTGGCGTTTCATTGGTAGTCCAACTAAATAGAAGGGTCCTTCGGCTTTTTTTCCCAAATTTTTTTCGTGAAATTTCTCGCCCGCCCTCGCGTTATTGAATTTCGCATCCGGCCTCCCCCTCGAGTCTAATAGACCGTCAACGACTACCTTTGACTTTCTTCGAACCTTGGCCGGTAGATAGTCCTCTTCCCTGCGCATTTGAGCGTGCCCCCACCCTGCCCACGAGATTCTTTTCGTAGTGAGGTCGTTTAGTGAGCGCCAAACCCGCCACCTAGTAATAAGCGCTCTTTTTATTCCATGTATGATGCGCTCCTCCTTTCCTTCCGTTGCTCTCGATCGATATGTGGTGCATTTCAAGGTTTCTTCCCCCCAACTTCCCCTCCCCTTTCTTTTCGGACGATTCCGTGGAGTTTCCCGTCATCCCCCCCCCCTCCCTTTCGGCCACCATCAAGGCTTTTGCCAGAACATACTTGCTCCCCCAGATTTCCCACTTCCTGACCAGGGAGATGTTACATAAGTAGGCTATACTCCACGACTTACCAGAACACGCCTTTGATGCTCGACCCCACCCTATTTCCCCCTCTTATCCGCTTTCTGTCCCTTCCTACCGAGTCAGACCTTCGTCCCCTCTCGGCAGTCTGCCTTCCTAAGACCTCCTCCTCACCTGCGTCCCCCCCCGGATTGTGTTCTTTTAGGAGGATCAACCCTTTTTCCCTGCCGTTTACTCCTTTTTGATTTTTTAGGCCGGCCCTTGCTTTTTTTTCCCCTTTCCACGTAGGTCCTCTCTTGCTCCCCTGGAAAACCCCGCTCCTCGTGATCCGACTTGCGCGAATCTTGACAATCGAACGCACTTTCCCCTGAGTTATCTCCCAGGATGAACCCCAACAGATGAGGCTCCTTCACCCATCGACACTAATTCCCCGGCGATTGCCCCCCTCCCACCCCCCCTTTTGGCAACTTTCCCTCGTAAGATCCTGTGGCTTCATCACCGTCGGAACGCACCTACGCTCCCCTCGCGGTGCTTTACTTCGCACCCTTACCATGATGCTGCGGCCCCGAGAGACAGTACGATGTTTTCCCCCCCTTCGAAACTTCCCTTGAGAAATCCCCCTCCTTTGGTTGCCAGTGTTAGGCCCCCCTTGCGTCGCATCTCTTCTTTCCCTACGTTTTTGAGAGCTTCTGAGAAGCACAATTTCCGAACCAAGTCCTACCCCTTCTCCAGATGTCTTATCTTACGTGGTCGCTTCTTCAAACCTGTATGTCTCCTGTCAGAGAGGCCTCTTATGCGTGTTTTCCTCTAACGCTAAATCGGTAGGTGGTGCCTCCCTTAACGGTTGCTGCCCTCCATGCGGGCTTTTCTTGCCGCATGGTTGGTTATTTGAGAATAGCCTCCCCTTCTGAGATGGTTTTTCGGGTGACGGCGATAAGGCTTGTGCATCCGTTCCCCCTGACCCCCTCTTTTCCTTCCCTTTCATGTAGTAGGCGTATGTCCCTTCTCCTCTAGCCATTCGGCCGGGCGTGTTTGCCTTTTCCAACTCTACTTCCCCCTTTCCAGCAGCCCGTCCTCGCGAACTTCAATATGGACGACTTGAATCCTTTTGATCCAAAAACGCCACCCTTTGGTTTTTTTTTTTCAGGAGTCCCCCTTTAGTTATCCTAGAAGGAATGGCCTTTTTCGCCTCCCAGTCTCCTTCTTGACAATTTCGATAACTCAACATCTCGGGAAGATGGGCCTCTTACCCCCCCCCCCCCACCCCCCCCCCCCCCCCCCACCCCCCCCCCCCCCCCCCCCCCCCCCCCCCCCCACCCCCCCCCCCCCCCCCCCCCCCCCCCCCCCCCCCCACCCCCCCCCCCCCCCACCCCCCACCCCCAACCCCCCCCCCCCCCCCCCCCCCCCCCCCCCCCCCCCCCACCCCCCCCCCCCCCCCATATAGTGTATTTGATTTTTTGCCCCCACTCTTTTTTTCTTGTCCTTGTCGGTACTTCTTCTCCCTTACTTTTCGCTGTAGCAACAATATGGAGAGGAATACCGTGCACCTCGGTGAATGCCCCTCTTATTTTCTTCCTACATCTTTTTTGAAGACCCGAGGGTTCCGGAGATGCTTCCATCTCTGTTCCCGGAAGGGAGATTGTATCCAGACGTTTTCTTCGCACCCCCGGTTCCTGGACTCTATCACGCCGAAGAGTGCGACATTCTAACCTAGATTCAAGAGCTCTATCAGAGTTCTCTTGGTTCACTTCCCGTAGTGCACATCCCCCATTCTCTTCTGCCAGGTTTGCGCGTTCAACCGACTCTTTCCTATGTAAGTAAGTGGCCCGCCTCTCCTTTCCCCCCCGCCCAGAATGTTTAGAGTTTCGCGAAGGTCTCGTGCATTCGAAGGATGCTGCGCTCCTTTTAGCTAGACAATTAGCTGAGTCCCACCCCCTTCTGCCCCCTGATCTTAGAAAGAAGGTCCCCCCGGACCCTTTCATTGAGACAGTTCCCCCATGAGAGGAGTTGACGACCAATGTCTTCTCCTTTCCAGACCTCTTTCCACGTACCCCTTTCCTCTCCCTGTAACAGCAGATTCTAGATAGACTTGCTTTTTTTTTTCTTATCCTCCTGAACAAATGTCGGCTTCTTCGACTTTTCAAGCATTATTTTCTGATGAATTTTAACGGTCTGTAAGCTGACCCTTTTTCTTTAGTATAGTTCAAGGAATTTTTGATAGACCGGACCCTCCTCCGTATAACTACGTCCTAACTGACAGATGGAAACGAGATCCTCTCCCTTTAGATGAACTCCTCTTTGGAAGAAGGGTTGTGAAAGTGGAAAAGTGGTTTTTGGTGTGGTTGGGCGTGGTCTGGGGGGCGTGGGTTTTTGGAGTCTTGTCTGCCCCTGTTTTTTTTTGACACCCCACAAAAGGTTCATGTTCGGATAAAGTGTTTAGGGGTGGCTTTGGTTTGTAGGATCTTTTTTTTTTTTTTTTTTTTCTGTGTTTTCTTTTTTTTTCTTTGCTTTTCTCTCTCTCTTCTACTCTGGGTCAATAGGATTCTGTGTGTTTTGGGGATATAGGTGGTGTGAATGTTTTTCTCTTGTGGTGATCGGGGGCATGTTGTTTTGTGTTATATTGGGTGTCATTAATGTCGGTTCGTAATTTTTTTTTTTTTTTTTTCCTTTTCTTGACCAGTTCCTAGAGAGTATAGTCCAGCCTTGGGCTTTCGCCCTGGTCTCGACCTTGGGCTTATCGGGTCCTCTCGATTCTTCTTCTCTGGTCCTATGAGTAGCCTCCCTTTTCCCGTCGCACCGTGCGACGTTGGCGAGCGCCAGTTGCTTTCTCGTCCCCGCTGGGCCTTGCATGCGTAGGACATGAAGGCCTCTTTAGATACTCTCCTTTGTCGAGATATCCGTCGACCCACTCCCTTCTTGTTCAGCAAAACCCTGTACTACCTTTGAAGCTTCCCTAATAACCAGCTATTACGCCACTTCTGAGAACCCACATGCTCCTCCCTTTCTCTTTTTAGGAGAAGTGGAGGCAGAACGGATTTGTCGTGGTGCTTTTCAATGCCCTTCT
>Ga0179593_1711421_pt1 | contig 11169 bp, 13 predicted proteins | sample CZODoug2_1_08_16_FD_185931 | JGI IMG/M metagenome (GOLD analysis project Ga0179593, IMG submission 185931) | Vadose zone soil fungal communities from Angelo Coast Range Reserve, California, USA - CZODoug2_1_08_16fungal (PacBio error correction) | ecosystem: Environmental > Terrestrial > Soil >... | reverse complement strand
TCGACAACTTCCCGCAGCCCTAACTTTTCTTTCCTTTTCGGCTTATCATTCCCGTTTTTTCCTGCCCCCCCCCCCTTTCCCGGTAGGTGTCCGGTCTCAGCGACGTTCTTTTCCCCCGATTCTTTGGACTTTTTCCCCCCATACCTTTTTTGAAGCAGTGCGATTTTCCCTGTGCTCAGATTTTCTCCCCTTTCTATCCCATGTTTGTCCCCTTTTTCATTTTGAGCAGGGACTTCTTGGAAGGAAAAGCCCGCTCTAAGTCTCCCCTAACCCACCCAGTGTAAGATAGCACCCTTTTCCAAGTTATCAAACCCTAGTTTTTTCCCTCTCTTTTGCCCCAATTTCTTTCTCGAATTCCCACTTCCCTCTCTCTCTCTTCCACCTTTCCCCTCCCCCTCCAGTACGGAGAAGTAGGCAGGCCCTATCATTTACAATGTTTCTTTCCAAGTCCCCTGTGTGCATCCAAAAGCCCTTCCTCCGTTACAGCAAGGATTCCCTTCCTTTCTACGCTCAAGATTTGACACTTACCCCCTCTAGCCAATTAGTCAGCTTTCCTTCAGTCGTGGGTCTTTTTTCTGGTCATCCTCACCCCCGATAGGAAAGTACTTCCCTGTAAGTCATGCCATATCCATCGCCCCCTTCAGCGCTCTGTAGCGTTTTTTTTGCATCCGGCTTCTTTTGGTTACCCTTCCCGTCGGAAGTACTATTTGGTCGCAAGTTCTCTTGGTGGAGAGAAGCCTTGACAGTCCTCCCCCCTTTTTCCTCCCCGATTTTTAGGGAATCTTTCTTCCGTAATAAAAACTGTTGGATCCCGTTCCTGCCGCCACGCTCCTTTCTCCAGTCCCTTTTTTGATCTCCTTCGCCCTTAGGTGGTTTCCCCCCCCTTTTTTCCCCTTCTTTCTGTCGAACCCCCCTCTCTTTGACGCTCGCAACAGGTGGAAACTTTCCAGCGATTCGAACTCGCCAAGATCACTTTTCCTTTTTACCCTTTTTGTAGTCAGTCTCCCCAGTGAAACCGTAGCGTTTCCCCCTTTGGATCAGAATTCTAGGGTTTCCAAAACCCCCCTCCGATTGTTGTGCATCTACGGGTATCAGTCAACTTGTTCTCTTTTCTTGCCGTCTTTTTTTTGGTAAGACAGTAAATCACGGGAGTTCACAGAACTGTATTAGGGGGATTTTCTTCTTCTCCCTGCACCGTCTTCTTTGGTTTATATGGGGACCTGACGACCATTTCCCTTTGCACTCCCTTTTGTCCCCGGTCTCGTTGACAACCTCAGACAGGTTTTCGTGGAGCTGCTTTTTTCCTCTCTCCTCTCCCCTATGCTCAGTTCACCCTTTTTCCCCCTGAAGCCGCGCTTTCCCAGGCAATTTCCAAATGAGTCAGACTGCGAACCTTCTCTCTGCTGAGGGGGTCCTTTACTTTGTGGTCGATCCTTCCTTTTTGCTGTTCCCTTTCTTCTGCGTATTAAGCCTGCTTTTTTTTACAAGGTCGCGCTGTTTTTATTGCGACGTTATGCCTGGATGTCTGCTGAAGCCTCTCTCTTTGGGTTCAGTTGTTGGTGACCCTAGGCATTTTTTTTTTCTCGTTGACTCCCTCTTTTGGGAGGGCGCTGTTGCGAAATGATTTTCTTTGAATCTTCTTTCATTTGTTGTTGCTCTTCTTTTTTTTCACGTCTCAAAGCGGTTCCCTCCAACGGCCGCCGTTTTTTTTCCCCACTTGGTCCCCCCTCAGTTCCTGCTCTGCAATGTACACTTGCCCCAAAGCAAGAGGATTCCCTCCTGATGTATCCGCACCGTCCTTTCCCTCGCTCCTTAATTGCCGCCCCCGCCTGAGATTAGGAAGACTGGAAGCGCCCCCTCCCCCTTTTTCCAATCAACTCCCTCCTCATTTGCACTTCTCAAACTGGGGACTAGAGCAGCACTTTTTTCTCTGTCTTCCTCTGGCCCCCCTTTCTTTGGCTCATGCGCTGTCTTTTCCCCTCTCAATTAGATTCTTCTCACTCAACTGACCAAGAATCAAAAGATACAGCTTCGCTTGAGCCGTGAAGTCGTGCGTTGCCCACTTCTTCCTCGGCATTCCCAGATTCCCCTCCTCGGTGCCGGGTTTTTTTTTTTTTTTTTTTTTGGGGTTTTTGGGGAGCTCCCAAGCATCCCTCCCCTTTCACCTGAAAGCCGTGAGCTTGGTTACTCTTGCAAAACGTCGCACTTTCCCCGATAGCTTTCCCCCTTACTCCCTTCCAGTCCAGGATACAATTGCTGTACTCCGCACGCCCTTTCCTCCCCTCTTCCTCTTCTCCTCCACTCCCTTTTCCTACCCCAATCCCCCCCTCCCTCTTCCTGTCCCCCACCACCCCGCCCCCCTCCCCACTCCTCCTTTTCCACACTACATCACCTCTCCTCTCCCCTTCCACCCCCCCCCCCCCCCTCTCCTCATCCCCTCTCCCCCAAACCCAATACCACGTTTTCCTTACAACCCCTCCCACCCCCTTCCCTTCCCTATCTCCCCACCCGCCTTCCTCCCTCTCTTTCTGTTTCTTCCCATCTTTCTCTCCCACCCCTTCCCTTCTGCCCCTGCCTCCCTCCCAGTCCCCCTCTCTCTACCTCCTTCATCCCTTTGCCCTCCCCCACCCTCCCTTTATCCGTCCTTCCCTACCACCTCTCCTCTCCTCCCCCCCCCCTCAATCCCTGACTTCCTTGGTCTTCCCGCACCTCTACTTCCTCTCCTTCCCTTCTCCCCTACCCTCTTCCCCCTCCAACTTCTACTCCCCCCCTTTTCATCTCGTACCTGCCACTCCTCTTAACCCACCCTTCCATCCCTGCCCCTTTTCCTCTTTACTCCCTCCTACTCCCCCTCTTCCCTCTCTACTCCCTCTCCACTTCGTTCCCGTCTATCTCCCTCCTCTCCTCATCGCCCTCCCCCCCTACTACCCCCCCTCACCTGTCACCCCTTTTTTCGGCCCTCCTTCGGTCTAGCCCACTTACCTCATCCACCTCGCTCCCACAATCTCCCTTCCTCCTTCCGTCTTCCCTCATCCTCGCCCTCCCTCACCCCGCCCCTTTTTTCCCTTCTCCCTCTCTCGCTGCCCCCACCCTCATCCCACCACTCCGCCCCCTGCCCCCCTTCATCACCTCACCCACCTCCTCCCGTCCCACCCCCACCCACCCCCTCCTCCGTTTGCCATAATCAACTTCACTTCTTATCCTCCCCCCTCCCCTTCTCCCCCCACCCTCCCCCCCTCTACCCTGACCTTACTCTCCTCATACCTCACTCGCTCCACTCACTTATTTTACCTTCCTTCGTTCTTCCCCCCCCCCACCCCACCCTTCTCCCTCCCACATTCCCCTCCTTCCATCCCCTCCCCTACCCTCCCCTTCCTCTCCTTACCCTCGTACCCCATTCTACCCCCCCCTCCCCCTCTCCCAGATCCCTCTCCTTCCTCCAGTTACCTCCTACCTCCCCATCCTTCGCCTCACCACTAACCATTCCACACACTCCTCCACCCCCCCCCCTCGTTCCTTCCTATCCCTAACCCTATTACTTACCACCCTCTTCATCCCCTACATTTTGCATTTTCCCCACCTTACACCTTCCATCCATCCCTCCCACCCCACCCCCCCACCGCGTCCCACTCTTTCCCCCCCTCCATCGCCCACCCTTCTCCCTTACCCCCTTACCTCCTCCCTTCCCCCCTTATCCTCCCTTGTACCCCCTCCGTCTTAACCTTCACCCCCCTTTTCCCCCCACCCCCATATTCCCTTTACTTACCAACCCCCTCCTCCCCACTTTACTCCCCTGTTTTTTTTCACTCCAGTTTTGCCACCTCCCCCTTTACTGACCCTCTTTTTCTTACTCGTGCCAATGGTCTTATTAGCCCTTGCCCGCGTGGCTTGACCTCTCCCTTTTTCCCCTTTTTAAAATTTTTTCGAGCGTCCGTCCATTTTTCAGCACATTGCTAAGGGTGTCAAACTAACGTTAAATCCTTTCTCTCCAACACCTTGAAGCTCTTCCTTTTATTTGGCGGTCAGTTTCTCTCTCAGAATCCCTCCCCTTTTCTCTGGGCAATTGGAGAGTTTTCTCGGCCAGGATTCAGCCCCCCAACGGGGTTTGACACACTCTCTTTCTTTTTTCAAACGGGAAGGATCCTGATTCTGATTTTGGGGGTGGGGTTTTTTTTTTTTACGCTATTCCTTTCTTCTGGATCTTTTTTTTTAACTGACATGGTCTCCCCGATCCGATCTTCGAATCTCCGTACCTGACTACAATATGGCTCCCTTTTGATCTATCAAGTTCAGAAAACCCAGTTCTCTTCGGCTAGCTCTTTCCCCCCCTCTTCCTGGTGATCCTATGCAAATTGCGCTCTGGAAACTTGGCCGTTCTTGGCATGAAGGAACGGTTATTTTCTTTCCCTCTACGCGCTTTTTAGTCTTCTCTTTTTCTGGGGAATTCGGTCAGTTTAACCCCCCCTTGCCTTTTAACTACCACCCCCCCTGTCAGTCGAGGTCCTCTGCCTTCCTCACTCCGCTTGAGTGATGGTTTTTTTTTTTTCTCCCTAAGATCAGTGTCTCTCACTTAGTCTTTCCCGACACGGAGAGGGGGGTTTTGGGGGGAAGGGATTTCACTTTTTCTTTGCCCCTGCTCCCGCTACCGTCCTATACAAGGATGGGGACTTTGGGATCATTCGCCAGGAATGCGTCCTTAGGGTCCCCCTTTGCCCCGGTGGCAGGGGCCCCGAAGCTTTCTCTCCAATTTTCCTTGTCCCCTTCTTATTGGGGAAGAGAATTTGTTCCTTGTTTTGTTTTTCCTTGTATTCGATTCACTTCCCTCTCTCGAAGAAAATGATTTTTTTCGCAGCTTCTTTTCCCACCAGTACTTTTAATGCAAAATTTCCCTTTCGGTGTTCCAGAAAGAGCCCGCGAACGATTTTCCTCTTGCGATTCTGAGTCATTTATAGACTGGTTTTCCTTGTTTCGTCTTCTTTCTCAGAAGGGTTAACGATATATTTCGTTGTAGCGGTTCTTTTTTTTTCATGTGTCCCCCTACCCGCTTTTTCCAGTCACTCTCCCCCCCTTTTGTCTGGCCTTCTCAACACACCCATTCTCCCCCTCCATAGGCGGAGTCAAGGTTTTCCCCCTTCCCTCCCCCCACCTGCCGATTTGTTGAAAATTCAAAAAAGCATTTTTCCCCTTCCTTTCCTCCCTGATCCCTCTCTCAACGTATGAGTCGCGTACTTCTCTTACGTGACAGGACATTTCCCCCATGCTTTCCAGCCCCTCCCCTGGATACCAGTTTTTTTTTGGGTTTGATTGCATGCCGTCACAGATGTCTTCCCCCCGGATTGTGAACGTCCCCCACTTCTATGCCCACTCCTCCTCCCATTCGTCGTCCCATATCTTATTTCTTCTCTTTCTTCCCCCTGATTAAAGAATTAATTGTATTTTCCAATAACGTACATCGCATCATCCTAACTTCTAATTATCCTTCCTGGTCTCTTTGCCTACTTCTTTGTTCCTTTCCCCATTATTATTTTTCTTTTTCCGATCATCATCTTGCCTTCCTCCCAGCTTTATCGGGGAGTAATCTCCCGCTAGACACTGTCCCTCCCCCCTTTTTTCAGAAGCCTCTTTTTTTTTTCTATGGACTTTCTCTTGTCCCTCGTTCTTTTTTCCTTAGCCATGCAACCAGAATTTGTTTCCCCCTCCCCCCCCCAGGTGGACCCTCTTTACACTAGCGCAAGTTTCACTTGTTTTCTCTACCATTTTCCCCACCCGATCTTCAGTGAAAATCTTGGTCAATTGCCCGTAGCTTTTTTTGGACACCTGTTTTCTAGGTGTTTCCCTTCACACCCCCAGATTAGTGAATGGACCAATCCCAGGGACTCTTTGAAACTCTTTTTTTATCGTTTTTGATGTAAGCCTTCCTGTCCACACTAGTTTCTTCACCTTTATTTTTCGGGATTTGCCGAGTCAGACTCTTGACTTTTCTTTGGCCTTCCCTCCTTTTTGTGAAATGTGCAGTTTCTCTCTCAATCCCAAAGGAGGGATCGTGAGAGTTTTTTTCTTCCTCGTCTCATGTCGCGAAATCTAATCGATTGCATGGGGGACCCTTTTAATTCCCCTTTTTTCAAAGTGCATGATAGAAGTCGCGGTTCTTATTGAAAATATGAGCCCCCACCTCTTATTTGCTTTGCTGAAAAATCCTGGATCCTTTCCCCTTCCCGATTTTTATTGGCGCCTTTTATCCTCCCTTTTTATCCGAAGGATTCTTTCTTTGCGGATTCATGATTTTTGTGTGGTTTTTTATTGGGTTTTCTCTTCTCATTGGGCAGCACTCTGCCGTCCTAGTTTTGCAAAAATCGTGTCAGCCTTTTTTCCTCATATATTCTTTCTTCCCTTCCATTTTGTTTTTTTTCTTTGAGATGGACCTCCAATCATCCTGTGAGCATCCCCGTCCGAGTTCGCCCCCTTCTTCCTCCCCCACCCCCCCCCCCTCCCTTCCTCCGTTCCTGGCAATAAACAACGTGACCCCCTGCCCCCTCTCCTCCGCACCAGTCTGCGCATACACAGCGCTTTACTGCCAGAAAAGGCAGGCGTAGCACGCCCTCTTGGAAACGTCCTTTCCCTCCCTCCAATTGATAGAAAGGACACCCCGTGGATTCCCTCTCCCCTCCAATTGATACTTTCCTTCGCTTCCTTTTTCCCCTCTTTTTTTCCACAACCTGCCGCGCTTTTGTCCCCCCCCATGTCAGTCCCTTTCCTGAGCGTATTCCCTCCCCCTCTCCAGCGCAAAGATAAAGCGTTTTCCCCTCCGAATTTTTTACTGGCCCCTGCACGCGCCCAGATTACCCCCCCGCCCTTTCCCTTACCCAGCGGCCCCCTTCACCCCAATAAAGTCACATCCCCTCTTCACTGAGCTGTTCCCTTCCTCTTTTTCCCCAAAATCGTTCCCCCTATGCCCTCCTTTCCAGTCCCTCCCTTAGCCCGTGGTTCTTAAACGAAAATTCCCTACCCTCTATTTATCTTCCTTGACAAGATTTCCCTTGGCAAAGTGGTAGTATCTTGTTAAGAAAATTTTTTTTTCCTTTCTGACTGCGTTTCTCACGTCCACATGTGAGTCGATTTCCTCCCATTATTTGGCAGTCTTCCTTCTAAGGGAAAGATAGCCTTTGTAGGACTCCACCCTAGTCATTTATTCTATCTCCTTTTTTGTTTATTAAGTTCTAGCGACCCCTTACCGACCGGTATAGAGCCCATTTCTTTTTAATGGGAGCAAGTTTTGCCCAGCTTTACTCCCCAACTTTCCTGCCGGACGTCCTGACATGGACCCCCCCTTTTCGAGGGACATGTAGACTGTTTGCCAGTATTCCTTGATTCCCAGTTGATGCTCTGATTCCTTTTCCTTTTTTTAGGGAACCTTCTTCCGTTCCGTCTGATCTCGTTCTAGACTTGAAGACGAGAAAGCCCCTGACGCCCCTGAAACGGGCATCAGTTGATCGCCAGTTCGTCGAAGAGCCTCTGATAATCCACTCCCTTTTTTCTTTATTTTCTTTCCATACTGGAGGGGAACTCCTTGCTTTCAGGCGGATGGGCGACTTATTTCATTCCCTTTTCGAGGCAGGAGTTTCGGAGGCGGATTCTTGTTTTTTCCCAATTTCCTTTTTTTCCTGCCCCTCTTAACAAACGGGCTCTTTTTTTTTCTGCGGAACTTACTCCTGCCCTATTTTTTTTCTTGACCGGGTTGTTTCTTCACATCTCTCTTTTTTCCTCGTCATGGAACCGTCAGGACATGGACCCCCCCTACATACTAAAGGCTACAGGACCTCGTGCTTCGGAGAAGCACCGCCAAGCTATAAGTATGGTCTTTTTTCCTTTCCCCGACTCCCGTGTACCATCGTTTCGCGCAAAGGTTACACCTTCCTTTTGTTCAGTGGAGAAAGCGTTTTCCTTGCATTCCCGCGACACAACCGTTTCTGGGGATTGCGTTATCTCCTTTTTTTACCTCCCTCCGGTTTTTTTTTTCGACTAATCAAAGACCCAAATTCCACAAGTTTCTTGTTCGCTTGGCCCCACTTTTTCCTCTAGTTTCGTTGCCCACCGTTTTCTTTTGTTACGATGTCCCCTCACTTGTCTCCGCGAGCCATATGTCCTTTTTTTCCACTTCCACCATGAGTTCTCCTTTGTGCTTTCTCTCAAGCCGTGTCCATGACTCTCAGTGTCGCCTTTTTTTTTTTATTGAGCGGTGTTCTTTCCTCGGAAGGAAAGCCTCTCTTTTATAAATGTCTCACAGGTCCGCTTCCTGGTTCGGGCCTTTCTGAGTCACACTAGCGATTTTTGAAACCTTTTACCTTCACCTTTTCTACCATTTGCGAGCCGCTCGCGTTCAAAAGACGTGCACTTCCTTCTCAATGAGACTTCCCGGCTTCTTTTTTAACAATTCCACTTCGTTTCAGCTGAAAAAGGTTTCATAAGGCCATGACTCGCTAGATTTTCCTTTCGAGACTGTTGGTCTTTTCAAATAGAAAAAGTCATGTCTCCCTTTTTTTCCCTTGGGTCTTTCACTTCTATCGAGATTCCCGTGCTTCCTTTAGTCAGGTCCCTAGGTACATTAATCTCGTTTTCTTCGTGGAATCAGTCTCTTCATTCTATTAGCACCGCGTCTCTTCTAGGAATCTGCTTTGGCCTTTGTGATAGGTGACCTCTTTCCTCTTCCCACTTTAATACATCTTTTTTTTTACTTTTCCATCTTTTTAATCACCGTTGAGCTGTAACGTCGACCTTTGTTTCCCGATTCCCAACTTTTCCCTCGTTTCCCGGATGGGTGTATTCTTTCCTTTAGTTTAATTTCCTTATTTTTAGCTTCTTCCCTTTTCCCCATCCCATTGTCGGAAGATCTCCGGTGGAAATTAAAGCTTTTTCTGAGATTAGCTTCTCCAATTCCCTCTCTTGACCCTTCCTTACCAATTTGGCAGATTTTCGTCCGTCCCGCAATTTGTGACCCTTATCTCTTCCCCCCCTTCTATTGGAAAAAAACGTAGAACTAGTTTCCATCTGTTCCTCTTGCCCCTTCCTCTGCTAGTTAGCCCTATCTTTTTTTTGAACGATTTTTTTCGTCTTTTTGTTTACTGTTGTCCACCCCCCCTTTACCGCTGTAGTGAAAATTTTTTAGTTGACTCTTCCCTTTTTCCTGCTCCCCTTTTTCTTGCATCTGGGGACATTTCTTAATTTTTTCCAGTTCGCCATTCTTCCTTTGACACGGCTGGTCTAGTTTTTTTCTTCCCCTGTTCCTCTCCTCTTCTATCTCATTCCTGGAGATGCGAGGTCATCCTGCGCGTCCTTGCAATTTTTGCCAAGTCTCTTCCCGCTTATTTTTTTGTTTCCATCAAGTTTTTTTCTTCCGGTTTGCTGATGTTCCTTCATTCTTCAAGGTCAAGAAGCTGACGTGAGCCCAAAATTAAGGACGATATTGGAGCGGTTCTTGTCGGAGTTTTGCATCTGCTGATTCCTCTTGCTTAGTTGTGGTCTTCTTCTTTTTCGTTCTAGTTCCGTCCTCTGGTGGGAATAGGGAGATTTTGCACCCCCCTCTTTTTCTCCTGCTTTTGAATCTTAATATTTTCAATACCTTTTTTTTTCTCTGGGAAGATTCAAAGCGTTTCCCTCAAGAGGGTGATCACCGTCCTTCTTGTGGATTAACAACCTCTTCCGCACAACTTTTCCTCTGCCCTCACTGACCAACTGCCCCCCCCTGCAATATGTCTTCCCGACCTATTGAACTCCCCTCCCTTCCTCTCAATACCTCTTTTATTCCCCTCCCAGAAGGTGGAGATCCGTGTTTTTTTTTTTTGTTAACCGCGTTACCATCTCAGCAGCTGTCTGACAGACAACCCGTGTTTCTCTGGCGCAGCGTCCGCGGTTCTTCCCCTTTTTCCTTGCGCCGCGCTTGTTTCTCCGTCCCAGGACTGCATTTCTTCTCGCAGACCGTTGCCCGCCCCGCGCCAAGACCGCCTTCCCTAGGGAGTGAGACGCTTACATCTTTTCTCCACCTGCACGTCGGCATGGTTCCCCTCCCTCCTTTTTTGTCTCTCCCGCGGCCAGTCCCCACTACAGTTGGCACTGACAGCGTCCCGGTTGTTTCCGGACCTTTCCTCGCACCTCAACGTTCCCCTTGGTACCCTAATCTGCCCCTCGTATTAAAGAGCCCCCTTGTATTTTCTTCTTCCAGACCTATTCTCCTTTACCCAAGTTTTCCCCTTTTCGTGTTTTCATTGACAATGTCGTTTCCTGGCACATTGTTTTTTCCCTTGAACGTGTTGCGACGTCCTTCTGCGTCAAACCTTACATGGAGGTCGACACCCCTTCCGTGACAGGGACTATTCCACTTTCCCCACCCCGCCTCTGGCTTTAAGGGTTTCACCTCCCGGCCTTTAAGGGATTTTCCTACGAGCAAACCGGTTCTCTCCGTCCGATCAAATCGTGCGGACTGTAGAACCAGCGTTCAGCGCCCTCCCCACACTGCATCCCGTTTTCCCCTTCCCTTATCTGGCGGTCTGAATTTGATCCCAGAAGTTGATACTTGCTTTGTCGCTTCTTCCTTCTTCCTTGGCAAGCTTGCGGACTAGTCGAACTTCTCGAGAACTTGACTCCTCTTCCCACTTAACGGGACGACGACGCTCTTTTCCCCTAATTGTCTCTTTGCGCTAATGAAAATTCAGTGCCGCTCCTCTCGGATGGTCAGCCCTTTCTGGATGCCCATTTGCTGGGCACTCATTTCCTAGGATCTGGGGCCATCGGATTGTCCATTTTCTATCTCCTTGTGGAGTATGCATGTGGTCCTGACTTCTTCTCCAAAGTGACTGGTGCCCTACTTTTTCCCCCCCCCCAAGGGTTTCTCCATTTTCACGTGATGGTTCTTCACTGTTTGTTGGCAGGGGTCTCCCTGAGTTGATTTTTTTCCCTTTCAATCTTCTCGACATGCGCTGTTTTACGCTAAATTGGCATACAGATATTCCCTTCCCCTGCTTCGTATCACTTTCCTAGACAATCGGATCATTTTGTATTTCCTCTCGGGCAAAATAGATCCTCTCGAGCGTCCCAGACCATTTTCCCTTTGTGGCAGGTCCCTTCTAGGTTAATTCTACTCATCCCCTCCCCCCTTTTTTATGGAAGGATGCGTGA
>Ga0179593_1681753_pt1 | contig 11169 bp, 10 predicted proteins | sample CZODoug2_1_08_16_FD_185931 | JGI IMG/M metagenome (GOLD analysis project Ga0179593, IMG submission 185931) | Vadose zone soil fungal communities from Angelo Coast Range Reserve, California, USA - CZODoug2_1_08_16fungal (PacBio error correction) | ecosystem: Environmental > Terrestrial > Soil >... | reverse complement strand
CGATGGGTTGAGATTATGGAGGTCGGGGGCGGGGGGTTAACTCAATAGGCACGAAAGCACGGGGCACCTTTTTATAGCCCAAACCCTTTTTGAGTTGTTTTGCCTTGCAATTTATACCAACCATTTGTTTCCGAAGGCCCCAGACTGGTTTGTTTAGGGCCCTCATTTTAGAAATAAGGGTTTAGTTAGGGCCAGGGGTTTTCAGCGCACGGGAGAGGATTGACCGGGCGGCCCCACCGGGGGAACACACGGACCCTTTCGGGACAGTTGTTTTACCCTTGACTGTTTCTTACTTCTGGGACGCTCAATCCACGCTTGGGGGGGCCAGTAGGCTGGGATTAGGAGGGGCCGTTTTACTGCGGGGGACCAGCATAATTCCGGGAAACCCTTATCGGTGGAGCGCCCGGCCGCGGGGGATCTTCGGCCTGGATGGAGGGGCCGGGGATCGTTCGCGTTTTTTCAGTGGGGCGTTAAAGTCGGGAAAAAACCCGAGGTTTTTTTGGGCCGGTGAGGAATGCGGCGATCGTGCCGGGAAACGCGGCACGTACCGGAATAAAGAAGTGGCCAGCATGTCGTCGGGGGGGGCGCGGCGGGTGGAGTCGCGGGGGCCATTTCCGGAAACAAGCGTTCCTGCCGCTGTGAGCGCGGGGGAAACGAATGGCCCCTTCCAGGACTCTAGGAACGCCCCGGATGGTTGGGACGGTTGGTTTTATAGGGCGGGCGGGGGCTCGGCGCCAGGGGAGAAACAATCCGGCGGGCCCCAAAGATTTCGGCGGGGCCAACGCCGGGGACGGTTGGGCGGGGGGGGGGAAAAGCCCCTTTTGCAGGGGGAACCCGCCCAGTGGTTTTTGATTACAGGATTCCCACAAAACAACCGGCGGGGAGAAAAAAATCAAGCTCTATCCGTATTTTGGAACAACACCATTTGTGCCAATTCGCGCCATTTCGCGCGGCTTCGGGGAAAGCTGTTTGTGGAGTCGAGATTCCAACCCGGAAAAACCCCTCAAGTTGTTATGAGCACATTCCCCCTTGGACTTCAAAAGAAGGTGGCGGAAAAAAGCGGGTGGGCCCGCCCCCCAGATTTTTTGCGCGGGGGGCAGGCGGGCCAGAAACACCCTCCGTCCCAAAAAAAGAAAGCGAGCAGGAACAAAGGCAGGTCAAAACAACAGCTCGGGGCCGCGGCCACCGCCGTTCATGCGGTTTTTTTCCACCCCACGGCAAACCGGGGCCCACCAAAAAAACTGGGGAAACGGGCCCGTTATCCGAAGGAATTCGTAGTGAGGGGCAGCCGGCTAAACGAACCGGCAAAACAACCTCAAATTCGTCATCAGGATGGGGCGAAGGGCGGTTTTCCTGCTACGGACGTTGGTGGGGCTCCCGTCTTCCGATTTTAACGAAGATGCCACTCAACGCCCGGACCCCGATTTACGAGGTGGCAGTTGTTTTAACAGTTCGATGATTACGGGGCGCAAGGAAAAAACTTTTCCAAACATCGTGGGGGCCAGGAAATCGCCGTGGTTAGCGATCGTTTAGCTTACTGGGCAGGAGGGGGGGGGGGGGACATGCGGGGGCGGGGATGCCCGGTTCGACCGTCGCGCTAAAAAATTAATTTCCGATTACACGGTTCATCGGACACGCCACAAACAAAGGGCCATTGTTGTTGGCGGGTAGGGGGAGTAGTGCGCCCGGGGGGGGGCCCGGGCCTGGGGCCGGAGAATTTGTGGAAAAACCGTTGCCCCGACCCGGGTCGAGGGGCCTCCCCAGGGGCGCCGGTTTCCGAAAAGAAACCTTATGACAACCGTGGTGAAAGCAGAGGGCTTTTTCCCACACCCATTTTGGCCTTTGGGGAAAAGCCCGCGTTTTATTTGGAAAAAAACCCGTTTGAAGTGAAGTTAAATTCCACGTGCGGAAAACTTTCCCGACTCGTTTGTGGAACAAAAGGAAGGAATTGGGGATTGCGAAGGCCGCAAAATTCGGAGTTTTTCCATCAAGCTTCGCGATTTCGAATCGGTTGTTGGCAGGCATTCCGCTGCTTTCAAAAAAAATGTGGGGGCGTTGGTTTCGCAAAGGGGAGTACTGGAGGGGAAAAACGCGCCCAGACACAAAAAACAGCAGGAAACAAAACAAGGGATGGGGCCTGCCACCACCGGATTGTTGGCGGGCTGTTGGGGGGGCTGTTGCCAGGGAGCAGCAGACTCCGAGTGGGGGGGGGAAAAGAGAAAATCGGTGGGCGCGGCTGGCTGCGGGCGAAATACTCCCTAACAAACCTTCAGCGGGGACCATGCCGTTGTGCAGGGTCATGAAAAACAAGGCGCCTTAACTTCGACCCAGGGGGACCTCGCCGAGGACCAGCCGCGGCCTTACGATTCGGGTGGGGGACTATTAGGAACGCGGGACCTTACCGCTCGTGGGACCTATGGGGCCCGGGGAAGCTACCGGGATCCGCGGGGACTAGGGGCAGAGGGGACGTTAAGATAGCGACTAATTGGGGGGCCGAGGGCCTTACGAACGGGACGGAATCAGGGAGGGGGCCCACCCGCTCCCAAAACATGATCGGGCTTGGCACCACCTGGCCCGCACCGCTTGCGGCTTTGGATATGTTAACGATGCCCGCCCCGCAACCCCCACCAGGGCCCCCCGCAAAAAAATCTCCAAGCCAAAGCGGCGGGACGAAAAAACGCTGGTACGGGGGGGGGGGGGCCCATGGGGTTTTTCCTGTTCAGTTTTTGGCCAAAAAAACAAAACACCGGAAATCGTTGGTGGCCGGGGGGGTTTTCGGCATTCCGCGCAAGGGGAGCAATTCGGAAAAACAGTCAAATCTTGGCCCAAACGAGCCTGCCACCCCCATGAGAAAGGGGGCCCCGGGGGGCCCGATTGAATTTTCCCCCAAAAAAAAAAATTGCCCGGAACACCCAATTTGAGTGCGTGTTAAGCGGGCGGGGGCCGAAGCGGAGAACAAAACCATCGAACAGGCCCAAGGGCGGGGGCGTGAGGGGCCAACCCAGAAAAAAAGCAAGGCCCGGGGAGTCGGTACCGAATCATGGGATTTTCGGCCTTCTGATCGAACGGCCGTTTTTCCGGCAAGCGTTCCGTCCCCACGGCTTCCCGCCACACCCGGGGCATTCCCCAAAGGCCGCGAATTTGAAAAGTATAAGATATGGAAAGGATGCTCAAGCCTGTTTGCGGAATTGGGGGGGGGGGGGGCGAATGCCGTTGCTGCAACAAGTTGCACTCCCCAGCGGGCGCAAAGGGGGCTGGCCGCCGTCGGCGCCGCCGGGGGGGGTGGGACATGGTTGTGGTGGTAAACAGGCGGGGACGGGACACCAACCCCGCCCCGGCGTATTTTTTCACTTGCTGGTGATGGCGCCACTCCGCCGGATTTAGCCCAGCTGGGGGAACAAACCGCTGGAACCACGGGATCCCCGCCCGGGTTTCAAAAGCCGGGGGCCCCACCGCCAGGTTTTCTTTTCGATTGCGGGCTTACTCCGCCCCAGCTTGAAGGCAAGGCGGGGCCAGTTTTCGAAAAATTCCGCGGCCTGGGGCGCATGAAAGATCCAATCTGGCCGGCAGGCCGCGGGCCGGGACCGGGATTGTTGTACATGGTTCAGGGGCGTTCCGGATTGTCCTGTTTTACGAGGGACGCACCGTGGTTTCTATTCCAAGGGGGGGCCACCCCCACGGGGGGGGGGACCTATTGGGTTGCTTATAGGGCGCGCTCGAGGGGCCGGTCGGGGTCGGAAAACACCGGGATTTTATTTAATTTGGAACAATTGGGGCCGCGGGGTGGTAAATTTCGGGGATCGGGGGGGGGGGGGACGCTGATAAACAAAACGTCGAGGCGGCTTCGTTTTTTTGAGGGGCTCGGGTCCTGAGGGCTTTCAGCTTTTTTCAATCACCACCCAAAAAGGGCGCGGATGAAAACAAGTCAAGGAAATTTGTATGCACACGGGGCCGGGGGGGGGGGGGGGGGGGGGGGACAGGGTTCAAAAAGCGCAAAACCCTTTGGGGCCGATTTTTTTCCCCTCTATTGGGTTTTTTGGGCACGCCCCCGCCTGGGGAAAAAGGGGGGGGTGGGACCGGTTTACCGCGGAACGTATTCAGGGGTGGGGATCCTCACGCTCGGGGGACGAACCCCCCACCCAAGGGGGGGGGCTGCGTATTTGGGACCAAACAACCACGAAAAAAAATGGGGACGGGCACCGGAAACGGGCCGGGGGGGACCCGCCGCGGGGGGGGGGTCGTGCTTGCCCCCCAGTTCCTTGTTTCCGGGCCTGGGCAGCGGATTGGGCCAGGCAAAGGGGACCGGGCTGGTTATTCATTTTTTCGCCAACCCAGATTCTTTCGGAAAAAAACCAAGGGCCGGAGTTGAGGAGGCCCGCGGGCTTCACCTGAAAATTTTGTGGGGGGGCCGATGGCCCCCAACACCACGGGCAAAAGCAAACACAGGCCTGATTTCAAGGGAGGCGCCGCCTTCCCCTATAGCTGCCACGTCCGGGCACAAATTTTCACCCCCCAACCACGGGGGTGGCGGGCAGACTTTTTGTTTGGCTCGGCCAAACCAGGCCGCCAACCATCATTCACGGGGGGGGGTGGGAGGGTGGGGGGGGGGGGGACGGATTTCCGGGGCAATTTTTTTCCCGGGGCCTGGGGCAAGCTATGATTTCCGAAGAAAAAATGGGGCGGTTTTCTTTTTCCGTTCGGGGGCGCCGGCATGGGGGGGGTGGGACCGGGGGTCCCCGAATTGCCGAAGGTTTCGGCCCGGGAAAGGTTGACCAAGGGGCCGGCCCCAAAAATATTTTGGATTGAAGGCTGTTCAAGCGGGAGCCCAGTGCGGGAGGATTTTTCGGGGCACCATTGGCATCGGAAGCTGGAACGGTCGCAAATGAAAAAATCTCGAAACCTGGGGGGTCTGTTTTGGCTGGGGCGGGTGTTTTTGGGAAAAAAAACAGGGGCTTTGTGCCCCCCTCTGGGGAACCGATTTTTTTTTCAGAAAGCGCGGGAGTTTGCCTCCACCCCAAAACCCCCTTCCGCCATCCCCGGTCCCTTTACTGAAACATTCCGGGCCAACCCCCGCATTTATGGGAACACACCCCGAAAGCGGTGGGGGGGGGGGGGGGGAACGTGGGCCGGCCCATCTCGGCCCCAGGGCCGGGGCCCCGGGCCAGGTCTATTTTTTCCCAAGGGGGAGGGGGGACTTTCACATGGGGTGTGTGGGGGGAAACGAAAGGGAAAACCGTCTTCCTTTGGGCGCGAAAACAAACCCCGCAATTTTTCGGCTTTCGAGGGGAATGGGGCATTAGTGGGGGGGGGGGGTATACCCACCCAGCCCACGCTCGGGGACCTCTGGTCCCCTTTCGTTTAAAGGCGGGGGGCCTGGTGGGGGAATTGTGTGGGATCGTCGGTTAAATAGGTTCAAATAAAAAAAATTCCAAATTGTTGCAGATTGTTGGTAGTTGCGGCCCCAAGATCTTTTGGGGGGGGGGGGGGGAAAAGGGAAGGTGGGGGGCCCCGGGGGCGCGCCGGATCCGGTTATGGGGAAACGGGGGGTTCGGTGGGGGATGTGGGGAACCGGGTTCACACGGGCGGGGGTTGTCTCCCGTGTTTTTCTTCTCGTATCCTTGGGGTTAGTGGCTTCGGGTGGGGGGCCGGGGGGGGGGTCGCTGGCGGTTTGGGCGGGACCACCCGGGCCCCGGGGGGGCGGGGCCCGGTCCGCCACAAGCGAAACAGGGGGGGGAACCCGCCCCAAACCAAATCGGATTCCCTCTGCGGACTGGGGACCGGCTTGGGGGGACCCCCGGAAGGGGACCGCGGGTTAATTCCCCAGGTCTCGGGTCCAGGGCCCACCCCCCCACACGATGTTTTGTTCGTTCTGGTTGTGGCGAGGGGAAATTTAGTTTTTACTACCTTGGGTTCGGTGGTTCAACGGGGGTGTCAAAAAAGACACCACCAACCAAGGGGCATTGGGGGACCTTTCACGACCATCGCGGGCCAAACACGCAAGGGAGGGGAGGTCAGGGGAATAAAAAACGGGGCAAAAGGCCGCCACGCCTTCGCGATTTCTTGCTTTCTCTCTTTGCCTCCTCCTCCCGTTTTTTTGGTTTTGTCCCCCCCCGTTTGTGTTGTTTGGAAGTGGGGAAGGGAAAGATCGCGAGGCCCGCTTTTTGGCTCCTGACTTTCTGCGGGTGTTGCGTGGCGCGGGGGGGGAATGGCGAAGGCGTCATGCCGGTGCTGGGAACCCGTTTTGACAACACCCGTGGGGGGGGGGGGAAACAAGGGGGAAGGGGGTGGGGGGGACTATGGTCCTCCGGGAACAAAAAAACAGAACGAAAAACATTCGTGGGCCTGGGGGGGACCGGGGAGACCTGGGGCGATTAACCCGCTTCGGTTTTGCCACCAGCCGTCAGTCGCACAAGGGGTAGGGAATCCGGATAATGTTTGTGTAGGGGGTTTTCTCGGGGGCTGGGGGCGGTGAAACGGGGGGGCCCCGGGCCCCACCGGGGGGCCGCGCCCCGGCAGTCCCGCCTCCACCGCCCCAGGCCGGCCCCGGGGGGCGAGCCCACCACTAACAAACCAAGGAAAAAGCGGGGGAGAGAAAACAAAACGGGGAGGGGGGTGGGGGAACCCCCGGCAGGACCCGGGGTCACAATCCCCCCACCGCAACCCCCCCCGTTTTCCCCAGGGACCCGGAATTTCGCCGGAGCGGTGACCAGGCTTCTACCCCCAGGAGTGGGGGGCCCGCAAACTACATCTGCATTTGATTTAAAAAATTTGAAATATTTGAACCGGACGAAAATCCCCCAACCCCCACAATTTGTTCAAGGCCCCGGTGCTTAAAGGAGGGGAACAGCCCGGAAAGGGCGTGCGGTGGGGGAGGGGAACCACCCCACCAACTATGGCATTCTCGGAGCGTGAATTTGCGGTTTCGCGGCCAAAAGGGAAGGACGGTTCTTTAGCGGCCAAACCCATGGGATAAAAAAAAAGGGGGGGGGGGGGGGTGGCCCTTTTTCTGGGAAAAAATTAAGGGACTGCTGCGGGGCGGGGGGGGGGGGGGGGGGGGACGAGGGGGCCAGGGGCCCGGCGGTCCCGCTTCGGTGATTTTTTCCGATTTCTTTTGCGGGCGGATTCAAAGGGCGTATTTTTTGAGGTTGGGAGGCCAACAAAAAAACCGCGGGCTTCTGATTGCGTCCCAAGGAGGGGGGGCAAAAAGCCATTCCAACCGCCAGGCAGCGGTTCTATACTTTCATGGGCCGGGACACAACCCCCGCCAGAGATAAGGGCCCCAATTGCCGAAAATCCAATCGGGGACTGGGGGCTGCACGCCTTGGAAAACAAGTCAGCATATGCGGCTTGGGTTGTAACTTCCCGGTGCGGAAACTCGGGGGCCAAGTCGGGGAACAGTTCATTTAGGGGGGCCGAAAACGGAAAAAAGAAAAAAACCCGCCCCAATTTTCTTATCGGGATTTCATAAAGGCGCCACAGGGGGGAAAGGGGGCCGGAAAATTTAGGGGGTCTTAATGAAAGATGGGGTGGAACCGCGGTGGGGCGAAAGCAAAAAAAAAAGTCAGGCGAACCGGTGGGTGAAAATTTTTTTGGGCCGGGGCAAAACGCAAAGGGGGCAAAGATTAGGGAGGGGGGGGGCGGGGGCTTCATTGGATTCAGGGCTGGGTTTTGGCCGGGGGGGGGCCAAACAAGGCCCGGGCCCCACACCAAAAAAATTTTCCAGGTAAAAAGGGGGGGACCCCGCAAGGGGTCCTCCACAGGCCGCTGTTCGGAAAAAGGGGAAGCGGGTGGGCGGGAGAACAAATCGTACCAAAAAGGGGCCTTTTCCCCCTGGCCCACTCGCTGCCGGGGGCCGAAACCCAGGAGGGCGGGGAAACGGCCGCGCGTCCCCGCGTTCGGGGGCCGGGTGCAATTTGTTCGTTGGCGACAAATGGTGGACCCGCCAAAAGGCCCCCCCCCTTTGTCGTTCCGAAGCGAGGAAATTTTGCAAAAAAATAACTTTACGGTCCCGGCGGGGGGGGGGGGGGGGGGGGGAACGGGGTTTCTTGTCCCCGGAGCGGCGGCCAGAAAAACCGCCCCAAACATAGGAGGGATCGGGCAAGGGGGTGGGGGGGCCGCTTGGACCCCGTGGTCCGGGGCGTGGGCAGGAAAATCTGGGGACTTCATTTTCCAGGGCTTGTGGGATGAAAAAAAACGTGAAGGCCCTCAGGGGGGGACCGGAGCTTCAACGAAGCCGGGCTTCGAACGTGTGACAAGCGGTTTCGATCCGTCACCAACCCCCCCGCGGGGCAAATTGTTTAAATTTAAAATTTTTCGGGGTTTTTCACCGGACACCCGACCGGGGCCTCGAGCGCAGCTTAGGGGGCACCCAATAAGGTTCGTGGCCCGTGGAATAGAAACCCACCGTTTCCGGCGTAAAAAAAGGGGGGAAATCCGGGCCGATGGATAACATAAAAACACATGGACAAACAAAAACAATCGGTTCGGCCCGCGGGGGGGGCGCCGGCCAGGGATTTTGATCCTTTTTTCAACAACGGGCCCAAGGCCGCGGCATTTTCCGGGAAAAAACAAAATTGGCCGCTGGCTGAAAAAAACGCCTGGGGGGGCGAAAAAACCCCGGCAGGGCATCGGGAAGGAAACCATGGGCCGTGGGCCGCTGGCCCACCAAGGGGGCGGGGGATTTTCTCCCCGTGGGGTCAAGGGCGGTGTCAGCGGCGAATAATCCGGGGGCGAATGGCGGGGCAAACAATCCCCCCGCCCAAGGGGAAAAAAACACCGCCGCGGGTTGGGGTCGGTCGGGGGACCGGTTTTTCTAACCCCATTAGGTCGGGGCGGGGGGGGCGGCACCCCGCGGCGGGGCAGCTTGGGCGGGGGCACACCCCGCCGGGGAGAGGGGAACACCTCATTGGGGTTGCAGGGCAAAACGGGCTGGCAAATTCGCACCCCAGGATGAAGGCAAATCTTCATACGCCGACGGTGCCTTGGGGGGCAATCGCGGGTGGGGGAGCCGGAACAGGCGGGTGGGGGACGGGAAACCGCTTGCGGAATAAATAAAAAACAGGCGTAAAGAAAATTTTTTGGAATAGGGGGGCCCGAAAATGTTACATTGGGATCATAAAAAGGGTACCGAGGAAAAAAGGCGGAAGTGAAAAATTTTTTGGGTGGGAAATAGGGGACCGCTTGGGGCGGCCCGATGTTTTTTCTCGCTCTTGCCCGGGGGGCCCCGCTACCAATCATGGGTTAGCCAAGTTTGGGGGGGGGAAATAAAGCCGGGGCACGGCCGGCCATTTCTTTTCAATGGTGGTTGGCAGGGGCACTCGTTTGGGGCAAGATGAACTTCGGAAGTGCTCTGCTGCGGAAACGCGGGAAAAAAAACCCCCCCGGGGCCAACCACCTCAAAGAGTCGGTTGGGTGCACGACAAAACCAGGGAACATTGGCACCGGTAACCCCAACAAAGCCCGGTTCGGGTTTTCGGCTGGGGCTTTTTGGAAAAAGAATTGCGGGGCCGGGGAGTGGAGGGGGGGCGGGGGGGGGCAATTCGAAAACATCCAAAAGCCGCAAAGTCCAGCGGGCCAGGTTTGGGCCAACGCCGATTGCAATTTGGGGAAAAGGGCCGGGGGGGGGGACCCCAAACTTTTCGATTGGTTTTTTTGTTCGGGTCGGGTTGAAGGGGGGGCCTTCGGGGGGCCCACCAGAGTTCCGCGGAATCGGTAAACACGGTCTTTGGGGCCCCTAGGTTTCGCGATCGTGAAGTTGGGGCTGCCCGGGGGGGGGGCCAATCTAGTTCACCCACCGAATCGTTAAGGGGGCTCGGTCTATTAAGGTTCCCCGAACATTTCGTTTAAAGGCCGCGGGCTGGGTTCAATTCGCGGGGGGGGGGGAAACAACAACAAACCCGTTTGGGGCGGAGTTGAAGCCGGCTTGTTGTCAATGGGGGGGGTGACTGGCCCAAGGGCATGGGTTCCGCTGAGTTGTTGGGAGTATTTTCGCCGAGCTAAGCCACCGCCAACCCGAATTCTGTCCACATCGGGGAAAATCTGCCGCGGGCACGCCACCAAAGGGGCCCAGCGGGGGCCAAAAAAAAAAACAAATTTTTGTCGGTGTTGGCAGGGGCAATTCAGGTGTTTCTTGCGGGTTTCACTCCGATACTTGTTCTTGGCGAAAAACACCGCCCACCCATTTTGAAGGGCAAACAGCGGAATGCTTGCAAACAAAAACCCGACTCGAAATCGGCGAAGCTGGATGAAAACTCGATTTTTTTTGCGCTGCGCATGCCCAATCACAATTGTTCCCACAAAACGCAAGGGCCGGGGAAAGTTTTCCGCCATACGTTGATTACTTCAGCTCCACCGGGTCAAAAAATAAAACGGGGTCGGGCTTTCAAAAAGGGCAACAATGGGAAAAAAAGGGGGGCCTATGGCTTTCCCAACGGGTTGTCATGGATTTCTACGGGAAGGCCAGGGGCGGGAAAAGGGGGGGGGCACTACAGGGTGGACGGTGGGGCGGGGGCCACGCGCGTTCCACAAAAAAAAAATAAAATCCGAGGCACCAGGGCCGCGGTGGGCGGGGGGAACAAACTGTTTTACAAGGGCTTGGGAAACGCCAAACACACATTGGGTGGCTGTTTGGGGGCCCGTTGCACGTTGGACGTTTTAATTTCGGGAAGAAATTTTAGCCGGCGGTGGGGGGGGACTCGTCGAAAAAAACAATCAGGGGCATGGCACGCCGGGGCCAAGTCCACATCTTGCCCGTTAGGCACGAACTTTCGCCACACCCACGGGGGCGATCCTGAGGGGGGGCCCAAAAGATTTGTGGGGGGAAAAAGAGTTTCTGGGCCGATCATTGTTCGAAAACTGTCAAACTTGCACCCCTCGTTGAAATCGTTGGGGGGGCCGGGCGTTGGAGGTTTGGGGCCAAAAAGGGATCGTTAAAAATTTTTCGGGAGGGACCCGGCCATTCAAAACGTTTTCGAAGCAGGGGGGAACCCCGCCTTTTCCCGCCCCATTCGGATGAAGCGAAATGAGGTTTTGGCAGGTTCTTTAGCGCTGCCTCAAAAAACCGATAAAGCGGGATAAAACACAACAGGGGCCGGGGCAGAGGGGTTTACAACCGCCTTGTTTTTACTTTGGGGGCACCCAGTTTTCTGAGGTGGTATTCGAAAATTTCCA